>Ga0308167_1001070_pt1 | contig 36011 bp, 51 predicted proteins | sample PhyCR1_2_FD_202138 | JGI IMG/M metagenome (GOLD analysis project Ga0308167, IMG submission 202138) | Phyllosphere microbial communities from UC Gill Tract Community Farm, Albany, California, United States - DLSLRC.R1 | ecosystem: Host-associated > Plants > Phyllosphere > Unclassified | place... | reverse complement strand
AACGAACTCGACACGCCTGCCGCCCTGAGTGTGGTCAGCGGCGACGATATGCGTCAGGCAGCACCGCGCGTTAATCTGTCGGAAAACCTCAGCAGCGTGCCGGGTCTGCAGATCCAGAACAGGCAGAGCTATGAATTTCACGGTTAAGGGGCATGGATAATTCTATGTTATCTTTATGTTTATAAGGATATCGCAGAATGAGCCATGAAAAATGATGTACTCATTTATGTACTCAATTTATCTTTAATTTTTGAAGTATAATTGGGTGGTATTTTACTTTTAGGAGGGAATTGCTATGTGGAAGAAACCAGCATTTATTGATATGCGCTTAGGGCTGGAAGTGACTTTGTACATTTCTAACCGATAAAGAAGGTGCCCGCTATTGTGCGGGCATTTTTCAGAGAGTCGGTCTGGAAGGTTCATAAACAGACCTTATCTCGGCTGTCACTTTACCCAGCACGATAATCCCGTCCATCCCCTCTCCGTCGATCGTCTCGCCGTCAGAAGTTATAATTCCTGTGCTGAACAATTTTCCTACCTGCGGGTAGTCGCCGAGCTGAAAAGCGACTGCTTCGCCATTTTTGGCCGTTAAAGTGCGGTCTACCAGCACAAACCCTTCCTGCGTTTCTAACAACATCATATTGGCTGGGTGAGGCATCAGCATGCTATTCAGGGTTAGTCTGGGTTCGATGTAGTCAATCGCCGGTGAAGGAAATCCCATGTCAGATACCCCCGTTTGGATTGAACTGCTGGTAGGTCTTAGCTTCACCCTCTTGGGTGGAAACGTCACGAAACGTGGTTGTATTCGTTTTTATCCACTGATTTGCCTCGCGCAGGCTGAAGTGCCAGTTAAGCCGTTCCAGTTCTTTGACGAATTCCTCGGTCGTGACAATTCGCCCGGCACCCGCCTTGGTCCTAATGGCACTTACAAACGCGTCTTTGATCTCGTAGTCTCTCGGCATGATAAAACCTCCTCTGATAAACACTGTATGGATAAACAGTAATATTGTTCGGTATGATTGATCAAGCCGGAACAGTTCACATATTTGCAAAGGGTTTGAGAGGTAAGGGTTTTTAATCGTGCGGGAGTGGCGGTGAGTAACTAATCTCAAATGACCCACCCCGTAGCCTGCTCAGAGAGGCACGGTCTATACCTGCCCCGTCGCCGGGGCTTTTTTACGCTTCTAAGCCATCTATTGCTTTTAATCTTTCCTGAAGCTCGCTGATAGCGGTATCTCTCATATTTACTGCCGCCTCAAGTGATTCTATTTTTTCCATTAGAGCAAGGATTGCTTCATGATGGAGACCTGCTGCTACACCTGTCGTGTCAGGAGCCAACGTATCTTCAACTACTGTGCCATCTTTTAAGGTGGTGTCTCCAAGGTTCATGACACTTTCAGGGAAAACCTGTTGAACCTGTTGTGCCAGAAAACCAATGCCACTGGCCTTGATGTCCTTTCTAATCCACGTATAACCACGGATTAGTTTCATTTTATCCAGTGGGTCCTGAATAATCTCTTTGTTGTCCTTAATCCTTTCATCAGATGCAGTTGTCCAGCCTGATGGGGCGATACCGTACCCGGCGTTGTTCATCCTGAAGTTAGTCGCAGTACCACCTATAAGAAGCGTAAAAAGGATATTCTCATCTACACCACTGTTCAGGTAATACTGCATTGTTGCCGACCGGGCGTTACCTGTTCCTATCTGAAGTGAAGACCGGACCGCCCCGCCATAGATGAGCCCGCCAGTAGCGCCAGCCACCCATGCATTAGCCATAACAGACCCAGCATATAGTGAAACCCACCCAGGATTAGTGCTGGTAGACACAGCAGCATCGGTCGAGCGAAAATCGACGCGAGAATAAGCTTTTACCTTAAACTCACTAAACGTGTTGCCTATGTTAAGAACACCATTGGTGTAGTCATAGCTAAGGAAACCTAATTGCTGAGAGGAGTTAGCAGGGTTTTCATAGCTAACAGAGCCGCCTTTCTTCAGCGCGATAGTACCTGAAATACCACTCAACGATGTTATGTCTGAGTTTGCGCCGTTGCCTGCTTTTGAGGTTAAAGAGTTACTCAGCGTGCTCCATGCAGGTCCGGTGTACTGACTTCCATCAGGCAGGGTGACGGTTATGTTGCCGCTACCATAATAAACCTGTTGCCAGTTAGCCTTGTCCAGATTAAGCCCGCGAATGGCTTTGGCAACATCGGCGGCCACCTGTGCAGTAATCCCGACAAGTGCCGCATTTGGGACTGCAGTCCATGCCACACCAGATGCGTTAGGTCCGTTGTACGCAGTAATGAGAGTAACGCCTGTTGCTGAGTTGACCGACTGCACGCCGAGCGTATAGGTAATGCCGCCAACAACCGCAACAATAAAGTCATTCGCTTTTAGCTCTGTTGTAAATGACGTTCCGGTGCCGGTAACAGCTGTTGAGTTATTAGTTAGTGCAATAGTGCCTGCTGGCATAGCTTTCTCCGGGCAATAAAAAAACCCGGCGCAATGGCCGGGTTCTTGGAAGTTATTTAATTAGTTTGGGTTAAATACGATTTTTAGCGGAACGTCTTTTTTGGGATTCTTTGCCGGGAACATCCAGTCAGACATTTGCCGTTTTACTTCTCGATCAAAAAGATAATTTGGATGAACCTTTAAAATCCTGATGTTAGAAACGTTTCCTTCTGGCGTCACATCATAAAGAAGTTCCACCTCTCCTCCAAATCTGAGATTTTCTGCTCTTTCAGGATACGTAATTTTGTTCTGAGCCTGCACGCCAACTGAGAAAGCAATTAATAACGTCGTTAAAATATATTTCATACGTCACTCCATATGTAGTCATATCACATCCATTTGGAAGAAATTGAATTAGAAAAATGCTTTTACTTATAATTCATTCTAACTGAGGTTTGAAAATACTCCATAGGGAATACGCATACCATAAGGCCTCAGCGTGCTGGCCCATGACTGCTGGAGCTTGTTTACCCACTGGCATTGCAACGTTCCATTCTGGAATCTAAAGAATGGTCCCGAAAAACCGGTGCCGGAACCATCATCAGAAATGTTTCCACCAGGTACAGAACTTACAAGAATCCATGAGTCATTACCAATCGCCTGTGAATAAACAGAGTTATCCAAATCGAAGTTTGCCGGAACATCAAAAAAACCAAGGATGCGAGGTATTTTAGCAGCCATTACAGCTGACCAGACTAACTCTCCTGCTGAGTTAAAAACGTCCCGATAACCACTTTCTACAGGCATGTCACTTCGACTACGGGCCATTGAGCCAGCATTAGCAGTCACCCAGTCGGGTCCGGTAAAAAACATTTTGGCATTATTGTTTGGCTTAAACCACCGCAGATTATCATCTACCGGGACACTCGCGTTCGCATGCCCCATATCGTTGGAGTTTCCAAGTAGGCATGTAATGTTGTAATAACCTATATCCGTTATGCTCGTATAGTTAACCGTATCACGGTAATAGGTACCTTTATAATCTGAATCAATTACAAGCGCCCCAGCAGAGTTAAAAACCTGATATCCACTCATATGAATGCGTACATGTCCAAAGTTAAGGTAACTGCAGCGGTATATGCTGAAAGCTTAAATATGCGATATCCGCCATCATATGATCGAGCAGCAAAATTAGAGGGTGTGTAATAGGAAGAGCTTGAAGCAGAAGCCACTACAACAAATGATCCTGATGAAGTAAGCCCCCCGAATGCTCCAGTCACCTGATTGGTATTAGCTGCCACGGTGACGGATGTTCTGCCTAGATATCGAGTATTGTAATCTCCAATATCAACTATCAGCTTTCCATTTGCATCCCAGCACTGAAGGCCACCAGGCATTTATTCTCCTTACCAGAGCCCGTCTCTGATGCGTAAAGTACCATTTGAATCATAAACCTGTCTTAATGTGCCAGTGTCTACAACCCTGCCTGAACCATTTGCAGCATTTCTCTCAAATGTCCCATCTTTACCCAGCCTCCATCCGGCAGTCCCGGCAATATAGTTCGTTGACTGGATATATGCAGCGATCATCGCGCTAGTAATGGTCGCATCACCAATAAAGGCAGAATTGATAATGGTCTGGCCGTTCTGGATAGCAAAGAAAGTTTTCGGCGTAGCTCCAACCTGCGACATCACAGCGAAGCGGTCAGCCAGGAACAGCACCTGTGTCTGCATGCCTGAAGGACTGTTCTCGACGCCAATCCCCATGCCAGCTGCGTACTGTCGACCATTGCTGTCTACCGCTACTTTTACTGAGTACTGTGCTGATAGCTTGCCGTTGGTGTCAGCCAGCGCCGTCGAAGTCTGCTGAATGGCTGCCACGTTATCACCCACTGCCGCCTGCACCTGCTCAAACTTTTGCGCATAAGCCTGGTCGTTCGTGGCGATAGTCTGTTTAACTGTCAGGATGTCGGCGCGGTTCTGGTTAGCTGCGCCCGCGATTGCCATCTGGTGATCAACCGTTGCATCGAGGTTTAGCGCATTCTGCAGCATCGCATCAATGTTGGTATCGACTTTTGCAATAAGCTGTTTACCGGCATCCGTTTTCAGGACCTGCTCGGTAATGTCGCCCAGCAACGCGGTCGCATCAACACTGCTGGCACCCTCCACAAGCTTTGTCCAGTCGCCGGTATTGCCAATGCGGTCCACCAGCCGGGCGCGGTACCAGCGGCGAACGCCAGCGGGCATCGGTCCGTGCTGGTAGCTGACACCGGGATAAGGAACATAAGCCAGAAACTGTGGGTTCTGCCCGTCAGCAGTTGTGGCCACCTGAATCTCAGTGTAAGAAGTATCACCAGAACCATCAGGAAACGCCCAGGTCACATCAATTGCCCAGACCACATTATCAGTGGCGCGGAGGTTAACCGGCGTGCCCGGCTTGCCTGCTTTGCCAATTAGTGAGGTTGAATCGGCGTATCCCCACGGGGAAGATACCTCAGCGGCATTCACAGCACGCACGCGAACATCATAAACGCCGGTGTAAATGCCCTGAATGCTGAAGCCCTGAGCACTGGTGACTGCAACGTTAATCCAGTCGCCTTTGTCCTTGCGCCACTGCGCTACATAGCTGATCGCACCCTCAACGCGATCCCACGTCACCTGCATTGATGAGACAGACATCCCCTGCTCAACAAAGCTGACTTCACCAATTCTGATGTTGGCCGGCGCCTTCAGCACGCTGATGGGCGTTACCGTAACTGGCGCTGGCTCAATGCGCACGCCGTCATCAATGTAACGGTACTTATTCGGGTCATGCTGCACGCCGGTAATAGTAAACGTGCCGTCATCATTCCCGGCTACTGAGGTGATGCGGAAATACTGAATTGCCAGCTTATCGCTGTCGATGGCCCAGACTGCCCCCGCCACCGGCGTAATGCGGAATGAGGTGTTCATGCTGATCGTTTTCTTATCGGCGCTGATGCTGCCGATTGTGCGTGTCTGCGCGGTACCGTCTGGCAAATTTACAACCAGTCTGTCACCTGCAGCGTAATCAACTGCACGGTCGAGCGTGATGCGCAGTCCGTTAACCGAACTGATGCGGCCACCGTTCTGCTTACCGCTACGGAACGGGTCCGCTACACCGATAATCTCAGCCGGAATTGGGATGTAACCATCCAGACCTACGCCGAATGAAACCGTACCGTCTTTGGCGTTAGAAAGAATGGCCCAGCGACCGCGTCGGTGTGCCTCGCTCTGAGAGGTACAGCCGATAGCGGTGAGACTCATCTCGCGCACATCGTAGCGCTGCACGAGGTCTGAGTCGTAGACGCCCTCAACAGTATCGGAATAGTGGTTAATAGGATCGGACCAGCTAACCTGGCAGGAAGAATAGCGGTTCTTGTAACTACCACCAGCATAAGTGAACAGGCCGTCAATGACGTTCGCGGCGTGGTAAACGAAATCAACGTCAACATTTCCATCTGAATCGACCTGCGGCACGTCTGCATTAACAAAAATCTGGCTGTTTCCCCAGAAAGTTATGCCACGGAATATCGCAGCAATGTCCTTCAGTACTGTGTAAGCGTCCTGCTGACTCTGAATGAAAACATTACAGGTAAAGCGCGGTTCTGTGCCGCCTGCGCCGTCTGAAACCATTTGATCGCAATACTGAGAAATGCTGTACAGCTCCCACTTGTCGATCATGGTGGCATCGACACGCGTCCCCATACCAAAAATTTTATCCAGCACCAGGTCATAGAAAATCCATGCCGGGTTATTGGTATAGGCATATTTGAAATCACCCTGCCATGTTCCAGCATAGGTGCGCGTCACCGGATCATAAGTTGTCGGAACGCGAACCAGTCGCCCTTTTGGCTTGCAGGTTACCTTCGGAGCCTGTCCGCTGAACTGGCTCGCATCGACCTCAATATAAAGTAGTGCGGTGTTGGGATAGCGAAGTTTGCTGTCGATGACCTCTGCAAAAGAAAACACCTTAAAGCCATTTACCAGCTTTGAGGATGTCGAGTCTGCGGTGATGCGGCGCACCCGGATAGACCAGCCGGATGTTGCTTTAGGTAAATCAATGCGGTGATCGCGCTGATATTCAGAGGTGGTTTTACCATTGAAACTGCCATTAACAACGGTGACCCATGAACTGCCGTCTGTTGAAAGGTCAATAGCGTACTGCGTCACGGTACCTACCATGTCGCCATTGTCTTTATACTGATACTGCACCGGCAGGCTCAGCTTGATGCGAACGGCATCGAGCGTCAGATTTGAAAACTGGCGCGTCCAGGCGACAGCCTGCGTCACTGCAACGCCTACTGAAAGTTCATTATCAACTTCAGGCATGCCCTGAATATAGGTCTGGTCCTGTGTTCCCCTGCGCCAGTCCCATACGACACCGGTAAAGTTATAGGTGCCGTCTTCGTTCGCCAGTTGAGTATCGTTCAGGTAAATCTGCTGCGCGGTTAAATCACCCTGAATCTCACCTTCAGATATAGCTAGCAGCATTTTCAGTTTGGCTATAGACAGAAGATCGTCTGCCTGCTCTACTGGGGTGTGGGGGTTACTTCCACCTCCCTTGCTTCCTGTTATTCTTTTATGTGAAAACTGCATAGGCTTTCCTTTATCCACAATATATAGATGAACATTTTAAAAAACTCAAAGGACGATAAAATCAAATGACTGAGCAAAAGATAACCCCAGCGAAGAGCGATGGAGATAAAGGACGACTAAATAAAATATTCCTTTTCTTTACAACGCTATTCACTCTAATAATTGCTGGAGCACAATCTTACATAGCTTACAAGCAATACGAGGCATCAAAACTCAGCTTCTCACCAATATTTGTCTTTCAAGAGGAATTAGTAAAAAGAGATGGCAGCGAAAGGTATGACAATGAAAACTTAAAAATTATAAATATGGGGTACCCAATAAACAACTACTCTTCTAAAGAGAAGATATTTATCAAAGCAACACAAACAATCATAAAAGAAAAAGTCATAAAAGAAAGCATTTTAATACCTGTAAATTACTATGCAGCCTCATATTCGAGCACAGGCGGAAAAGACACGCTTGAGACATTTATAGGCATGGATAATAACACGGACGCTGTAAGTTTAAGATGGTCAATCAATGCTCTCGATCCAAAGGGAGTTAGCTCTGGTCCATTTTATGATATAGACTTGATAAAAGCTTTTGAGCTGACCTACTCTGATATTGAAGGCATTGAACATAAGAAATACTTTATTAACCAAAAGCCTGTTGATGAAAAATTATTTCTATCCATGACAGATGATGCTGACAATATAGTTCCACCAAGAGATATAAGAAATTTAGATGCAGGAACTATAGTTTCCTTGTTGCAGAAAAATTATAAAAATTGAGTTTACTTGCTATTACTTTCGTAGGTAAATACTCCTGCACTGATTACCGCGCCGCCGATTTCCCGCGTCCCGTAAAGCACCGGCACTGGATAGCCCATGGCAACGGTATTTACCGGCGCACCGAACGCATAGTTCGGCTTATTATCCGTGCTGGATGAGGAACCTACATTTAACTTTGGCTGAGGCGTCAGCATCTGAACGACCCCACCCAGCAACATACTGATACCGATACTGGTCAATGCTGTAGTAGCCAGGCCAACTGCGGTCGTGGTACCGATAGCCGCGCCGTATGCAGCCAGTGACGCACCCGCTGTGAAGAACGCGGCCACAATCGCGACAGCACCAATGATGATCTGCAGCGTACCGCCACGCTTTGAACCTTCCAGCACAGGCTCCATCTGAAACTCAGTTGCAGCTGAGGACATGTCGAATTCCTGCAGGCCGATATTGTCTTTGCCGCTGAAGAAGGCAAAGCGCACACCGTTCAGATGCGCGTTTGACACATACTTTTTGAATCCCGGTACCTGTGAGCACATCGCACGCAGCAGCTCCCGCAAATCAGCCACGTGGAATTGATGAACCTGACCAAACATTTTTGCCATCCGGCCTTTGAGTCGCATGGTTTTAAGCATCCATCAGCTCCTTTCGGCGCACAATGCGCACGGTACGGTTACGCCAGTATTCGCCATAGGGAACCCGTGTAGACAGGCTCCCGGCGTTATGATGCAGAATGATATTGTTGCCCAGATAGATTGCGGCGTGGTTCGTTACCGGGGCGCTGATGCGCATCATGATCATGTCGCCCTCTCGCAATTCCTCGGGCTCAACTTCTACAAACCCCTCTGACTGCCAGTTGTCGTCATACAGATTTTCTTTGCCGTCTACCCACCACTCATAGTCAACAGACCAGTTTTTCAGTGTGATTCCGTGCTCACGCTGGTACCAGTCAATGATGAGCGTCCAGCAGTCATTACCGCCAATCAGCCAGGGGCGACCTGTATAGTCGCGATCAGTCCGCGGGCTGATCGTGCAGAAGTCACCATCCGGCCACGACATGATTCCCCACTCCACGCCGGAGAAATCGCACTGCACCCTGTCATGTTCTGACGGGATGAGCTGCGGCACGTCCGGATGTGAATGGATAACCATCAGGATGTCGCCCTGCGCTTCCGCTGCCCGCTTATCCTCCGGCGACAACGTGAAGTGCTCTGTGGGCGCGTCAGCGATATTCCGGCAGGGGATGTAGTTCTGGGTCCGGCCTGACTGGATGACCAGGCCGCACGCCTCTTTCGGGTATTCGGCGGCGACGTGCTCGCGTATCGCCTCAAGAATCTTTTTACGCATCGTTATTTACCCTGCAGGTTTGCAGCCGGGAACCCGCCGAACGGCAGTGGCTGGTCGTCGCCAAATCGAGCTTTGCAGTCAGCCATCCGACCGCCGCACACGTCTCTTAATGGGTCATTAGTTGCAGTACCATCCTTGGTGAAATATCGGCTGCCTGCGTAATCGCAGCCGGTGCCGGTGCGATACCAGCCACGCATGCACCAGGTGCAGACTGGCGTGATTTGGCGCGATGGAAGCTGCATGCTCTGGATATCAAACGGAGAGCAGAGTTCAAAATCCACCTGAGCACGCGTTTCGGAGGTCTTCGCATTCACGTAAAACAGCTGAACGCGTTCCTCCTGCGGGTTAGCGCTGGGGTTGCCCGCCGTCCAGTTTGCCGCATCGAGATACTTTGCCAGCGTGGTGTGGATGCGCACCTTCGCCTTCACCATGTCGTCAAACTGCAGGCAGAGCGCGGTCACATAGTTGCCCACGTTGCCCACAGAAAGCTTTGGCGTCGGCTGTGAACCGGTGCTGCTCATCTCCATACCGGTAAGCTCATAGGGATGCGGGTCATACTCATTACCCTGCCAAATGATTGACGGCAGGTTTTCCGCTGCAAACGACTGCCAGCCCTCGGTAGGCAGGTTATACGCATGGAAGCGCAGCACGGTATCAAGCCCGAAGGCTGTGCCGTCGATTTCAATCAATTGCACCAGCTGGCCCGGTTCCAGCGCCTGAAGGTCCTGAATAAAGCCCATATTCCACCCATAAAAAAACCCGCTGGATAGCGGGTTTTCCTTACAAAATTAGTTAACCATCATTCTCTTCGTCATCTACTGCATGATATTCGAGATATTTTTTTACAAGGCTCTCATCTTCTAAATCTCGTAGCTCTTTAACTCGGCTAATACTTAGTCGGGCCCAGTTATCAACTATGTCGATATCAAAAAATGCAAAGTTGCCATCAGGGTCTTCAATCATCTGCCAGCCAAGCTCTTGGAGCTCTTCAGATACGCTTGCGATAAAAGTGACATGTAAAGCCTGCCTGCGAGAGAGAAGCTTAAAACTTCGCCTTGTCATGCGGTAGCGGGTAATCGCCTTACCTTTATCCTCTGCATATAAAAGTGCATTAAGTACTATCAGAATGGCGACATTAGAAGCTTTTAAACGGTTTTTTAACATATCAACCTCATCATGCTGGATGGGAAATAACTTAAATTCAATTAGGCCCGTGTTCCCTTGGGCAGAAGCAAAGTATCAAAAAGCATAATTGACGTCAATTTTTATATATTTGACGCCAGTTAATCAAATTATGATGTAATCCACGATACAAGCTTACCTTGTGCAATTTACTGCTAAGGTGCAAATGCCTGTTCGAATGTGAATGAGATTTCCACAAAGTCGCCGTTAATGAAGGCGGATCGGATTGAATCAGACTTAACGCGGTAAAGCTTTTTCTCTCCCCAAGGATTGACCCACCAGCAGGAGACGGTGACGTGTCCTTTGAGAAAAGCCCTCACAGTCGCCATCTCGGCTTTGCTGCCGCTGCAGGTAACTGGCCACGATTCACGCTGGTCATTAATTCCGGCACCGGCAACCTGTTTATAGCCATCACCGAACTGAGCCTGAAGCGTCGCAACTGTAACTTCTTCCGTCGCCCCCGTTCTGACGCACCAGCCAAAAGTATCAATCGCCATTTTTCACCATGAATGTTATCCGCCGCGGTAAAGTATGCCGCCAGGTAATATCTCTTTCTTAAGACGGTCAGAGAGTACAGTCTGGATCATGCTCTGCAGCTGTCTGGCAGTATTGGCCGTGTTGGCGCTGCTGGTTTCACCGGCCCCGCCACCCTCAACCGTAACAGGTGCGCTGACAGAAATAGACGTACCGCCGCTACCACCGCTACTGCCTATCGCACGCACACCCAGTGAGCCATCTGCCGCACGCGTCAGCGGCATAATCGCTTCAGGACCCGCCTCGCCCATCAGACCGGCCCCCTTAGCGAAGGCAAACAGCGTCGGAGAACTGACAACCGATCCGCTGTACTGGCTCAGGTCGTGGGACTCATACACGCCCCCTTTAGCGTTAAGCGTCAGGTTGTTGTAGGAACCACTACTGAATGAGTTATTCGCTGTGCCACCGCCAGCCGATGCTGCGCCAGCAGCAGCGCCGCCGACTGAACTCACCAGTCCGCCTATCAGGTTTACAGCGGCCATTTGCAGAGCGACTTTGGCAATCATGCTGAGCACTGATGAAGTCCAGTCCTTCCAGCTGGCTTTGTTCCCAATCAGCATGGATGAAACGTTATCCAGTGCGCTATCCATAGAGCTGCTGACGACGCTTGCCGCTGAGGCTGAATAGTTTGAAGACGTATCCAGCCAGTTCGCCAGCCCGTCACTCACGCCGCCCATCCAGTCAGACTGCATGGCATCCATGCTTTTGTAATAGTCTTCCTGAATTTTTAGGCGGTCGCTCATGGCGCTGCCGATAGCGCTGGTTTCACGTTCATAGAGGGATTTGGTGATATCACCAGATTGATACTGCGTCTGCAGTTCACGCTGCTGATCGAGGTATTCCCGCTCAATGCTCAGGCGTTCCTTCATGCGCTGGCGCTCTTTATCGCCCTGACCGGCCCCCTGAACGTCAATATTCAGCGATGATTTTGCATTGCTGTTCTGCGCCTGCAGGTTTGCAACGAATGCCGCTATTTTGGCATTTTCCTCATTCGCCTTTTTTACCGCATTCAGCCGGTCAACTTCCTGAGCTAGAAATTCCAGGCGCTTCTGCTGTGTGGCGTTAAGCCCCTGGAGTTTGCCGTCAGCAATATCAAACTGGAGCTTCTGCTGTTCGGTCACCACAGCCGTCTTTTTGCCGGTTGTGTCAATCAGCTCAATCTGGCGCATATAGCCACGCTCAGTAGCCTTGAAAGCAGATTCCAGCTTTGCAGCTGAAGTGTCTTTTTTCACCTTCGCCGGCTTGCCGTTTGTTTCTCCCTTATCAAGCCCGAAGTCCAGCAGTGAAGAAGCTGTTCCCGGTGTGACATCAGGCGACACTTTGATGTCTTTAGGCTGCTTATTCAGCTCTGCCAGGCGTCCGGTAAGCGTGGCGATTTCGTCAGATACCGCTTTAACACTGTCGTCCTTGCCCATAATCCAGCCCAGAAAGGTCTGACTGCCATCGTACATTCCGTTGCCGCGACCTTTTGTCGTGCTGTTCAGGTAGTCAATGCGGGCCTGAATCTGGTCAGGATTATCCATATCCACGCGATTACCCAGCGCGGCCATCCTGTTACCGGAAGCGGATGCCAGTTTACCTGCGCCCGCCGCAGCCTTAATCAACCATCCGGCAAGCTGTGCCACCTGACTGACCAGGTCGGCGATACCCTGCAGCACCTGTGGATCGGTCAGCACATCATGAATATCTGAGAGAGAGTTATTCAGCGGACTCAGGTCAACGTGAGCAAGCCCGGCTGCAATCTCCATCTTCAGCCCTTTAACCTGCGCCTCCATATCCTGAAACAGGGTGTTGACCTTAATCAGATCATCAATGGATTGCGGATCAGGCGCGACGCCATAATCTTTCGCAAGCTGAATGAACTGAGTCAGCTTTGCGTTATTGTTGTCGAATAGCGGAAGAAGTTTTGAAAGATCATTGCCCAGGCTTTCAAGGATGGTGACCTTGCCTGCGTTGGTGCTGATTTTGCCCAGCGCCTCGCCAATCGCCAGTAACTGCTTGTCCGGTGATACCTTCGACAACTTATCGGCAGACAGGCCAAGCGAGTTAAGTGCATCAACGGCCTCACCTGACTTATTCAGAACCGCATCACCGATTTTATCGCTGAGGTCTTTGAAGATGTCAGCCATATTGTCACCGGCGATACCGGCTTTCTCTGCCGCGAACTGCCAGGCAAGAAGCTCCTGCGTGGACATCTTTAGCGACTTCGCCCACTGGTCTGTGGCATTTACCTGTTCAGAGGTCGATTTAAGCAAAGCAAAACCGGCTGTACCTGCCGCAAGCGCCGCCGCCTGAACCGCGCCGCCCACCGAAAGCAGTGCGGCAGAACTGGCAGCGGCGTCCTTCTGGACCTGCTTAGCCCACTTTTCAGAGGCACGCTCGGCCTTGTCCATGCCTGAAACGAAGCCGCCCACTTTTGCGATCAGGTCAATCGTCAGCGTGCCAAGTGATTTTGAAGCCATAAACTCTCCGTCTGGCGGCCGTTATCCCCAGCTGGTCATGGCTTCATTGAGTGAAATCGGCTCATCAGCAGCAGTGACTTTTGTGAAGTGCAGCGTGAAGTCTGTTGGACTGAACGGCGGCGTTTTTGCATCCCGGTTCACGTTAGCGATGATGCTTGCCACTACCCCTGCGCCCCACTCGGTGCGCATCATGGGGTTCAGGCTTCCGTATCGTTCCCGGTATTTTGCCCAGAGCTGCGACTCTTTGAAGGTGATCGTCTCACGCGCTTCGGCGATGGTGCGCCCGCCGATGCCGTTGAGGACAAGCTCGCACCAGAATTCGTCTTCGGCGCTGAGCTCGAAGTCTTTCCCAGGTCGTTAACTTCCTGAATGGCCACCAGCAGCGCAATAGTCAGCGCACCGTCGAGAGATCCTCGCTCAGGGTCAGCTTCGCCGGTGATGTCAGCCGGGGTGAAAACGGGCTTGCCGGACTCATCACAGATCGATGCTGCGATGCGACCTGCCACACCATCAACTTTGCCGCCCATTGCCAGCACATCTGACGTTGCTGTGTGATAGCCCATCGGACGCACATACACGGTCGCTGTGAACTCTTTGTCGCCCTGCTTCCAGCTGATTTCTTTTTCGACCGGACGCCCGGTAAAGGCACCGGCGGTTTTCAGCGTATCGAGTGTCAATTTCATCGTTTATTCCGGTTAATAAATCAGGGGCAGAATCGCCCCTGAAATCAGGCAGAGGCAGCGGCTTTAGGCACCCATACCGCAGAGCCAGAGCGCTGAATGGACGCAGAAGAAGAAACGACCGTGTTGGCAGCGAAATCAAAAGGGAAGTCGGAGACATAACCTTTGAACACAAACCATGTGCGGCTGTCAGGCAGCGTCAGCCCATCTACTGCACCGGCAGCGCCATTAGCAGCGGCAGATGGCGAAGCGGTTCCATCTGACCAGCCGATAGCAAAGGTCAGGTCCTGATCATCTTCAGCATCAGAAATAGACAGGTTATAAAGCATGATGTGACTGGTGTTTTTCGGGTCCGCATTCAGCGTCAGGGATGCCGCACCCGGCGTGCGCAGTCCACGCTTATAGGTCCGGTCCAGTCGCTCGGAAAGACAGGTATCTTCAATCTGGTCGGCAGGGTTACTGCCGGGTGAAAATGCAGTAATGCACTCAATTTCGCTCACCGCGCCTTTTGCGAGCACAAAAAGCTGTGTGCCTTGCGTCAGTACAGACATTGTTATCTCCGGTTATAAAAAAACCGGCACAGGGCCGGTGGATGAATAGTTCAGTTAGCGCGGCACAATCCAGTCAACATCGAATGAGTACCGGTATCGCCTGGTTACATTGTCGCGGGTTTGATCGCCCCATCGGATGATGTAGGCGTGGGGTTCTATGGCATCACGCAGCGCTGCGGCCAAAGCAATCGCTTCTTCAGGTGTGTCAGCATAAACATCGACCTGGAGCGTGAACGTATCTGTATCAGGACGCTGAGCCAGGTAGTTGTCCGGCTCACCAGTAATGTTCTGCCAGACAGCATAGGGATAAATTACATCGTCATCCTGCTGACCGAAGGGATACAGACGCAGGCTTTCACCACCAATCAGGGAATTAACTTCAGGACTGGCGCTGCAGACGGGAAAAATGGGTGCTATCACGGTGACTGCCCTTTCTTACGGGCGCGTTTAATTGCCCGGTCAATTGCCAATTCGTACTCAGTGCCAAAGGTATTAACGACCTGATCGATACTGCTTTCAGCTGCAGGGCGCATGAATGGCTGCGCCTTCATTTTTTCCGTGCCGAATTCAAGCAGTCGCCAGTGGGGAGTAGGTGCATTCACGCTTTTGTCGGGATGTTTTTGCAGAACCGCGCCGTGCGCAACGCCAATGCGAAACCCAAGGTTTCCCGTCTGTTTGAACAGCCTTCCGTTCCAGCGAAGCGCAACGTTATTCGCGATACTCCTTCCCGTTGACATATCATCCAGCTGCCGGGCATTGGCTCTGGCTTTGTCAGCAATAACATTTCCGGCACGACGCAGTGCGGCCCTGCCACCCTTTCGCCTGAGGTCATCGCTGATTTCACTCAGCTTGCCCAGCAGTGAATCCATGCCCGTCAGGTTAAAATCAACGCCATCAGCCATCATTTACGCCCTCTGAGCACGGAAGCGTCAGGTAATTACGACCGCTTTTATCGTCAGCCAGAACACCTTCAATGTTATAGATTTTCCCGGCATAAACTATGCGATGCTTCGGTGTCACATCGCTGCGAAAGCGAATGGTGATACGTGTGGTAACTTCACTCTGTGTGGCCTGTGCCGCGACAAACTCACGTGCAGACAGCGGGGCAACCTCCGCCCACAGCTTTGCTGTTTCCTGCCAGGAATTAACGACAGATCCCGTTGAAGGGTTCTGGGTTTTGACGGGTTTTTGAAGCGAGACGCGATGACGTAATTTTCCGGCCTGCATAATTACCTCTTAGCCGCCCCGCTAAGATACGTCGGCGCTGGCATATCATCGTCAGAAACGTCAATGACTGACTGATAAACGACGGCAGCAAGTGCCTCATTTGATTCAGCCAGGCGGTTTATTGCTTCGCTCTGAGACCTCATCCCGTCCGCTACCTGATGAAGGCTCTCTGCCAGCTTCTCCAGCGTGGTCGCCAGCAGGCTTTCCTGTAATTCTTTCATTAGTGAGTGCCACCATTTTTTTAAGCCATTCGCGGCGCTTCTGGCATCCTGAACAGGCCATCAGTGCCACTTACGGTGCCGGTATAACAACGCCTCCACACCAAACGGGATTTCAGACTGGCTCTGCCCGCTTGCTTCACGGTTTGCATAGTAATGACCGATAAGCAGCAGCATCGCCTGCCATATTCCGGAAGAAAAAAGAACCTCACGTGGAGGTTCATCGTTCTCATCAGGAGGCGTAAGCTGTACAACCAGAGAGCCGTCACAGTAATGCTCGACGAAGTCAACTGAAGCTGCGGCATACCCCTTAATCAGGTCGTCTTCATCATCGTGATCAACTCTCAGGTGCGTCTTTATCTGCGCCATCTGCTGCGGGCTTATTTCCACCTTTGACCACCTTTTTTGCAGGTCTGGAGGAATTCTCGTCTGATGAGGCATCTTCCAGCGCTTCAGCCAGGTGCAGCCCGATAAGAGCCTCACCGATTTCTTTTTTAACCACCTTAATCTCGCCCTGAGAAACAGTGCCGAGATGAAAGTGTGAGAACATACGCAAGGCTTTAATCTTCATGTCTGTAAACGCGGCCATTGCTGACCGCGCCCTTCAGTTATGCGCCGCCAGCGGCAACGGTGATATCACCGGTCACAATGGCGGCAGGACGATAGTGCGCAAGCGCCAGACGCTCTTCACACAGAATGGTCAGCATATTTTTCACGAAGTTATCGCGATCCTGATTGCTGATTTCAACGGTAGCGTCCATGCGGTCCCACACCTGAGAAGCCAGGCCAAACGCGCCGACTGTGAATTTACCTGCTGCCTGAGCGGTCGTTGAAACAACCGGCAGACCCCACAGCACTTTCGAAGCGAAAGCCTGAGGACCTCCGAGGATATAGTTGCCGTTGGCATCCTTCAGCAGCGCGATGCGGTGCCAGTCAGCCGGGTTAAGCACGATACCGTCCGCTTCAAACTCGCTCAGCGACACCTGATAGATAGCGTGCGCCAGAACGTCAGCTCCGGTGTCACCGGTGGCATTGAGTGCCGCTTCGTATTCGTTAGCGACCACGTTCAGCCCCTGAAGATTGTCACCGGTGCCGTCACCGTTAAGCATCTGATTTTCTTCTACCAGCGCCAGACCGTACATCATGCGGGAGTTGATGTAAGACTGCAGGGCTGGCGCATCATCCATAATCTGACGTGATGCCTGAATCCAGTGCGCGATGGTTTTCACGTTAGCGGTTTCTTTAGTGAAGGTGATGTTGCTCTCAGGCTTCAGCGTACCTTCTGCTACCGGCGCAGCCGCATTGGTGAATACGTTCTCACGAACATACTCAAGGGCATTGCTGGAGATACGGCCCTGTGACAGCAGGTCACGAACTGTCAGACGACGCAGGCCAGGCATAAGAATGCCCGGATTCTGCTGTGGCAGAACGAGGCTACCGGCAGAGGTGCCGCCGGAACCGATCGCCTTGTCAAAGCTGGTCACTTTTGCTTTGGTACGTGAGCCATCCCAGCCTTTGATCAGGTCTTCAGAAACACGCTCGGCAAATGACTTCTGAGCGGTCTGATCAGGTGAGTTGCCTGCCAGCTTCTGCTCAAGATCAAACAGGCGGGTGCCAGTAGTCTTCAGCTCGTCCTGTGCTTTTGCCAGGTCAGTCTGAAGCTGCTGGTTAATCTGGCCGTTTTCGTTGATGGATTTACGCTGTTCTTCGATGAGCTGTTTCACTTCTTTCTGTGAATTCTCAATCGCTTTTTCAAGAGTGGCTAATTCAGACATGTAATGCTCCGTTATGCGTTCCGCAGGTTAGCGGCAAAGGAAGTTATGCGCTGTGCAAGCGCGTCAATGTCGCCGCTATCGGACTCGCTCCGACCTGCGGACTTAACACTGGCAAGAAATGCCTGTGCTTCTGCACGCGAAAGCCCTGCTGAATCCCTCAGGAAAGCTTCCGCGTCTCGAATGGTTTTGATTGTTTCGATGCTCTTCATGGCAGACACGCCAGCAAGCTCGTTAGCCGGGAAGGTGCAGACGCTGATCTCCCGTAAATAGGAGATGTTTTTAAAGATCATTCCCGTAGTACCGATGCTGTAATCGTCTTTTGATACAGAAAATCCGACTGACATACCTTCAACGGTGCCGTGCTGCATCGCGGCTTTAAGATCAGATGAAGCGCTCAGGCCCGGCGTTAACTGACCTCTGACAAAAAGCCCTTTTTCATCCTCTTCCAGCGTTTCCCACTTACCAACCGGCACTTCAAAAGTGCGGTGATTAAAGAACATCGCCACCTTGCGGCTTTGCGTGGCCAGCGTGTTTTTGAAAGCGCCGGGAAGAATAATGTCGCCGTCAGAATCAGTGTTGTTAAACACAGAGGCGTAGCCTTCAAAAAGTCCCTGACTGCCATCGCCTGCAAACTTGATTTCCGCCTGGTTAAAGGACAGCGTTTTCTGAATGTCCGGCATTTAAGCCCCCAAAAAAATTAAGCCCCGTCAGTGCGGAGCTTAGTGTTTGTGCCTAGGTCGGTAATGGGTATGTTTTGTGACTGACGGGTTGCCACATCACCGCCCGGGAGAGGCGGCAGGTTGTCCAGCCTTCGAACTTCGTTCACCGTGCGGATGCCGGTATTAACCATGATCTGCATGAAGGTCGCGCGACTGGCAGAATCACCGCGCAGCAGGCCATCCAGATTGTGCTCGGCATGAATCCTGCCCTGCTCAGAATCTTTGACCAGCCATCGTTCAATGCTGTATTCCCAGCGATCCAGATAGGGTTTCAGCGTGTACTGCAGAAAACCCAGATTTTGCTGCTCAATCCCGCTGCCCCACGAGGTGGATTTATCAACATCCCCGACCAGATGCGGGGGAACGCCGTAAAATCTCGCCAGCTCTGCCACCTGAAACTTACGTGCCGCCAGAATCTCTGAGTCCTGAGGAGAAACGCCAATAGGCTGCGTGGTAAATCCGCTTTCCAGAATCCAGAGACGCTTTTTAACCGGACCACCAGCGATCTCTTTAAAGTTTTCCTCCAGCTGCCCGCGCTGCTCTTTGGTCAGCACCTTCCCGTCAGTCATCAGTATCTGCGGGGACTTGGCACCGTTGGCAAAAAACTCCCGCTGATTATCTTCCATCGCTATTGCAACGCCGGCCGATTTCGCACTGAAGGCCAGAGGCGACAGGCCTACCAGACCGTTGAAGCCAAAACCTTTCAGGTGGAAAATTTCTTTAGTCCTGAAGTCGGCATATTCACTGTCACGCTTGTAACGGTAAATGACAGTTTTACCGTTATCGCTCAGGCGCACATCCATATTGGCGCTCATCAGCGGAACCATGCTGATCACATCACCCACGCTATTTCGCTCAACATGCGCGTAGGCATTTCCGTACGCGCAGAGCTGCATTGTCATGGCCTCGCGAAACTCAAGCGCCGTCATAAAATTGTTTGGCCTGAATCTCAGCAGTCGCGCCAGCGGGTTGTCATTTCCGACCTTCTGGCGCTGATCGCTCACCGTTTCAAAAACATCCAGAGGGAGGGATGCCGTTACTGTGGAAATTAAGCGGATGCACGCCCAAACGGTGCTGATCTGCATATTGCGTTCGTCGGTAACAACAGAATCCCCCACCACGCCGTGTGCGGACGTTCCTGCCATCTGTGAACCACTATCTGGGGTCACCAGACGTCCACCGGTCAGGATGGAGGCCATACGCGCCCAGAAAGGCGACCGCGTTCGCAGGTCAATGCTGTAATCGGTATCTGCCATTTTAAACGCTCAAAAAGTTATAGATGAAGTCGTCAACGTCGCCCTGCTCTTCCACCTCATCACTGTTCTGCGCACCAATCGACATCGCCAGCGCAACCATGCCATCTATTCTTCCGCTGGATTTACCCTTAACAAACTTTCGGTTGCCTGCGGGATCGGTGATGACAGTTGCGTTTTTGGCGCACATTTCCAGAATCGGGTGGTTACCATGCTTCAGCTGAGCACCAAGAAGTTTTGTTTCCAGTTCGCGCAGCGCGGGAGACATAGAAACAAACCCCTGACCAAACTCCACAAATCGCTCAAGTTCAGATTCGGTAAACCCGGCATCAATCAGATGCGGGCGAAGAAAGCGCATGTTGTAGCGGTCAAAAGCGATTGCCCTGACGTTGCAGTTGTCAAAAAGCTTTCTCAGCTCTTTTGCGATAAAGGCATACTCAATAGCCTTGCCAGGTGTCGTGTTCAGGTAGCCCTGTTTCGCCCATATATCGTATGGCACTCTGTCGTTACGGGCCTTGTCAGCCAGCCCTTCAGCAGGGAGCCAGAACTTACTGTGAACATCACCTTTGGCAGAAGTCAGTACCAGCGCCGTCAGGTCAGACACGCTCGACAGGTCCAGACCGCCCCAGACGGTGACCCCGTTCAGTTCATCAGGCTCTTCTTTGTTCATGTGCCAGACGGTCTGGCTGACAAAGGGGCTTTTAGCCTCGACACGCCGGTTGAGTACGAGGTTTTCAAATTCAGCCTGTCGTGACGGCAGGCGTTTGGCACTTGCGGCCATGTCCAGCACTTCCTGCTGATTCATGAAGACATCAAAGGCAGGATTGGCTAAACGGATTGCCTCAACTGAGAACGGGTCAATATCTTCGGGTGCGGTATCTATCCTGACCACCGTTCGCGGGTCAGCGCCGGTCAGTCCGTCGTCAATCAGCAGGCTGAGCAGATCACTGGCGTCCGGTGCCTGCGTACTGATAATGATGGATATAGGGTTTTCCTGAGCTGCTGTCGCGGTTTCCAGAGCCTCATACAAGGGATCACGCGGACCACGAACCTGACCCAGTTCATCATGGGCTACGAAACGCGGCGAAAAACCATATGCCGTGGTTGCCTCTGCGCTGAGGGCCCGATAATAGGAACCGAGGTCCGGACAATGAATCTCTTTTGCTGAGTCTTTTATGGCAACGTACTGCATGAGCACAGGGTTCATGCGACACATTTTTGATGCCAGATTGAACAGGATTGCTGCCTGATCGCGGGAGCGGGCTGCAGAATAAAGCTGTGAGTTATGGGCGGCTTCAGGCCCTACAAGGTAGAGCAGCATCAGCATGGCAGTTTCAACAGTTTTGGCGTTCTTACGCCCCCTGGTGATAATGCCGCGCCGGGTACCGTGAACGTTATCGAAAATCGCCCTGAAGTCATCCTTCATAAAAGGGGCCATCTTCAGCGGCTGACCTACAAACTTTCCTTCAGGGATAAGGATGTGCTTTTCACACCAGGCAATATTTCTTTCAGCTCTTGTCAGAGTTTTTTTAACCATCAGCTAAGAGCCTCAGTCAATCTCCCAGGGTTTTTTATCTCGCGCAAGATTGTTGTTTGCACGGCCCACCGTTTTAGGATCGGCGGTTGCTTGCCGGGTAATTCTGAGCCGGGTTGCCAGCGATGATGCAGAGCGGACTTCCCGTTCACGCATGGTGAGCAGTTTGTCATAGCGCTTCAGGCCGTCTTCACGCGATAGCCACTCAAGCTCGAACTCGTCAATCTGCATTGTCAGCAATCGCGACTGAACGACATGGCGGCAGTACATTTCCATCATGTCGCGGTGTGTTTCCGTAAACGAACTTGCCGGGTTGTCATTTACCAGCCTGACCCACACGTTAATCTCGGGGTCGCTGAGATGAATTGACGGCTGCAACCTGCTTTCAGCCAGAGCTGGCAGCGAGACAGCAGACGTCGCAGCCAGAGACTTTCTGCCTCGCTGTGCCATTACTTTTTCCTTTTTTTCTGGACGTTTTTAAAAAAGAAACTGAGGGCGCGGTCTTTAAGATTTTGCTGCTAGAGTTTTACCCCTCCCCCCTGCCATCAGTTCATGCTGATGATAACCGTTCTCACTTGCGGCCTGTCGCTCCAGAATGGTGCGTTGCCAAAACTCAAATGATATCTATTATCACTTCTCGATGATTTGCAGATTCTCGCGTGGCAGGCTGGCAGGAACCAGGCTCTTACCGATGCCAATCGGGAGCGACATGCTGACCGTTGGCATAGTCTCGCCGACTTCATGACTGAACCCGATGGCTGTAACTGAATTGAACTCAATTCCATCAATACTAAACTCAACCAGTCTGCCGTCATGATATTCAATCTTTAGGTCTTTCATTCGTGTCTCCTGTTACCAGATAACCCGACCCTCATCGTCGAACTCTGTTACCGTCCCGCCCTTCTCAAGACGCTGTTTCACTGAGTCGTGGCAGCGTTTGCAAAGTGACTGGAGATTGTCAGGGTCATGGAACAACGTATCATCGCCTTTGTGTGGCGTGATGTGGTCAACAATAGATGCTGAGATAACCTGATTGCGCCTAAGGTGGAACTCACACAGCGGTTGCTTCTGTAACTGGTGATATCGCAGACGATACCAGCGCTTGGTGTTGTAGAGGTTATGCCATGGTGAGTTAGATGCCATATATGCCCAAAAAAAACCGCCTGATGGCGGTTAAGTATTTTTTAATAATTTCTTTTGGTTAGCTGCGTCGATAATAGCTTGAGACCTTAATTTTCGGTTCGCCCTCTCGATATACCAATCTTTTATAAGACTCTCAATTAGACTTATTAAAAGCCCTGCTTCATCAGAATCAACATCAATGATTACATTTATGTCTTTCTCCATGTGAGCACCAATGTTACCAATGCTTCTTATCGCATCTATAGCATGCCATGTATCAGAATCAACTTTGCCTTCAATTGCTTTTATTTCTTCAAAGAGATTTTTTTCCTTAACACCCCAGAAATCCCTTATCATTCCCTGCAAGCATCGCCTAGCAAGAGTTGCAGAAGCCTTTGGGGATAACTCCCTTATCAAGGCCGCCTCACTATAATCTTCAAGAATTGCCGAAGGAATATAGCCTGGAAAGTTCTTTATAATACCACGAGGTCTTATCTTCCATGTCTCAATTAATTTCGCAGTAGGCCAAACCGTGTTGCCATCAACTTCTCCTTCAACAACATCTATAGAGAAGATATATTCTTTGCATTGGTTGTTAGGGCAAACTGCAACATTATTTTTGAAATAAAGAGATCCGTATTTGGTATCAGCTTTGAAACCAAAAGAGCCCTCCTTTTTGTTTATCGCTTCAGTTGTTGCAAGCCTTCCACAATAAGGACATTCCCAAGTCGCCATTTCCACCTCCTTTAAAAATGAGACTCTAAAATAGCGCTAAATTGTTTAATATTGAAGAGAATTAATTTCACACTATCGCATGCTTCACTGCATGGCTAACCGTTATCCATTCTCAGGAAGATTCTTCATAAGATTCACTCGCAAATGCGCCTTGTGATGATCTTAGCAATCTGAGTCTGGACGTTCTACAGCACGGCACGCAGCCATACAGGCACGCTGCATATCCTTATGAGCTTCGCGTAACCATTCATGCGCTTCCCAGTTTTCCGGCGAGTTCTGCAGGCTTGGGTCGCTCTGCATATCGTTACGGTGCTCCATCAACAGAGCAATGAACTGGCGGCTCAGCTCTTTGAATTGATTCATCTTGCCGATTTCGCCATAAGAGAGCGTACGGTATCCCTTAACGGTGCTGCCGTCCTGCGGTTTTGCTTCGCTCATGCTTTTCCTCTCAGTTAAGTTACCGCTTACGCTTGCAATGAAAATGGATGCTTTTAATATTTTAGCCACAACAATAAATAGTGTTCCTCTTTGAATGGCCCTGCACGGGCCCTTTTTTTTTACTTTTTACCTTTAATTGCTGCTTCGATTGGCTTTACATGCGTGAACATGAAGCCTTCATATGGCAATGGCATGTAACAGGCCAGCAGTGTGATCAGGTCAAAGAACCATTCAGGCACACCGTTAGCAGCGCACACATCAGGTTCGCCTTACTCCATGTTGCGTAAGTACACCGGAACGATATTGGCGAAGAGGCCGGTATGCTCCCATTCGCTTTTGTTAACCCTGCCGAAAAATATTGCCATGGCTACCTCAGGCACTGCTCGTGGATGTACTGTTGCAGTGCAGCTATTTGCTTCCCGGCAACTTCGATTCGCTCTCTGAGGGTGAAATAATCCCGTTGAGCGGCGTCAGTAAGTCGGGCGCTGGCTGCATCATCCATGCCGGAGGTGCCGGTGGCGGATTGCTTCGGACAGGTGGCGTTGAGCTGCAACCGGCGCTTGCCAGTAGCAACATCATCATGCAGCTGATCGATAGTCGCTTTAGCATCTGCTAATTCCTTCGTGTATTTCTCATCGAGGGCAGCCACATCGCGCTGGCGTGTTTGCATGTCCGTGATGGTATCTTTTGCCAGCTTGAGGTTAATGGTTGCGGTGTCACGTTGCGCCTTGTAGTTAATGGCGTTACCACGGTAATAAAGTGCGAATCCTACTGATGTGGCTGAGAGCAGCATAATCATCAGGATGAGCGCAGCGATCACTTTAGCCTTTAAGGTCATCAGCACTCTCCGCCAGACACATTGAGCGCTCCATGTCGCGGCGGTTCATCAGTCCTCGCCACTTCTGTCCGCCTGCATAAATCCAGCGGCGCAGCTCTTCACATGCACCATTAACATCGCCAGAGTTGAGTTTCTTAAGCAGTGACGATTTGGAGAATGCACCCGAGCCAACGTTGTAAGTGAAGCTGTAAAGCGCCGCACGTTGGTATTCTCCAAGTGGGACTTTGACAAGGCTGTCTACAGACTTCTTGACCGGCTGCAGATCGTTCCACAGGAACCGGTCACACTCGCGGTCGGTATACTTTTTGCCTTTGATGATGCCGGTGCCAGTGTGTCCGTCACAGACAGTCCAGACACCTGCAACATCCTTGTAGGGTTCGTAAGCCCTGCCCTCTACACCGTCCTTACCGCCGAGAAATACTGTAGCGATAGCCATAGCTCCGCCACCCGCGACAGCTATAAGCTTATTGCGCAGGCTGTTTGACATAGCCATGAATTATCCCTCGTTGATGTCTGGTGCGGTGGGCCAGCGCTGAAGGGCTTTGATTTGCGCCAGCGTTGCTTTGCGTTTGTAGTACCAGTTGATGCCGAGCGTGAACAGCGCGACCAGAATACCGGCCAGCACGCCTACAGCACTCCATTCATCGGGACTCAGCCGGGTCAGCAGACCATTAGCGATTGTCCCGGCAGATGCGCCGTAAGCTGCGCCTGATGCCAGTTTGCTCATATCGATACTCATATCACCTCCGTGATTACGGGCGGTGCTGTTGGTAGTCAGAAGAAAAATGCGCAACACCACGGCGTCAAAAGTGTGTGTGGAGACTGATTGGTGCGCGCAAAAACGAAATAAGGTCGCTCTATGGCGACCTCTTTGTGTAGGAACCCTGACGCGAAAGCGGTAATAGCCTTGCCCGTCGGCAACAGGGTTAATTATTTACACCTTGCAGGAGATGATTAAAAAAATCCCCTCAAGGTTATGCAGCCAATAAAAAACGCCTCCAGGCTGGTGAGGCCCGAGGCGCTTTGACATCTACATTTGGAACTGACTTTTAGCAGATAAGCTGCACTGCTTGGTAATCGACCTTATCAGATTACTAAGGAAAATGCGGACCGCGTGAGAGGTTTTTTAAATATTTTTTTCGGCGTCAATTCAGCATCCATATCCAGCCGAACATCAAGCATCGCCAGACAGCCCTCAATAAAGCCTTCAGCCATCTGTATTTCGATTCTCACTATCTTCTCATCCCGCTTGGCCTGCTTTGCCAGGGTGCGCTTTGAGATATTAAAAAAGTAATGCAGCACGATGATCGCATGCTCATCCGGACGCTTTTCTTTAAGCCGTGCCAGACATCCCTCAATGATTAATCCGTCATTATCGCTGCAGGTAAGCGTTAATTTTGAATCCTGTGACAGCAAGCCTTTGAAGCCTGCCGCAATTGATGAGTAATCCACACCGCTGCTGTCCGATTTTGCCCATCCAGCCCAGCGCTCTAATACCTGTGACATGTCACGCATATTTAATCCTCTCCACACACTTTATTTTTTATCTGTCCCAATAACGCCGACTGCAATCACGAAATCCAGGAACCTGAATAGCAGCTCAACCTGACTGCCATAATTCGACTCAAAAAGTTTTGGGTCACGGTGTAACTCGTCGTGATGCGCCCTGCAAAGCGGTATCACGAATAAATCATGGGCCTTTGTTCCCATTCCTCCTTGTCCATGTCCGATGATGTGATGAGGGTCATCAGCCTGCCTGCCGCAACATGCGCAGCTCTGTGACTTAACCCACCGTGTGTACTTCTCACTTTCCCAGCGCTTACGCTTGGGACGCTTCATGAATGATTCTGGTGATTCCGGGTCAGTACGTAAGCTGATTATCTTTTTAACGACCTGAGCAGCATCCTGAATAACTTTGCGTGCCGGACGCATCGGAACAATCCGCGACTCTTTGAGTTCGCCAGCCTGTATGGCTTCCTTTGGCATGCGCAGAACGCGCCGCGCTGGTGCCTCTGGTATCAAATCAATCAGGTCATTCAGTGAGGCCCACCAGCATAATTCCGGTAGTGTCAGCTGATGGTCACCTGCTAATGCCATCTGGTTACATGCGGCCCTGATTATCCACATCGCGGTGTTACTCTTTGCGATGCTATCAACCTTGCCAGGAACACCATTTTCCCTGAACTCATTATCGTGGCTGTAGCAAAGTGACACCAGGCCGTTTTCAGTTTCTGACACAGTAAATTCATGGTGATGCCAAACGCCCAATTTCTCCCGCTCCCACTGGCAGCAGTTGAAAGACTGGACGAAGGATGCCAGCGCATTTGGCCCACCAGCGGCCTTTATCACACGTTCATGGCTGAAGAAGAGAATCAGTGAGGGTTCATCAAGCAGCGGCTGGGTGCCTTCATTCAGTCGTCCTGATGGCAGGTCTGCCATATCCAGTGTTGGTGTGCTGATCACAACGCGACCTTTGAAAAGCCTCAGAAGCTCCGGCCCCGGCTTAAGCAGCACAATTCCTGTACGTGGCGCTATTTCAGGTGTAAGCAATGCCCTCATTCAGCACCACCTGCAGCTTTGTGCGCCGTCCAAAGCCCGCCAATCCACTGGACTTTCTTCGCGATAAAGCGGGACTGACTAAACATATAACTTGAGTAGATGTGAGCAAATATGCTCACATCTTCCTGACGCTGAAGCAAGATGACTCCAATGTCTCGCTTAACATCTGGTTGACACTTCACTGTGAGATCTTCAATTTCATGGCTGGTCATGATTAGGGTATAAATTGCACTGGCGGCAGACGTAACGATGCCCGCTGGTTGATTTAGCATTCTGTCTTCTCCACACACTGTTTTTAACCGGCCACACCACATCACCTGCATGTGAAAGAGGCCAACCTTTATCTCAGGCATCTGCAATATGCCTGGTCATCACGCTATAATTTTTTAGCTTCTAACCCATTTAAATGCTAAAAACCGAGGGAAATCCCATGAATTGGGATATAAGGACTGAATTTCATTTTCAGGCATCGGCTCCGTAACATTAAGCAACTGAAACCCATATTTAGAAAAGACTGAAATATATTTCTCCAATGGCCTATGAATGTGTGTAGTTTTAAATTCCGAGCCAGATAAAGATATTCTAAAAGGAGCTTTAACCATTATCTCTTCTTTATAAGAAAACCATGACTCTTTTTCGTACCCCCAGTACCTTGGCCAGAAGCATGGGTGAGGAATAGTTGCAACAAACTCATCACCTGAATTTGAAATCTTTGATAATTTCCTAGCAAATCCTTCAAGATTAGGATCTGCCGAAAGCATCATAGCAGCCAAGAAAAATTTTTTCTCGTAAGAAGTATTAAATAACTCTTCCACACAGTCTTCAAAATCCGAGTGAACAAAAAATATATTAGTAAATTCGGAAAGAATTGACTTTGCCACGTCCAAACTTCGGGCTGATGGCTCTACACAAATAACCTTCTTAAAGCGTCTAGCAAGGCATGAAGTAAGTTCTCCTGTGCCTGAACCTATATCTATCAAAGTTGCTTGAGTATCATGGGCTAAAAGTGACTCAACTAAAGGTACCATCACGTGAGTGAATGTGATGTCCAAACCTGCACTTATCTGACGATGTCTCTCATCAGCCAAGTTGTCCCACTCACTAGCTAACTCAAGAGAGGATATAGTCTCGATGTGTGAAAATTTTGGAATCATAACTCGTTCCCATTAATTTTTTCTGAGGCTTTTTTTGCGATTTGAACAAGCTCATTAGCTAAGTTAAAGGCGGGATGAGAACCAGTGTCGAACTCCTCAATTATATGCTTATCTGATTTAGCTCTACCAATGGCCACTTGGCTACCATCTCTACCATAGTAAGCAATAGTAAATCGAGCGCTTGGATTTTTAAGCAGCTCCTCACCGTAAACATAGATTTCAGCTCCTTCTTTTTGTAACTCCTTTGATAAGTTAGTATGAGCTGGTAAACAGATAATTAACTCCCCGTTTTTTGCTTTTCTTGTCAGAAGAAGCTTTGAGCGATCATCACTAGCCCAACTCATGTCCCGAGTCCATATTGCAACTCGCCCCCCATGGGCAATCCAGCTAAGCATATATTTATTTATTGAAGCTGAGTCAGATTGTTTAAAAGTATGTTTTCCATCGAGATTAGAAATTTCATAGTAGACCAAAAAACTGTATAGCATAAGCAATAATATAATTACTGTAGCTATACCTGCAGCAATCCAAGGTGTTATCTTACTATGGTCCACCAAAGGGTAAAGTGTAGCAAATAACCCGACCATACCTAAAAAGATAACAACCAGTTTTACTGTAAGCGCCTTGTAATCTTTAGACCACTTAGGACGGGGCCATTCATTTTCACTTCTATTAGACATTTTTTATCCTTAAAATTTCGTTCTCTTATAAGAGCTAGGCATGTACAACTTGCTGCATGCCATGTTGCATGAACTAATAGTAACAATAAAAGATTATCATAAATAATGAACCTCCATGAGTTGATTTATATTTTTTTGAATAGAGCATGATCTTCATTGCGCCTCAAGTGGCTTACAAAAATTTGTCAAAACACACAAGTCACGCTCATTCTTTACGATAGTGCGATATACCCCTAAAAGGCTTAGTCGTAATGTATACTTTGCCTTTTTTGACTTCGACACCCCCATTCTACAGTGAATCGCTTAATCTGCTTGTCATCGCCCCACACACTGCATGCGTGAGGCTATATAATAATGCTTTGAGATAGTTATCAAGCTCACGCTGGCGCTTGTCTGGCGGGAACAGCAGCACGCTTACCTCTACGTTCACTGTAATCGGTGCAGGACGACGCTTTAACTGTTCAATGACGCATGCTAAAGCATTGGAGCGGAAACAGCGCCCGGAGGCGCTGATCAATACTCCCTTTCTGGTGTTACGCCAGTACGTGTTAACGCTTGGCGGGAACGGAAGGGTTAACTTCATGCAGCACTCTCTCCCACATCAGGGATAGTCATCTGGCCAACCACCTCACGAACTGCCTGCCGCAGCATGCGGATGTTTGACCAGCAGTCACGGTCGGTCTGCTCAACCAGCTCGATAAACTCCTGAACCGTGCAGGGCTTGTCCTGGCGAACTTCAATCAAGACCGCTGAGAATCGCTGCAGCTGCTCAATCGCCAGCTCGGGATCATCATATTGCTCGGAGACCCACAGCTTCAGTTCGATATTATCCTGGTGCTGCCTGATGAGACGAACGGCGCTGGCAATCGTCTCTGCTGGCACTGTCACACAGGTAGGATTCTCAACAGAGTCTGCCGCCCATGTATGCGCCCATTTGGATTCGCTGTAGGTGTACTCAGCTTTCATCTTGAACGCGGCAATAACGCACGCCCACACCTCAACGCCGCTCTGCTCAAGAATTTCGTGCTTCAGCAGTGGCAGGTCATCCCCATCGCAGTTCTCTGCCTTAACCGGGTTCGGTTGTTCGTTTACTGAATGAGTCACGCCGTAATGCTCTTTGGCGATCAGAACAATGTCCATCAGCTCAGCCGCCTGCAGGTCAGTTTCAAAAGTGAGTGTTATACGAGCACCCTCCTCGTCCTGCTCTGTCTGGCAATGCTTAGCAATCAGCTCTACCAACTTACGTGCCTGAGCGGCGCTGAATTGCGGCATAGCATCAGTTTTGGTCAGCTTCTTCTTGCCTGCCGCTTTCGCCTTCTGCATCTGCTCCTGCGCAACGGATGAGGCTTTCACGCCATGCTCCCGCTGCAGGGCAACTGCTGTGGTCGCTGCTACTTCGCCAGACTTCACCATTTCAATCAGTGGTTCGCCAACGGTCAGCAGCTGGAGGTGCTGTTCTACATCGGTGATCGAACGTTTTACCTTGGCGGCAATCTCAGCTGGCTCTAAGCCCTGATTCACGAGGCGCTGATAGGCTGCGGCACGTTCCAGCGGCAACAGGGCGCGGCCCTGACTACTGGTGACCATGAACGCCACGCTGTCAGCTTCGCTACCCACGAAATCCTTACACTCAAGGCGCAGCGTGTAGCCTGCTTCCTGTGCCAGCTTCGCACCGTAATAACGATGGTGACCGTCGATAATCTTGATGCCCTTCTCCGTGACCTTAACAGCCAGCGGAGGCACATGCTCACCAGCGATAAAGGCATCCCGGAATTCCTCGACATGGGTCTGATCGATATCACGGATGTTGTAATTAGTTTCAACATACAGCTCATCAACGCCCAGCAGGTAGGTTTTTCGGGTGGTGATATCGGTATCGCTATTTTTCTTGTCGCCGTAAACGCGCGCTAAAGTGCTCATGCTGTGGTCAGCTCCCATGTCAGGACAATAATCAGGGCGGTAATCATCACGACTGCGGTTCGGATGGCCCGGTAGAAAAACTCATTATGCTCGTAGTGGCTCTTCAGGTGCGCTTTCATTGGCGAACCTCACTCAGGAAGCTTTCACCGATACGGCCAGTATCAAGGCCGCCGTAGCTACCACAGTTGAGAGCCCCTCTTACTGCACAGCGGTCGCAGTTCTCTTTAGCTTCGTTGCGTGATGCATCAAATCGAGCCACCAGCATCGCCTCGCGCCATACCTGAGCTGCACGCAGCCAGAACCCTTTGCTCTCCAGTTCGGCGGCCTGCTTCGCCTTGTGGCTGAATTTCTCGCTCTCAACCGGTAACGGGCCGGTGTTGATCGAGTAGCTCCAGTCGCTGGAACGCTTTAGCAGTCCTTTTGTGAACAACGGTTTGATAAAACGCTTCACCGATGTCTCATTCAAGCCGGTTAGCTTGCAGAGTTCGCGAACTTTCAGCGGGCCATTGCGGGTAATCAGTTCAAGAATTTTTGATTCGTAGTTGATCATGATTTATCCCCCGTTATCCGCGAAAGCCGTGTGGCACTGAGCTGTCAGGCTGAGGAATCACCGTGATATCCCGCTGCATGTTGCGCTTCAGGGCATTCCACTCAGAGCGTGGCGGGCGACCGGCCTTATCCCACTTTGTCGCTGACTGGAGATAGCCAGGCAGATTGCCGGGGATGAACAGCGTTTTGGGACGCATGTACTGGTATTCCTCGGTTCCTTCCCAGTGGGCGTGTTTGTAATCCACCACCAGGCAAAGCTCTTCCACCGTGAATTTGTCTTTCAGTCGGGATTTGATGTGCCCCATCGACGACTGCGCCTCTGTGTGCTTAGCGCCGGTGATTTTGTTCAGGTGACGTAAAACCTGACGGGAACGATTGATAATTGACCAATCATCGTCTGGTTGCGACGCAACCTGACAAAAGGTTTTTTTATCTGATGGATCATGTTTTGAATTTACTGACGGATCGTCGCCAGATTCTGGCGGGTCAAAACTGTTATTTTGGCTGGATTCTGACGGGTGAAAATTTGATGCGTCAAAATTAGGTGCATCAGATTTTGATGCGTCATATTTTGATGTGTCAGATTCTGACGCCTCAGATTCTGATAGGTGAGCGGCAGCTGATTCGCGAAGCTTTTTGATATTCAACTGATACATGTTGGAGTTATTGCGGTTACCTTTGCGACGTGATGTGCTGGTCAGCCAGCCTTCACTCTCAAGCTTGCGGATCGAAGTACGAACAGTGCTCGGGCCAGCGCCAATCTGACGGGCAATGGTAGCAATCGACGGCCAGCAAACACCCTCGTCGCTTGAGAAGTCTGCCAGGCGGGCCATGATGGCAACCATAGTGATCTTCATGCCGGAAGATGCGCAGCCGTCCCAGACGAATGCAGATAATTTAACGCTCATGATTTACCCCAACCTCTCTGAAATATTGCTTGAACCGTTCGAGAGAGCTGAAGCACTCGCCATGTTCGTAATTGTCACGCACGTAGATAACCCTGTCGTTCTCTGGCTCCCAGCGTATGACCCGCACAGGGATGCCGCGCTTGTCGCGGAAGATTCGGTCAAGCTCTCGCATTTGGTTGCCTTCATTCGCTGGTTAGCATCGCCCACAGCCCAGTCAACAAAACCGTGGTTAACTTCTTCGCTCACGCCGGGTACATTAAGTACATACCGCAGCGGCTCACGGCTGAAGCGGCCACCAGCTGAAGGCAGGCAACGGAATTGCGGTAAGCCTGATAATCTGGTTAAATTGATCACGCGATTAGTTCTCCACACACGTTGATTTAGTCGCATCGAACGCCGCGGACTGCAATCCTGCGGCGTTCACCTTTTCTGGCGGGCAAAACACGCGATACAGCAGCGTCAGATGCTCCTGCCACTTAGCCATTACCTGATAACTGTTCTCTTCAATCTGCTCACGTTCAGCCTCATCAATCACACCGTCAGCGGTTGCCTTGCGGATGTAGGCAGAGTGCTTACCAATCCACTCAACTGACTCCATCAGACGCTGATTGATATCCGCGTTATCAACATCCTCAATGTCCACCAGTGGGACGTTAACGCTGTTTGACTGGCGGGAGACCGCATTCGCAATATGTTTAGTGCCGCTTGCCTGCTGCAGAACCATCGCCCAGCCCATTGGGAAAATCTGATCGCCATTAGTGCGCAGACGGTTGAAAAGTGCATCTTCAGTAACGCCCAGCCATTCAGCTGCTTCCGCATAACCACCCGGAAGACTCGAAATCGTCTTCTTGATTGCTGCCACCAGCCATGCCGGTTGCTTTTCTACTTGCCAGTGCTTCTGATCCACGGTTAAGCCCTCTTGCCTGTGGTTAAAATTAGAAAGCTGTCGATATAGACTTGTGATCACATTTACGATTTGCAGGAAACGGCTTCACTTCTTCCGCTGAAATCGACCCGTCTTCATGGAGGATCACAGTGATGTCACGCTTGAGTGAAATCGCTTTAAAAATCGCGCTTTGGTAAACGCCTAAATCTGTAGCTGCTTTTGTCTGGCCAAACTGCTCAACATAATCTTTGAGTTTGATTCTCTGGCTCATAATCATCTCCTAATGAACAGGCTCAATTATCACCGCCAGAGGTAAAATAGTCAACACGCGCGGTGTTAGTTATTTATCCCGTGCGGTGATAAATTTCACGTATGAATTCAAAGAAAAAGCCGCTCACTAACGAGCAAATCGAAGACGCGCAGAGACTGAAGTCAATCTATGAGCGCAAAAAAGCTGAATTGGGTATTTCCCAAGAGTCAGTGGCGGATGCTTTGGGCGTAGGTCAATCAGCAGTGGCATCTTTGCTGAATGGCGTAAACGCCCTAAATCCCAGCAATGCCTCAGCATTAGCCAGATTTTTGAAAGTGAGTGTTGGTGAGTTCAGTCCTAAAATTGCTGCTGAGATCGCTGACATGTATCAGTCGATAGGCCAAGAAGGCATTAGGTCGAATCACTATGAATACCCCCTGTTCACTTATGTCCAAGCTGGTGATTTTTCTGAGGTGGGTAGCTTTACTTTCAGAGACGCTAAGGCATGGGTCCCTACTACGAAGAAGGCCAGCGATAAAGCGTTCTGGTTGGAAGTTAAAGGTCACTCAATGACCGCGCCGCAGGGCGTCCGTCCAAGTTTCCCGGAAGGTATGCTGATCCTCATCGACCCGGCAGAACCGGTCGAGACTGGCGACTTCTGCGTGGCATCCGCGAACGCAGACTCTGAAGTTACTTTCAAAAAGTATGAGAAGGATGCAGGAGTGAGCTATTTGGTTCCACTTAATCCTGCATACAGAATTCTGGATTGTGATCACAGCTGCCGTATCATAGGTAAAGTAGTGAAAGCTCAATGGCCGGAGGAAACTTTTTCCTGATGCTTACTCAAGGATAAATTTTATGGAAAAAATATCTTTTTCATACGTATCAAGAATTTTTCCTGGCATGATAGCCAACATGGTTAATGCTCCTGACTCTTTATTTTTGGTAAATGAATTACCTGAGAGCATCTCATTTTATGTTTATGCCGGATTAATACTTGAAAAAAATAAGCCTTATAATTTAGGTGTAGACATCACGTTCAACGGCGAGTCCATCCTTGAACAAGAAGGGATGACCACGGAGTCTACTGCTCATCATATCATTACAACGGATAAAGACGATTTCGTAAGCATTTCTTGCACATGGATTAGTCAAGTAAAATTCCCATATGAAGGGATCTACGAAATCAAGTTAGATCTTCGCAGTGGAAGAATCGAAGATGAAAGCACTGAAAATCTGGACGTTCATTCTTGCTTTGTTTTTGTGAGAAAAGGATTAATGGAGTAAGTTATGGGAGTTTTGATAAATATAAGTACTCGCAACCCTGTTGAAAAAGAGCCAGAGGCACCCCATACTCCTACTTATGGTTCAGGTAACGGCGGAGGAGGAGACATGCTAGAACCACGTATAGCAAGGCTTGAGTCTGACGTTAGTTACATCAGAAGAGATATTGACGATTTGAAGAGCGATGTCAAATCTGTTAGCCAGAACATGATCACTGTCTTAGAGCGACTCGATACAATCAAGGAGTCACTAAACAAAAAACCGTCAACAGACGCTGTTGATAAAAAAATTTCAGAAGCAAAGCTGGCAGTTTTATTAGGAGTGCCAGCAATAATTGCCGTTGGCACAGGTATTTATAAAGCTTTTCAGCATTTCTTCTAATTGAGGCCCGGCAATTGTCGGGTTTTTTTTGTCTACCGATCAAGCACTCTTGCCTCAGCTTCCATTGCTTTGGTCAGTAGCTCAGAACGCTTAGGATTCTTCGACGCCAGCGCCGTTCTGAGCGCATCTGCTATCACTATCTGCTTCGACTCGATCCCATAATCGTGAAGTGTGAACACCACGTCACCGACAACCCTGCACATCTCGTTATAGAGCTCATCTGATTGCTTAGCAATAAAGCCTCTGCTCAGAAAACACCCAAAAACTACATTAGCACACTCCCATTTTGATTATTTATACTTCAAAAATTTTTTAATATCAGTCCAATCAACAACTTAAACACCGCCAGAAATATAATATCTCTAGCGGTGTTGACTGATTTATCACTTCCGGCAATAATGAACCCATAAACAGCTAACAGGCAGGACGTCCACGAAGTAGCCGCCCGAGGCGTAAGAAGATCGGGATGATTCGCTAAGCAAGTTTCAGTGGTGTGGGGGCGTTACTGTGAAAATGATTAAGAACATGGCGAATACAACGCTCGGGGACCTGATTGCGTTTCTGTACCTTTTCCCGGATGCCGATGTGATCTGCTGTGGTGATACAGGTGTTGTGAGTGTGCCGTGTGAGGTTGATAGCGTAGTTCGTGGGCCAGCGTTTTAAGAATGCGGAATTGCTGTGTTGGCGGTTACTCAGAATGTTTTGGTTTAACCGCCCTTTTTCACAACGATAAGGGCATTTGCAAAGCGGGTGTTTTCGAACGCTTTAGAGACGTGGAGTAAGTGTCCTTTTCGTTGTGGTGAATGCGGCTAGCGCACGCGGAAGACTGACAAAGATTGCATACAGTCTAAGAGTTTCCGCTCTGAGGTTTGTCAGTCTGACCAGAGCACCGGGAGGCACCCGGCACCGCAGCAACCTTTCAAGTGTGTGGAGTAATCGGGCTGTGGGTTATTGCAGTAACCCACCAGCCAACTTAAACGAATCCCAAAAGTTT
>Ga0308167_1001069_pt1 | contig 36113 bp, 35 predicted proteins | sample PhyCR1_2_FD_202138 | JGI IMG/M metagenome (GOLD analysis project Ga0308167, IMG submission 202138) | Phyllosphere microbial communities from UC Gill Tract Community Farm, Albany, California, United States - DLSLRC.R1 | ecosystem: Host-associated > Plants > Phyllosphere > Unclassified | place... | reverse complement strand
GTCGTAATGAAAGTAAGGCAACGCATCAAAGAGTATATATCGCGATGGGGGTGTGCAGGTTTATCCGGGCCTGACCTGTCTTTGTCTCATAAAAGACTATCAGGTGGTGAAAACCGTTAATGATAATGAAGGACATCACGTATTCATTATTATCCGCAGGACCTGTTCATAAATAGCAGTACCAAAGCAGTAAATCTCAATTAAGTTCGTTAATGGTAAATGTTAAACTGGTAGTACCTTAAAAGCCCTGGCTATCTTAGTCAGGGCTTTTATCATTAATGGGCCGCAGACAATTAAGCATCGTCTTGTTTGTAAAAGCGTCTTACACACAGTGGCTTGCACGCTTACTACACTCATAGCAACAGAGTTTCCTTTCATCTCTTCCTCGCACATAGGCTGACATCGCTTCGCCGTTTATGTCCTTACTGGCAGAGCAGTCCCGGTTGTCTCTCTTCATTACTTCCATTAATTGCAGCATTAATGCCTTCTGTCGGGCGAAACCTGATATCAGAATGATCTGCGTCGGCAGACGACTGGATCCTCATGCGTCAATTTTCACATCCCTGCTCACTCCAGCGCGGGTGGTCAGTCATAACCGACCCGAGGATGGCCGAATGAACGTCCTGATGGTAGAAGGATCACCTTATCAGGTGCCGTTTTTTCCTGCTCAGACCCGCCAGCAGTATGCCGCTACGTTTTACATCACGTTTAACTTTTTAATCAAAAGTAAAAAAATGTTAAATCCGGGTCAGAGGAAAAACTGATAGCCATGACAGGTAACTTATTATCTTAAATATAATTTTATCCGCTTCCCGTTTTGCTTACTGATATAGAGCTATCGCTTCGCATAAATAGAATTCAGGTCCGGATCGTTGTAATGGCCTTGCAGGTCGCAGAGGCCTGACTAGACTTATCACTGCAACACGAAAACGGCTGGCGTAATAGAATTATGCTGGTTGCCATTAATCAAATGACAATACGTTCAGGAGGAAATTATGGCCGAACATCGTGGTGGTTCAGGTAACTTCGCAGAGGATCGTGAGAAAGCATCTGAAGCAGGTAAAAAAGGCGGACATAACAGCGGCGGTAACTTCGCCAATGACCGTGAAAAGGCTTCAGAAGCCGGTAAAAAAGGTGGCCAAAATAGCCATGGTGGTGGACGTAAGTCCGAGTAAAAAGACGTTTATACGTGCTTTTTAACCATCAGCCCCGGCGCTCTGCCGGGGCCTGTTATTTTACCGTTTCGATATATAAAAATCGCCTCGTACTTTTTCCGTCATGTGCAACATAATAATATTCCCCGATTGATTAAACCTGAAAAACTTTCATTAAGTGTTATCACGCGCATGTCGTTTCGTTAGTCAATCCCTATATCGATTTACAGGAATAAATGAATCAGTCTGGTTTACTAATTTGACGTTAAACCCCTGGGTGTCATTATTTGACTGTCATCGTTTTTAATCAACGCCTGAGCAGAATGATCCTGAGTCGTCCCGCTTATGTAACTAAATGTGTCGCGGATGTAACCAAATCTGTCGACTCGCTGGCTGTCGAGACCAACAACTGACGCAACCATTGATGACCTTTATGACGATGGGTGCGTTCATGCCAGGCCAGCGTTTTGGTAAAGCCAGGAATAGTCAGAGGAGGCGGCAGGATGATCAGCCCTCCGTTAAGCGCCAGACGACGCGGCACCACACTGATTAAATCGCTCTGCCGCAGAATGTCGGGCAATACCAGAAAGCTGCAGATAGAGAGCGTGACCCGGCGGCGGCGGCCCAGGGCAGCCAGCGCCTCATCGGTGACGCCAGAGAAACTCCCCCCGGGATAAGAAACCAACGCATGATCATGCGCACAGAAGGTGTCCAGGGTTAGAGATCCATCCGCTGCCAGCGGGTGATTGTCGCGCAGCAGACACACATATTCTTCGTCGAAAAGTCGCCGGGTATGCAGCTCCTGTGGCGTCGTATCTGGCGTCAGTAAGGCCATATCAACCTCACCGCGCTCAAACTGCTCCTGCAATGTCGCATTATTGACCGGCACGACAGCAATCCGGATACCGGGCGCTTCACGCCGCAGCCGGGCCATGAACGGGACAATGACCGCACGTAGGGCATAATCTGTCGCTGCGATGTGCATCGTCATTTCAGCCGTTAACGGATTAAACTGTTGCGGCTGAAGCAGTTCATCCACTTCCGCCAGAATGGCTTTAACCGGAGCAGCCAGTTCCAGCGCCCGTAACGTCGGGACAATACCGCGCTGTGCCCGGGTGAACAGCGGGTCATCAAAGCTCTCACGCAATCGCGTGAGCATGCCGCTTACCGCAGGTTGGGTAAGCGACAATCGCTCAGCGGCACGGGTCACGCTGCGCTCATCCAGTAACGCATCCAGCGCTTTCAACAGATTTAAATCAACATTCTGCAGGGTAGTGCTCATTTTTCCTCACAACCGACCCGCCAGCATCGGCTTCGTGATATTAACGGAGATAATATCACAGATAATTTATTGCGATTGGCGTTATTTCATTGCTCGCCAGATAGTAACCCTGTCCGCTGCAATGCCTGGCGATGCAGCATCCAAACTGATTGAGGGTCGAAAATGAAAATGAACGCAATTGTCTGGCCAGAAAGTTTTGTACCGGGCTACACCGATAATTTTTGCTCGAATGAAGTGATTGTGAAAGATTTGACGGTCGTGGATATCTGGCGCTTGCTGAGTGAACCGGCGCGCTGGTCAGAATATTATGCCAATTCAGCCAATGCCCGTTTCTACGACAATAAAGGCCCGGTGCTGGAGCAGGGCGTGCGCTTCTATTTCGAGACCTTTGGATTCCCGGTGGAAGCGCAGGTTACTGAGTGTGTTGCGCCAGCTGAAGGCGAGGCCGCACGTCTGGCCTGGCATGGCTGGACCGGTGAAGCTGGTGCCGCCGATCGTCTCGATGTACTGCATGCCTGGCTTGTTGAAGCTCTGCCGGGCAACCGGGTGCGGATACTGACTCAGGAGACGCAAAATGGACAACCGGCCCGCGAGTTAGCCCTCACTAAACCGAATCCGATGATCAACGGACACCAGGACTGGCTTGATGGGCTGGTGGCTGCGGCGACGTCGGCTAAAGCCTGAACCGAACAGTCAGATCTCTCTTTATGGACAGACCGGTAACCTGCCATCCCGTTAGCTGGGGGCAGGTCCGCTCACCGAACAGTACTCCTTTCATATTATTTCCGCCCGTTGCTGATGAGGAGGTTGCCGGTGAGAGGATTTGCGCTGCGGTTAACCGGCGCCCCGCATTCATGGAAAATCCGGGCCATGACTAAGTCTAATCACGGTCGCGTCAGAATATTTTGCTGTTGCGTGACGATAACGCCTGCTTCAAAAATTGTCGCAAAGAAATAGATCCCGGGCAGGTTGTATTACTCAATTTGAAATTATGACTTTTTCAGCCTGTTAATTTTCGGAGAGGGGTGCTATGAAAACGTCGTTATCGTTTTTAACGGTCTTAAAATAAATCCTGGCGAAGGATATAATTAAAATATGAATTATATCAAATGATTACTCATGCATCCTGTTTTGTTTTTTTAATTAAAAACTCTTCCGTAACCTGTTTTATACCGTTTCGCCTGGTAAAAAAAATTTCCTGAGCCATATTCATTAATCCAGGGTAGATTGCCTGGCTGATGGATAATACTTCTCACTTTCCCGTTATTTTAAAAATATCTGATGATGTAAGGGACTAATATGAGCTCTGATTCCGTTAACACGCTTTCAACTGATTTGTCTCAGTTTGTTGGCACGCACTTTGTCTACACCTACGACAACGGCTGGAAATATGAATGGTATGCCCGTAATGAAACCACCTGCGATTACCGCATTCATCAGGGGCTGGTGGGCGGTCGCTGGGTGACAAATCAGAAAATGAATGCGGTGCAGTTTGCGCCAGGCATTTATAAGGTTGACTGGCATGAACCCACCGGCACCTGCGTCAGCCTGCTGTTTGATCTGTCACGTAAGATTGTTCACGGCACCATCTTTTTCCCACAGTGGATTGCTGGCGAAGGTCAGCATCCGGAGAAGACGATTTGTTACCAGAACGATTTTATAGAGGACATGCACCGCTTTCGCGATGAAGGTCCCGCCTATCCTTACGTCATTATTCCTGAATTTGCCGAGGTCACTTATATGAAAAATGAGGGGGCTGACAACGATGAGGTGATCAATAAAGCGCCGGGCCAGTTGCCCAGCGACTTTTTTGACGGTAAATAAGCGATAAGGTTACCCGTCCTGCTGCGAGCGGGTAACCTGCGGCTGCCGTGCCAGCGTCCGGGCCAGTATTGATGAGTAAAGGGGTTTGCCGCCAAGAAATTGTGCCAGCAGCGTGGCGCCCAGGCAGGTAATAATCATCGGCAGAATCAGCTGATAGTTATCGGTCATCTCCAGCACCAGCACAATGCCGGTCAGCGGCGCACGTACCGATGCGGCAAACAGCGCACCCATACCGGCGATAGCGAAGGTGCCAGGATCGAGCTGGTAGAGTGGTAATAGCTGGGTCATCATCACCCCAAACGCGGTACCCAGCAGCGTGCCTAGCGCCAGCATCGGCGCAAAGATGCCGCCCGGCGCACCGGAGCCAAAGCAAAGTAGCGTCGTGATCAGCCGGACGATAAAAATCAGCAGCAACAGGGCAAGAGGGAATATCCCGTGCACCGCCTGGGGAATCAGTTCTGAACCGCCGCCCGCGCCTGGCGCAAACAGCAGCGACATCACACCGCAGCCGCCTCCCAGCAGCGCGCCAGCCAGCAGGACGCGAGCCGTTTTACCGGCATACAAGCGGGCAAACAGATCCTGAGTCAGAAATATCAGGCGATTGAACGCGACACCGACCAGGCCAATCACCATTCCCAGCACCAGATAGAGCCACAGCGTCTGCACCGGCGCATCCGCCAGTTTGCCGACCGAGATAACCGGCTGTTCACCGTTGAAACAGCGATAAACGATGCTCGCCATGATCACGCCGGTAAACACTGCTTTTATCGAAATCAGGTTATAGCGAAACTGGGGACGCATCTCTTCGATGATAAACAGAATACCGGCCAGCGGCGCATTAAAGGCCGCTGCCAGACCGGCAGCCGCCCCGGTCGCCAACAGCGTATGACGTGCCTCGTTGCTGCGCAACCCGATGATATCAATCACCATTCGGCCAATATTGCCGCCCAGCTGAACGGTAGGGCCTTCCCGGCCCAGCACCATACCGGCGCCCAGCGTGCCCAGGCCGCCAAAAAACTTCACTGGAATGACCCGCCACCAGCGCACCGGCCGCAACTCCTCCAGCGCCCCTTCAATTTCAGGGATACCTGAGCCGCCCGCTTCAGGGGCAAAACGCTTCACCAGAAAATAGCCAGCCATCGCCAGAACGGCCGAGACGGCAAATGCGACAGTATAGAGCGACCAGCCCTGCAACAACACCGGAGAGATATTATCAGCACGCCACTGCTGTATCGCCTGAACCGCGCTGGCAAACGCCACGCCGGCCAGGCCCACCAGCGTACCGACCAGTGCGGCACAAAACAGTACAGCCAGTGGGGTTTTATCGCGATAAAGCAGGGCACGAAACATCCGGCTGCGCGCAGCCAGCGTGCGGGGAACATACACCGACTGCGGTGATTCTTCATTCATGCGGGAGAGTTCTTGTTTGTATCAGACCAGGCTTCACAGTTTACTGAGTGACGCCGGGAATACAAAACATCATGCAAATCCCTTTCGGTCTCAGGCGCTGGCGTTTATCCCGCCTGGGGTGGACATACCACCTGAGCCATCCGTTCGCGGTACGCTGAGTTATCGTTGTTTTTAAGCGCCTGTGCTGCCGCGATTAACGGCGTTTTATCCTGCTTATCATTCAGGAAGGTCTGGCGCAGTTCGTCATCTGAAAGCCCGGGTGGCAGCTGACATTTCTGACGTAAATCATCGGTAATCTGCTGTTCCCGAAGGGCAAACTTCAGTGTTTCATAAGCCGATTTAGCCATAGCTAACGGGCTAAACAGCAGCGAAATAATCAGGGCGGTGCGGACCACTTTAATCATGATGATCTCCGGATGGCTGCTGACGCAGGCGGGTCTTTAGCCGTTTTCAGTTAGCATTAATCGTGATGAGTGATTAGCCTGAAAGCAGAATCGTTTAAGGATTGCAGCTACGGAGCCGCAATTGACTCACTAATCATAGCAATACTGGCGCTACAGGGAGCAGAGATGCAGCCACATTCCACTGAAATTCTCGCCGCAGATTGTTGTATCGTCGGCGGCGGCCCGGCTGGATTGATGCTGGGTTATCTGTTTGCCCGTGCGGGGCTTCGGGTGGTCATCATCGAAAAGCACGCTGACTTCCTGCACGATTTTCGCGGCGATACTATTCATCCCTCGACGCTGGAGATTATGTCTGCGCTCGGTCTGTTAGAGGGGTTACTGAAGCTGCCGCATCAGCGCGCGGAAAAACTGGAGGCGGAGATCGCGGGCCAGAACATCACCATGGCGGATTTCTCACGACTGCCGGTGCAATGCCGTTTTATTGCCTTTATGCCGCAGTGGGATTTCCTGAATTTCCTGGCGGCGGAAAGTGCACGCTATTCCGGCTTTACGCTGCTGCAATCGACGGCGTTTGAGGATTTTCTCTATGATCACGACAGCGTCAGCGGCGTGATCGCTACCCGGGGGGATCAACAACTCCATATCCGCTGCAAAGTAGTTATCGGCGCAGATGGCCGCCACTCACAGGTCAGAGCGCGAGCCGCTCTCACCAGCAAGACATTTGGTGTTGCGCGTGATGTTATCTGGTTCCGGCTAAGCAAGCAGCCAGACGATCCGGTATCAGGCATGGGTCACAAGGGTCCGCGGCAAAACTTTATTGTTATCGATCGCGGTGATTACTGGCAGTGTGGCCTGACGATTCCAAAAGGCGAGTTTGAGACAAAAAAAGCCGCCGGCCTTGAGGCTTTTCTTGCTGAGGTTGCGGCGGTCTCGCCGTTTGGTGCCGGACGCATGAACGAAATCAACCGCTGGGATCAGTTTAAGCTGCTGTCGATTCGCATTGATCGGCTGGATAAGTGGGCCAGACCTGGCGTGTTGTGTATTGGTGATGCTGCTCATGCGATGTCACCGATTGGCGGCGTCGGTGTCAATCTGGCGATTCAGGATGCGGTGGCGACAGCAAATCTCCTTACTGAGCCGCTGCTGGCTGGTGAACTGACGCTGCGCGATCTGGAAAAGGTCCAGCAGCGTCGGCAATTTCCCACGGTGGCGACGCAATTCCTGCAAATTAAAATGAGCAGGAATAAGGCCAGGCGAAAATCGACCCGAGGCAGTAAAATCCCTGCGATAATCCGCCGCCTGCCGTTTCTGCGCTTTGTCTTTGGGCGATTGATTGGGCTGGGATTCCGTACTGAAATGCCGGTATTACATGAGTAAAGGAAAGAAGTAAATGGTTTCGACAGCGATCAGATATCATGCGACACTGTTTCACGCTGAAATTAATGTCAGCCTGCATCGCTACCTGTCTGAAATTTGGGCGCTAATTAAGTCTTATTAAGCGAGATTATTTTCGGTTTTGCGCCTGTATAGGGGATATTTCAGTGCATAACGATCAAAATGGCAGTGACGAAAAACGTCTCAATGCGGTCAAAGCACTCTTGTCACCTGATGAAACCCGCGATCAGGTGCTGGAGAAATTTGTTCATCTGGCCAGCCAGGTATTAGGGATTTCCGGCAGTTTTATTTCGATTATTGACGACCATAATCAATATATTAAGGCCTCGCGCAATTTCGATCTCAAACAGTCGACCCGCGATGAGTCCCTGTGCCGCCACGTTATTGATGGCGAAGGGCATCTGGTGGTGTTCGACACCTTGCTGGATTCACGCTTTGCTGTACACCCGTTTGTGGAAGGTGAGCCGCATATCCGTTTCTATGCCGGGGTTTCGCTTGAGAACCTCGACGGTGCGGTGCTGGGTACGTTGTGCGTCACTGACACTCAGCCGCATTCGTTTTGCGCAGAGAAGCTCGACACGCTGAAGCTGCTGGCCAGACTGGTGACCTCGTTTCTCGACGCCTGGAACAATGCCGGTTTCGCCGATGTCATCACCCATCTGCCTAACCGGCCACGGCTGATCCGCGATATTCAGCAACTGTCGGTCACCGCACCCCACAGTCGCTTTCGTCTGATCCTGATCGACTGCATCGATATCCCACGCGCCTATGAGTTGTCGCGCACCGTGGGCATCGTGCCGATGGAAAAACTGCTGCGACAGATGGCGGAGCAGGTCACTATCCGGCTTAATTTGCCTGCGGCCGAAACGCTTTACTCTTTCGCGCCCGGCCGTTTTGCGGTGATCCAGCCCTGGTCAGGCCGCTATACCGCACACAGCATGGTTGAGATGCTGCAGGGGATGAAGGCGGATCTTTCAGAAAATATTACTCTCGATCTGGATATTTTTACCGGCGAAACTGATTTTGTGCCCGGTCAGATCACCCCTAATGAGATGGTACGTCAGGCGGTCAGTGCGCTGCATGAAGCAATCGATGAAGGCACCAGCGCGATGTCATTTGATGAAAGCTACGATACCCGCCGGACTGAAGACTTCATGATCATGAACGATCTGGCGCAGGCGCTGAAAAAAGATGAGGGTCTCTATCTGGCTTATCAGCCAAAAGTCTGCCTGAAAAGTGGTAAGACGGTGGGGCTGGAAGCCTTGATACGCTGGCATCATGCAGAGCGTGGCGAACTGTTCCCGTCTGAGTTCGTGCCATTAGCCGGCAAAACTAACCTGATTTCCGATCTGACTAACTGGGTCATGGACCATGTTATCGATCAGCTGGCGCGCTGGAATCGTGAATACAGCCTGATTCCGGTGTCGATTAACGTCAGTGAGCGGGATTTCTCGAAAAAAGAGTTTGCTGATTCGCTGGTGGCAAAACTGCAGGCAGCGCAGTTGCCCGCCTCAGTTATTGGCATTGAGTGTCTGGAAAATGAGTTGATTACCGGGAATAACGTCGCCATTCATGGCCTTGAGGCGCTGAAATCGCATGGCTTTATTATCTCGCTGGACGACTTTGGTACCGGCTACAGTAACATCAGCTACCTGCAGGATATTCCGCTGGACGTGATCAAAATCGACATGTCGCTGATCTCCCGGATGGCTGAAGATGACTCGTCGAAAATCATCGTCAAACGGATTATTCAGATGCTGAAAGAGCTGAACTATACCGTGCTGGCAGAAGGGGTTGAGAGTGAGGCAACGCTGGCATTACTGAAGGAGTACGGATGCGATCAAATTCAGGGCTACTTCTTCTCGAAGCCGCTTCCCGCCAGTGATATCGAGCACTGGCTGTATCAGAAACCGCTCTGATGTGAAGCCCGCAGCTACTGTTGCGGGCTTCATCGGTCAGTCACTGCCGATGGCGTAGTGATCTACCGGGGTGATCTGCTTAATCAGATGGTTATCATATAAAAATTGCTCATAGGCCTGATAACGGGCGCGGTCCAGCTTCACCGGGTCGTCTGCAAACAGCGGCAGTGAGGCACGCCACGCCTGATGATTTAACGGCGTATTCAGTTCAGGATGCGCGCCAGCAAACGCCTGCCAGCTGGCTTCCGGATGCGCTTTTAATTCTGCCACACCCCGTTTTAGCGCCCGCATAAACTTCTTAATTTTCTCCGAATGCACGACGTCGCGGTTAGCGACAATAATCAGCTCATCATAGGCGGGAACGCCATAATCCTCTACGTTAAACACCACCGGCTGTTTACCCTGTAGCCTGATTTCAAGCGCTTCGATATTGCGATAGCCGCCAATAACCGCGTCGACTTTGCCCGTCAGCAGCGCGCTGGTCAGCTGGAAGTTAACGTTGATGAGCTTCACCTCGCTGGATTTCACGCCGTCGTGCTGCAGCATGGTATCGAGCGTCGCCTGCTCAATCCCACTGACTGAATAGCCAATCCGCTTACCCTTCAAATCGGCTGGTTTTTTCACGGCGTTATCCAGGGTAATCAGGGTATTCAGCGGGGTACTGATCAGCGTGCCGACCCGCATCAGCGGCAAACCTTGATCGGCAAAAAAATGCAGCTGCGGCTGATAGGTTATGGCCAGGTCCGCCTGCTTCGCCGCCACCAGTCGCGGCGGCAGTGACGGATCGGAGGGCGGCACGATCGTTACCTCCAGTCCTTCCGCTTTAAACGCACCGGTTTGCTGCGCCACCATTATCGGCGCATGGTCGGGATTGATATACCAGTCGAGCATCAGGGTCAGTTTTTCCGCCGCATGCAGCGGGCTGGAAAGGGCGGCGCTGATCATCAGCGCTGACAGAACAGGTTTTAGCATCAGTTTATCTCGCAGATTAGAGGTCATGAGGCACTCTCAGGGGCCCAGTCGATCAGACGGTGAAGCAGGGCATCGACGGCCAGCCACAGCACCAGCGTCAACAGCACCAGGATAAATAACGCAGCAAAACAGATATCGCTCTGCATCCGGGCATTGGCGTTCAGCATCACATAACCAAGTCCTTCTGCCGATCCGACCCATTCGCCAATGATCGCGCCAATCGGGGCCACCGCCGCCGCCATTCGCAATCCGGTTGCTAAGGCAGGTAACGCGGCTAACAGCCGGACGTGACGCAGTTGCGATCCGCGTGAAGCGCCCAGCGTATGTGCCAGATCCAGATAGCCCGCTGGCACGCAACGCAGACCATCATAGAAGGCCGACGTGACAGGAAAGAAAATGACCAGCACCGCCATCGCCACTTTGGCGCTCATACCAAAGCCAAACCACAGCACCAGCAACGGGGCCAGGGCAAACACCGGAATCGCCTGGCTGGTGAGTACCAGCGGCATCATCCAGCGTTGCAGACGCGGCGAAAATGTCATGCCCAGCGCCAGCAGAGCGCCGAGCACGACGCCGATGATCATTCCGCAGAGGATCTCGGTGAGGGTGATCAGGCTGTGATAGCCGAGCCAGGCTTTGTTCGCCCATAGCGCTTGTGCCACTGCCACGGGCGAAGGCAGCAGAAAGCCCGGAATCGGCGTCAGCGTTACCAGCCACCACAGCGCAATCAGTCCACAGAACAGGGTGAGGCCGCGCCACATGCGGGCTAAACCATCGAGGTGTTTCATCCGATCCCCTCTGGCAGTGAAAGTTTTTGCAGTAACGCTGCCTGACTCTCTATGACCCTGATATCGTCCGGCGCGCGCGGTGGCTGGCCTGGCAATGGCTGACAGGCTTCCAGGCCTGAGGCGCTGAGCACCAGCATATGATGACTCAGCCGACAGGCTTCCGCCGCGTCATGGGTGATTAGCAAGACGGTATGGTTCGCCAGTACCTCCGCGGCCAGCGTCTGAATCTGGTGGCGGGTCAGGGCATCAAGTGCGGAAAAAGGCTCATCCATCAACACGATCGGTTTGCGCGCATACAACGTGCGGGCCAGCGCAGCGCGTTGCCGCATCCCGCCAGAGAGCGTTGCGGGCCGCGCCGTTGCATGACGGTGCAGACCGACCTGCTCCAGCAGATGTTGCGCCCAGTGGCGGTCCGGTTTTTCACCCTTCAGGCGGCTGGCGAGGCTGACATTTTGTTCAACGGTCAGCCACGGATAGAGCAAATCCTGCTGACCCATCCAGGCGATCCGGCCAGCCAGCGGCAGGCCATCACTGCCGCCGATCACCCCGGATGTCGGCGGTGTCAGGCCAGCAATCACGCGCATTAAGGTGCTCTTTCCGACACCGCTGGTACCGAGCAGTGAGGTGAAACGTGCCGGGAGAATCTCCAGACTGAGCCGGTCAAACAGCCGATGCGCGGCAAAATCGACGCAGAGGTCACGGATTGAGATGCCGGGCGGCAGTAGTGCCATTGAGCCGCTCATGGTGACAAAGGGGGTTGATGATTGAGCCCCATCTGCCAGAAGGCGGATTCCAGTTGGGTGGCGGTGGTGAAGAGGGTCGCCAGCCGGTCAAAACGTGCTACGCCGGCGCGCTGGTGGGCCAGCGTTTCAAACAGGTCCAGAGAGGCTCTGACGCTCGCCAGATAATTGGCATCACCATAATTCTCTATCCAGGCGGCATAAGGATTGCCTTCGATGACGGTGGTGGAATGATGTAACACACTCAGGCCGATTTCGGCATAGCCTGCGACGCACGGCATCAGCACGGTCAGCAATTCCAGCGCATCTCCACTGTGGCCGACATCCAGCACGTAGCGGGTGTAGTTAAGCGTTTCAACCGCTTCGGTCTGGCTGACCAGCGCGGCTTCACTGATCCCCCACTGCTGGCAGTAAGCCCGGTGCAGCGGCAGTTCATTGACGATGGCATTGAGGGAGGCCGTTGCGGTTCGCAGCGCGGCCGGATCGTGCAGTTTGCTGACCAGCAGCCCATAGGCGCGGGCAAAATGCAGCAGGAACAGATAATCCTGGGTGAGATAATGACGAAAGGCGGCCGCAGGCAGCGTGCCCTGAGCGAGCTGCTTGACAAAATCGTGAGAGACATAGGCGTGCCAGTGATCGCCAGCCTGTTGTCGCAGGCGGCCATAAAAGCCGGTTTCAAAAAGTGAGAGTGACATGGGATCTCCAGTGACTATTGGTTAACGTAAAGTGTTAACTCAGGGAGATCCGGGCATACGGTGAAGAACAGGCAATGATGCAGGAGATGTTGCAGAAGACTCTGCCGACCCGTCCCTTCGCTGGCATGACCCAGATCAGGTTCAAAGGGTTCGGTTTGCACCATCTCAGCCCATAACAGGACACCCCTCGGAGACGTTTGTTATACGATAATTATCAGCTGAATACAACGGCACGCCGCTGGCCTGCAGCCTATGGCCACGCTAAACCGCCGCGGTTTAGCGAGCTAAGCCAGTGACGTTGTCACTCCAGCTCTTCACCGTTACTGGCGATCACCTTTTTATACCACCAGAACGATTTTTTCCGACTGCGGGCCAGCGTTCCCCGGCCAAGGTCGTCGCGATCCACATAGACAAACCCGTAGCGTTTACTCATTTCCCCGGTTGATGCGGCCACCAGATCGATGCAGCCCCAGCTGGTATAGCCGAGCACCGGCACGCCATCAGCGATGGCGTCACCCATCGCCCGGATATGCTCGCGCAGATAGCTGATGCGGTAGTCATCATCAATCTCACCTTCTGCGTTGATCGTGTCCCGTGCGCCGAGGCCATTTTCAACCAGGAACAGCGGCTTCTGGTAGCGGTCATACATCATATTCATAGTGATGCGTAGTCCAAGCGGATCGATGCCCCAGCCCCATTCACTGCGCGTCAGATGGGGGTTAGTCAGGGACTTCACCACGTTGGCAGCGCTGCTGTTGAGCTCGTTCATCTCCGCCGACGCGCAACGCGAGGCGTAGTAGCTGAACGAGACAAAATCGACACTGTTTTTCAGGATCTCTGCATCACCGTCATCAATCTGCAAACTGACCCCTTTTTCACGGAACAGCCGCGCCGCATAGGCGGGGTAATATCCGCGCGCCTGCACATCAATGAAGAACAGGTTTTCCCGGTCCTTTTCCAGCGCTGCCCAGACATCTTCCGGTTTGCTTGACCACGGATAGAAGTTGCCGCCCGCCAGCATGCAACCGACCTGATTGACCGGATTAATGTCATGGGCGATTCGGGTCACCAGCGCGCTCGCCACCAGCTCATGATGAGCAGCCTGATATTTCACCTGATCGTGATTTTCATCCGCCTCAAATACCAGCCCGGCCCCGGAGAACGGGCTGTGCAGCAGAATATTAATCTCATTAAAGGTCAGCCAGTATTTCACCAGACCATCAAACGCCTCAAAACAGCTGCGGGCATAGCGGGCAAAAAATTCGATCATTTTGCGATTCCGCCACGAGCCATATTCGGTCACCAGATGCATCGGTACGTCAAAGTGACACAGGGTAACCAGCGGTTCGATATTGTATTTACGGCACTCTTCAAACACCGCGCGGTAGAAGGCAATTCCCTCTGGATTAGGCGTCAGTTCATCGCCGTTCGGATAGAGGCGACTCCAGGCGATGGAGGTACGAAATACGCTGAACCCCATTTCCGCCATCAGTGCGATGTCTTCCGCATAGCGATGATAAAAATCAATGGCGTCATGACTGGGGTAAAACTCATCATCCCGCAGGGCGAAACGCCGCTCCAGTCCGAGTTTCACCGGCATCCGATGCGGGCCGTGGGGGATCATGTCAACGGTGGTTAAGCCCTTTCCGCCTTCACGATAGCCACCCTCAGCCTGGTTGGCGGCTAACGCACCGCCCCATAAAAATCCTTGCGGGAATCTTGATTCAGACATGACATCCTCTGGTTTCGGGTCAGCATTGCCCGTTAGTTAGCGTTAATTGCATTGGTGCGCTCAGGGGCGGGTGTCGCTGCTGGCGCTGCTTGCGCCGTCGAGGGTTCGGTTTCCGGAATGTCCTCGAAACCTAAAATCAGCGTCAGCACAAATGACAGCACCACCGACAGCACCATCACGGCCGCAACCCAGACCATCGACATCGGATTGGCGGGATCGAAAAATTGTACGCTGGTAAACAGGCCAGGCGAGGCCATTGAATGGCTGGCCAGACCGCCAATACCGGCCACCGCACCACAGATAAAGCCGCTGATTAAACAGGCGAACAGTGGACGTTTCAGCCGTACCGCTACGCCATACAGTGCCGGTTCCGAGATGCCCGCGATGATAGCTGACGCCGCTGCGGCCAGTGCAGTCTGCCGCAGTTCGCGGTTTTTGGTTCTGAATGCCACCGCCAGTGACGATCCTCCCAGCGAAAGATTGGCCCCAATTTCTGACGGCATCACCATGCCCTCTTTACCGGTTTCAGCGATGGTCTGAATGATGGTTGGCGTAAAGACCCGGTGCATCCCGGTCATCACCAGCAGCGGCCAGATGGCGCCCATGATGGCGACCGACAGCCAGCCGAGATAACCGTGAACGGTATAGACCAGCGCTGAGATGCCGCTACCGATCCAGATGCCAATCGGCCCAATCAGCACAATCGCGATCGGGGCGGCAATCAGCACAATCAGCATCGGCTTGAGGAAGTTTTTGGTCACGGCCGGCGTAATGCGATCTACGCCACGTTCGATATGTGACAGAATCCAGGTCATTACCAGTGCCGGTATGACCGTGTAGGTATATTTCACTGCGGTCACCGGGATAAAGGCAAACTCTACCGGCTGGCCCTGAGCCGCTTTCGCCATCAGATCAATGAAATTGGGATGCACCAGCACGCCGGCAATGGCTATCGCCAGCGACATGTTGGTTTTAAATTTCAGCGCGGCGGAGGCCGCTACCATCACCGGCAGGAAGAAGAAGGCACCATCGCCGATGACATTCAGAATAACCAGCGTCGATGAGCCTTTTTCAAACACGCCTGCCATATCGAGGATCATCGCCAGCAGCTTAACCATCGATCCGCCAATGATGGCGGGAATCAGCGGTGACATGGTGCCGACCAGCGCATCAAGAATCCCTGCACCGATGCCTTTCAATGTCAGCTTACGCTTAACCGGCGCCGATGAGGACGCGGAAGGCGAGCCAAGCTGCATCACCGCCTGATACGCCTGCGAAACATTGTTACCAATGATCACCTGGCATTGAGTGTCGTTATTTACCACCCCCATTACGCCATCAATGGCTTTCAGCCGGACGAAATCGACCTGGGTCTGGTCTTTAACCACAAAGCGCAGGCGAGTCATGCAATGCGTGAGCGCTTCGATATTGGTGAGGCCACCTAACGCGTCGACAATCGCGCGTGAAACCTCGTCGTAGTTTCTGGGCATGAGGGATCTTCTCTGTAGGGTAATCGGTCAATGTTATGTTTTTTTGCCCTGATTGAGCGGCGAATAGGAAACCGGTTTCATAAAATCATGAAGAACTTTATCGGTGGCGACAAGAGTTAAAAATTACCCATTTTTATTTATGTGATTTAGCTCACCAAAACACGTGATGCCCGGAGCGGTGACGACAGGGAAAATATTTCCAACTATGAGAGGCTTAGGTAGACTGCAATCATGCGCAGTGAAGGAGCAGGTAAATGGCAACAATTCAGGATGTAGCAGATCGGGCAGGCGTGTCGAAGGCCACCGTGTCCCGGGTGCTGTCTGGTAATGGCTATGTCGGTCAGGAGAAACGCGAACGGGTATTACAGGCTATTGCTGAAACTGACTACCGGCCCAATCTGCTGGCGCGTAATCTGGCGACCCAATCCAGTCAGACCATCGGGCTGGTGATCACCAATACGCTGTATAGTGGCAGTTACTTCGCCGAACTGATGGCACATTCAGCACGGATGATGGAACAGCAGGGCCGCCAGCTTATTCTGGCTGATGGGAAACACACTGCCGGGCAGGAGCGGGAAGCGATCCAGTTCCTGCTCGATCTGCGCTGCGACGGTATTATTATTTACCCGCGTTTTCTCTCTATCGATGAGCTGGATACTATCATCTCCCAGCAACGCCAGCCGATTCTGGTGATCAATCGCCGCCTGCGTATCAATGACAGCTACTGCATTTATGTCGATCAGCACGCAACCAGCGCCAGCGCGGTGACGCATCTTGTCACTAATGGTCATCGGGACATTGCGTTTATTACCGGTTCGCTGGATTCTCCGACCGGCATGGAGCGATTGTCCGGTTACCAGGCTGCGCTGAATGCGGCAGGCATTCCGGCCGAGCCGCAGCGGATTGTGACAGGGAAGTGGACAGCGCAGAGCGGCATGGCCGCGGTTGATAGCCTGCTGGCGCGTGGAGTGGCGTTTAGCGCGATTGTCGCCAGCAACGATGAGATGGCAATTGGTGCTATCAAACGGCTGACTGAATGTGGTATTGCGGTACCGCAACAGGTATCAGTAATGGGCTTTGACGACATTCCGCTGGCACCCTATATCACACCCTCTCTGTCGAGCGTAAAACTGCCGGTCACCGAAATGATTAACGAAACCATTGGCCGGCTGGTGATCATGCTGGATGGCGGAGAATGGCGGCCCCGGCCACCATTCAGCGGCAGCCTGATGCTGCGTGATTCGATCTCTGTCGGACCCTGCGGTCGTACTTAGTCTGCACTGACCTGAATCACATTAATGTCGCGGTCATTCAGTTGTTGCAGGATCAGGGCATCGAGTTGATCGTCGGTGATCACATGCCGGACCTGATAACCAGGCGACAGCGGATAGGGTTGAATCTGTCCAAACTTCGAGCTGTCAGTCAGCGCATAGCTATCGACGCCCTTCGCCAGCACCGCATCCACCACATCGCAGCGCAGCATATTGCGCCCGGTGAAGCCGCTTTCCGGGTGCCAGCCATCAATCCCGACAAACGCTTTGTGAAAGTGGATCTGCTGGATGCAGTAACGAGTCAGCGGGCCGACCATCGATTCACTGCTTTTTTGCAGCAGGCCTCCCAGCACAATCACTTCGCAGGTGGCCTCACGCAGTAACTGCGCGATGTAATGACTGACGGTGACAAGCGTAATATCGTTGCGATCCGCCAGCGCGCGCGCCAGTAAGGCATTGGTGCTGCCGCCTTCGATAAACACCGACTCACCGGCTGCCACCAGGCTGGCGGCATAGTTAGCCAGCGCCTGTTTGACCGTATAACGGGTATTCATGCGAGTGCCAACATTGTCACTGTCGAGCGCCAGTGCTGAGCCATGGACCCGTCGCAGTAAACGATCGCGCTCCAGCAGGGTAAGATCCTGACGCACCGTCACTTCTGAGACACCTGTCAGCTGTGCCAATTCACTGACCGCAATGGTACCCCGGCTATTAACCAGTTGAATAATCTGATGATGTCGCGGATTCATAAGTCAGTTTCGCAGAAAAAACAGTTGCTGCAGTTTAACAGGGAAAAGACCGCGCCGGACCCCGACGCGGTGATAAATCAGGCTAAATCCAGCCCACGGCGACCATTCTGATTCAGATCGGCCAGCGTAAAACGCTGCTGCCAGTTCGTTTCATAATCTTCAGGCGGGAAATCAGCGGGCGAACGACCCTGTTCCAGCGCCTGGGCTACCCGGCGGGCATAAGCCCGATTCTTATCGCACATCGGCGCGGCCGGGATGTACATCACGTTGCCCCAGCCCTGCTGATTCTCTACCGGTGCCACCGCATGAATCACATCGCAATGCCACCAGACGGAATCGCCCGCTTCTAAAGCCGGGATGGAACTGAGTCCGGCAATCAGATGAGGATGCCATTTCTCATTAATCGGTAATACCCGACCCGGTTCTACGCCGCACAGCTCGTCGTCCGGCACATCGGCTAACAGTGGACGCAGCAGAACATAGGCCATCGCTTCCGGTACCGGCACCACATGCAACAAGCCCTGGCCTGGAATCATATCTGACAGGGCGGTCCAGCCCTGAAAGGTGCGGAATACCGAGCATTTGGTGGTGTCGGGTACGTCATATTCATCCACTTCAGTGCGATGCGCGGCATCCCACGGATCGTATGCCTCGAAATCACCGGTAAACAGTCTGGCAAAGACCCGCTGATAAGCGGGCAGCAGCCAGCGTTCAAGCGCCCCGGAATCAGTATGCGCACCCAACCCCTTTGAGGTGGTGCCGGGTAGTCGGCGGCGGATTCGATCGGGGTAGATCACACTGACATCCGGATCGAACCACTGCTGTCCGTGCGAGTCGAAGGTCCACAGGCGATTGAGAAAGGACTGCGCCTGCGTCATGGCATCGCTCTGACGCGCCTGCATCTGTGCCTGTGACCAGTAAATCGGATAAATTTCCGGCCTTGACGCCTCAAGACTGCCGAAGAAATTATCGCCGGGGCCACGATACTGCTCATCAAAGTGATTCATTTCAAGGTAGTCGAGCATTGACTTGTCCCACGCCAATGCCTGCTCGCGGGCAAAATGTTGCTTAATTACCACGCAGCCACGGCGTTTTATCAGCGCGCGGGTTTCATCTGAAACCTTTCCATCGGCAATAGCCTGCATCGGTATAACAGGCCAGGCGCTGCCCGTTCGCTGCTCCTCCGCTTTAGCCTCGCCAATGGCCGCTTCGATTCTATTGCACACTTGTCGAAACAGCGCTTCCACATCGCCAATCTGGCTGCGTAACTGCTGTTTCATCTGTCGGATAGCTGCTTTAACGTCGGCAGGAAGCGGCGTAGCCTGGAAAATCATCGTCATCTCATGCTCCTTAATATGTCAGGGTTGAGTTACGGATGAAAATTAATTAACCTTCATTCGTAAATTACGGCTGACATTAACATTGTTGTAACCATAAAAAACGTGCGCTGTAACACAAGTTCACTACCGGAACGCTCTGAAAGCCGTTAACAAACTCACTATTAGCATTCTCAATAATCCACACAGCGAGTAAGCTTTATGAATCAAATCAATCAGCCGAAAGGAAATGACGGCGCGGGTAAAAGGGCAGGCGAGATGGCAGTTAAGATGATTGCGGTGGATATGGATGGCACCTTTCTGGATGACAACAAACAGTACAACGTCCAGCGGTTCGCACGTCAGTATGCGCTGCTGAAACAGAAGGGCATCCGTTTCGTGGTCGCGAGCGGAAATCAGTATTACCAGCTGCAGCGCTATTTCCCTGACATAAAAGATGAAATTGCGTTTGTGGCGGAAAATGGTGCATGGGTTTCGGACTGCAATGAAGAAATATTTTGCGGCGAGTTAGCCAAAGAGAAAGTCCATCAGATTCTCGATATTCTGGCGCATGAACCGGATATCGCGGTGGTGGTTTGCGGTCGTAACGGCGCTTATGTGCATTCCTCCGCCTCTGATGAGGTGCTGGCGATGCTGGCGAATCATTACCACCGGCTCGAAAAGCGTGATGATTTGTATGACATCGATGACACCATTTTCAAATTCTCGCTTAACCTGGCGCATGAAGGCGTGGACGCCTTGCTGCTACGACTGCACAACAAGCTGGGCGAACTGGAGAACATCATGCATCCGGTTTCAAGTGGCTTTGGCTTTATCGACCTGATCATTCCCGGCTGCCACAAGGCGCACGGCATCGCGTTGTTGCAGGAAAAATGGGGCATCAGCGATTGTGAAGTGCTGGCGATTGGCGACAGCGCCAACGATATAGAGATGCTGCGACAGGCTTGTTTCAGCTTTTCAATGGCCAATGCCGTTGACGCTGTGGCAGCCGTGGCGCGCTATCAGACGCAGAGCAACAATGACGAAGGCGCGCTGAATGTTATCTCCCGGCTGCTGGCACGTGAATTCCCGTTCGACTGAGTTTCGCCAGCATCGCTGAACAGTGAAAGTATCGCCACGGGTGACGAAGCGCTTGTCACCCAGTGACATCCTTCTGATTACGCGCATGGCGCTCCATCTCGTCCAGCGCCGCCTGATTTTCCAGCCCCCATTGATACATCTGTTCAATCGGTTCGGCAAAACGCTGACCCAGTGCGGTCAGGCTGTATTCCACTTTGGGTGGCACAACCTGATGCACTTCACGCGTAACCAGCCCGCGCTGCTCCAGTTCCCGTAGCGTCTGAATCAGCATCTTCTTTGAAATCCCCTGCAAACTACGCTCCAGCTCACCAGTACGCGCGCGGTTTTCCGGCCAGTGATACAGCGCATGGAGCACCATGGTGCTCCATTTGACGGCAAACAACTCCAGCAGCCGCCGCGGCGGTGAGTCTGCATAGAAGCAGAGCTTTCCTTCAACCCACACAGGCATAAACCTTCCTTCATTTGATGGTTACCAAAAGGTAACTACTACCAAATGGGGTACCGGATGTCTATAGTGTGCCGCTTTCGTTCCCATCCATAACAAAGAGGCGACAGATGAAAATTCATGCGCTGGTTGCATCACAAGCAACTCAACCGCTACGCACGGGGCTGGTAGAAATACGCGATCTGCAGGCTGACGACGTCAGAATTGACGTGCTTTTCTGTGGCGTCTGTCATTCAGACCTGCACATGGCGCGCAATGAATGGGGCGTCAGCCGTTATCCCTTAGTACCGGGTCATGAAATTGTCGGTCGGGTCGCCGCGATAGGTGACAACGTCACCCAATATGCAGTGGGACAGACTGTCGGTGTCGGGGTGATGGCAGACGCCTGCAGTGAGTGTCGTTTTTGTCAACAGCAGGAAGAGCAATATTGCGAAACCGGCTTCACGCCGACCTATAACGGCACTGATAAATATACCGGTGGCAACACGTATGGCGGCTATGCGGGTCAGGTAATTGCTGACCAGAATTTTGTGGTGTCGATACCTGATAACCTGCCATTAAATGCCGTCGCGCCGTTGCTCTGTGCTGGCGTGACCGTCTGGTCTCCGCTGCGTCATTTCAATGTTAAAGCGGGCGATAAGGTTGGCGTGGTCGGTCTGGGTGGTTTAGGGCATATGGCGGTTAAGCTGGCCAGTGCGCTGGGTGCCGAAGTCACATTGTTCACCACATCGCCAGAAAAAGGCGCCGATGCGCGGCGGCTCGGCGCGCATCGGGTGGTAGTTTCACGCGATGCCGGACAAATGGCGACGTGTCAGGCTTCACTGGATATCATTCTGGATTGCGTAGCAGCACCCCACGATCTAGATCCCTATCTGGCGACATTAAAGACAAACGGTCAGCTGGTGCTGGTCGGGATCCCCGACCAGCCGCATCCATCACCGAACGTGACGCCAATGGTGTTTCGTCGCCTCAGCATCAGCGGCACCTCTATCGGCAGCATTAAAGAGACGCAGGAGATGCTCGATTTCTGCGGCCAGCACAACATTACCGCCGATGTTGAGATGATCACGGGTGAGGAGATTGAAACGGCCTTCGCGCGGATGCTGACCAGCGATGTGAAATACCGCTTTGTGATTGATATGCAGAAAACCCACTGGTAAAGGTTTCTCGGTCTGCGGTATGGCAGGCCGTTAACAATCGGATATTAAGCTCGCGCTGTTGATCTCGCGGAGGGAAAGAACGATGAATGTTTTTGAAAGCAGAGTTTCATAGTTACAACATACTTTAACTTATTCAGATAATACCCACTCGGGCTACAGTGCAACTATTTTTCTGCCAGCACCGATTGCAACGGTCTCATTGCTCTTCTTTCAGCCAGGGACTTGCAATCGAAGCCATACCTGGATGGGCCCGTCTATCTCTCACCAGCCGAGGCTGATAAACAATCCGCATACCCGTAGTGCTCGCATATGACAATGCTTTACCGTTCAGCTGCGAATATAGCCGGGAGTCTGGTGAAACACCGCAGCGTAATATCTGACGTCTTAGTTTAAATGGCGAGTCAGCATGACTGACGTTGGCAGCAGACGGCCAGACAAAAAAAAAGCTACCCGGTAAAAGCGCCGAATAGCCTGTAGTGAGTCAACGTGAGGGAGGATTACTTTTCGGTTTCGTGCTCTTTTACCGCCGGATCCTTCTCTGTATCAGCGTTATCAGCTTCATCATTTTCTGTGACATGGCTGAACGGTTTTAGCAGTTGAATATCCAGAATCACATAAACCATGGTGCTGATAAATAATGAGATAATGCTGCCAAACACCCCACTGGTGGTGAAGGTGAGGTAGTTATAAATCACCAGCCAGGTCAGGCAAATAAACAGCGCCAGCGAAATCGACAGGTTAGCTACCGAGTAATTACTGGTGCCGGCGCCCTGCGTATGGGTCACTTTAAACAGGTTACCGATAGAATATTTCTCCAGCACCAGAATGGTTTTTTCCCAGTTACGCTGTTTACGGGCGCTGGCGCGGGTCAGAAAGACAAACAGGATCGAAATAAAGAACCCCGAAAAGGCGATCAATACCGGAATAGCTTCCAGCGCATAGGTAATGCTTTTATGACTGCCGGTGCTGCTGCTGAGATCCAGCGTTAACGAGGCACCTAGCGCGGCATAAAGGAAGATGAACAGTAAGAGAAAAGTCAGCGTACGCTTCCAGTCACCCTCGGATTCGATGTTTTTTTGTTGGATGGCCAGTTGCAGCGACTGATGGAGTTGTGCGGCCTGCGGCGAGTCCGTCTCTACCACGTGGCAGGGCGCAGCAAAGAAGTTGCTCATGAACTGCTCATCTTCTTTGTGGATAGTGATTTTCATCGGATACCTGTATCTGAAAGGATGTCCGGTTATTCTAATCAGCCTGGCCTGAAAGAACAGAAACTTCTTAAACAGCGCAGTCGGCGACATCCATTCGGGCGGCATAGCGATAGTAGCAGGTAAGACGCTGCCGCAAACCCTGACGGCTGGCGGCGGCTGTTTGTAGCGTTAACACCAGCCCTGTATCACGCGCTGGCGGCTACTCTGCCTGCGTACTGCGTAATTTGAACTGCTTAATCGCATCATTAATGTTGTTAGTATCAAGGGTAGCGATACACTGAGTGCCATTGAACACCTCGTAATGGGCATTGTGCAGCTGAAACAGCAAATCTTTGCCGCGAAAATGAATGCGCTTCTGTTTAACGCCAATGCCATGTCGTCGCAATAGCGCCTGCGACAGTCGATCGTTTTCTTTCACCATAGCTTCAGCTCCCCGGCAATACGTGGTCACTGCTATTAAACCTGATAAAGATTAGTTTTATATTAAGAGATATCCTTAATTTTAACAGGGAGAAGTCTGCATTTTTGCCGCTAACCCCTGCTGAGGGGGCGCGTTAACGGATAAATACGATTCAGCCACCTGTATCCTCTGCAGATGCGGTACACTTGGCCGGTGAATTCACCACTGGACACGATGCTATGAACGACAAAAAGATGATCTCGATTGATCAGTTCAACGCTGATGAACGACTGGCTGTAGAGGAAACGTTCAATGGGCTGGTGCAGAAATATCGCCAACGGACCGGTAAAGAGCCGGATAGCAAAAAAGAGAAAGAATTCAACACAGAAGCCCGTCAGCTGATTATGTCGAGCAAGCTGGAGAAAGAGAAAGCGCAGGCAGAGAAGGACAAGAAAAAGCCGGTGCGCAGGAAGAAACCTTCTTCACTGGCGGCAAGGGAAGTGAGTGATTTTAACTGGGCAGCATCAGTGGTCAAAGGCCGCAGATAACGATCTCTGCGCGTCACAAAGGGTAAGCCTGAGGTCATTCCTCAGGCTTCAGGCTCAGATCGGCGCATATTCGCCAGTACCTTCCGGCCACGGCGTTAATAAATCAAATCCTTCTTCGGTTACCGCAACGGTATGTTCCCATTGCGCTGAAAGAGCTCGATCTTTCGTCACCACTGTCCAGCCGTCAGACAGTACGCTGGTGCCCGCTTTGCCGGCATTAATCATCGGCTCGATGGTAAATATCATGCCGGCTTTAAGCGGCATACCTTCACCTGGCGTACCGTAATGCAGCACCTGCGGATCGGTATGGTAAATTTCGCCCACCCCGTGACCACAGTATTCACGCACCACGGAGAAACCCGCCGATTCTGCCACACGCTGAATGGCCGCACCAATGTCGCCCAGCGTCGCGCCAGGCCGGACCGTTTTAATGCCCGCAACCATCGACTGATAAGTGATATCCACCAGGCGTTTAGCACGGACTGACGGCGTACCAACGAAATACATCCGGCTGGTATCGCCGTACCAGCCATCTTTAATGATCGCCACATCGATATTCACAATATCGCCATCCTTCAGCTTTTTACTGGCAGGAATGCCGTGACAAACCACATGATTCACTGACGTGCAGGTGGTGCGGGTATAACCGTGATAGCCGATGTTAGCCGGGATCACTTTCAGCTCATTCACAATATAATCGTGGCAGATGTCATCAAGCTCTTCAGTGGTGATCCCGGGCCGCACGTACGGGGTAATCATTGCCAGCACCTGGGCTGCGGCATGTCCGGCAGCACGCGCCTTTTCAATTTCAGCCGCAGTGTGAATTTTAACGCTGTTCATGACACATCTCCTTGTGAAGTGAGCCTTTCCTGATGAAATAAATGGCGGATATCAGCACTGCCTTCCAGTTCCAGTCGAACCAGCATCTGCGCCAGTTGATGCTGGGTTAGTTGCGGATAGAACTCAGCCAGCATCCCCAGCTTTAGCCAGTGCTCTGCCTGTGCATTGATCGATCGGCTCATCGCCTGGCTGGCGATTCGCAAATTTTCATGCATCAGATCGGAAATTTTAACGATGCCCATATCAACCTTATATGAAACGTATATGTTTCGTATATTAGATACTGTCAGGGGCGTGATATGCAAGGGCAAATAAACCTTTTACCAAAATTTGTCCGCTATACAGATGTATTCTCATAAGCTCACATACTCATTCACTCGGGAATCACGATATTTCTGGCTTACCGGATGATTTTTTGTCCGGGCAAACGCTTAGCGAAATTTTCCCCGTACCGGGCTTCGTACAACCGTCCTGGTATGCCTGCTGTTTCATACAATGTAGGTGAGTCAATGCTCAGTCTGCGTATGCAGCCGACAGAACGATATAGCTGAATAAACCGTATCCCAGGCAACGTCCGCTTTTGCACGAAGCGGACGCTTATCCGGCGTAGCTGTCATGCGGTCCGCATCGCTTCCTGAAGATTCGTTAGTCTATTATTCCGTGAAGAGACGATTGGAAGCCTGCCAGACGACGGGCTGCCTGAAACATCAGGGAATAAGTTTGCCGCTTCGCATCGCTTCCAGATGTTCAATCAACACCTCATCCGAGCGCTTGATCATAGCGTCAAACCCTTGCTGGCGCGCTTTGGTGACGTCAAATATGGCATCTTTCTCAACATGGAAGATAAAGTCACCAAATGCACCTAACGCCAGCTTGTCGATATCGCGCTCTTGCAGTTGTGCCTTATCAGCAATGGATGACCAGAGAGGCTTTAGCGCGCTGAGACGTTCGCTAAGCGAGACAGGCTGCGCCTCGCCAACCGGAACGCCGAACCAGTCAGCCAGTTTCGGCCAGACGTGGCACCAGCGAAAAACGTCGCCATTTGTGATATTAAACGCGCCGAATTTAGCTTTTTCGGCGGCCCAGACAGCGCTTTGACCAAGGATGCGGCTGTCAGTGATGTTCACCAGCGTATTGCGATAAGCGTCATCCGGGCCGGGAAAATGCAGAGCGGTTCCCGTTTCGCGGCAAATGGTGCCGTATACGCCGATCAAATTTCCCAGGTTCATGGGCGATCCGAATGAGTGACCAATGACGATATCCGGGCGCAGTGCCGTCCAGCCGATGCCTTCATCGCCAATCTTTCTCGCATAGTCCTCATGCCGGAAATAGAGGTTCGGCGGAAAATGACGGCTGTCCTCTTCCCGTGCAGGGGTGCGGTAGACGCCCAGATGGGCACCATAAACCTTTCCGCCCTGAATAAAGAGTATATGTTTCAGGGAATTGCCTGACGATCGTACCGCGCCAATCAGATTTTCAAACATCAGCGCATTGATATCCGCCTCCACGCCCGGATTGGGATCTTGCCGCAATGCCGCGTAAAAGATATGCGTCACTGTTTCAAACGCTTCACGGTGTTGATAAAGATCTTCTGAAGAGGTCAGGTCAGCGCTGATATGAGGCGAAGGGTGAGGGCTGTGCGCCGAACGCCCAAGGGTAGTGATTTGCCAGCCCGCTTTATGGAAGGAATCATGAGCGGCAAAGCCAACTACGCCGCCAGCACCGACCAGCAATACGTGCTTATCATTCATATCGTTCTCCGTCTGGTTTCCTATAACGAGATTTAGCTGCAACATACAAAGTGTATTAACGTTGACAGCAAACGCAGTTATTAAAAAGTGGTCGATATAACATCATGGGTCAAGATAGGTTCATCACCTCACCATCCAGCGTCTTAACGGAGATAAAATCACCCTGTTAGCCGCCTGTATTTACCCGGGTATCATTTTTCTGTCATTTTTAATCTTTACGATGCTGCATTCCCTTCATGGACGCTAACAATATGAAAAGAAAAATTATTCCTCTGGTTATGGGTTGTGCGCTCTCTTTATCAACGCTAGCGGCGCAGCCGCAGACCCAGCACTCTATCGTCAGTTTTCCCGAAGGTACGCGGGTGAGCTACAGCGGCGCGTTCGCCAGCGCGTTTCCGAATGGGTTGCCGGTGGGGATCGGATCCGGTTTGCTGTTTACCGGCAAGCAGGGAGATGCGCTCACCTTCGTGACCGTCACCGATCGAGGGCCGAATGCTGACTCGCCTGATATGGGAAAAAAGGAGGCGAAAATTTTCGTCACGCCAGACTTCGCCCCGCTGTTGCTGACAATTCGGGTGCAGAATGGCAAAGCGGTAGCCACGGATGCCCGACCGCTGCACGACGAAAAGGGCGAGATTAACGGATTGCCGCTACAGGATGGCATTATCGGCTCCACCAACGAAATAGCGCTAAGCGACACGCTGAAAGTGCTGCATAGCGACAACCGGGGTCTGGATACCGAAGGCATTACAACGGACGGGAAGGGCGGATATTGGCTCTGCGATGAATATGGCCCGTTCCTGATTAACGTTGATCAGCACGGCAAGATCCTGGCGATTCACGGGCCACAGGCCGCGGAAGGAGAGAAATCGATCGCAGGGGGTTTGCCGAACATTATTAAATGGCGCCAGCCCAATCGTGGCTTTGAGGGGCTCACCCGCATGCCGGATGGGCGTATTATCGCCGCGGTTCAGAGCACGCTGGATATCGACGGTAAAAGTAAAAAGCAGGCGCGCTTTACCCGCCTGGTTAGCTACGACCCGGCGACCGGGAAAACCGCGATGTATGGTTACCCCATCGACAGCGCGGCTTACGCTAAAAACAGTGACGCGAAAATTGGCGATATCGTGGCGATCGATAATCAACATATCCTGCTGATTGAACAAGGCAGCGGCAAAGACGACGCGATGCGCAACCTTATCTATAAGGTTGATCTCAGCCAGGCTACCGATCTTGCCGCTTTCGATAAGCCTGCCGAGTATCCGGAGTTTGACGACGAGAAAACCCTGGCGCAGCGCGGCATAAAACTCGCCGCTAAAACGCTGGCGGTCGATTTACGTCAACTCGGCTGGCAGCAGGAGAAGGCCGAAGGGCTGGCGCTGATCGACAATACAACGCTGGCGATCGCCAATGACAATGACTTCGGCGTGAAAGCGGTTATGCAAAATCCGGTTGAAGGTAAGAAGCGCAAGGATTATCGGGTGAATGAACAGGGAATGCTTACGGTAGATGATAAGCCAGTTGCAACCACTATCGGCGTGAAGCCGCTGGAGAAACCCGAGTCAAATAGCGAATTGTTGATCATAACGCTGGCGGAACCGCTGAAATAAAGGTTCTCCTCACCCCAGGCTGCATCCCTCAAATACATCATGTCCAGTAAAAGAGCCGGATGCAGCCGGTTTTACCATCAGCCGATCATTCTCATCCGTTTTACCATACCGTGTGGCCGTAGCCCGGCATTGCTTTCACCCGTCAAACTTCTCTCACATGCGTTACGGCGATAAGCGTCACTGGCGCACAAAAATATCAGCGCTGAGGCGATGGCCGATTAACCGGTTCCACAGACCCGAAAGATGGACGAAGAGCAGCAAGGGCATTGTGACAATCTGTGACGGGCATGCTGGCAGTAAAGATGTTAAGGCCGCCTGTCAGGGTATTTTGGGGCAGGTCAGTGAGCGTCTGGCATAGTTAAGGCTGAATCGCTTTACCCTGCTCATCAAGCAGATCGGTCAGGAGTGCCGTGCCATCGTACCCTACGCGGAATGCCCCGTAACGTGCCTGAGCGAAACGCTCGCCATGGCCTTCCTGAAAGAACCAGGCGTTGGTGCCAATGGTCAGCGAGCCAGAATGTTGATGGTATTTCACCCGTAGCTGATTCGCCTGCAGAGGCTCACCGTGATCAAACCGGGCCTGAGTCGCTTGACGCTGCGCATCGAGGTCAACAATCAGGGTCCCGCTGATGGGAAGGCATGGCGCTGAAAGGGTCGCGCCGCAGGCCTCAGCCTGTTGGTACAACGTCAACTCCAGAGGTCGGGTGAGGGCATAATTCAGCGCCATGTAATCACCCTGCATCAGGGAGCGCGGGTCAACCGGCGCAAGGGGTAAAATCATGATCGCGCCCTGTTTCAGCAACTGCTCCTTTTGCCAGATGCTGACATTGACGGCAACCAGCGCCAGCGCAATCACTGCGCCTGCCAGCCACCGGCTCTGTTTACGCATTCTCACTGGCACCTCCGATCTGTGCGGGTAACACTTTTTTGACTCCCCATGCCAGCCCCAGTAAAACCAGACCGCCGACCAGCAGCAGCAGGGATTTCTGCAGCAAAACAACCTCCAAAAAGTAATACCAGCCAATGACATACAGCACCATAAAACCGCCACTGACCACCAGCAATCCCAGGCTTCCCTGATAACGCGCCATCAGAATCAACCACAAGCCCAGCCCAATACCCGGTGCATAGAGGGCGGCAGCCCCACAGATAAGGGCGGCGGGCAGTGTGATAATTGAAAACAGCGGCTGGCTGTTCCTTTTCTGGCTGAGCGCACTCAGCACTAAGCCTGCCGCGATCCCTGTGCCTGTCGCAGACTGAAGCGTATAAAACTGCGCAGTTGACCAGAAGAAATCCGCAAGATACGACGCGTTTATTCCGAGGAAACTCAGCAAAATCAGCCCCCCCGGGATGCCATACAGCAGGGGGTGTACTGCGTCAGTATACGGCCCTGCCTGTAATTTCAGCTGATGACTGACAATCCACACCCACAAAAACATTATCGCCGCCACCAGTCCGGAAACAGCAAGGCGACCCGCCGTCGGCGACAGGTACTGGCGGGCCAGAGAATGGCCCGCCAGTACCAGAAAAAAGGTCAGGGCAGTAATGGCCATAAATCGATAAGTGCGGTCGGGCATAGCCACTGCCATCGCCGTCAGGATCGGCAATGTGCACAGTGAACTCAGCATAATAAAGCTGAGTTCATCGCTTTGGATTTGCAGCAGAACGCCGAATATCAGCCCGCACGTCGCCGCAATTTCCCATGCCAGCCCGAGGTGATGTATACCGTCACGCTGACTGCGTAGCAGGCCACGCGCAATCACGGCGAGCAGCAGTGAAGGAAGAATAAGGGTGGCAGCATTCAGTTCGTCGAGTAAGTCAGCGCTATAGAGCACCAGCGCCATCAGTAACAGAATGATAATCGCTGCGATCCAGCCCCCGACGCTCAGCGCCAGCCTCACATACCAGGGCAGATCGGCGTTGTAACCGCGTTGTTGAATCTCCTGAACCTGTGAGACGCTCAGCAAGCCCTGCTGACACAACGTGTCTGTCAGTAAGGCCAGCCTGGCCGTAACCTGATCGATCGGCCCCTTTTTAACCGGTTTACGTTGCCACTTCAGCAGGAGCGATCCATTTACCGCCATCCAGAATGCCATCAGGGTGCCGGTAAAAAACAGCTCACCCGTATCATAGGCGAAAAGAAATAAACGCATGATCAGCGCGCAGCCGACAGCTGTCAGACTGGAGATGCCCAGCGTCAGCATGCAGAGATCCGTATAGCGATAACGGTACAGGTAATAACCTGCCAACAGGGTGATTACCCAGCCGCCCGTGATATAAGTAAAGTGGTTAGCGCCGTCCCAGTCAGAGAGGTTCCCGGCCACGATGGCGGTCAGCAGCAGCAGTAAAAATCCAGCCATGACCCGCGAGAACCAGCGGCTTGCCAGCCAGCTCTCGGGGTGATGCGTTATCGCCCGCCAGGCCAGCGCTTCCCTGATAATCAGACAGGCTGCCAGCAGTGCCAGATACCCGTGTAGCACAGCCGTCGGAAGTCGGGTGAAGCGGTCAGTCACGGCGAGATCCAGCAGTGACGTCGGCAACGTGGTGTAATAGAGCTGGAACCCCAGATTAGCGACCAGCCAGCTGCAAAACCACAGGCTGTTTTGCCGGGCAATCAGCGCCAGCGGCAGAAGGACGCATAACCAGGCCCGGAATAGCTCCCAGCTGTCAGCACCGGTCTGATAAATCTGCCCATAAAGCGCAAACAGGGCACCGAAACCTAACCCTGCCGCCAGTAATGCGCTGCGTGCCAGCGTGCTGTACCAGCACCACCAGACCACCACCGCCAGCGCGACGATCAGCAGTTCGGCCAGGGCAAATTTCGCCATCTTCGGCAGCCAGGCCCAGTTCCAGGCAACAAAGAACACCGATCCGGCAACCAGTGACAGTAATCCCAGACAGCAAAGAACCGGGATAAGAAACTGACGCCACTGAGAATCTGACGGTCTGATCCCACAAAAAGCATAGATACGCTGGCAGGTCTCCGGGTTCAGGCTCCCTCCTTTCATCAGGCGTGCGATCTGATGGCAAAGATACTCTGCAGTCCGTGACGGCATACCGGTTATGCCATTGGGTGCAAACTCCCTCATACTTTCCCTGCCTCTGTTTGCGGTGTTACTTTTATGATGAAGTTAACGACTGATCTTCCCTGCGATCAATCCGCCTGTCGGTAAGTGACGCTCCGCTGAGCGGCAGACCTGCGGATAATTTCTGAATAGTTCGAAACGCCGGTCCGGGGACAAAAAAATGGGGCGCTGAGCCCCATTCTGTTTCCATTAACATTTTATGCACGACTACTCAGGCAGCGCGTAAACCACCACCTGGTCGCCCACCTGATCCTTCAGGATAGTATTGCCGCCTGCGACAAACGCCACATACTGACGGCCTTTATACTCATAGACCGACGGATTCGCTACCGCTGGTGCTTCAACCTGATCGGACCACAGCTCTTCACCATTATCCACCGAGTAGGCGCGGACTTTGGCATCCATTGAGGCACCAATAAAGATCACGCCACCCGCTGTCACTGCCGGGCCACCGATGGTAGGTGAGCCCCAGCTTTCCGGCATAAAGAAACCATACTGCTGCGAAGCGCCAACCGGACGACGCCATTTTACGTCACCCGTGTGCATATCCAGCGCCACGATTTCACCAAAGGGTGGCTGCCAGCATGGCATGCCAAGCCAGTTATTGGCCACCATCAGACGTAGCCCGTAAGGTGCTCCTTCCTGAGGTGCAAAACCGCTCTCGTTGCCGGAACCATTATCCGCTTTTTCGTAATCTTCGCGGCTATAGAGTTTCACATACTGCACAATGTGTGAGGTGTTAACGACCGCAATTTGTTTTTGTGGATCGTACGCCACACCGCCCCACTGAACGCCCCCGGCACTGTCCGGATAGGTTAACGTCCCTTCGCCCTTAGTGGTTGGTGGCGTGTACATGCCCTCATAGGTCAGCTTATCCCATAGTCGTGAACACTGGCCGGCACCCACTATATCCGCCAGTTTCCAGATCTCTGGCTTTTTCGATTGATCGAGCAGTGGCGCAGGTTTTGTCGGGAATGGCTGTGTTGGCGAAAGCACTTCGCCCTGCACCGAACCATCACCCTGAGGCACCGGACGTTCTTCAATAGGCCAGACATCCTCACCCGTCAGACGGTTCACAACAAACAGAAAGCCCTGTTTGGTCGCCTGAATCAGTGCCGGGATCTTTTTGCCGTTGACGGTGATATCCATCAGCGTAGGTGCCGAGTTGATATCGTAATCCCATACGTCGTGATGCACCCACTGGCGAGACCAGACCACTTTACCGGTATTGATGTCCAGCGCGGTGGTAGAAGTGCCGAGCGGAATCGGATCGACGCGGTTACCGCCCCAGTAGTTGGGAGACGGTGATGAGACCGGCAGATAGACCAGTCCATGAGCCTCATCGGCAGACATATGTGTCCAGACGTTGGCGGTACCCGTGCGTTTGCGGATTTCTGCCGGGATGGCTTCAAAAGTCCATTCGCGTTCGCCGGTCTGCGCATTAATTGAAAAGACGGTGCCCGGAGGCGCTTCAGCATAAGCCCAGTCTTTGCCAGCCCAGCCAACAAGCAGGTGGTTGCCGACGACCGTGGGCGGCTGCAGCACAGATAGCGGGTATTTGGCGTTAACCGTATTCCACTGATTAAGATCCAGCATGCCGTTGTCAGCAAAGTCACTGCATGGCTTACCCGAATCGGCATCCAGCGCAAAGAGCTTGCCATCAACGGTCCCCATATAGACGATCTTCTGACACGCTTGTCCGGTAGCCGGTTGCTGGGCTTGCCAGTAGGAGACCCCACGGTTCTTCAGTACCGGCTGCGTCAGGGCTTTGCGCGAAGATTTGGTGTCATAGTGCCACTTTTCTTTACCTGTACCAGGGTCCAGCGCAATCAGGCGATCAAACGGAGTACCGATGTAGAGCGTCTGGTTGGCAAAAATTGGCGTTGCTGACCAGACGGTGGCAGGGGTGCCACCTTTGCCATCTGAAACATCTCCGGTATGAAATTCCCAGATTTTTTTTAGCTTGCTAACGTTATCCGCAGTGATCTGTTTCAGCGGGCTATATTTCTGTGCGTTAAGCTGACCATGGAAGCTGTCCCAGGTGGCCGAAGAGGGCACCAGTGGGCTCGCGGCGTGACTGGCTGACTCGACTTTCTGCCCGTCACGCTTGCCGGTGGACGCATCGTCAGTGGTCTCAGTGGTTCCCGGCGCCTGTTGATTGGCCGAATCCACATTAAGTTTTTCCTGCGTACCCATAGAGGCTTCAGCAGCGTTATCCTGCTTCTGCGCCTGCGTCACCGGTATGAACAGTAATGCCAGCGCCGTGATGCTGACTTTCATTAAGGGAGAGTAGTGATCATTATGCACGGGCAGCTCCTCAGGCTCTGACGCGATGATTGTGACGAACGGAATTGCGGCTCAGCGTAATCAAACCAATAAGGCCGACCACCATTGCTGCTGTAATGATGTACTGATGCAGGAGCGCAGCTGCAAAACCAATCGCGAATAACACCAGAAAAATGATAACAATCATGGAAGTGCGCGCGCCGCGACGAGTTGTGCCACGTAAAATAAAGGTCAGTAGCGCCAGCACGGCGCTGGCGATGGCCACTCCCAGTGCACCAATAGTACCGGTAACACCGGTGAGAGGTGTCAGCCACGCGTATAAAGCCACCACGAAGCCGATCACGGCTGCCAGCAGCAGCAGTAAGCTGCCCAGGCGTGAGGGTTGAGATTGCGACATATCAGGACGTCCCCGTTAAAATGAACAAGTATAAATATGGCGTATTGATGGGTTCAGGCAGCTACTTTCAGGCAAGGCGGTGATAAAAAAAACAACGCAGCACGATGAACAGCAGCAAAATTAACTAAACGTAACAGAGTATAGAAGATGGTTTCTGAATAGGGGCAGTGATCCGGATATGGCATTAACGATGGCTTGCAAACCGTACAAAGCCCAGGTTAATCATGAATATTAATGATGCTTTTCAATCCTGATACAGCGACAAACCGGCACAGTCCACACCGGTCCGCATCCCCGTGATTAACGTGTCGGGATATCAGTCATGCCTGCTTCCGGCACCTGAGGAATGAATCGCCGCCGTTTCTTGCTGGCCTGTTGAGGGTAGCCCTTGTTCGCGCTCATTTTTCCTGAATCTGAAATGACACAAGCTATAAGATCACGCAACGAGCGCTATTTATCGGGCATGATTTGGGTGGGCAGAAACAGCTGATCATCAACCACTGTCGTGCCTGCGAGGTAAATAGTTGTCGGTTCAGCGTTTGTATTCGGTGCTGGAAAATTTTCTTAACCTGTTTTTTTCGTGTTCTGTCCCCAGCATATTCTCTGCGCGCGCCATTGCCTGCTCTGCATGCTGGCGCGCACAGTCACCAAAGGCTGACGGATTCATTGCCGCTAATGCGTTAAGCGCTTTCTGTAAAACAATCTGCACTTCAATGATTCCAGCACCGTCCCGGGCGATAGGGGTAAAAAAGTCATCAAACAGATCACTGGCCTCAACGGGCCGGACAAAAAGACGCGGGTAGGTCAGGGCAGAGCGGGCGGTTTCTTGAGGCCAGCACGATAACAGCCTGACGCCGCGTCCGATGACGTCGATGGCAGTACCGGGATCGTTTACCGCAGGCGACAGCGCTCTTGACGCAATTTCAGAGAGAACACAAAAACCAAAGCGCGGGTCCTGCTCAAATGAGCGTTGCGCTTTGACCGTGAAGGCATTAATCAGCCGTTCCTCACTGAATTCAGGCTGCGCCGGAAACAGCCACAGGACAGGTTCAGCCGGATGGACAAACTCCCCGGGCTGGCGGGCAACAAATATCGACAAAGAATGTGTGTCAGCGTAATCAGCAAGCGCCTCTATGTCGACATGCTGCAGGTAGCCCACCTCCTTAACGAACAATGCAGTGGCGTTATCTTCCGAAACCGGCTGCTGATGCCATAAATTTGCACCCAGAAGCGGGTTATTCATCCGCGTGATAAACGTTTTCCGTGCGGCATCTTCCACACGCTGCGTGGTTTCGCCCATCTGACCAAACTGCGCAAGGTGCTGTATCCAGCGAAGAAGAGTGATAATAATCAGAACGATGACGAACAGTGTGACAAAGAAAAGCACCGTTCTTCCTTCCCGGCCGTAAACACCCATACTCAGCGCAATGATGCCAACAAGGCTGTAGAGGAAAGAGCCAATAAAGGTTGCCAGTACGTTTTGGGTCGTGGTGTCTTCAACCAGCAACCGGGTGGCTCGCGGCGTTACGCTACTGCTGGCAGCGTTATAAGCTGAAACCATAATATTCAGCGAAAAAGTGGTCACCGCCAGCATGCTGGAAGCCAGAATACCCAGAATTTTATCCACCGCATCCGTCCCGATAAGCCCTGAAACAGGCGGAGGAATAACGTTTTTTAGTACAACAGAGACCAGCGCCGTAATGACTGCCAGAATGGCAAAAAGCGAGGTGCGGAACCAGAGTTTGCGGGTTAACTGACGAAGCAACCAGCGCCATTTTGAGGTCATTTTTCATTCCTTTTTCAGGCTGAAGCCGCTTCACTAAGTAATACTATCAGCCAGCTTTCTCTGTGAAACTCTTCATCCGAATGAATCAGCAGCAGGTGCTTCTGTAATGATCTTTCCGCAGATGTGTCGGGTGTCTTTAGGCTCCGGTAAAGCAAGCTCAAAACAGCAATGATAATGACGCGCTTTGTCGATGATATTTCTGCACAGGGAAAAAAAACCATAAAATCCGATCCTTCCCTGAAATTTTCATATGCTCTGTCATAATGGCTGTTACATTCAGAAATGGTCAAGCAGAGAGGTTATATGTCTCAACCAAAAATAACAGAGCACACTCAGCGAAGTAAAATCAATCCG
>Ga0308167_1001066_pt1 | contig 36289 bp, 33 predicted proteins | sample PhyCR1_2_FD_202138 | JGI IMG/M metagenome (GOLD analysis project Ga0308167, IMG submission 202138) | Phyllosphere microbial communities from UC Gill Tract Community Farm, Albany, California, United States - DLSLRC.R1 | ecosystem: Host-associated > Plants > Phyllosphere > Unclassified | place... | reverse complement strand
CGCGCTGAACATCGCCAGCCTCGGCATCATCACGGCGTGGGGCACGATCATCCTCTGCCAGATGCGGCTGCGGCAGTGGGCGAAGCAGGGGCTCGCGAAGGAGCCGTCCTTCCGCCTGCCGGGCGCCCCGGTGACCTCGTGGTTGACGCTCGCGTTCCTCGCATCGGTCGTGGTGCTCATGGCCATCGACTACCCCGTCGGCACGTACACGATCGCGTCGCTCGTCATCGTGATCCCGCTCCTGGTCGTCGGCTGGTTCCTCCAGCGGGACCGGATCCTCCGGATCGCAGCGCTGCGTGAGGGCGTCACCGGGCCGTTCCCGGTGACCGGTCGCGACCCGGCGAACCAGGTCCGCCGCGCCCCGCGCACCGGCGGTGACGACCGGGCCTGACCGAGCAGCACTCCGTCACCGTCCGCGATCATCCGCAGAACGCGGATCAGCGCTGCGGGACGGCACGTGGGGTCCGGCCCCCGTCGGTACGATCGACGGGTGCCGGACCCTGCTGCATCCCCCACTCTCGACCTCCAGCTGACGTGGCGGGACACGGTCGGACGGGTGCGTGTCTTCGCCGACCACGTCGAGGCCGAGACGAGCTTCGAGCGCCAGGGCCGGACCGCGGTCCCCATGGAGCGGGTGCGGGGCTGGCGCATCGAACCGTGCGACTTCGACGCCGTCTGCGTGGAGTTCGTCACCGCGGACGAGACGTACCGCGTCCTGCTCGCCACCTCCGACCAGCGGGTCGCCGCCCTGGCGCTGGGCCGCGTGCTCGGTGCCCCCCTGCCGTCCGAGTCCTGACCACGGCGGGACCGCAGACCCGGGCCGGTCGCTCAGTCGTCGGTGTCGACCTGGTCGGTCACCACGTCTCCGGACCCGGCGTCGAGCCGCACGCTGTGCGCCGTGCCGGCCGTGTCGCGCACGTCCGCTTCCCACACGACCGTCCCGCGGTGGTCGTCGAGACCGATCTCGGTGACCGTCCCGTCGTGCCGGTCGGTGACGGCGGCGACCGCATCGCGGACGTCGAGGTCCGCCGCAGCCAGGAGACGCTCGTGCTCGGCCCGGTCGTCGGCGTCCGGCCGCTCCGTCACGGGGTCACCGGCGGTCGCGGAGCCGTCGCGCTCCGTGTGCACCTCGTGCTCGGTGCCGTCGTCGCCCACGACGAGCACCTCCCACGCGGCCCCGTCGCGCTCCTGCTCGACGGACACCACCGTGCCCGACCTGACGGCGTCCTGCGCCGTCGCCACCGCGGCGAGCAGGTCCTCGGTGGACGGGCCGCTGTCCGCGCTCCCCGTGCGCGCGGCGCTCGAGGACGTCGCCGCGCCGCCGGCGGAGGCTGAGGCCGTGTCGTCGTCACCGTCGGCGGTGCAGCCCGTCAGGACGAGGGCGGCGGCGACGGGCAGGGCGGCGAGCCCGAGGATCCCCCGTGCTCGGCGCGGGGTGGTGCTGGTGCTGTGCTGGTCTCGGAGTTCCATGCGCTCACCCTCACCCGGCGACGCTGAAGCAGGACTGAAGCGACCTGTTCAGCCACCGAGTGCGATGCGGACGACGAAGCGGGCACCGCCGAGCGGGGACGCCCCCACGGAGACGGTGCCGCCGTGTGCCCGGACGGCGTCGCGGACGATCGCGAGGCCGAGGCCCGCTCCGCCGGCGTCCCGGCTGCGCGCCTCGTCCAACCGGACGAACCGGTCGAAGACCCGCTCGCGGTCCGGCTCCGGGACCCCGGCGCCGTCGTCCTCGACGACCAGTTCCGCGTGGCCGTCGCGCTCCGTCAGGCGCACCGCGACGCGGCCGGCGGCGTGCCGGACGGCGTTGTCCACCAGGTTGCGGACCACGACCCCCAGCACGCGCTCGTCGCCCAGCACACGAGCCGCGGTGATGCCGCTGCCGTCGACGACCGGTCCCCCGGGGTCCGACGTCCGGCGTGCACGCGCGACCGCCGCCAGGGCGAGGTCGTCGAGGTCCACGGGTCGTCGTCGGGACATGCCGCCCTCGTCGAGCCGGGACAGCTCGAGGAGCCCGCTCACGAGGTCCTGCAACCGCAGCGCCTCGGCGAGCACCACTCCGGAGAGCACGTCCGCCCCCACACGCTCCGGGTGCGCGGCGGCGACCTCGGCGTGCTGCCGGAGCGAGGCGATCGGGGACCGCAGCTCGTGCGAGGCGTCGGCGACGAACCGCCGTTGCCCGGCCGCGGCGCGGTCGAGCCGGTCGAGCATGGCGTTCATCGTCTCGGCCAGTCGTGCGACCTCGTCACCGGTGTCGGGCACGTCGACGCGTGCATCCGGTCGCGCGGCCCGGATCGTCTCGACCTCGGTGCGCATCCGCTCGACGGGGCGGAGCGCCCGTCCCGTGACCACCCAGGTGAGCCCGGCGAGTCCGAGCACGAGCAGCGGGATCCCGATCCCCAGCAGTGCCGCGGCGGTCGTGACCGCGGCGTCCGTCTGCTCCGTGGAGACGCCGTAGACCAGTGTGCCCTCGCCGCCGCCCGGCAGGTCCACGTCGTCCGCGACGAGCAGCCACCGCTCGCCGTCGTGGGTCCACCGGGTCTCCTCCGCGGTCGGCAGCGCCGGGCCGTCGGCGTCGTCGCCGTGCGCGACGACGGCGCCGTCCACGACCACCTGCACGAGCACGTCCTCGTAGCCGTCGACCGCGGCCGCACCGTCGACCTCCACGCGCGACGACGCCTGTTCCAGCCCGGTCTCCGCGGCCTGCCGGACCCCGTCCAGGAGCACCAGTCGCAGGACGACGACGAACACCACGGCGCCGACCACCAGCGCACCGGCCACGACGGCCGCCGCCCCGAGCGTGGTGCGCGCGCGCACGGACCGGGGGCGACGACGTGCTCGTCCCCGCTCACCCACCGTCGGCCGCCAACCGGTACCCGGCTCCGCGGACGGTCTCGAGCGACGAGCGTCCGAACGGCCGGTCGAGCTTCCGACGGAGGTGCCCGACGTAGACCTCGACGATGTTCGGGTCCCCGTCGAAGTCGACGTCCCACACGTTCTCGATGACCTCGCGCTTGGAGCACACCTGTCCTGCCCGCCGCGCCAGGAACTCGAGCACGGCGAACTCGCGACTGGTCAGGTCCACCGGGACACCGGCGCGCGCGACCGTCCGGGCGGCGGGGTCGACGACCAGGTCCCCGAGCGTCAGCACGGCGGGTCGCTCCCGCGCCCCGCGACGCACCAGGGCGCGCAGCCGCGCCACGAGCACCGGGTGCGAGAAGGGCTTGGTCACGTAGTCGTCGGCCCCGGCGTCGAGCGCCTCGACCTGGTCCCAGTCGCCGTCCTTGGCGGTCAGCATGAGCACCGGCGTCCAGTCGCCGTCAGCCCGGAGCTGCTCGCAGAGGGCCCACCCGCTGAGACCCGGCATCATGAGGTCGAGCACGATCACGTCGTAGCGGAACTCGCGCGCGTGCCAGAGCCCGTCCACCCCGTCGTTCGCGACGTCGACGGCCCACCCCTCCGCCTCCAGCCCGCGGCGCACGCCGTCGGCGAGCCGGACCTCGTCATCGACCACCAGCACGCGCACGCGCCGATTCTCCCGGTCCGCCCTGAAGCGCGCCTGAAGCGCGGCCACCTGGCCGACGGGAGGCGCGGGACGGATCCGCCCCGTGCCTCCCGTCCGTCCCACGGTCGCGACGGCACGGACCGGGCGTGGCGACAGCCCGGACAGGCGGTGCGTCGGCGTGTGCCTGGCGCACGACCGGGCGGTGCTCCGAGCGGTCAGACGAGCAGCAGGATGCCCGCGGCGACCGACGCGACCGCGATGGCGATCGCGACGAGGAGCAGGACCAGGTGCACCGTGAAGAACGTGGTCGGGCGGCCGGCGGCGTCACGGGCCCGGGCGTCCTTCGCGACCCGCTGGAAGAAGCGTGGCCAGGTGACGACGTTGAAGACGGCACCGATGAACAGGACGACTGCAGCGAAGACGAGCACGTCACGATCCTAGGACGCGCCGGCGGACGCACGACCCTGGAACCGTCGCGGCGCCCGGCTCGGGAGCACGGCTGCGGGAGGACAGAACGAGCTGCACCGGAGCGGTGGTGCTCGGCCGCCCCCAACGCGGCCGAGTCCCACCCGGTGGCCACAGGAACTGTAGCAACTGCTACAAACAGTACACGGACCGCGCGACCACGTCGAGCCACCCAGCGGGATCGCTGTCCCGCTCGGATCCGTGAGCCGCGCCCGGGACGATCGTCAGGCTGGCCGGACCGGGCCAGCCGTCGACCAGGCGGCGGGACGCGTGCACGGGGACCGTACGGTCGGCGTCCCCGTGCAGGACGGCGAGCGCCGGCACCGGTGCCGCCGGAGGTGACGCGGGCACGAGCGGGGTCCTCGCGGGCTGTCCGGCGAGACGGCAGAGCCCGGGCAGGGCGAGGACGAGTCGCGCACTGCCCGCGACGAGGCGCCCGACCACGCCGCCACCGACCGCGTGTGCCACGGCGTCCGACCAGTCGACCAGGGGGCCCGTGAGGACCACGACCCGGACGCGCACCGGCAGGTCGGTCCGGCTCACGGCGTGCAACCACAGCGACGCGCCGAACGACCAGCCGAGCAGTACGACCTCCTCGGCCCCCTGGTCCGCGGCGAACCGGAGCCACTGCAGTGCCTCGTGTCGTTCGACGACGCCGAACCGGTGCCGGGGCGCCGGACGACGGGCCGAGTGCGCCCCGAACAGGCTGGTCCACCCGTGCTCGGCGAACGACGACGCCAGGTCGGCGTGGCGGAGCGGGTGCGAGCCGAGTCCGGGCAGGAACAGTGCCCACCGCCGGCCGTCCCCGGCACGGGCGACCCACCCGGGCAGCCCCGCCGTCGACACCTCGACGAGCCCGGGGCCGGCGGTCACCGTCGGTGTCCCCCACAGCGCCGCCGCGCGACGGGCGACGAACACCCCGGCTGCGACGGGCACCGCGGCGAGGGCCGCGAGCCCGGCGAGGCCGAGTGCCGTGGCGCTACGCCGCATCGAGCGCGTCCTCGGCCTCGGCGAGCACCGCACGCTCGTGGTCGTCGAGACCCGACCGCGAGGTCCGGACGCCGTCGTTGATCTCGACGATCAGGCGGCTGAGACGTGTGTCCGGGTCGGTCGACGTCGGGTAGCCGTTGTCGATGCCGATGCGCGCGTGCAGGGGCTCGAGCCGCCGGATCGCCTCCGTCACCCGGCGGGTCCGGCGCGCTCGCCACACCTGGTGCCCGACGACCAGCAGGAGCATCCCGGACGAGACGCACAGCACCGCCCCCGGCGTGGTCACGTCGTAGGGCAGCGCCAGGGCGCGGGTGACGTCGATGTGCCCGCCGACGTGTGCGAGGTCCATCACCACGACGACCACCATGCGGACGAGCCCGAGCGCGCCGCCGAGCACGAGCAGCCAGAGCCCGACGAGGTCGGTGGTCGTGCGGGCCTCGCGCAGCCGGAGCACGCAGATGAGACCGGTCGCCCCGAGCGCCAGGCCGAGGAAGAGCGTCTGTGCGATCGAGTACACCGCCGCTGCCGCGTGGTCGCCCGCGTCGAGCATGAACGTCGTGGTGGTCGGCGGTTTGTCGAGCACCGTGAAGGCGACGACCACCACGACACCGACGATCGCGCAGGCGACGACGATGGCGTTCCGCAATCGCGGCGACGACGCACCGACCGCCTTCGCGACGCCCCAGAGCAGGGTGCTGGTCCCCGCCACCATGAGGCAGTCGCTGAGCAGCGTGACGAGGTTGAACCCACCGAGGAGCGGGTCGAGCACGCGGTAGAGGGGGTCCACGTTGGTGACGATCGTGGCGGAGAACAGCAGGAACGTGACGGCGAGGGTGCGGTCCTGCCCCCGCTGCAGCCGGAACAGGACGATCGTCCCGGCGACGAGGAGCACCGCCTGGACGACGGAGAGGATCACCCGAAGACCCCGCGGAAGGCGCTCGGGCGACCACGATGGTCACGGATGAGTCGGGCGAGGCCGTCGGCGAACACCTCGGCCTCGTGCTCGTAGGCGTTCTCGAACAGACCGCGTGCCATGGCCCGCTCGACCTTGTACTGCGGCAGGTCCGGGATGACGTCGCGGATGTAGGCGGACTGCGGCGCGTGCTCCTGGTGCCGGTGCAGGACGTGTCCGAGCTCGTGCCCGACCACGAACGACCGGAAGGTCCGCGACGCGGTCGGCGAGATCATGACGAGGTGCTGGTGCTCGAGCGTCGCGACGAAGCCGCAGACCGGTTCGGACGCCAGGAACGCTTCCTCACGCACGACGATCGGCTTCCCGACGAGCTCGGCGGCAGCGGTCACGGCCTGGTCGACGTCCGACCACCCCTCGGCGCGGCCGCGTGCCCAGAACGCCTCGACCAGGTCACTCACGCGACGCTCCCGCGCTGCGATTCCTCCTCGAGCACCTCCGCGATGCGCCGCAGCGCATCCGGCGAGAGCTCACCGGGGAAGGTGCGTGCGGCGAAACCGCTGACGCGGGCCGATCGGAGCGAGCGGACCAGGGCGAGCTGGGCGCTGATGCGCTCGGGGACGTCGCTGTCCTCGAGCAGGAAGCGCTCGTCCACTTCGAAGAACCCCGCGAGCAGCCGCAGCAGCCCGGTGTCCCGGTTCCGACGTCCGTCGCCCGAGATCATGTACGTCCACTTCGCCCGCGACAGTGAGCCGCCGCGGGCTGCGACGTAGGACTCGATCGCCGCGAACGGCACCGGAGCCCCGCGCTGGGACTCCTCGAAGTCGAGCAGCAGGTTCAGCCGACGGGCGAGTTCGGCGGTGTCGAGTGCGCCACCGGCCGGGTCGTTCGTGCTCATGTCGTCGGTCTCCTCCCCCAACCGCTCGCGCGGTCCCCGCCATGGTAGCGCGCAGCCCGTCCGGGTCCAGGGCCGGTCCTGCGCCGCCGGTAGCCTCGGGTGGTGCCCCAGCGCTACCCCTCGACGATCCGGTCCCGCACCGAGCACGAGATCGTCATCACGAAGTCGCGCTTCATCACCACGGTCGCACCGGTCTCGGACGTCGCCGGGGCGGACGCGGTCATCGCCGAGGTCCGGAGACGGCACTGGGACGCCCGCCACAACTGCACCGCGATGGTCACGGGGGTCCTCGGCGACCAGGCCCGGTCCTCGGACGACGGTGAGCCGTCCGGCACGGCGGGGGTCCCGATGCTCGAGGTCCTGCGCCGTCGCGACCTGACCGACGTCGTCGCCGTGGTCACCCGGTACTTCGGCGGGGTCAAGCTCGGCGCCGGTGGTCTGGTGCGGGCGTACTCGAGCGCCGTGTCCGAGACCCTCGACCTGGCGGACGTCGTGCACCGCCGGGCACTGACCCGCGCCACGGTCCACGTCCCGCACGCCGAGGCCGGTCGCATCGACAACGCGCTCCGCGACTGGGTGCGGCACCACGACGCGACGCTCGGGGAGACCACCTACGGGACCTCGGTGGCGTTCGAGCTCTGGATCCCCGCTGCCGTGGCCGACCGGCTCCGGGCCGACCTGGCAGCCGTGTCCTCCGGGTACCTGCAGCCGGTGTTCGGTGAGGAACGCGTGGTCGACGTCGACGCCGCCCGACACTGACCGGATCTCCCCCGCGATCGCGATCCGGGCGTGTCGCCCCAAACACGCGGAAACGACGAAGGCCCCGGTCCGATCGGACCGGGGCCTTGCTGGTGCGCCCCCTGGGACTTGAACCCAGAACCCACTGATTAAGAGTCAGTTGCTCTGCCAATTGAGCTAGAGGCGCATTCGCTGCGTTTCGCACTTCCGTGCTGCAACGGGAAACAACAATAGCATGGGTTTCGCGTGCTCGTGACCACTCGGAGCACCGGAACCGAACAGGAGCCCCATGACCGACCGTCTCGCTGCCGGCGACACCGCCCCCGACTTCACCCTCCCGGACCAGGACGGCACCGAGCACACGCTGTCGTCCCTCCGTGGCCGGAAGGTGATCGTGTACTTCTACCCGGCGGCGTCGACGCCCGGCTGCACGACCGAGGCCTGCGACTTCCGCGACAACATGTCGTCGCTGCAGGCCGCGGGGTACGAGGTCCTCGGCGTCTCGAAGGACGAGCTGCCGGCACTCGCGACGTTCCGCGAGGAGCAGGCGCTCACCTTCCCGCTGCTGAGCGACCCGGACCTCGCGGTGCACAAGGCGTACGGCGCGTGGGGCGAGAAGAACAACTACGGGAAGATCGTCACCGGGACCATCCGCTCGACCATCGTCGTCGACGAGGACGGCACCGTGCAGCTGCCGCTGTACAACGTGAAGGCGACGGGGCACGTGGCCAGCCTGCGGAAGAAGCTCGGCCTGGTCTGACCACGGGTCGCGACGCACCGGAGGCCCGGTGCCGGTCCTCGGGACCGGCACCGGGCCTCCAGTGCGTCTGTGGGTGCGCGTGCGTCTGTGGGTGCGCGTGCGTCTGTGGGCGCGCGTCAGTCGCGGTCGTCGTCCGGGCGCACCAGGGCGGCCGTCACCGACCGCGACAGGACCAGGGTGATGCCGAGCAGCGCCGGGACGAGGAGGACCCATCCGACCCAGGCCACACGGAACACACCCTGGAAGGCGCCGATCGCGAGCGCGCCCTGCAGCACCTGCCAGACGATGATCCCGGAGCGGACCCAGGGGCGACGACGACGCAGCCCGACGAACAAGGCCCCGAGCCACAGTGCGGCGATGGCGGCGAGGACGGTCAGCGCGATGCCCGAGGCGATGCTCGAGGCCGGGGAGACCACGAGCTCGACGAGCAGCACGACGGTCGTCGCGGCGAGGGCGAGGAACTCGAGACCGACCACCACGAGGAGTGCCGTGAACGCGGGCGACCTCCGGTCGGGCGTCGCGGAATCAGCGGGGGTGGTGTCGGGCACAGCGATCCTCCAGCGTCGGAACCCTTGATTTGGCCCTACCAGTATGGAACGATATTCGAGGTCGTCAGGGCGGCACGATGTGGTGTGCGTCTCCCGTGGTTCGGCGCTCCTCCCCCGAGCGCTCCGCGGGTTTCAGACTCGCTACCGAGCGGATCCCTCCCCCACAGGTGTCCCCTTCATGCCGCTTGCATGTGCAGCGTTCCGATCCCCGAACCGCGGTCCCGACCTGCCGTTCGAGCATCGACATCAAGGAGCACCACACATGGACTGGCGTGACCAGGCTGCCTGCCTCACCGCGGACCCCGAGCTCTTCTTCCCGGTCGGGAACACCGGCCCCGCAGTTGACCAGATCGAGAAGGCGAAGTCCGTCTGCGCCCGCTGCACCGTCACCGAGATGTGCCTGCAGTACGCACTCGAGAACAACCAGGACTCCGGTGTCTGGGGCGGACTGAGCGAGGACGAGCGTCGTGCGCTGAAGCGCCGCGCCGCTCGCGCCCGCCGCGCTTCCTGACCCGCCGCACGACGAAGCCCGCCGCCCCGACCGGGGCGGCGGGCTTCGTCGTGGGTGGCGTCGTCGCGCGGGTACCGCGACCGCGGCGTCGTCGCCGGGCGGCGGAACCAGGTTCCGGACACCGCACCACGCTTTTCCGCGGTGTGGTGTCCGGAACCTGGTTCCGCGGACGCGCTCGCGCTCGCGGACGCCCTCGCGCTCGCGCTCGCGGACGCCGTCGCGCTCGCGCTCGGCGGCCGCTACGACGCGGGGCCCGCCGTGAGCCAGCGGAACGGGATCGTGATCGTCACCTCGGTGCCGCTGCCCGTCAGGGTGTGCCAGTCGATCGTGCCGCCGAGCTCGCCCTGGATCAGTGTGCGGACGATCTGCGTCCCGAGCCCCGACCCGACCTTGCCCTCCGGCAGACCACGCCCGTTGTCGCGCACCTTGATGTCGAGGTGGTCGTCGAAGCGCTCGGCGACGATCTCGACCTCGCCGTCGCGACCGTCCAGCCCGTGCTCGACGGCGTTCGTCACGAGTTCCGTGAGGCCGAGCGCGAGCGGGGTCGCCGCCTCCGAGGGCAGCACGCCGAACTCACCCGTCTTCTTCGGGCGTACCGTCGTGTTGTGCGACGCCGCGACCTCGGTGACGAGCTTCAGGACCGAGTCGAAGACCTCGTCGAAGTCGACGTTCTGACTGAGCCCGGTCGACAGGGTGTCGTGCACCACCGCGATCGCTGCGACCCGGCGCATCGCGTTCTGCAGCGACGTCCGAGCCTCGTCCGAGTGCGTGCGCCGCGCCTGGATGCGCAGCAGCGACGCCACCGTCTGCAGGTTGTTCTTCACGCGGTGGTGGATCTCGCGGATCGTCGCGTCCTTGGTGATGAGCTCGCGCTCCTGGTGTCGCAGCTCGGTGACGTCCCGGCAGAGCACGATCGCACCGATGCGCTCACCCTCGTCACGGAGCGGGATGGACCGGAGCGACACCGTGACGCCCTTCGCCTCGACGTCGGCCCGCCACGGAGCACGCCCGGTCACGACGAGCGGCAGCGACTCGTCCACGTCGAGCTTCGAGCCGATCAGCTCGGTCGTGACCTCGGCCAGTGACTTCCGCTCGAGCTCACCCTCGAAGCCCATGCGGTTGAACGCGCTCAGGCCGTTCGGGCTGGCGAACGTGACGATGCCGTTCGTGTCCAGGCGGAGGAGCCCGTCGCTCGCGCGCGGTGCCCCGCGTCGGGGTCCCGCCGGGGCCCCGAGGTCGGGGAAGTCGCCCGTGGCGATCATGCCGAACAGGTCGTTCGCGCTCGCCGTGAAGTTGAGCTCCTGGCGGCTCGGCGTCCGCATCTCGTCCTGGTTGGAGTGGCGGGTGACGACGGCGATCGGCCGGTCGGTGGTCTCCGAGCTGTTCGCGTTGAGCCGGCGGAGCACCGGGATCGCGCGGACCCGCGTCGGGGTGTCCTCGTACCAGTCCGGCTCGGCGGAGTCGACGATCCTCGAGGCGACGAAGCACTCCGTGACCTGCTCGCGCCACTCCTCGCGGATCTCTTGGCCGACGACGTCGCGGTAGAAGAGCGTGGCGGCCGAACTGGGCCGGGCGTGCGCCACGGCGACGAACGAGCCGTCCTCCGCGGTGGGCACCCAGAGCACCATGTCGGCGAACGACAGGTCGGCGAGCAGCTGCCAGTCGCCCACGAGCAGGTGGAGCCACTCCACGTCGGCTTCGGAGGAACGGCCTTGTGCGAGGACGAGGTCACTGAGGGTCGACACGCTGCAAGTCTAGGTGCGCCGCACTGTGGAGAACGGCCGCCTCTCCACAGGCCACCCCGCTGTCAAATTTCTCATGTTGCACTCCCCATACGCTCGGCGCGGAGGAAAGGGGCCACCGGTGGGGCAGCGAGTGCGACGTGTCGAGGTCGAGCAGGACAGAACAGCAGGGCGAGCACCGTCGCCACCGGAACCGTCGCCGGCGCTGCACGCGGTGGTTCCCGCGAGCACGAGCACCACGGCGCCGCACGACGACCACGCCGCCGATGTCGGACCGCCCGGGGCGGACGTCCCCTCGGCGGAGGACACGGCCCGAGCGCTCGGCCTCTGCGTCGTGGAGATCCTCACCGGCGTCCGGGACGTCGACAGCATCGCGCGGTGGATCACCGAGGAGGTCCACCGTCACCTGCAGCACCGCGTCGCCGTGTCCGCACGTGCGCGTTCGATCGGACGACACCGTCGGTCGCGTCCGGTGCTCCGCGTGGGCGGCGTCGTGACCTGTTCCCCGGCCGACGGTGTCGTCGAGGCCACGGTCATCGTCCACGCCAGGACCACCGCTCGAGCGGTCGCGATCCGGCTCGAGGAACGTCAGGGGCGCTGGCGCGCAACGGCGGTCGGTGTCCTCTGACGTGCCGACGACGGACAGGAGGCGCGGTGCCAGCCGGCACCGCGCCTCCCGTGTGTGTGTGTGTCCGACGCGCAGTCGGGACGGCTCAGCCCTTCTTGGCCGCCTGACGACGCTCCGCCCGGTTGCTCGCGGCCTGCCCGGAGGCGGTGGCGGCGGAACCGAACGCGGAACCCTGCTCGGGACCGGCCTCTGCCTCGGCCTGCGCACGCTGCGCGCGGGCCGTGGCGGCCTGCTCGAGCCGGCCCTGCTCGTCGCGGACCTCGACCTCACCGTCGATCGACGGCGCCGAGTACTCGAGGCCGGTGGCCTCGCTCTCGCCCAGGCCCTTGGCCTCGATCACGGCGTTCTCGCCGTCGGACTGCACCTGGACCTCGAGGTTGAACAGGTAGCCGACCGATTCCTCGCGGATCTGGCCCATCATGCTCTGGAACAGCGCGTAGCCCTCACGCTGGTACTCGACCAGCGGGTCGCGCTGCGCCATCGCCCGCAGGCCGATGCCGTCCTTGAGGTAGTCCATCTCGTACAGGTGGTCGCGCCAGCGGCGGTCGATCACCGAGAGCACGACGCGGCGCTCGAGCTCGCGCATGGCCTCTTCGCCGAGGAGCTCTTCACGCTTCTGGTACGCGAGCTTCGCGTCGGAGAGGATCTCGCGGCCGAGGAACTCGCGCGTCGCCTTGCCCTTCGACCCTGCCTCGGTGATGACCTCGTCGATCGAGATCGAGATCGGGTACAGCGTGCCCAGCTCGGTCCACATGGCGTCGAGGTCCCAGTCGTCCGGGGAGCCCTCGCCGGTGTGCGTGTCGATGACGTCGTCGATGACGGACTTGAGGAACGACTGCGCGCGGTCGTGCAGGTCGTCGCCCTCGAGGATGTGGCGACGGTCGCTGTAGATCGCTTCGCGCTGCCGGTTCAGGACGTCGTCGTACTTGAGGACGTTCTTGCGGATCTCGGCGTTGCGGCTCTCCACCTGCGCCTGTGCGGAGCGGATGGCGCGCCCGACGAGCTTGTTCTCGATCGCCAGGTCGTCCGGGACGTTCGAGCGCCCCATGAGGCTCTCGGCTGCGCCGGAGTTGAACAGGCGCATCAGGTCGTCGGTCAGCGACAGGTAGAACCGACTCTCACCGGGGTCACCCTGACGGCCGGAACGACCGCGGAGCTGGTTGTCGATGCGGCGCGACTCGTGGCGCTCCGTGCCGAGCACGTAGAGCCCACCGGCCTCGCGGACCTTGTCGCCCTCTTCCTCGACGGTCTTCTTGACCTCGGCGAAGACGTCGTCCCACGCGGCCTCGTACTCCTCCGGCGTCTCCGTCGGGGACAGGCCCTTCGCGTGCATCTCCTGCACGGCCAGGAACTCGGAGTTGCCGCCGAGCATGATGTCGGTCCCGCGACCGGCCATGTTCGTGGCGACCGTCACGGCCCCGAGTCGACCGGCCTGCGCGACGATCGCGGCCTCTCGGGCGTGGTTCTTCGCGTTGAGGACCTCGTGCTTGACGCCCTTCTTCGCGAGGAGCTTCGACAGGTACTCCGACTTCTCGACGCTCGTGGTGCCGACCAGGACCGGCTGGCCCTTCTCGTGGCGCTCGGCGATGTCCTCGGCGACCTGCTCGAACTTGGCCTTCTCGTTCTTGTAGACGAGGTCCGTCTGGTCGATGCGCTGCATCGGCTTGTTCGTCGGGATCGGGACGACACCGAGCTTGTACGTCGACATGAACTCGGCCGCCTCGGTCTCGGCGGTACCGGTCATGCCGGAGAGCTTCTGGTACAGGCGGAAGTAGTTCTGCAGCGTGACGGTGGCGAGGGTCTGGTTCTCGGCCTTGACCTCGACCCCCTCCTTCGCCTCGATCGCCTGGTGGATGCCCTCGTTGTACCGGCGGCCCATCAGGATGCGGCCCGTGTGCTCGTCGACGATGAGGACCTCGCCGTTCATGACGACGTAGTCCTTGTCGCGCTTGAACAGTGCGACGGCCTTGATCGAGTTGTTGAGGAACGAGATGAGCGGGGTGTTCGCCGACTCGTACAGGTTGTCGATGCCGAGGTAGTCCTCGACCTTCTCGATGCCGGGCTCGAGCACGCCGACGGTGCGCTTCTTCTCGTCGACCTCGTAGTCCTCGCCCGGGGTGAGGCGCTTGGCGATCGAGGCGAACTCGGTGAACCAGCGGTTGGCCTCGCCCGAGGACGGGCCGGAGATGATGAGCGGCGTGCGGGCCTCGTCGATGAGGATGGAGTCGACCTCGTCCACGATGGCGAAGTAGTGACCGCGCTGCACCATGTCGGACGCCTGCCAGGCCATGTTGTCGCGGAGGTAGTCGAAGCCGAACTCGTTGTTCGTGCCGTAGGTGATGTCGGCCGCGTACTGCTCACGGCGCTCGGCCGGCGACTGGTTCGCGATGATGCAGCCGGTCGTCATGCCGAGGGCGCGGAAGACGCGGCCCATGATCTCGGACTGGTACGACGCGAGGAAGTCGTTGACGGTGATGACGTGCACGCCGCGGGACGGGATCGCGTTGAGGTAGGCCGCGGTCGTCGCGACGAGGGTCTTGCCCTCACCGGTCTTCATCTCGGCGATGTTGCCGAGGTGGAGCGCCGCGCCACCCATGAGCTGCACGTCGAAGTGCCGCATGCCCAGCGTCCGCTTGGCGGCCTCACGGACCGCGGCGAAGGCCTCGGGCAGGAGGTCGTCGAGGGTCTCGCCGTTCGCGTAGCGCTCGCGGAGTTCCTTGGTCTCGTCCTGGAGCTCGTCGTCGGTGAGGCTGGCGAAGTCGTCCTCGAGGTCGTTGATCGCCGACGCGTACGCCTTCAGCCGGCGGAGGGTTCGTCCTTCACCGATGCGGAGGACCTTCTCCAGCACGTTTGCCACGTGAACTCCTTGTCGTGGTCGACGCGCCGGATTCGGCGCGATGCGATCAGCCAGTCATGCTAGCAACCCGCCGGAAGCCGGCGCTGGGAGCGGCACGGGTGTGCGCGGCCCGCGAACGGACCGCGCACACCCGTGTTCCGCTGGTGCTCAGGCGAGGGCGCCCGCCGGTTCCGACTCCGCCGAACGGTCGGCGTCCTCGGTCCCCGCGCTCCCCTCGTCGTCGAGTCCGATGACGCCGTAGTCCCAACCCTTGCGGCGGTAGACGACGCTCGGGCGACGGGTCTCGGCATCGACGAACAGGTAGAAGTCGTGCCCGACGAGCTCCATGTAGTAGAGCGCGTCGTCGACCGTCATCGGGGCCGCCTGGAAGACCTTGTGCCGGATGACGACGGGGCAGTATGCCTCGTCCTCTTCCTCGGTCGTGTCGGTCACCACGGGGACGGCCCCTGTCGCGACCTCCTGCAGGAGCCGACCGTCAGCCGGGACGACCCCCATGCGCTCGAACCCGCTGCCCGCGGCCTCAGCCACTGAGGTCGGGCGGTGACGGCCGCGGTGCACCTTGCGACGGTCGCGGGCCCGACGGAGACGCTCCATGATGCGGGCGAAGGCGAGGTCGAACGCCGCGTACTTGTCCGACGCCGCCGACTCGGCCCGCACGAGGGGTCCGGGGCCGATCAGCGTGAGTTCGACGCGGTCCTCGCCCTGCGCGCCACCGGACTTCTCGTGGTGACGGCTGATCCGTACCTCGAAGGCCAGTGCGCGGTCTGCGAGGGCGTCGATCTTCTCGGACTTCTGCTCGACGTAGGTGCGGAATCGATCGGTGACCCCGACGTTCCGGCCCGTGATCGTCACGTCCATGTGGCGGCTCCCATCCACGCTCGGCGCGTCGCCTCCGTCCGGCGATCTCTGACGCCTTGCCGCGAGGCTAGACCCTCGGGCCCGGGTCGTCCCCACTTTGGCGCGACTCATCCCGGACACCCACCGGACACTCAGTGACCACCGCCCGTCCACCCGGCCGCCACCGCGCCAGCGGCTCACCGTTCGACACTCGCGACCGCGACGCACCGGTGCACCCGGCCGCCGGCGGCGCGCACCGCCCGGACCGCCTCGGCCATGGTGACCCCCGTCGTGACGACGTCGTCGACCAGGACGACCGAGCGACCGCGGACACCGACGGCCCGCAACGTCCCCACCGTGGCGGCGACGCGCTCGACGGCCGTGCGTTCCTTCTGCCCGACACCCGGAGCCGCCGCTGCCTCCGGGGACGTCGTCGCCCGCACGCGTCGGAGCCGCCCCGTCCGACGGACCCCGCCGCGTGCGAGGAGCAGGACCACCGGGTCGAACCCCCTGCGCCGGCTGCCGCGGCGGGACGGCGGGACCCGCACCACCACGGCGGCGGGCTCGTCCGCGAGCGCCAGCCGAACGAGCGCCCCGAGCCGACGGCCGAGCGGACGCGCCACGTCGACGCGCCCGCGGAGCTTGAGCTCGAGGAGCAGGGTCCGGACGAGCCCCTCGTACTCGAACGCCGCGTCGAGGCGGACCCCGCCGACCAGCCGCACGCGCCCGGGCAGCGACGCGAGTCCGGCCTGGCAGGGACGGCACAACGCACGGTCGGGGGCGCCGCACCCCAGGCACGCGACGGGCAGGACGAGACCGACGACTGCGAGGAACGCGTCGGCCCACGGACGGGGCGTCGGAGTGGTCATGCACCGATCCTCGGCGCAGCCACGGGCGGTCGTGCGCCGATCCACGGGACGGTGGACGCGCCTCCCGGCCGCCCTGCCTGTGGAGGAGCGCGAGCGTCAGCGCTGCACGCCGAGCACGGGGGCGTCGACCCCCGTCGTGTCCCAGCCACCGCCGGTCGACTGCAGCACCGAACCGTCGCTCATCCGGAGCAGCAGCGACCCGCCGCTCCCCCCGACGAGCGTTGTCGCGGTCCCGTCCGGCTTCGGCAGGGTGCTCGACTGCCCGCCGATCGTGGTGCGGACGACGCTCGGCCCGGACGACGTCCTGCCGAGCGACGCCACGTCGACGTCGCTGATCCACGCCGCTCCGAGGGCGTCCCCGGACGCGGCCTCCACGCGCACCGGCGAACCGAAGGCCGTCGGGGTCCGCTCACCGTCGCGGATGATCGCCATCACGTAGAGGCTCGGACCGTCACTGGTCTCGATGAGGGCGAGGGCCCGCGTGGAGTCCCGTGAGACCTGGAACGACACCAGGTCGCCGTCGGGCAGCGTCGTCCGCACGTCGTGCGAGTCGCCGCCGAACCCGTACGCGCGGATGGTCCGGGTGTCGTCCGCGTGCGCGACCCAGACGAAACCCAGGTCGTCGATCGAGGGCGGGACGAGGTCCTCGCTCGCGTCGATCCGGAGCCGCTCGCGGTTGCCGCGGACGACGTAGACGCCGGCGTCGGACCCCACGGCCGCCGCGGTCCCCGACGCCGACAGCGCGAAGGACGTCGGGTCGGCCGCCACGATCTGGTCGCTCATGCCGTTCCCGAGCTCCGTCACCTGGTCGTCGCGCGGTCCCGCGTACCCGACCGCGTCGTCGGTCGCCACGAGCGGCCTCGGGTCCACGTCGGGGTTCTGCTGGGCGTTGGTGCCGTTCGAGTCCGGGACCGACAGCGAAGCACCCTCGATCGTCATCGACACCGAGGAGACCGTCGCGACGGACGCCAGCGACCTGCTCAGCTGCTCGCGCATCCGCACCTTCTCGAGGTCTCCGGCGCGCAGCGCGTCACTCGACAGGTCCACGAGCGCGGTCCCGCTGTCGATCGTCACCGCGTTCAGGGAGAGCTGGGTGCCCTCCGGGAACGAGGACACGACGGCCCCCTGCAACCAGTCCGACGGCCCGGCGAGCAGGGCGCTGACGATGCGCGTGCTGATGGAGGTGCGGGCCAGGAACCAGCGCTCGTCCGGGACCAGGTACTTGTAGGTCGGGTCGAAGAAGTAGAGCGCGTGCTGCTGGAAGACGGAGTCGAAGCTCACCGGCGACAGGATGATGCCGTCGGGCGCGTAGGCGATCCGCCACTCACCGTCCTCGCGCGTGAACTGGAACGTCAGCGTCGACGACGTCGGCCGGACGGCCTGGGTGTACTCGCCGTTCGCATCGACGGTGGCGCTCGCGGTCATCGTGTACGTCAGCTCGCGGTCCCCGACGCGCTCGACGGTGCCGGTGCCCTGCCGGATCGTGACGCCCTGCCGTGGGTTCCACTTCTGGGCGAACCCCGAGGACAGGAACTCGCGGGCGACACCGTAGTTGTCCTGCGCGCCGGTGGCGGCGGCGATGAACCCGCGGAGGATCGCGGTCTGGTCCGCGCCCGTCAGCGGCTTGTCCGGGCGGTAGTCGACGCCGGAGAGTGCCTCGTCCTTGATGGTCTGCCCGGCGCGCACCGGCCCGGAGGTCGGGATCGCCGCGCACGCGGACACGGCGACGAGCACGACGGCGGCGAGCGCCGCGGCCAGGAGCCGGCGGGTACGGCGGGGCATCAGGAGTCCTCTCGGACGGCGCGCGGGCCGTCGTACGGTTCGTCGAGTTCGGGCAGCGGGATGGCGGAGGTCGCGGTCTGGGCCTGCTCCGTCCTGGGCAGGGTCAGCACGAACGTGGACCCCTCACCGGGACGGGACCAGACGTCGATGCGCCCACCGTGCAGGTTCGCGTCACCGAGGCTGATCGCCAGACCGAGCCCGGTGCCACCGATCGTGCGCTTGCGGCTCGGGTCCGCGCGCCAGAAGCGGTCGAAGACGCGGGCGGCGTCCTCCGGCGGCATCCCCACCCCGTGGTCACGGACGGCGATGGCGACGGTGCGGGCGTCGCTGTCGACCACGACCTGCACCGGCTTCGCCTCACCGTGCTCGACGGCGTTGCCGACCAGGTTCCGCAGGATGCGCCGGATGCGCTTGGCGTCGAGCTGCATCGTGGTGTGCCCGCCCGGGGTGACCAGCTGCAGGTCGACACCGGCGCGTTCGGCGAGCGGACGGAACTCGTCGACGATGTCGGCCGCCAGGGACGCGGGGACGACCGGCTCGGTGTCGAGCTGCACGGCCTGGGCGTCGTAGCGGGAGATCTCGAGCAGGTCCGCGAGGAGGAGTTCGAAGCGTTCGATCTGGGCGTGGAGCAGTTCGGCCGAGCGTCCGACCGCGGGTTCGAACGCGTGCCGGGAGTCGTAGAGCACGTCGCCCGCCAGCCGGATGGTGGTGAGCGGGGTGCGGAGTTCGTGGGACACGTCCGACACGAAGCGCTGCTGCACCCGCGAGAGCTCGGCGAGCTGCGTGATCTGCCGGCTCACCGCGTCCGCCATCCCGTTGAAGCTGCGGGCCAGGGTGGCGATGTCGTCGTGACCGCGGACCGGGATGCGCTCGTCGAGCCGCCCGGCCGCGATCTTGCGGCTGGTCTCCGCGGCGCCGCGGATCGGCACGACGACGAGCCGGACGACGAGCGACGTGACGAGGGCGATGAGCACCATCAGGCCCACGCCGCCGATCGACAGGGTCTGCGAGACGAAGTCGAGGGTCTGCTGCGCGTCGGAGAGTTCGTACACCAGGTAGAGCTCGTACTGCCCGGCGTTCGGGATCTGCAGGGTCGACCCGACCGCGAGACCCGGCTCCTTCCGGCCACCGTCGTCGAGCCGGACCGGCTGCAGGCTGAGCTTGCCGGTGTCGCGCTGCACCGCCTGCCGCAGCTCGTCGGTGATGACCTCGTCCGGGAACCCGGGGCTGACGATCGTCTGCAGGGTCTGCGGTGCGGACTGGTCGGGGCTCCGCTCGATCGCGATGTCGGTGCCGCCGGGGCTCGTCGTGTTCGACAGGATCGCCTGCTGTGCCTCGGTCTGCAGGGTCTCGAGCTCGGACTGGTTGTTGTCCTCGGTCGCCGTCGCGGCGTCGAAGATCCCCTGCGCCACGATCGTCGCCCGGGCCGACTCGGCCTCGATCTGGTCGCGACGCTGCGCGTAGACGTTGTTGGAGATGCTGATCATCACGGCGGTGCCGATGATGGCGACCGCGAGTCCCGTCGTCGCGACCGAGATCGCCACGGACCGGAACATGAGCGACCGCTGCCAGAGGTACGCGACCGCGCGCCAGCCGCGCCGGACCCACCGGCGCAGGCGCCGGCGGACCCTGCCGAACGTGCCCTGGGCGCGGGGTGGCACGGTGCTCAGGCTCCTCCGGCCCGGTACCCGACGCCGCGTACCGTCGTGACGATCTTCGGGTTGTCAGGATCGTGCTCGATCTTCGCGCGGAGGCGCTGCACGTGGACGTTCACCAGCCGGGTGTCCGCCTTGTAGTGATAGCCCCAGACCTGCTCGAGCAGCATCTCGCGCGTGAAGACCTGGTTCGGCTTCTCGGCGAGCGCCCGCAGCAGGTCGAACTCCAGGGGCGTGAGCGCGATGACCGCGTCCCCGCGTCGGACCTCGTGCCCGGGGACGTCCACCGTGAGGTCGCCGACGTGCAGCACGCTCGCGTCGGACGCGGTCGGGCGCAGCCGGGTGCGGATGCGCGCGACGAGCTCCTTCGGGTTGAACGGCTTCACCACGTAGTCGTCCGCACCGTTCTCGAGCCCGGCGACGACGTCGGCGGTGTCGCCCTTGGCGGTGAGCATGATGATCGGCGTCCCGCTCTCGGCGCGCAGGCGCTTGCAGACCTCGATGCCGTCGATGCCGGGCAGCATGACGTCGAGGAGCACCAGGTCGGGCTTCGTGCTGTGGAACGCGTCGATGGCGTCGGTGCCGTCGGCGCTGAACTCCGGCTCGAAGCCCTCCGAGCGGAGGACGATGCCGATCATCTCGGCGAGGGCCTGGTCGTCGTCGACGACGAGGATGCGCGGTGTCATGTGATCTGGACTCCGTGTGGCGTGCGGCGATGCCGGGAGCGGCACCTCCTCCTCACGATAGCCGAGGCCCCATCACGCAGCGTTTTCCGACAGGATGGTGCCAGGCCGCGTGTCCGCGACGTGGTCGGGACCACGAGGGGGCGGCATGTCGGGTTGGCAGGTACCAGGGGGCGCACCGGACGGGGGCGCGAACGGCCCCGCGGCGTCCGGCGGGTCCGGCACGTCCGGCGGGTCCGGCACGTCCGGCGGGCCCGGTACGTCCGGTTCCCCAGGTGCGTCGGGCGACCGGCCTGGAGGCGCACCCTCCGCGCAGGGCTGGCCCGGTTCCGCACAGGGCTGGGCCGGGTCCGTTCCGGGGCCGGGTCACGGTGGTCCTCACCCGTCGCCGGGTCCGGGAGGCTCCGGCGGTCCGGGCCCGGTCGGTTCCCGGCCTGTGATCCCACTGCGCCCGCTCGGTCTCGGCGACGTCCTCGGCGGCGCCTTCACGGTCTTCCGGCGCAACGCCCGGGTCCTGCTCCTCTGGGCGGTCCTGCTCAGCGGTGTGCTCGGCCTCGTCTCCACGCTCGTCAGCACGTTCGGTCAGCAGGCCCTGCAGTCCCGGGTGTTCCGCGCCGCGGACGGCGGCACCGACAGCGGCGCGGTCGTCGCCGGGACGATCACGCTCTGGCTCGTCCTGTCCGTCGCCCTGCCGTTCCTGGCGTACCTGGGCCGGGGGTTCCTCGTCGCGCCGGTCGCGACCGACACCGGCCAGCGGGTCCTCGGGCGCCGCGCCACGTTCCGCGGGCTGTGGTCGCTGCTCGCCGGGCGCCGGTGGTCCGTCGTGGCCTGGATGCTGCTGCAGCTCGGTGCCGGGATCGTCATCGGGCTGCTGTTCGTGGTCGTGCTCGTGGTGTTCGGCGCCTCGCTCTTCGGCAGTGACCAGAGCTTCGTCCCGTTCCTGCTCACGGTCCTCGTGCTCTTCCTGGGGTTCGGTGTCCTGATCGCGTTCCTGGCGACGCGGTTCGTCTTCACCGTGCCGACGATCGCGCTCGAGGGCCGGGGGGTGTTCTCGGCCGCCGGGCAGTCCTGGCGACTCACCCGCGGTGCGTTCTGGCGGACGTTCGGCATCCTGCTGCTCGTGCAGGTCGTCTTCGGGTTCGCGGTCTCGATCGCCTCGACGCCGCTGACGATCGGCTCGGTGCTGCTGACGGGCGTGTTCGACCCGCTCGGCCAGACCGGGTCGGCGTCCGGGGCGCCCGGGGTCGGCGCGGTCGTCGCGGTGGTCGTCGGCAGCCTGCTCGCGATCGCGGTGCAGTGCATCACCGACGTCCTCGGCGCGTCCATCACGACCTTCCTGGCGATCGACCGTCGCATCCGGACCGAGGCGCTCGACCAGCGCATCGCCGCGCACCTCGAGACCGGGCAGCCTGCCGACCCCTTCGCTCCGTCGGACCCCGTCGCGCGTGCACCATGGCCCGGGCCGCAGCAGCCGGGGGCGGGTTGGCCCGGGGCGCAACAGTGGCAGCAGCAGCAGTGGCCAGCGCAGCAGGCACAGCAGCAGTGGCCGGCACAGCAGCAGCAGCAGCAGTGGCCGGTGCGGTCCGAGCAGGACGAACCACGGCGCTACCCGCCGGACGCGCAGGCATGACGACGATCGGCCCGGAGGAGGCACGGCGGCTCCTCGAGCGCGAGCTGGAGCGTTCGGAGTACGACGGTGCCCACGCCACCTGGTGGGACCGAGCGTCTCGGGACTTCCTCCGGTGGCTCGGCTCGCTCCGCGCCGACGGCCTCGACTCCCCCGTCCTCAGCCAGACCCTGCTCTGGATCGGCATCGTCGTGCTCGTCGCCGTCGTCGTGCTCGTCGTGGTCGCCCGCGGACTGCCCCGGCGGCGGGCACGGACCGCCGCGGACCGTACCGGCGGGGTGTTCGACGACGACGACTCCCGGAGCGCCCGCGAGCTCGCCGACGCCGCGCGCCACGCCCTCGACGCCGGTGACTGGGACGCCGCCGTGCTCGACGGCTACCGCGCCGTCGCCCGAGGACTCGGTGAACGGGACCTCGTCCCCGACGTCCCCGGCGCCACCGCACGCGCGATCGCGTCCCGGGGTGCGGTCCACCTGCCGGACGCCGCAGACCGGCTCGCGGACGCGGCGACGGCGTTCGACGACGTCCGGTACCTCGGAGGGCGCGCTGACGAGCCCCGTGCGCGTGCCGTGCTGGACACCGAGCGAGCCGTGCGGGCGATGCGTCCCGTCAGCTCCGAGGCCCCGGCGGTCCCCGCGTGAGCGCGGTCGCCGTGGCCCCGGGGACGCGAGCCCGCGACGGGCGTGGCCTCCGGATCGGGTTCTGGGTCGCGATCGTGCTCGTCGGTCTGCTGCTGGCCGCCCTGACCGCGGTCGTCCAGGGCACCGGGCAGACGGCGGAGCAACCGCTCGACCCGGACTCGGCGCGGGCCGGCGGCGCGAAGGCGCTCGTGCGCGTGCTCGAGCAGCGCGGCACGGACGTCCGAGCCACGGACCGGCTGCGTGAGGTCGACGGCGGAACGGTCCTCGTCGACGACGCACGGGGCGTGATCGCCCCGGAGACCGCACGCGAGATCGTCCGCGGTGCCGCGCACGTCGTGCTCCTCACCAGCTCGCCCGCCACCCTGGCCGCCTTCGACGTCGACGCCGAGCCCGCCGCGTCGGTGTCGGACGGTGCCACGACGTCGACCCGGAGGTGCGCCGTCCCCGGGATCGCTGCTGCGGGCAGCGTGACGGCCGACGGCGTGGGGTTCACCGTGGACGACCTGTCCGCGACGACGTGCGCCCCGACGGGTTCCGGGGCCGACCAGGTGTGGGGCATCGTCCGGACCGAGACCCGCGGCGGTGACCTGACCCTCGTCGGCACCACCGCCGCGTTCCGCAACGACACCGTGACGACCGCGGGCAACGCCGCACTCGCCCTGAACCTGCTCGGCACCGACGACGCCCTCACCTGGTACACGCCCGTGCCCGGCACCCCGGACGCCGCACCGTCGCTCGGTGAGCTCGCTCCCCCGTGGGTGCCGAGCGCCCTCGTGCTCCTCGGCGCCGTCGCGGTGGCCGCCGCCGTGTGGCGCGGACGCCGACTCGGTCCGCTGGTGGTCGAGCGGCTGCCGGTCGTGGTCCGCGCTTCGGAGACGACCGAGGGTCGGGCGCGGCTCTACGCCCGGACGCGCGACCGGACGCACGCGCTCGACACGCTCCGTATCGCGGCCGTCCGTCGATCGGCCCGGCAGCTCGGGCTGCCGCGCTCGGCGCACGTCGACGACGTCGTGCGTGCCGTGGCGCGGGCGACCGGACGCTCCGACGCGGACGTCGGCGCCGTGCTCGTGGGCGGAGCCACCGCCGACGACGCAGCCCTCGTCGCGGGCGCCGCCGCCCTGGACGACCTCGAACGCGCAGTCCGCCGAGCGGCCACCGGAGAACGCGGGTCGACCGCGGACGCCGCCGCCACCCCACCGAAGACGACCGACCGACCAGGAGCACGACCGTGACCGACCTGCCCCCGACCGCCGGCCCCGCCGGACCCCACGACGCCGTCGGACAGCCGCCGACCACCGACCCCCTGCGCGACGCGTTCGGCCGGGTCCGGTCCGAGGTCGGCAAGGCCGTCGTCGGACAGGAGGGCGCCGTGTCCGGCATGATCGTCGGCCTGCTCGCACAGGGACACGTGCTCCTCGAGGGCGTCCCGGGCGTCGCGAAGACCCTGCTGGTCCGGAGCCTCGCCGCCGCGATGTCGTTGGACACCAAGCGCATCCAGTTCACACCCGACCTCATGCCGGGCGACGTCACGGGCTCACTGGTCTACGACGCGTCCACCGGAGCGTTCCCGTTCCGACCCGGGCCGGTGTTCACCAACGTGCTGCTCGCCGACGAGGTCAACCGCACGCCCCCGAAGACGCAGTCCGCGCTCCTCGAGGCGATGGAGGAACGTCAGGTCAGCGTCGACGGCGAGGCCCGTCCGCTCCCGGACCCCTTCTTCGTCGCCGCCACCATGAACCCGATCGAGTTCGAGGGCACGTACACGCTGCCCGAGGCCCAACTCGACCGCTTCCTCATGAAGCTCACCCTCGACGTGCCGCCCCGCGACGTCGAGTGGCAGGTCCTCCGCCGACACGCCGACGGCTTCACGCCACGCGACGTCCGCTCGGCCGGCGTCACGCCGGTGGTCGGCGCCGACGAGGTGACCTCCGCGCAACGCGCCGTGCGGGGCGTCAGCGCCCGCGACGACGTGCTCGCCTACGTGGTGGACCTCGCGCGCGCGACCCGGCAGGCGCCCTCGGTCCGCGTCGGCGTCAGCCCCCGCGGCGCGACCGCGCTCCTCGCCGCGGCCAAGGCGTGGGCATGGCTCACCGGCTACGACGCGATCACGCCCGACCACGTGCAGGCCATGGTCGTGCCGGTCTGGCGCCACCGGCTGCGCGTGGCCGCGGACGCCGAGCTCGAGGGCGTCGGCGCGGACGGGATCCTGCAGCAGGTGCTCGAACAGGTCCGGGTGCCGATCTAGTGGCGATCTCGGGCCGCTTCGTCGCACTGCTCGCCGTCGCGATCATCCCCACCGTGCTGCTCGGGACCGGATGGGCGGGCGTCGCGTGGGCGGGGGTCGTCGTCGCCGCGGCCGCGCTCGACCTGGTGCTCGCCGCCGACCTCGACCGCGTCCGGGTGGACCGTCGGATGCCGCGTCTCGCGCGCCGTGACAGCACGGCGGACGGCACGCTCGTCCTGGCGAACGACGGCGGACGGACCCTGCGGGCCGTCGCACGCGACATGTGGGAGCCGTCCGCCGGGCAGACACCGAACCGGGTCCGGGTCGACGTGCCGGCCGGCGAGCGGCGCACGGCCCGGTTGCGCTTCGCGCCGTTCCGCCGCGGTCGGCGCACCAGCCAGGGCGTCGCGCTGCGCGCCTTCGGTCCGCTCGGGCTCGCTGCCCGTCAGCGTGTCGTCCTCGCGCCGGGGGAACTCGTCGTGACCCCGCCCTTCCGGTCACGGCGCCACCTGCCGTCCAGACTCGCGCGACTCCGCGAGCTCGACGGGGAGACCACGCTGCAGCTGCGCGGCCACGGCACCGAGTTCGACTCGCTGCGCGACTACGTCCGCGGCGACGACGTGCGGTCGATCGACTGGCGGGCGACTGCCAGACGTCAGGACCTGGTGGTCCGCACCTGGCGCCCGGAGCGGGACCGGCGCGTGGTCGTGGTCGTCGACGCCGGCCGCGCGGGTGCCGGCCGGGTCGAGGACGAGCCGCGGCTCGACACCGCCATCGAGTCCGCGCTGCTGCTCGGTGCCCTCGCCGCGGCCGCCGGTGACCGGGTCGACCTGGTGGTGCTCGACGACCAGGTCCGTGGCCGCGTGCACGGTGCCACCCGCACCGACGTCGTCCAGCGCTTCGCGAAAGCGCTCGCGCTCGCCGAGCCCGGCCTGGCGGCCACGGACTGGAACGCCGTCCCCGGCATCGTCGACCAGGTCACGACCGCACGCGCGTTCGTCGTCCTCGCATCGAGCCTGGACTCGGTCGGCGCGTCCGGCGACCTGCTCGCCGTGCTCCCCCGACTCGCGCGGCGACACACGGTCGTCGTCACGTCCGTCGAGGACCCGGCCGTGGGACGGATGGCGCGGAGCGGCGCCCAGCCGACCACGGCGACGAGTGCCCGACGAGGCGGACGCGTGCCGAGCCTCCCGTCCGGCGCGGAGCGGGACGTGTACCGGCGGGCGGCCGCGGAACGGACCCTGCTCGACGTCGACGGCGTCTCGGACGCCGCTCGCCGTGCCGGGGCAGAAGTGGTCCGCGGCACACCCCAGGACGTGCCGCCGCTGGTCGCCGACGCCTACATCCGAGCGAAGGCGTCGGGCCGCCTCTGACCGGCGGTGCTCAGCCGGCGGTGAGGGCCGTCGCGCCGCGCTCGAACTCCTCGAGGTCGCCGCGTTCCCCCGCGCGGAACGCCCGACCGCCGAGCACCCACTGGTACCAGAGCACCGCGGCGAGCGCGACCGTGCCGATGCCGATCTTCACCGGCCACGGCCAGTCCTGGCGGGTCACCGTGCCCTCGACGATCCCCGCGAGCAGCAGGGTGAGGGCGAGGCCCACAGCGATCGTGATCAGGGCGCGGCCGTCCTCGGCCAGGGCCTGGGCGCGGGTGCGCTGCCCCGGGGCGATCCACGACCAGAACACCATGAGGCCCGCTGCTGCCGCCAGGAACACCGAGTACAGCTCCAGTTGTCCGTGCGGGGAGATGTAGAGGAAGAAGTCGCCGAGCCGCCCCTCCGAGTGCATGATCGCAGCCGAGACGCCGAGCGAGATCGCGTTCTGCGAGAGGGAGAAGGGCACCCACAGCCCCGTGATGCCGAACGCCACCATCGTCGCCGCGATGTAGGCGTTGTTCGTCCACACCTGGGCGGTGAAGGCCCCGAGTCCGTGGTCCGAGTAGTAGTCGACGAAGTCCTCGGTCGCGTACTGTCGGAGCGCCTCCGGCGTCCCGAAGGTCGCGAGCGCCCCGGGCGTGCTGCTGATCCACGTCGCGACGATGCCGGCGATCAGGACGGCGGCGACCGTGACCCAGATCGTCACCCAGCGGATCCGGTAGAGCGCCGCGGGCAGCTGCACGGCGAAGAATGTGGCGACGGCCGTGAGCGGGTCGACCGGGGTGCCGGTGAAACGGAGTCGCGCACGGAACAGGGTGAGCGAGAGCCGGTCGCCGGTCGTCGTGCGTGCGGCGGCGCCACGGATGCGCGCCAGGTCGGTCGCCGCCTCCTGGTAGCCGGAGACCAGGCGGTCGACGTCGTCGCCGGACGCGTGCCGGCGACGGGCCAGGCGGTCGAGCTCCTGCCAGCGGTCGCGGTGGACCTCGGTGTAGGCGTCCAGGTCCAAGTCGCTCCCCCATCGCGGTCGTCGTGCCGGACCGTCGAGGACGGTGCGCGGATCTGGCCCGCGGTCGTCCTCGTCCGACAGAATGATCCCATGCCGAAGCCCCGCGTGCCGCGTGACCTCGCCGACGCCCGGTTCGTGCGGGAGCTGGACGACCTCGGCGAGGAGCTCGTCGTCGGCGAGGCGGTCGCGCTCGACGTGCAGCCCGCGGGCATCGCGCTCCGCATCGCAGCGGCGCTGCTGGACGGGCTCTGCCTGATCGCCCTGTACCTCATGATCCTGTTCGGGCTGTCCCGCGTCTGGCCGTCCGGCGGGGACGACGCCTGGGCGGCCGCGCTCGACATCGCACTCCTGGTCGCCGTCCTCGTGCTCGTCCCGGCGGCGGTCGAGACCGTGACCCGGGGCAAGAGCGTCGGCCGGTACGCCACCGGGACCCGGGTCGTGCGGGTCGACGGAGGTGCCGTCGGCTTCCGGCACGCCTTCGCCCGCGCGTTGGTCGGGCTGCTCGAGCTGTGGATGACGGTCGGTTCGGTCGCGCTGCTCGTCGCGCTGTTCGGTGCCCGGCCCAGGCGTCTCGGGGACCTGCTCGCGGGGACGTTCGTGCAGCACGAGCGGATGCCGAAGCGCCGCGAGCCGGTGGTCCTCATGCCCGCCGAACTCGTGTCGTGGGCTCCGGTGGCCGATGTCTCCGCGCTGCCGCAGCGCCTCGAGAACCGGCTCGGCGCGTTCTTCCGCGGGGCGGCCGGGCTGCGACCGGAGCTCCGGGAGCAGACGGCCAGGGCGCTGGCGGCCGAGGTCGCCCGGTACGCGCACCCGGTGCCGCCGGTGCCGGCGGAGGTGTTCCTGGCGGGGGTCGTCGTGCTGCGGCGGGACCGGGACCTGCGGGCGCTGCGCTCCCGAGCGGCGACGCTGTCGGCCGCGACGGCCACTGCGACGGCGCGGCCGCCGGGCTTCCCGCGCTGAGCGCGGCGAGGAGCGGCGGGCGCGCCGCGGACGCAGCAGCGTAGCGCCGCACCGCGCCGGCGGTGCCGAGTCGAACCACGCTTCCGACATCGAACCAGGGCCGCGGGTCGGTTCGACGTCGGGAACGTGGTTCGACACGCGAGGCGGGCCGCCGCGCGCGCCGCGGACGCAGCGCCGCGCCGCCGCGCCGCCGCGCGCCGCCGCGCGCCGCCGCGCTCAGTACCGGTAGTGGTCCGGCTTGTACGGCCCCTCGACGGGGACGCCGATGTACGCCGCCTGCTCCGGACGGAGCTCGGTCAGCTGGACCCCGAGGGCGTCGAGGTGCAACCGAGCGACCTTCTCGTCCAGGTGCTTCGGCAGGACGTACACGCCGATCGGGTACTCGTCACGCCGGGTGTGCAGCTCGATCTGCGCCAACACCTGGTTCGTGAACGAGTTGCTCATCACGAAGGACGGGTGGCCCGTCGCGTTGCCGAGGTTCATCAGCCGGCCCTCGGACAGCACCAGGATCGACCGACCGGTCGGCAGACGCCACTCGTGGACCTGCGGCTTGATCTCGACCTTCTCGACGCCGTCGAGTGCCTCGAGCCCCGCCATGTCGATCTCGTTGTCGAAGTGCCCGACGTTCGCCACGATCGCCAGGTGCTTGAGCGCGAGCATGTCGTCGACCCCGACGACACCGAGGTTGCCCGTGCAGGTGATGACCATGTCGACCTCGCCGGCGACGTCCGCGAGCCGCGCGACCTGGTACCCGTCCATCGCGGCCTGCAGCGCACAGATCGGGTCGACCTCGGACACGATCACGCGGGCGCCCTGTCCGCGGAGCGCCTCCGCCGCGCCCTTGCCGACGTCACCGTAGCCGACGACGAAGGCGACCTTGCCGCCCATCAGCACGTCGGTCGCCCGGTTGAGGCCGTCGGGCAGCGAGTGCCGGATGCCGTACTTGTTGTCGAACTTCGACTTCGTCACCGAGTCGTTGACGTTGATCGCGGGGAACCGCAGCTCGCCGTTGCGCGCGAGCTCGTACAGGCGGTGGACGCCCGTCGTCGTCTCCTCCGTCACGCCCTGGACGTCCGCCGCGATGCGGGTCCAGCGGTCGGGCGACTCCGCGAGCGAGGACTCGACGGTCGCGAGCACGATCTTCCACTCGGCGCTCGCGTCGGCGCCTGCCTCGGGCACGCGGCCCGCGGCTTCGGCGTCCGCACCCGTGTGCACGAGCATCGTGGCGTCACCGCCGTCGTCGAGGATGAGGTTCGGGCCCGTCCAGTCGGCGCCCGCCCGGTCCGCTTCGGCGCTCCAGTCGAAGATGCGGCTGGTGCACCACCAGTACTCCTCGAGCGTCTCGCCCTTCCACGCGAACACGGGCACGCCCGCCGGTGCGTCCGGCGTGCCGGTGGGCCCCACGACGACGGCCGCGGCGGCCTCGTCCTGCGTGGAGAAGATGTTGCAGCTGGCCCACCGGACCTGGGCACCGAGGGCGACGAGCGTCTCGATGAGGACCGCCGTCTGCACCGTCATGTGCAGCGACCCGGCGATGCGGGCGCCCGCGAGGGGCTGCGACGGGCCGAACTCCTCACGCAGGGACATCAGCCCCGGCATCTCGTTCTCGGCGAGACGGATCTGGTGCCGACCGGCCTCGGCCAGGGCGAGGTCCGCGACGCGGAACGGGACTGCGGTGTGCGTTTCCGTGGGCATGTCCCACAGTCTCCCATGCCGGGAGGCGCGGGACCGGGACCGACGTCCGTCACCCGGGTCGTGCCTCCTGTCCGGCGGCGCGCGGAGGTCGTCAGTCGGCGTCGCGACGCATCGGCTCGCGCCGGACGACCTGCCAGCCGCGCGGCACGCGGAGGCGCGCGGCGTGCCGCGCGCAGAGGTCGTACCCGTGCGGTTCGACGCGCGTGGAGAGTTCCCCCACGACGACCATGGAGTCGGCGTAGTCGTACGTCAGGGTCGCCGAGGCGCTCGCGCCACAGGCGACCTTGCTGCAGATCCGTACGTCCATACCGGACTCGACCCTACCGTCCGCCGCGCCGCGTCCGCGCGCGTACGATGTGGGGATGCGCCGCAAGCCCCCGATCGTCACGCCGGTCGCCCGTGGCCGGGGCCGTTCCCGGCACGGCCGTGGCGGCCGCTCGAGCGTCACGGGGCCGAACCTGGCACCGATCATCACCCGAGCCGAACTGTTCGACCGCATCGTCGGTGACACGGCGCACTACCTGCTCGGCCTGTGGCCGGACGAGCTCGAGGGCGTGGTGTTCCAGGTCGCGGACATGCCGACGGACCGCACGCTGCCCGACGAGATGCCCCGGTGGCGGGTCGACCGGCAGGACCGTCGTGTGACGCTCTTCCGGATCCCGGTCGAGCGCGTCACGCGGAACCCGGAGAAGGACGACGTCGACCGGCGCATCGTGATCGAGACCGCGGTCTTCCGCGCGGTCGGCGAGCTGATCGACAAGGACCCCTGGGACCTGGCGCCCGACCGCTACCGGCACTGGTGACGGCCGGGCCGCGCCCGATCGCCTAGGGGTAGACCCGGACCGGCGTCGACACCTGGGTCGCAGGCCGGACGGGGTACCCCGCGATGCCGTCGTCACCGGAGTACGTCATCCCCGCGACGACACCCTCGGCGCCCGTGATCGTGAGGTTCGTCGCGGTCGGCACGCGCACCGAGGCGGTGGCGCCGGCGACGAGTTCGACACGCTGCCGCTGGTCACCGGAGCGGATGACGACGCTGCGGTCCTCACGCGTGGGGTTCACCAGGTTCATCCGCGAGTCGCTCCCGGGCACGACGGTCGTCAGGACCTCGTCACCGAGCGGCTCCGCCGAGGCGAACCAGCCGAGGTCGGTGCGCCCGTCGTCCGTCGGCGACGTGGTCCGCGCGCCCGCGACGAGCGGCTGCGTCGACGTCACCGTGAACGAGTACCGGCCGTCCGGGAAGTCGTCGAGCGCGACGTCCGTCACCACGCCGGGCTCGGCCGTCGCGTTCACCGTGCTGCCGCCGCCGTCAGCGGTCGTGATGCCGAGCGTGACCCGGGCGGCCTTCGTCCCCGGCACGAACAGCCGGACGACGGGCGCGGCGTCGGCGGTGTCGTCACCGCGCTGCGCCTCCTGCGCGCCCTCGAGCACGACACCGGGGATGACCTGCGACCGTGCTGGCGCGGCCCCGCCCGAGACGATGTCGAAGCCGCCGGGGGTCAGGGTCCGCACGACGGTCTCCTGCATGTGCGCGACGATCTGGCCCCCGGAGGACGCCACGTGCACCACCGTCGACGCCTCGTCGGACACGAAGCCCGACAGCGGGACCACCTTCTGGGTGTTCGGGGCGACCACGATGCCGGTGGTCCCTGGGGCGCTCACGGTGCCGGACGAGTCGTAGACCGTCAGGTCGACGGTGGCGTTGACGTCGGTCGGGTTCGAGAGGGTGATGAGACTCGTGCGACCGGTCTCGGTGGAGCCGCCGACCAGCCACGTGGACCGGGACGGGTCGTCGCAGGACGCCGCTCCGACGCCGACGATGTCGCCGCTCGACACGCTCTGGTAGCTGCTGCCGGCGACCTGCGGGGTGTCGTCGCCCGCGGGTGCGGTGAGGAGCCGGGGGTCGCTGCCGCCGGTGGTGGACGGGTCCAGCGTCGTCCGTTCGACCGTCGACCCGGTCGTCCCCGCGGAGACGGTCGCGGTGCCGACGGTGCTCGCGGTGGTCGCGTCGTTGCCCGCGTCGTCGGACAGTCGCAGCGCGCTGCCGGCGCAGACGCGCTCGGCGTCGGCGGGGACCGGGGTCACCGTCCGGCCGGCGGGGTGCCCCGGCGCGGCGGCGGTGCCGTACGCGTGCGCGGCCGTGACCGCACCGGCGGCGACGACCACGGCGACCGCCGTCGCGGTGCCGCGGACGATCCAGCGCCGGGCGGAACCGGTGGTGGTGCTCATTCGTCACGCTCCTCGTCGAAGGTGGTGGCCGGTTCCTCGGCCTCGATGACGTTCGACGTCGCCCGGCGCCGTCGCGGCGCGGTGGGCACCGCCAGCAGGGCGGCGGCGCCGAACACGACGCCGAGCACGACGAGGTAGAGCGCATGGGTCGCCTTCGTCGCAGCGGAGCCCGTGCCGATCCGGTCGACGTCACCGTCGTAGTGGAAGAGCTGTCCGTTGGTGGTCTCGCCGATGCTCGTGAACAGTGCGTTCTGCCCGATCGCACCAGCGGCGCGGTCGTGGACCTCGCGTGACTGCGCGTCGTCGGACGGGTCGTCGAGGAGCACGAAGCTGATGCCCAGCTGCTGCAGCGCCGGCCGGGGGTCGTACCCGCTGCGGCTCGCCAGGTTGCCGGCGAGCGTCGTCAGCTGGGCGCCCGACCGGCTGAGGGTCAGCGCCGTCGCGTCGAGCGTCGACTGGTCGTCGAGCGTGGATCCCTGGCCGCGCTCGAGCGAGACCGCGAGCGAGCCGTCGGACTGCGGGACGACGACCAGGGTGCCGACGTCCGGGTTCGCCTGGGCCTCCGCGTTGACGTACGCGCTGAGCACCCGCCCGGTCGTGGGCTGGATCACCGCGTTGCCGAGGTAGAACGCCGCGAAGGCCGGTGCCACGGTGACGCCGATCAGGACCGGGGCGACGAGCCCGGCGACCGGGGCGAGTCGCGGCAGCACGTCGATGCCGATGCAGGCCGCACCGACGAGTCCGAGCCAGTAGACCGACAGGCCGCTGCCCGGCCAGACGATCGTGGTGGTGGAGCCGACGCCCGTGACGGTGACGTGGGTCGCGAGGAACGCGGTCGCGAACCCGAGGAGCGCGATGACGAGCGCGGCGCCGGCGACGGCCCAGCGGTGCCCGAGCATCGCCCCGAGGGCCGCGACGGCCACGGGCAGCGCCAGGACCGCCATGACGACGGGCAGCACGACGACGGCGAGACCGAGCGGGGAGGTCACCGGGAGCCACCCGCTCCAGTCCGGGAGCGGCTGCCCGATCGCGAGCTGCAGCGCGGAGGGCGCGCGGGTGGCGGACGGGACGCCGGGGTCGGCGAAGATGCCGAGCGGGTTGCCGCGCGAGATCTGCACCAGCACGAGCGGCAGGAACAGCACGGCCGCCGGCACGGGGATGAACACCCGACGGTGCGCACGGCGCCACCCGACGACCAGCGCCACGAGCCAGCCGACGAGCAGCACGGGCAGCAGCGACGGCGCCGACGCCGCGACGACCGCGAAGAGCAGGGACGCACCCGAGGCCCACGCCCAGGACCGGTGCGCCTCGAGCACGGCGAGGACGAGCCACGGGAGCAGGACGTGTGCGATGACCGCGCCGAGGTGGCCGGTCGTGACGGCACCGACGAGCGTCGGCGCGATCGTGTAGAGCGCCGCACCCACCACCGGCACCCAGGTCCGCGTCGTGACCTTGCGGACCGCGAACCAGGCGCCGAGGGCGGACAGCGGGAACGCGACGAGCATGACGAGCACGACGGACGTGGACGGCGACCAGAACGTGATCGAGCCGAGCACCGCGACGACCGCGGCGAAGGGGTCGCTCGGACCGGTGAAGCCCGTGCCGATCGAGTGCCACCCGTACCCGACGTTCTGCCACAGGCGCGCGACGTCGGCGCTGAGCGGCAGCAGCCCGCCACCGGTGAGGGCCGGCGTGCCCAGCAGGGGGTAGAGCGTCACGACGCTCAGCACCGCCGCCGCGAGCACGACCCACACGCCCCCGTCGCCGAGGAACGACGCCCGGGCGATCGGGGCGTCCTCCACACGCGCCAGCTCGACGTCGCGGGAGGTCAGACGACGCTCGTGCACCCGGCGCCAGCTCACCCGGAGGGGCTCGACAGCCGCCCACCCGAGCTTGCGGTTCCGGGCGAGGACCTTGCGGGCTCGTCCCACTCCCCCGCCGAAGGCCACGGCGAACGCCGCCGCGAGCTCCCCCGACACTGCGGCCGGGTGCTTGGCGACCAGGTGCCCGACGGCCCGACCGACGGCGAACGGCACGAGCGTGAGCCAGTGCAGCCAGAGCAACCCGGCCGGCGCGTAGGTCATCCGGCGGTGCAGCTGGGCCTGACGGTGCAGGCGGACACGGCGGGCCTCGGACACGCGCTTCCGGCCGAACTCCTCGATCGGACCGGCGCTCGTCACCCGGGCCTGCGGGACGACCGCGACCCGGTGCCCCGCCAGACGCACGCGCACGCAGAAGTCGAGCGCGGCGTCCACGTCCGGCAGCGCGGGGTCGAAGCCGCCGAGCGCGTCCCACACGGAGCGGCGCACGAGCATCCCGCCGGCGGCGACGCCGAGGACGTCGGTGTGCCGGTCGTGCTGGCCCTGGTCGAGCTCGTCCTGCACCAGGGAGAGGGACCGGCCGAAGCGGGTCATGCTCTCCCCGAAGGCACGGATCGTCGACGGGTCGTCCACCGCCACGAGCTTCGGCCCGGCGACGACGACCGACGGGGCGATCTCGACCGCGGACAGCATCTCGGCGAGCGCGTCCGGCGACGGCGCGTTGTCGTGCCCGAGGAACCAGAGCCACTCGTCCACGGGCTCGTCGGCCACGGCCGGGGGTGCGGCACGCTCGCCCTCGGCGACCGCCTGCCCGAAGGGCCGACCGGCCGGCAGGCGGATGAGCTCGGCGGAGCCTCCGAAGGACAGGTCCGCGGTCGAACCGTCGGTCGAGCCGACGTCGACGACCACGAGGTTGTCCGGGTGCCTGGTCTGCGCCGCGAGGGCGTCCAGGGTCCGGTCGAGGTGCTCGGCACCGTTGGCGGCGACGAGGATCGCGGTGACACGGGGCTGGGAGACGCTGGGCTGCATGACGGGCGTCACTCTACGGGCCCGGAGGCGCGGGGTGCGCCCGACGGGGCGGCGCGGCGTGAACCTGTGGAGGCGGTGACCGCTAGGCGCGCTTCCGCAACTTGCGACGCTCGCGCTCGGAGAGACCGCCCCAGATCCCGAACCGCTCGTCGTTCTCGAGCGCGTACTCGAGGCACTGCGCGCGCACCTCGCACGAACCGCAGATCTTCTTGGCCTCCCGCGTCGAGCCGCCCTTCTCGGGGAAGAACGCCTCGGGGTCGGTCTGTGCGCAGAGCGAGTCCGCCTGCCAGGCGAGGGGGTTCTCCTCGTCGTCGGTCTCCGGGCGGCGGACGCCCGGGACGCCGAGCGCCACGGGGTCGACGTGCCAGTCCTCCGGAACTCCGGCGTGGAAGTCGGAACCGTTCACCCTGATCACCCCTGACGTCTCGATGACGGACCACGACACGAACGGTCGCTGCCTGTAATTACAGCGGTGTGATTCCTCGGAGTCAAGTCGCGGATCATAGAAGGCACTGACCGTTCCGGCGTGTCATGTCCCCCGTTCTGGCGTGTCGCGGCAGTCCGACAGCCGTCCCGGGGGACATGGACGAGCGTCAGCGCGCGTGCCGGCGGGCCTCCCAGGCACTCGACACCATCTGGTCGAGCGTGTGGCGCATCTCCCACTCAAGGTCACGCGCCGCGGCCTCACCGGTGGCCACGATGCGCGCCGGGTCGCCCGGGCGACGCGGAGCGACCTCGGGCTCGAAGGCGATCCCGGTGCCCTTCGCCATGGCGTCCATGATCTGCCGGACGCTCACGCCGTCGCCGCTGCCGAGGTTGTAGGCCCGCTCCAGGGGTTCGCCGGCCTCGAGCTTGCGGGCGGCGACCGCGTGCGAGTGCGCCAGGTCGGCCACGTGCACGTAGTCCCGCACGCAGGTGCCGTCGGGTGTCGCGTAGTCGTCACCGTTGATCCGCGGGGTCCGGCCGGCGAGCAGTGCGTCGAACACCAGCGGGAACAGGTTGTGCGGGCTCGCGTCGTACAGGTCCGGCTCCCCCGACCCGACGACGTTGAAGTACCGCAGGGACGTCGTCGTGAACCCGGCGGCGACCTCCATGTCGCGCAGCAGCCACTCCCCGACCAGCTTCGACTCGCCGTAGGGGGACTCGGGTGCCTTCGGCGTGGACTCCACGACGGTCTCGACGTCGGGCGTGCCGTAGACCGCCGCGCTCGAGGAGAACACCGCCTTCGTCACACCGTTCTCGGCCATCGCGCGGAGCAGCGTCGTCATCCCGGTGACGTTCTGCTCGTAGGTGTGCAGCGGCCGCTC
>Ga0308167_1001065_pt1 | contig 36402 bp, 12 predicted proteins | sample PhyCR1_2_FD_202138 | JGI IMG/M metagenome (GOLD analysis project Ga0308167, IMG submission 202138) | Phyllosphere microbial communities from UC Gill Tract Community Farm, Albany, California, United States - DLSLRC.R1 | ecosystem: Host-associated > Plants > Phyllosphere > Unclassified | place... | reverse complement strand
TGATGCTGCGCATTTAGCCCACGGCTCAGTACCGCGCCACCCACCGAAACCAGGTAGTTGTTGATCCCCAGCTGTTCCATCAGGCGAGCCAGATGATCGGTGGCAAAGCCCTCGCCCACCGTTGAAAAGTCAACATAGAGGCCCGGCAGATCTTTTTGCAGCCACTGACCGCCTGCCCCCTGAATGACCCGCAGATGCTGCAGGCCGGTCTGCGCTTTAGCCGCGGCAATTTGCGCCTCATCCGGGATATGAATCGGCTGCTTTGTCGGGCCGAAGCCCCACAGATTGACCAGCGGTCCGACGGTGATATCCATCGCCCCCCCGGTTTTAGCACCAATGCGCAAGGAGAGCGTGACGATATCCGCCATGTTCTCGCTGACCGGCTGCGGCGTCAGTGCGCGGCTCTGATTAAACCGCGACAGCGCAGAATCGGGTTTCCAGGTAGAAAGTTCGGCGTCATCGCTGTCCAGCTGCTGCTGAATACGTTGCTGCAATTCCGCTTTGCGCTCGCTGGCGACGTCCGCCAGGCTGACGCGCCATACCGTCCCCATGGTTTTGCCTTCCAGCACCATTGGGGAGCTCGTTGCTGGCTTATCACAGCCCGCTAACAACAGGATTGCAAAAGGTAAAGACAGCAGATTAATCTGATATCGCATCACTCCTCACTTGTAAAAATTTATCTATTCCTGCTACAAAGCATAAATCGCTGGTAAAGAGGTTAAAATAAGGTTGAATACTTTACCCAATGGCGACAGTATCAGTCAGTCATCTACTATGCATCCGCCCGTAACCGGGCGATTTACGTTTTAACGGTTAGGTTTAATGAAAGGAGCAGCAGATGATCTATGTGATTCTTGCCATCGCCCTGGGTCTGTTCATTTTTAGCAGCTACAAAGTCTGGCATCAGCGCCATCATCGTCACATGTCGCTATCACGGTCGCGCCATTAATCAGCAGTGTTGCACCTTAACGGGGCATACGCCGCCTTAACCTGCGCGGCAAGTCTACCAGAGTGCGCGGCAGGCCCGTGGCTATCCGAGCGGTAAAGCTGGCATGAATTCTGCACTGTTGAATCAGTGTTTATCTCTGAGAGGTGCAGAATGAAAAGGTCACAAAACCTGCAGACAGCCTGGCATCAGTGGCTGAGCTTTTCAGCCTTTACGCTGGGGGGCGTCGCGTTTGAAGGGGCCCGATTTGGCGCGGTGGTTTCACCGGTCACGACCGTAGCGAAAGCAAAAACGTGGCGAGCAGCAGAAGAGATAAAAGAGAAGGATTGATAACGCAGATGCGCAGCCGTGGCTGCGCATCTGAACAAATCAGAACTGGTAAACCAGACCCAGCGCCACCACGTCGTCGGTGTTGATACCGGCCGCGTCGGTGAACTGGTTGTCATCCAGCAGGTTGATTTGGTAATCCACATAGGTGGACATGTTTTTGTTGAAGTAGTAGGTCGCACCTACATCAATGTATTTCTTCAGGTTCTGTTTGCCCCAGTTCTGCACGTCGGTGCCGCGTGAGGTAACATACGCCAGCGATGGACGCAGACCGAAGTCGAACTGATACTGCGCCACCAGTTCCCAGTTTTCCGCTTTATCAGCGTAACCAAACGCGGTGGAATCACTGCTGCCGAAGCGGGTTGCGTTATAAGATTTGGTGTACATTGCTGCCAGGTAAACGTTGTTGGCATCATATTTCAGACCGCCGGTGTAGGCTTCTGCTTTATCACCACGGCCGAGGATACCTGCCTGGTTGCCGTTCTGATCGTTGGTACGGTCAGACTGGAATGCCGACGCACCAATACCAAAACCGGAACCGAGATCGTAGGTGGTGCTCAGGCCCCAGCCGTCACCGTTCTGACCCAGCACATCGCGGCCGTTCGGTGATTCATCACCATTACCATTTTTGCCCTGATACTGCACCGCAAAGTTCCAGCCATCTACCAGGCCAAAGAAGTTGCTGTTACGGTAGGTTGCCATACCGTTGCCGCGCTGGAACATAAAGTTGTCTGCACCATAGGTATCACCACCGAACTCCGGCAGAACGTCAGTCCATGCGCCGATGTCGTAAGCGACGCCGTAGTTACGACCGTAGTCGAACGAGCCTGCATCACCAAATTTCACACCAGCAAAGCCCACACGGGTGTAGCTGTCAGCCGTTCCTTCAGATTCGGCATTGTTCAGCGCCGCCTGATACTCCCATTGGCCGTAACCGGTCAGCTGGTCGCTGACTTCGGTTTCGCCTTTAAAACCAAAGCGGACGTAGGACTGATCGCCATCAGAACTATCATTATCGGAGAAGTAGTGCAGACCATCGACTTTACCGAACAGGTCTAATTTGTTGCCGTCTTTATTGTAGATTTCAGCTGCGTTTGCCGATCCTGCTGCGACCAGCAACGCAGGGACCAACAGGGAGAGAACGCGACGTTTCATTTTATTACCCTCTGTAATGTGCCTTTATTATTTGCCACTGCTAACTGAATGATTAAAAATTCAGCCGGCAGGCCATTGTTGTTTTATATCGGGCAATAATCCATCACGAAAATGCTACTAAATTTCCAAAAGTGTTTCAGAGTACGAAACAGTTATTTCATAATGTAATATCTGGGGAACTAATAACCAGCACACATCGATAAAAAATATGGCACAAAAAGCCAAGCTGATTCTGCCGCGTTTGTTATCAATGCGTTACATCAGATTACTCTGAAGCACTGAATGATAAAACTTATGCGTCATCAGGTAATACAATAGATCCCGCTATCATCATTTATTTCATTATTACCTTCATTCACCCCGAATGAGTTGTTTACCCTATATTTCCCGCCGGACATGTTTGTCCGGCATTTTTTTGCCTGTCATCCGCCGCTACGGCTATATCTGCGTAAACTTGATTTCATCGGTTAAATTAACATTGTTATTAAGCGGCACAGAAAGTTAATTCTTCAGTTATTTGCCGCTTGCCTGACAATATATCTGCTCACTTAATTTATCACGGTAATTAAGCAGATTGAGATAATATCTGGATCGCGGTATTAGCGCTCCCGCAGCGATTCTTTAACTTTATTCAGCGGCTTAAGCAGGTAATCCATCACCGATTTCTGGCCGGTTTTAATTTCAACATTGGCGACCATACCCGGCACAATCGGGAATTTGCGCCCGGCGCGGTTAGTCAGCTCTGCCTTTTGCGTGCGGACGTAGACGCGGTAGTAGTATTGATCGCGCTTAACCTCATCCTGCAGCGTATCGGGCGAGACAATTTCCACCTCGCCCGGCAGATCGCCATAGATAGAGGAGTCGTAGGCGGTGATTTTTACAATTGCCGCCAGGCCAGGCCGGATATAAGCGATATCACGTGGGTTGATGCGGGTTTCGATCAGTAGCTGATCTTCCAGCGGTACAATCTCCATCAGCTTGCCGCCCGGCTCCAGTACGCCGCCGACCGTGGTCACCTGAATATCTTTAACGATGCCGCGTACCGGCGAATAGAGCGTAGCGCGCGTCAGCTGATCCTCTTTACCCGCCGCTACCTGCAACTGCGCATCCAGTTCAGCATTGTTTTTCACCTGCTCTTCATGGGCGCGTACCAGATAATCATTGCGCGTCTCATCGATTTTGCCGCGCAGGTCGCTGACCTGACGCCGCAGGCGGATCACCTCGACCTGCCCGGCAGCGCCTTTGGCCACCAGCGGCTCAGTCAGACGCAGTTCATCCTGCACCAGTTTTAGCGACTGCTGCAGGTTGCTGATGGTTTCCGTCAGGTTGCGCCGCCGGGATTCATACAACTGCCTTTCGCGCGTCACCAGCTGCGGCTCCTTCAGGGTCTCCGCGCTGAACTGCAGCGGCGTGCCTGACAGCTCGGCGTCCAGCCGTTCCGAGGAGGCACGCAGCGTGCGCACTTTGGCCTGTGCTTCACCGAAGTTGGACTGGAAGCGCGTCGGGTCCAGCGTCGCCAGGATCTGCCCTTTCTCGACAATATCGCCCTCATGCACGTTGAGCTGTTTGACGATACCGCCATCCAGGCTGTCAATCACCTGCGCCCGGCTGGAGGGCGTCACTTTACCGATGCCGACGGTGACTTCATCCAGAATGGCGAAGTGCGCCCAGATAAGGAAAATTGCCAGCGCCGCGGTACAGAGCCAGATAATGGCGGACGTACGGCGCTCATGGCGCGCCAGATCTTTATCAATCATCACCAGACTCATGCGGCATCTCCTTTATTCGGACCCGGTGCCGGCTGGGCAGCGGTTGAGGTGGCACGGCGCAGGATCTCGTCACGTGGCCCATCGGCCACTATACGGCCGTTGTCCATCACCACAATGCGATCGACCATCTTCAGCAGCGCCGGACGGTGGGTGACCAGGATCAGCGTACGCCCGCTGATCCAGCCCTGTAGCTGACGGATAACATGTTCCTCTAACTGCTCATCCATCGCGGCCGTCGGCTCATCCAGCAGCACCACCTGCGGCTGGCGCAGGATCATCCGGCTCAGCATCACCATCTGACGCTGTCCACCCGACAGGCCACGACCGCCCTCATTAATAATGCGATCCAGACTGGCCGCATCCTGCTGCACCAGCGACAGCGCGCCGCTGATGCGCAGCGCCTGCAGCATTTCCTGTTCGCTGGCGTGCGGATTCCCCAGCATCAGGTTTTGCCGCAGCGTGCCAAAGAAGAGCCGCGAATCGTGGGATAGCCAGCCGAGCTGACGACGCAGATCGATCGGATCGATGCGTTCAATATCAACGCCGTCGACAATCACCTTGCCCTGAGTCGCCAGCGCCTGACCGGCGAGAATTTTTAGCAGGGTTGACTTGCCAGCGCCGACTTTGCCGAGAATGGCGATCTTCTCGCCCGGTTTGATCTGCATTTGCTGAACGTTGAGGACGTTCTTTTCATTCTCTTCGTTGTAGCTGTAGTGCACGTTACGCAGATCGTACTGCCCGGTGAGCGTCGGACAGTGGGCCAGCGTGGCGGCCTCAGGCTGATCGAGCGGTTTCTTCAGCAGCTCATCCAGCCCTTTCATCGCCATTTTGGCGTGCTGCCAGCGGGAAAAGACCATAGTGAGCTGCATCAGCGGCGCGATGGTGCGTGAAGAGAGCAGGCTACAGGCGACCAGGGTACCGGTGGTGATTTGCGAATCGAGTATCAGGTAGACCCCAAACACCAGCATCCCGGCGTAGGTGAGCTGCTGCACCGTCGAGGCCCAGCCGGTCAGCCGCGCGCCCCATAAGCGTTGCTGGTTACTGATTGCAGCACTGACCTCGTGCGTCTGTTCCCACTGGCGCTGAAAATAGGGTTCCGCCTGCAGCGCTTTAATATCTTCAATGCCTTCAATGGTTTCCACCAGCACCGCATTACGCAGCGCCCCTTCCCGCAGCCCCTCTTTCGCCAGCCGCGCCATCGGAATCTGCACCAGCATGCCAGGGATAACGATCAGCGGGATCGCTGCCAGCGGGATCAGCACCAGCCAGCCGCCGATAAATGACATGATGAACAGGAACAGGATAACAAACGGCAGATCGGCGGCGGCACCTACCGTGGTCGAGGTCAGCAGTTCACGCACCTGATCAATTTCACGCAGTTGCGAAATAAATGAGCCGGTCGATTTTGGCCGCGCTTCATTACGGATGCTCATTGCCCGGGCAAACAGCATGGCGGAGACTTTCAGGTCGATGCGTTTACCCATTAAGTCGGAGACCTGAGTACGCATCAGGCGGATCAGATACTCTATCGCCGCCGCAATCAGCACCCCGACAAACAGCACCCAGAGCGTCGCCTGCGACTGCGCCGGGATCACCCGATCGTAGACCTGCATCGAGAACAGGATCCCGGCCAGCGCCAGCACGTTGCTGATTACCGACGCCAGCGAGATCTCGGTAATGCGTCGGCCCATACCGCGGAAATTTTTCCAGAACCAGTGCGGCTCATAGGGCTGAACAAACTCATCGATACGCGCATCGCGGCCGCGCGCCGCCACGCCGATCACCCCAACATCGCCCTGGGTGCGGGTCAGCAGTTCGGACAGTGCGCCTTCACGCACTACGTCCCCGCCTTCACTCAGCCAGTAACGCGCGCTGCCGTCGGGATCGATGCCTTCCAGCACCGCCACGCTGCTGTTTTCCAGTACCAGCACCACCGGGGTGATCTCCTGACGCCAGCGCAGTTTGTTTTGCGGCACCATGGTCAGATGCAGCCCGAGCAGCCCGGAGAGACGTTCAAGCTGCTGCGCCACCGGCAGATGTTCAAACCAGCGCATCTGCTGGCGTAAGGTTTTGCCGTCGGCAGGCTTACCGAAGCGCGCCGCCACACGCAGCATGGCGGCAATCCAGTTTTCGGTATTCAGGTTTTGTGCACTCATCGTTAATGCCTTTTAATGCGGAAGCTCGCTATTGCAGCGAAGGAAGGAGATCGCCGCTGCTGCGCTGACGATCGATACCCAGAATATCCAGCAGATTGTCGACCGCCGCGGCGTAGCGCACGGTGGCATCCCAGCCATCGTAAAGCGCGGTGATACGCGAACTGTCTGCCTGAAACACATCCTGTTCCACGCTCAGCAGATCGTTCAGGCTGCGCTTACTGAGCCGATACTCATCGGCGTAAACATTACGGGTATGGTCGGCGCTGGCCAGCTGCACTTCACCGGCCGCCTGACGCTGCTGCGCACCAATCATGTCGGCATAGGCGGTAGAAGCATTCTGATTGATGGTCAGTTTGGCCTGCTGCACTGCCGCCTGCGCCGCTTCGCGATCGCCTTCAGCGGATTGTGTTCTGGCATTCACCATCCCGCCCTGATAGAGCGGCGCTTCAACCTGTAGCTGGACTTCATCATCCCAGTAGGACTGGCGATCGTTCTCATAACGGGTCCGGCCCGCCTGAACTTTGATGGTTGGCCAGTGACCAGATTGCGCCTGACGCACCCGCTCGCGCGCCGCTTCCTGTTTAGCCTGGGCGCTGCGCACCGCGGCGCTATTGGCGTAGGCTATTTTGTCGAGGGTAATCTGCTGGTTCAGCAGCGCCTGCGGCAACTCTGGCAGTGCAGCCGGTACCACGCCGGTCAGCACCGTCAGCTGCGCTTTGGCCGAACGCAGCTGCGCCCGATACTGCTCCAGCGTGGCATGCATGGCGGCGATGCGGGTTTCCGCCTGTAACACGTCCGATTGTGAGTTGAGTCCGGCATCGGCGCGCAGTCGGGCGATATCCCGCACCCGCTCCAGAGAGGCGATATTGGTATGGGCCGTCTCCGCCAGCGCCTGGTAACGTTTGACGTCCAGATAAGCCTGCAGCGTATCTTCCGCCACGGTGGTCATAGCGTCGAACAGGCCAAAGAGATAGGCATCGGACAAGGCGTGCTGTTCATCGATGGCCCCGCCGGTGCGGCCAAAATCGTACAGCAGCTGGCTGAGCATGATGCCACCGGAACCATTATTATTCAGGCTGCCGGCAGAGTCGGTCTGATGAGATCGGCCTGCCGCACCCTGCAGTGAGATCTGCGGATACCAGGCACTTTTGGCGGCGTCGAGATCGCCTTCACCCACGTGGATTTGAGCGGCCGCTTCCGAGATTTTCGGGTTGCGGGCGAAAGCGCGGAGGATGGCGTCACGCAGCGTTAAGGTGGCTATCTGTTCTTCGCTGGGGGCGGCACGCCAGTTAAATTCAGCTTTAGGCAAGGGTGCGGCAATGGCCGCGGGTAGCACTACGCCATTCAGGGCGCATAACAAAAAGGTCAATTGCGCTTTGTTCATTATGTTTACCAACAGGGGTTCTTATCATCATGGTGTTTTCCCGGTGAACAAAGAGTGCAAAACGGTGCGCCGTTACGGGCTATCGCCTCGTTAAACTGCGTCATTTAATTTATGGTTCGCAAGCCAGACGCTAAACGACCTTTAACATTATTAGAACATAACCCTGTCTTCTTCCCGTTAAATATTGCTGAAATAATTAATTATTTTGTTAACCGGGCGAAATTTAAGCAGCAGAAATTTGTCCGACAATCCAGACGGGCTTAACTAACCCGTCCGGAAGGCAGTACCTGAGCTAATGTTTTGTGGGTCAGACCAGAGGATGCGTGGCGGCGTGCTGCCACAGATGATCGGCGAGCGTATAAGGCGATTCGGCGACCAGATTGCTGCTGGGTGCTGCAGCGGCAGGAGACGACGCTACGGCCGTCAGGCTTTCTGCGTCGCCGTTCGGGCTGAGACTGTCCAGCAGCTGATCCACCGCCAGTGAATTGAGCGTCGCGGCGGCGTCAGTATGTGATGCCACCGTCACCGTCTGGCTGGCGCTGGCCAGGTTACCGGCGCTGTCTGTGGCGCTCACCGTCATCTGATATTCACCGTCATCCAGCGGGGCCAGTTGCCCGGCCAGAATGGTCAGCGCCCAGCCACCATCTGCTTTCACGCTGGCACTGTAGTGCTGATCGCCGAGGCTTAACTGCACCAGGCTGCCCGGTTCCAGATGGGTCGAACTGCCCTGGATCAGATGCCAGTTATTGACATCGGCGGCGTCGATCACGTTATCGTCGAATGGGGTATCCAGCGTCAGGGTCGGGCGCTGATGGATTGCCACGGTAAACAGCTCACTGTAGGTCTGGCTGTCGCTGTTGCCATAGTCATCCCAGCGATTAAAGGTGGCGGATGCCGGGCCATCCGGTAACGCCTGCAGATCGCTGGCGCTCAGGGTAACCATGCCTTTGCTGTCAGGCTGATAGGTTTTGCCATTGAGTACCATTTCGTTGGCCCCTTCGACATACAGACTAAGATCGTGCTGTGCCTCCTGATAGTTAAGGATCATATCGCCACCAATATTCATCTCGATATAGATCGGAATGAAGCCGGTTTTGATATTCAGCTCATGGCTGGCATCGGTGTAGTTGTTGGCACCGTCAATCGACCAGGCGCGGATCTCGCCAACGTTAATAAATGCGTGGACATCCGCCGCCGGGATCACCACCTGCCAGTGACCATCCTCGCCAACCGTGGCGGCGTAATCTTTCTCATTGGCGCCGGTAATCACCAGCCGGTGGCCCGGCATCACGGTCGAGAGCGTGCCGCTCAGCAACAGATCCTGCTGGGTTTCCGCCAGATTGATCACGTCGTCGGCCGTCACCTTGTCGAAGCTAATCTGCGGCAGGCTGCTCAGATGGGTAATCAGGGTGAGCTGATGCGTTTCGGTCGCGGTATTGCCATTAGGGTCTTTCGCGCTGACCTGCAGAGTGTAGACCCCATCCTGCAGGGCTTTCAGATCGCTTTCATTGAAGTTGCCGGTCCATTTGCCGTCACTGTCGACAAGGGCGGTGGTGGTGAGGCTGCCCAGGGTCAGCGTAACCCGTCCGCCCGCCGCCAGATGCGTGCCGCTGCCGCTGATCTCCACGCCATAGACGCTCTCCTCAATGTTGACCGCATCATCTTTACTGATGGTGTCGACCGTCAGAGTCGGCTTAATGCTGCGATCGGCATAGAGACCGAAATCGACCTTGGTATCGGTGCTGTTCCCGGCTTTATCGGTGATGGTCAGCGTCAGGGTGTGATTGCCATCCGGCAGCCCTTTCAGCACCTCGGCGGGCATCGAGGCGTTCCAGTAACCCCATTGATTGACGGTGCTGTGCCAGCTCTGATCGTTAAAAGTCAGGGTGACGGTTGAGCCCGCCTCTCCCACCGCCTGGCCGCGCAGATGAACCGGGTTCTGGGCTTCCCAGTTAGCGATCACGCCATCTGCAGCGATCGGTTCATAGGGCCGCAGCGCGGCGGGTGGCTGGGTATCCACGACGTTGCTGACCGCCAGCGCAGAGAGATTGAGCGGTGAGTTGAGCGACGTCTCCGCAGACGTGCCGGCAACAGGCAGCGAAAGTCGATCGCTGGCAGTCGGGGCGACATCGGGCGTGGCGGGCACGGCAAATTCACTGACCGCCGTCTGAAAAATAGATTCGAGCCGGACGGCACGAAGCGTATTGCGTTGTGACATAGGTAACCTCAATTCAGAACAGGAACGCAGGCGAAAACCATCAGATAAACTGATCGTTCTGGTTGACGCAGTTATGTCGGGCGAGCGCAGGCCGCCCGTTTCCGCTGGCCGAAATTGGTTACCCGCAGGTAACAAGGATTAATGAATAGGCTACTAAAAAACAGCTAAAGAAATTATGACGTCAGGTTCTGTATAACCGGCGGCATGGCGCCGTTTTCTGCCTCTACCCTAATCTTTCATCTTACTAATGAATAGTGGCGAAAATCTGGAAAATGAAATTATCACGGGCGGTAAATAAAAAATCAGCGGGTGTTCACACACCCGCTGATTTCATCAGTTTTACTGACCTTTTAGCGAAGTCAGACGATATGCACCTGCAGGTTATGCTGCACCAGCACGTCGCCGAGGGTGTTATCGCTGGTCAGCGCCGAGTTGTGGTAAACCTCAAAGGCTTGCCCCTCAACCGTGCGCTCACCGGTCACGGACCAGACGCCGCCATTACTGTTCGCCAGCGTCACCTGGCTGCCATCGGCTCCCTTAATCATCAAATCATCACTCTGTTTATCGGTAATGCTGAGTGCCTCATTGAGATTGAGTTTCACCGCGTTAGTGCCGGTTTTCCCCAGGTCAAGCACTTCAATGTGCTCCACTTTCAGGCCGAGCGTGGTGAGATCCAGGTTCAGATGCTCGCCGTTCAGCACCAGCGTATCGGTGCCGGCACCGCCATCGATATGGCTAAAGTTGAGCTCACTGACCGTCACGGTATCGGCCCCGCTGCTGCCGGTCACTGACGCGCCCTCCAGCGTGCTGCCATCGGCCAGGGTGATCACCACGCCACCAATGGTATAGCTGGTCTCCTCTGCCGGCGCGGCGGCGACGGCGGTCTCCGTAGCGTTGGCGCTGTCACTGCTGCTGACCGGCGTGACGATATCCGCCTCCGTGGTCAGTGTGGACACCACGGCAGCGTGAGGGGAACTCTCCTCACTGCTGCTGGCGTGCTGTGTTTCTCCACTGACACTGGCTACCGTGGCGCTGTCATCGGCGACCGGGAACAGCGCTACCGACTCGCTGGCGGCAGTGGTAATCGGCAACAATGACCCTAACAGCAGGGTATTGGTGGTCGAATAGCTGTTGCCTGCCACGTCAGTGATGGTGACTTTTGCCAGCGTACCCAGCGACAGCAGCAGCCCGCCAACCGACAACAATGATGGCGCGAAGTTAGCGGAGTAACGACCCAGCGCATCGGTCGTGGTATTGATCGTCGGTCCGTTGCCGCCGTTGCCGAGCAACAGCGTGACGCTGACTTTCGACCCCTGCGCCGCGTTCAGCGATCCGCCCTGTACCGTCAGTCCGGTCAGCAACGAGGTCACGACACTGAGTACCGGATCGGCTCCCACCAGCGGCGTATTGTGCGACAGCGCGGTGAAGCTGCTGTTGCTGGTGACGGTGTTGCCGCCAATGTCGGCGACCGTGACGGTGAGTGGATGACTGCCGTCCGGGATAGCTTTCAGCGTCGCTGAAGGCACGCTGATGCTCCATGACCCGTTGGCACCAATGGGGGTGGTGAGGACATTACCCGCCACGTTCACCGTCACCGTGCCGCCGACGGCATTGGTGCTGGTGCCACTGATGGTTTTCGGCGCATCGGCTTCCGCGATATTCAGATAGCCATCGCCGCCAAAGTAGCTGCTCAGGCTGACGGTTGGCGTGGTATGGCTGACCACACCCAGCGAGGCCGAACCGCTGCCGCTAAGGCCCGCACCGTTGGTGACGCTGGCGGTGACGGTCTGAAGGCCATCACTAATGGCAGCAAGGTTTGCTGCCGGGACAGAGAGGCTCCAGTTGCCGTTGCTGCTCACCGTGGTGCTGTAAGTCTGGCCGCCCAGCACCACGCGCACCACCGATCCTTCCGCATTGGTGGCGCTGCCGCTGATGGTTTGCGCGGTTTTCACATCGATCGCGCTCAGTGCATTGTCACCAAACAGGGAGGTGATGGCGACGGTAGGCGCGATATGCGCAATCACGCTCAGCGCCCCGCTGCTGTTCACCACATTGCCATAGATATCGGTACCGGTGACGGTGACGATTTTGCTGCCGTCGGTGATGGCAGCCAGATCGGCCTTCGGCACGCTGATACTCCAGCTGCCGCCGCTCACCACTTTGGTGGTGTAGGTCAGACCGTTCAGCGTGGCGCTGACGGTTGATCCGGCCGACAGGCTGGAGCTGCCGCTGATGGTCTGGTTCGAGACCAGATCCGCTGCACTCAGTACGCCGTCACCGAACACCGTATTCACCGACAGCGTCGGCTGAATCAATCCCAGCGATACGCCAGCGCTGCTGCTGCTGGTGTTGCCTACCGGATCGGTGACCGAGGCGCTCACCGTGAAGTTGCCGCTCAGCAGCGTAGAGAGCACCGCTGGCGTCACCGTGGTCGAGAAGCTGCCGTCGGTGTTCACCAGCGCGGTGGCGGTGGCGTTGCCAATCGCCAGCCGGACACTGCTGCCTGCCGCCACACCCGATACGGTGCCGCTGATGGTCTGGGTCACCAGCGACTCCGCCAGGTTCAGCACCCCATCCCCAAACAGCGGATTGAGCGTTACCTTCGGCAGGTTATGAATGCCCACCAGCGCGCCCGCGGTGGCAGTGCTGGTGTTGCCCGCGCTGTCCGTCACGCTGACCCCGACGGTGAGACTGCCATCGGCAATGCCCTGCAACAGGGCTGGCGTCAGCGAAACGTTGAAGTTGCCATTCGCATCAGTGGCGGTCACGAACTGCTGCGATCCCACAGAGACCACGACACGCGATCCCGCTTCCGCCCCGCCAACCGCACCGCCGATCACCTGCGTTACCAGCGCATCCGCTACGTTGAGCAGACCGTCACCAAACAGCGGATTAACGGTGATGGTGGGCAGCAGAGTATCGACCCGGATACCGGCACTGGTACTGGCGGTATTGCCCGCCGCATCGGTGACCGAAGCGCCGACCGTCAGGTTACCCTGCGCCAGCGTGCCTAAAATATCCGGCGTCACCGTGGCGCTGAAGGCGCCGCCAGCGCCCACGGTGGCAGTGAGCTGACTGTTGCCGACAGTCAGCGTCACCACCGATCCCTGCGCAACATTGTTCACCACTCCACTGATAACCTGGCCGGTGGCAATGTCTGCCAGGTTCAGCACGCCATCACCAAACAGCGAAGTCAGGCTGATGGATGGCGTCTGGATAAAGATGCCGATAGATGCGCTGTTGGAAGCCACGTTACCCGCCGGATCGGTAACGCTAACGCCCAGTGTCAGGTTGCCATTCAGCAGTGAACTGAGATCGCTGCCCGGCAGGTTAACGCTCCAGTTGCCACCCGCCTGCACCGTGGTGGTGTAGCTGCGGCTGCCGAAGGTGACGGTGACCAGCGAACCGGCGGTGGCATTTTCAATCACGCCACCGATCAGCTGACCGGCACCGGCTTCAACGATGTTGAGCAGGTTATCGCCGCCAAACAGGCCGGTAAGGTCGCCGACCACCGGCACGGCATCGACAATCGCCGTGACGGTTTCCGGTACGGTACGAACGTTCCCGGCGGCATCGGTCAGCGTGATGTTCAGCGCCAGCTCGCCGTCGCTCAGCAGCCCCAGCACGGAAGGCGGTACTACAATCGCCCACTTGCCATCCTGACCCACTGCGGCTGACAGCGTCGTTCCGCCCAGTACGACTGAGACCGTCGCGCCTACTCCCGCCGAGGTCGCGACCCCGGTAATGGTCTGCGCCACCGTGGTATCAATGGCGCTCAGCGTTCCATCGCCAAACACCGAGTCGACCACCAGCGTCAGCAAACTGTTGACCACTTTATTCACCGTCAGGGTAGCATCGGTCTGGTTACCGCTGACGTCATTGACCCGCACGCCAAACACCAGCGCGCCATCATTCAGGCTCGACAGCACCTGCGGATCGACATTAAGGGTCCAGAAGCCATCGGCACCCACCACCGCCGTGGCAATTGGCGCGCCATCACCCAGGTAGAGGCCAATGGTCTGGCCTTCTGCGCCCTGTGCGCTGCCGGTCAGCAGCTGACTGGTGGCCAGATCCACCGCATTGATCACGTTATTGCCGAGGAAGGCATCAATCAGGATCAGCGGTGCCGTGGTATCGACCGTCACCGTCTCACTGACGGTGGTGACGTTACCGGCGGCATCCGCCAGCTGGGCGGTAATCGGCGTGGATGCGCCATCCGGCAGTGCCTGCATGTCGCTGGCCGGTACCGTGGTGGACCAGTTGCCATTGCTCTGCACAATAGCGTTATAAGTTTTGTTATTAAAGGTGACCACTACCGTCCGCCCGACTTCAGCGGTATCAGCGGTGCCACTGATCACCTGACTGGTGGCACTTTCACCGGCATTGACCCGGTTGTCGCCGGCAAAGTCGTTAAGCGTCAGCGCTGGCGGCGTCAGATCGATTTGCACGCTGCCTTGTGTCGTCACCGGCGTCGTGCCGTCGGTGGCATTGACGGTAATGGTTGCGCTACCGCCCGTGCCAAACGCCGTGACCGGCAAGGCGGCGGTCGCCCAGTTGCCCTCTGCATCCAGGGTGGTGTCATAAGTTTCGCCATTGATCACCACCGTGACCGCGCCACCCGCGCCCAGGTTAGCCGAGGTGCCGCTGATCACCACCCCGCCCGCCTGGTCAGCGGTACTGATAATGTTATCGCCAGAGATCGTTCCCAGCGCCACCAGCGGTCCTGCCGGTGGTGTGAGATCAACCGCGAAGGTCACATTCTGACTGATGCTGTTGCCCGCCAGATCGCTGACGCTGACTGCCAGCGTGGTGGTCGGCTGAGTGAAGGTGGCCATCTGTTCCGGCGTCAGGTTCAGGCTCCAGTTGCCGTTTGCCCCGACCACCGCCGTACCGAGTGTGGTGGCGCCCAGCGCGACGCTGAGCACGCTGCCCGGTTCAGCTCCGTTCGCGACGCCACTCAGCAGTTGCGGCTGGATGCTCTCGCTATAGTTGAGGATGTCATTGCCGGCAAAGGCACCCACCGTCAGCGTCGGTGGCTTAGTATCGATCACCAGCGAACTGTTGATGCTGCTGCTGTTACCGGCTGCATCGGTTGCCGTCACGGTGACCGGATAGCTGCCATCGGTTAACAGCGACAGCTGTGCACTCTCCAGCCGTAGCGTCCAGCCACCGTCGGCGGTCACCACGGCGGAGTAAACGTTGTTGCCGATCGTCACCTGCACGCTCTGGTTTTCACCCGCTTCACCGGTGGTGCCGCTCAACGTCACGCCACTGGCGACATCAGCGGCGTTAATGCTGCTCTCCAGCACCAGCGTCGGCAACGGTGCCGTAAGATCGGCGCTGAACGGCAGCTCTGCCGTACCGGTGTTGCCCGCGGCGTCGACCACGCTGACCGTCATGGTATGCGCACCGTCGCTCAGTGAGTTCAGGGCGTTGGCCGGAATAGTGACCATCCAGTTTCCCGCACCGTCTACCGTTCCGGTGTAGCGTACCCCGTTGAGATCGACCGTGATACTCACTGCCTGATTGTCCCCGACGCTGCCGGTGGTGCCGGTCAGCGTCACACCTGCCGCCGCGTCACTGATGTTCAGCACGCTATCCGTACCCAGTGCGCCGTCGTTAAAGGTCGGTGTGGGCACAGTGACCTCGGTCACCACGTTCAGCGCCGTGCTGTCGGTGTTACCGGCAATGTCGCTGGCGGTGACCGTGATGGTGTGGCTGCCGCTGGTGAAGGTCGCTAACTCCGCTGGCGTCAGCGTCAGTGACCAGCTGCCATCGCTCTGTACTGTCGCCGTCAGCGGTTGATCACCATTAAAGCCTGAGATCACTACGCTCACCGTCTGTCCGGCACCGGTGATGCCGGTTGATCCGTTCAGCACCTGCTCGCTGCCAGCTTCAGCCGCACTGAGCGCACCGTCGCCAAACGGCAGATTAAGGGTAACGTCAGGCAGTGTGTTAACCGCGACCAGTACATTACCGCCTGTGCTGGCGCTGTTACCGTTGACATCAGTGACCGTCACGGTGACCGGCCAGTTACCGTCCGGCAGCGACTGCAACAGGGCTGGTGGCAGATCCAGCGTCCAGCGGCCATTATCCGCATCAAGGGTGGCGGAATAGACCGTACCATTGACCGTGACCGCCACGGAGGCCGGATTGGTGATGTTGAGCGCGCCCGTCAGGGTTCCACCGGCAGCCGCTTCGTCCGCATTGATACGGCCATCAGTAAACGGCGTATCCAGCGTTGGCGCGGCAATCGGCGTAATCGCCGAGACAAACGTCTTCGTCGCGTCAATGCTGTTACCCGCGCGGTCAGTGGTCGTCACGGTAAGGTTGTGCTGCCCGTCGCCAAGAATAGCGATGTATTCTGGCGTCAGACTGGCGGTCCAGTTGCCGTTTTCATCAACCGTAACTGATAACGGAATCCTGTCATTGCCGACCGTAACGCTGACCGTCTGGCCGTCGCCCACCGCAGTGGTGCCGGTTATCAGCTGCACCGTTGCCGCTTCACTGCTGTTGATGACGTTATCGCCGAACAGCGTGGTGGCAAACGTCGGCGCCACCGGCGGCGTCAGCAGAATTTCGACGCCCGCCGTCGCCTGCGCCGGGTTACCGGCCGCATCGCGGGTGGAGACCACAACCTGAGTCTGGCCGTCTGGCAAGGCGGTCAGCGCACCCGCCTCCAGGTTCAGTGTCCAGTTGCCGCTGGCATCGACGGTGGTGGTAAAGGACTGAGTGCCGATGGTAATCGTCACCTGACTATCCACCGGCACGTTGCTGCTGTTACCGGTGAGCGTTAGCGCACCGGCGGCATCATCGGCGCTGACCAGACCATCACCGAAAGGCGTGTTCAGGGTGATCGCTGGCAGCGTATTGAATGCCACATTCAGTGATGTGGTGGTGTCGGTGGTGGTGTTACCGGCAGCATCCGTGACCGAGATGCTGATTGGATTAGGGCCGTCAGTGAGCTGCTGTAAATCCCCGGCAGGCACCGTGATTGTCCAGACGCCGTCGCCGTTTGCGGTAGCGGTATAGGTCACGTTGTTCAGCGTTACGGCCACCGGCAGGCCGATATCGGTGTTGCCGGTAATGGTCAGATCCTGCAGAGACTCGACCTGATTGAGGCTATCACCGGTGCTGACCAGGATGTCAGTCAGAATCGGCTGCGTGGTATCCAGGCTGATCTGCTGGGTTGCGCCGGCCGGATTGCCCGCCACGTCACTGGCTGTCACCGTCACGGTCTGACTGCTGCCCGAGGCCAGGTTATCGAAGGCGGTCGAAGGAATGCTGACTGTCCAGTTGCCATACGCATCGAGCGTGGTGGTGTAATCGGTCTGATTGAACGTCACCGTGACCAGTGTGCCACTGACCAGCTGGGTGCTGGTGCCGCTGACCCCCACCTCGCCCGCGGCTTCGGTGGCGTTGATCACATCATCACCCGCGACCACATTGACGCTGAGCGTCGGCTGGGCCTGATCGCTGGCGACTACCACCAGGCTGCTGCTACTGCTGGCAGGGTTACCGGCAACATCAGCCGAAACCACCACCAGTAGCTGCTCACCATCCGGCAGATTCCCCACATCCGCCGCCGGGGCGGTCACCGTCCAGCCGCCACCGGCGACTACCGTACCGCTGTAGTCGATATTGTTCAGCGTAACCGTGACCACCTGACCTTCAGCCAGATTGGTGCTGGTGCCGCTGATAATGAGATCGTTTGCCGCTTCCGCCTGATTAAGGTAATTATCATCGCTGATCGGCCCGATGGTCAGGGTTGGCAGCGTTGCACCGTCGGCATCACGGGTCAGCGTCTGGCTGGTACTGTTTGAATTGCCTGCCGCATCGGTAAGCGATACCCCAACCAGATAGCTGCCATCCGTCAGCCCCTGCAGCACGCTGGCAGGCAGTATCACCTGCCAGCTGCCATCAGACAGCACCTGCGTCTGGTAATCCACATTCTGGAAACTGACGGTGACGACCTGGCCCGCATCGGCCACAGAGGCGGTGCCGCTAATCGCAACATCCTGCAGCACCTCCAGCGAGTTAATGATGTTGTCGCCGCCGATGGCGTTAACGCTCAGCGCCGGTAGCGTGAAATCCACCGTGACGCTGCTGGTCAGCGAGCCGCTGTTACCGGCCGCATCGCTGACGTTCACCACCAGCGTGGCGATACCTTCGCTCAGCCCCTGCAACTCTGCCGCTGTCAGCGTCACCGTCCAGTTGCCCTGCGCATCGACCGTGGCGGGATAATCGGTGTCGCCCAGCGTGACGATCACCGTCTGACCTTCGCCGATCAAACCGGTGGTGCCACTGAGGGTCTGGCTGGAGTCAGCCTCGTTGCGGCTCAGATAGCCATCACCAAACGGCGTTTCAATGCTGACCGACAGCGAACCGGTTGCCACATTGATCTCGCGCGTTTCGGTTACCGGGTTGCCCGCTGCATCACTGACAGTGGCAGTGAGAATATAGAGGCCGGCCGGAATCCCTGCCAGCGCGCCAGCCGGTAGCGTCAGGCTCCAGTCGCCATTTGCCGTTACCGTGGTGGTCCAGATCTGATTATTGAGCGTCAGGGTGACCAGCTGGCCTTCGCCGGCATCACTGCTGCCGCTCAGGATAACCGGTGCGTTGCTTTCGGCGATATTGACGATGTCGTCATCCGCCACCGCATTCAGAATTAAGGCTGGCGGCGTCAGATCCACCCGCACAGTGCCGTCGGTGGAGGCGGTATTGCCTGCCGCATCACGTACCGTCACGCTGTAGCTGATGTTCTCTTCCGGCAGATCGGCCAGCGCGGCGGCGGGTACTGAAATTGACCAGTTGCCGTTGCTGTCAGCGGTGGCGGTATAGGTGCTGCCATTCAGCACCAGGCTGACGGTCTGGCCGTCACCGGTCGCCCCGGTGGTGCCGTTCAGGGTCTGAGCGAGGGTGATGTTGCTGCTGTTGAGCGTGCCATCGCCAAACGCGCTGGTGATCGTCGGATCGGGCAGACGGGTCGCCAGTACGGTGAGCGTCGAGCTGCTGCTGAGCGTCGCGCCACCGCTGTCGGTCGCGGTGACCGTCAGGGTGTATGCGCCATCCGCCAGACCGGCCAGCGCATTGGCCGGTACGATCAGGCTCCAGTTGCCGTTCGCCGAGACCTGCGCGGTGTAGCTGACATCGTTAAGCAATAGCGTGATCGTGCCATTCAACGGCACATTGACCGAGGTGCCGGTCACGATCAGCGACTCACCCAGCTCCTGGGCATTCAGATAGTTATCATCACTCAGCGCATTAATCGCGAGGCCGGAAGCGTTGCTGTTGACGTCGAAAGTCAGCGTATTGCTGGCGGTGTTACCCGCCACGTCGCTGACTGCCACCGTGAGGCTGGCGCTACCGTCCGCCAGCGCACTCAGTGCACCGGCTGGCACGGTCAGGCTCCAGGCACCACTCGCCTGCACCGCCGCGCTGTAGACGTTGCCGTCAAGGGTGACGGTGACCAGTTGCCCCGGTTCAACATTGGTGGTGGTACCCGACAGGCGTTGATCGGTCTGCCGCTCCGCGCCATCTACCACATTATTGCCGGCAAACGCATCCAGCGTCAGGGTTGGCAGGCTGGCCGGTTCGACTTTCAGCGCCAGAGTGGTGCTGGTTGTGGTGCTGTTGCCTGCCGCATCGCTGGCGGTCACGGTCAGCGGATAGCTGCCGTTGACCAGGCCGCTGTAAATGGTGGCGGGCAGCGCCAGAGTCCAGTTGCCGTTCGCGTCCGCCGTGGTGCTGAGGCTGGTGCCGTTAAAGCTGGCAACAATCAGGGCGTTAGCTTCACTGCTGCCACCGAGTGCCAGCGGCTGCTGGCTCTCTGCGGCATTGATGATGCCGTCCGACGGCGTATTCAGGCTGAGCGACGGTGGCAGCGTATCAACCGCCACCGTACCGACTGCCTGACTGCTGTTACCGGCCACATCGCTGACCACAACGGTGTAGGCGGAATCCCCCTGTGGCAGGGCTGACAGCGCTTCAGACGGGATAGTGACCTGCCAGTTACCGGCCTCATCGACCGACCCGCTGTAGCTGACGCCACCCAGCGTCACACCGACCGTCTGGCCATCGCCGCTGACGCCGGTATTGCCGGTGATGATGCCGCTGGTTCCCGCTTCCGCACCGTTGAGAATGTTGTCACTAAAGGCGTCGCCTGCCGTGGCGACAGGCAGCGTGGTGCCGATGACGGTAATGACCGAGTCGGTGGTCGCCAGCGGCGTGCCGCCAGCATCGGTCACAGTGGTAGTGACGGTCAGCGGACCGTCCGGTGCGGTGGTAAAGGTGCCTGCCGGTAGGGTCAGGCTCCAGCTTCCGTCTGCCGCCACGGTGATGGTGACGGTGGTGCCATTCGCTGTTACCCCGACGATGCTGCCTTGCGGCAGACCGCTGGTGCTGCCGCTTACCGCCACATCACCAGTCAGTTCACTGGCGTTGAGGTAGTTATCGCCGCTGATCGGGGCCAGAGCAACAGAGGGCTGGGTGGTATCGACGCTGAAGTTAAGCGGGCTGCTGGTGGTGTTACCCACTGCATTGATCACGCTGACGGTCAGAGTCTGACTGCCCTCTGTCAGACCGGCCAGCGCACCTGCCGGCAGCACAATGCTCCAGCTGCCGCTGGCGTCGACCACGCCACGGTAGTCGGTGCCATTGAGGGAGACACTGACCTGCTGACCCGATTCGACATTGGTGGTGGTGCCGCGCAGGGTCAGCGGCTGCAGTTGTTCGGCAGCGCTCACTACGCCATCACCAGCAAAGGTATCACTGTCAATGGCCAGCGTTGGCTGGAGCTCTGGTGCGTTCACCACGTTCAGATCGATGATCTGGCTGGTCTGGTTGCCATTGGCGTCGGTGGAGGTGAGTGTCAGGAAATTGCTACCCGACGGCAGCGCGGCCAGATCGTCAGGGGAAATCTGCAACGTCCACGCGCCGTTGACGCCAACGGTGGTGCTGTAGAGCGTATCGTTCAGCCCGACCGTAATCCGATCACCATTCTGACCGGTGCCGCTGATCACCAGTGGCTGCGTCAGATCGCCGACGCTCAGCGCATTGTCGCCGCTGACCGGCTCGAGGCTCAGCAGCGGGGCAGCGGTCGCCACGTTCAGCGTACTGCTCTGGCTGCTGCTGTTGCCCGCGGTGTCACTGACAGTAACCACCACCGGATAGCTGCTGCCATTATTCAGACCCGCCAGTGCAGCTGACGGTACGGCCAGCGACCAGTTCCCGTCGGTACCGACCGTACCGGTGTACGTGACGCCGTTCAGCGTCAGGCTGACCCGATCACCTTCACTGCCGGTTCCGCTAAAGCTGAAGCCCGCCGCCTGTTCCGCGCCGTTCAGCACGCCGTCACCCGCTGGCGGATTAAGACTGAAATCCGGTACGGTTGTATCGACGGTCACCGGCAGGACGCTGCTGTTGCTGTTACCACCGACGCTGGTCACCGTGACGTTAAGATCGTAGCGGCCATCAGTCAGCGCCTGCAGATCGGTGCGTGGCACGGTGACCGTCCAGCGACCGTCATCAGCGACAATCGCCTGATAGGGAACGTCATTCAACGCCAGGCTGACGCTGCTGCCCGGCGCGACGGTTCCGCTGATGGTGAGATCGGCGTCAGCCTCAGCGCCATTAATAATGCCATCACTGGCAATCGGGTTGACCACCAGCGTCGGAATATTGGTATCCACCGTCAGCGGCACCGTGGTGCTGTTGCTGTTGCCGGCCAGATCGGAGGTGGTGACGGTGATCGGATTACTGCCCTGGGCAAGATTTTGCAGGGTCGATGGCGGCAGGATCAGGCTCCAGTCACCATTCGCTGCTACCGTTGCCGGCCAGGTGTTGCCGCCGACGCTAACGTTAACCGCCTGGCCTGGCGTCGTGGTCCCGGTCAGCGTCTGTGCCGTACTGGCTTCGGCACTGTTGAGCACGCTGTCGGTAAACGGCGTATCGATTGCCGGAGCAGCCAGTGGCGTGGTCGCCACCAGCAGCGTCTGGCTGCTGGTGGCCTCGCCTGCCGTCACGGTCACCGTGGTGCTGCCTTGCGGCAGGTTAGCCAGATCCCCCGCCGGGACGGTGACCGTCCAGGCGCCAGTATCATCGGTGGTGGCGCTGTAGACGGTGCCGCCCGCCACCAGCGTCACGCTGACCACACTGCCGACAGGCAGGTTGCTGGAACTGCCGCTGACCGTCAGATCGCTCAGCGCTTCAATCGCGTTAAGTGCATTATCCTCACTCACGGGTGCAATCGACAACAGCGGCGCGTCAGTGGTAATGACGGTGAACTGCCCTTCAGCAGGCTGCGCCGGGTTACCGGCAACATCCGAAATCGCCACCGTAAAGCTTTTTTCACCGGCCGCGCCCAGCGATCCCGCCGGCAGCGAGACGCTCCAGTCGCCATTTGCCAGTACTTCGCCATCATAAGACTGACCGTTAAGGGTCAGCAGCACCGGCGTACCGGCCGAAACGCCGGTGACGCTGCCGGTGACCAGAATGTCACTGAGCTGTTCCGCGCTATCGACCTGGTTGTCAGTGGTGACCGGATTGATGGTCAGCGCTGGCTGCGTTGACGCCAGCACGGTAACGTCAGACAGTACGCTGCTGCTGTTGCCGTACGCATCCGTGAGGGTCACGTTAACCGGATAGATAGCGTCAGCCAGCTGGCCGATTACCGCCGCCGGCACCGTGACGCTCCAGTTGCCGCTGGTATCGACCGTCGTGGTGTAGACCGCGCCGTTAAAGTCGACCGATACCGTATCGCCAGCACTGCCGCCACGTCCGTCGAGGGTCAGATCCAGGCTGTGCTCAGCAATATTGATATAACCATCGCTGCCGGGTGTGGAGAGATCCAGCAGCGGTGGCGTGGTGGCGAAGGTCACGGCATCCGCCGTCTGGCTGACGTTGCCATCGCTGTCAGTGGCGACCACCGTGACTGTCTGCGCACCATTGGGCACCTGCGCCAGATCGGCAGCCGGAATGTTAACGCTCCAGTTGCCATCCTGGGTGACTACCGCGCTGTAAGTCTGTCCGTTGAGGGAGACGCTAATCTGATCGCCCTGATCGCCGGTACCGCTGACGATCAGCGGCTGCTGCGCATCGGCAATGTTGATCACACCATCATCCGTCAGATCGTTCAGGGTCAATGCGGGCAGCGCGGTCGCAACCCGCAGATCAGTAGATTGCTCACTGCTGTTACCGGCCGCATCGGTGACGGTAACCGTTACCGGATAGGTCTGATTAGTGAGCGCAGCGAGATCGGAAACCGGCACCGAAGCGGACCAGTTTCCATTCTCATCCACCGTGGCGGTGTAGGTTTTGTCGTTCAGCAGCACCGAGACGGTATCGCCTGCCGTGCCGGTACCGCCAATCAGCAGCGGTTGTGTCAGGTCGCCGTTGCTGAGCACGCCGTCACCGCCGGGCGCTGCGACCGTTGCCACCGGGAGCTGGGTACTGACCGCCAGCGGCTGGGTCTGGGTGATGCTGTTGCCGCTGGCATCGGTCAGGGTGACGCCTAAGGTGTAACTGCTGCCATCCGCCAGCGCCTGTAGCGCGTCGGACGGTACGGTAACCGTCCAGTTGCCAAAGCCATCTACCGTGGCGCTGTAACTCTGGTTATTCAGCACCACCGAAACCACTTCGCCCGGCGCAGCACCGGTGCCACTGACCGGCAGCCCGGCCGCAACGTCATTGCTGTTAAGAATGCCGTCACCGTCAGCCACCGCCGCCACAATCAGATTTGGCAACAACGTATCGACGCTGAAATTCAGGGTCTCCTCAACGCGGTTACCCGCCTCATCGATAACGGCGATATTCAGGCTGTTGGCACCCTGCGGCAGCAAAGCGAGATCGCTGGCCGGCAGTGCCAGGCTCCAGCGGCCGTCGGCGTCTACCGTGGCGCTGTAGGTTTTGCCATTGAGTTCCAGCCCGACCTGCTGACCCGCCACCGCTTTTCCGGTGGTGCCGCCGATCATCTGATCGTTGCTGGCGTCGGCGCGGTTCAGAATGCCATCAGTGAGCGCGCTGGTGTTCAGGTAGATTTGTGGCTGGTTACTCACCACCACGCTAAGCGGTGCTGAATCGGTCAGCAGTGTGTTAGTCGCATCAAAGGCGGTCACCGACACCGACTGGACCCCATCGGCGATACCGGCCAGAGCGCTGGCCGGGACGGTGACGCTCCAGAATCCGTTGCTGGCGACCACGCCGCTGTAGGTGCTGCCGTTAAAGGCGATCAGCACGGCCTGCCCGGCGGCGACACCAACGGCTGAACCGGAGATCAGCAGATCGCTGCCGATCTCCTGCTGGTTGAGGAAGCCATCGCCGCTTAACGGCTCGCTGATGGTCAGTACGCCCGGCTCGCCCGCGGCTGGCGCGATGTTGATCTCACGGCTGTCGCTGGCGGCGATGCCTGCCGCGCTGCTGACGCTCACCGCAAGCGTGGTGGTACCTGCCGCCAGTGCGCTCAGCGCCGCAGACGGAATCTGAGTGCTCCAGCGACCATCCGCGCCAACCTGCGCACTGTAACTGTCGCCTGCCAGCGTAATGGTGACGGTTTGCCCCGCTTCGACGTTAAGGGTGGTGCCGGAGAGCGTCTGATCGACAGCTTTCTCGTCATTATTCAGCACATCATCAACCGCAAACGGATCGATGGTCAGCGTGGGAACGTCAGGCGCGGTCGGCGAGGCTTCGACGGTGATCGGCAGGCTTTCGCTCACGGCGGTGCCTGCCGCGTTGCTGACCGTGACGATCAGCGTCGTGGACCCCGTAGCCAGTGCGCCAAGCGCATCGGCCGGAATGCTGATATTCCAGCTACCGTCGCCGCTGACGGTGCCACTGTATGACTGGCCGCCCAGCGTCACGGTCACAATCTGACCCGCTTCAACGTTGCTGGTGGTGCCGCTCAGCAACTGATCGGTCGATTTTTCCGCATTATCCAGCAGGTCGTCGCCGGCAAAGGTATTCAGCGTAATGGCAGGCGCACCGGGCGTTCCCGGATCGACGGGCGTGCCAGGATCGGTGCCATTGTTGTTATCGCCGCCACCACCGCCGCCGCCAGCACCGATGGCGAGGCCCGCTAAGCCCAGCACGCCGAGACCGCCAGCGGTGATCACACCCATTGATGAGTTGGTATTGTCGGCCAGCAACAGCGGCTCCACGCTGTCGAGCGATTCATAGGTTGGCGTCACTGAGGTGGAAGCCAGCTCTGCCCCTTCTGCGGTCTGCGGGAACAGCGCATGCTCCGGCGGGTTAACGCCATCATCAAAAACCAGTTCGCTGTGTTCGCCCTCGGCGTCATCTAAGAAAAATTTCTGGTAGCGCACCATGCTGCCGTCGCGCATATGCAGAACCAGATCGTCGCCCTGGCGTTCGTACTGGGTCACCATTGCACGCGTGCCGCTAATGCGGACCACGCTGGGTTCAGCGAGGTTAATCGTTTGTGATGAACCACCGGTTGCCTGCGAGATGAGCGTGCCGTTTTCGCGCGAAATGATATCGACCCGGCCTTGCGTGAGTTCTGCCATGTGTAACCTCTACTCCACCAGATTATCTAATATACTGAAACTAAAAACATAAAATATTTTTATGATTTTATTATTCACACATTCTTTCGCCTTCTGTCAGGCAGAAAGCGTCTTAGTCTGGTGTACGTAAAAGCAGTCAAGCCAGATGTTGCCGTGCATCGGGATGAATAGTTGCATGGCGATATTTTTATTGGATTATTTGATCATCGTTATACGCGAAACGTAGCGGTCTCGCCTGCTTAATCTTTAACGTAATTGAGGCATAAATCAATTTTAATGTGCAGATTTATTTATGATTTAACATTTTTCTCATAAGAAATATTTGAAATTAAGCAAACAGAAAATTTGTTTTATCGTTGTTTTACATGTCAATTTGTTGCAGGAAGTTACCCAAAAGGATGCTAAAAGGTTAAAAAGCAACCTTTGCCAGCGCTTTAGTGCGGCAGAAAAGAATTTCTCAATTAAGCGATTCAGCCAACAATTATGGCTGGCCCTGAAGGCGGGTTTTTACGTCAACTGGTTGAAAAACAGTGATCGAATTTGGCTTAATTCACGCCCGGCGCCGCGCATTTAGCCAGGAAAGTTCTGGAAAAAATCCGCGCCAGGCTAAAAGTCGGTAAACTCGCGGTTTTGTTACGCATCTGCTGCGTCCACTCCATCGATAATAATTGGTGCGGCGGATGCCGGTTTTCATGGCCGCGATGCTACACTTTTTCGCTTTGCCACTGACGAATCTGAGCTATGACTGCACTGGACGCTGCACCGCAAAATAAACAGCACGGCCGCCTGAGCTGGGGCACCCGAACTGTCTTTTTAATCAATGGATTAGGCATGTCGGCCTGGGCACCGCTGGTGCCCTTTGCCCGCGATCGCCTGCAGCTGAGCGGTGCCTCTCTTGGTGCGCTGCTGCTCTGCCTGGGTATGGGTTCGCTGGCGGCGATGCCGGTAACCGGTACCTTAGTGGCGCGATTTGGTTGTCGTCGGGTAATGGGCTTTTCAGCATTGCTGGTGCTGGCGATGATGCCGCTGCTGGCCACGGCTGATTCCCATCTGGTGATGGCAGCAGCATTAATGTGTTTTGGTGCCGGTCTGGGGATGCTGGACGTGGCGATGAATTACCAGGCGGTTCAGGTTGAGAAAGCCGCGGGCAAACCGATGATGTCTGGTTTTCACGGTTTCTTCAGCCTCGGCGGCATTCTGGGTGCCGGTGCAGTCAGCCTGCTGTTGAGCCTGAGCTTTACTCCACTGACCGCCATTCTGGTGATCATGGCCGTGATGCTGCTGCTGTTAGTGTGGCGCTTGCCGGGCTTGCTGAATGAGCGCTTACATCAGCCCGATCAGCCCTGGCTGGTGATCCCCCGTGGCTGGGTCGCCTTTCTGGGCCTGCTCTGCTTTATCCTGTTTCTGGCGGAGGGCGCGGTTCTGGACTGGGGCGCGCTGCTGTTATTGCAAAATCCAGCCATGTCGCCGACCTATGCCGGTCTGGGCTATGCGCTGTTTTCGCTGGCAATGACGCTGGGACGGTTCAGCGGCGATAAGGTCATTCACCGTTTTGGCCGCTATCCGGTAATGCTGACCGGCGCGCTGACGGCTGCCGCCGGAATGAGCCTGGCCGTCTGGCTGCCGTGGCCGGAAGTGGCGCTGCTGGCCTTTCTGCTGGTCGGGTTCGGTTTGTCGAACACCGTGCCGATGTTATTCAATGCCGCCGGGAATCAACGGGATATGCCGGCGAACCTGGCGATTTCTGCCATGACAACGCTGGGATATGCGGGTATTCTCTCAGGTCCGGCTTTAATCGGATTCATTTCTCAATGGATCAGCCTCAGCGGCGCGTTTTTATTGATCGCGCTATTGCTGTTAGCTGTGGCCGCCAGTGCGCGAAAAGTTGCGCGATAATTCAGGTATCAGACACGCTATGTTGCCTTATAAGTTTCCCCTGACATCCGGCAATGTCACCCGCTTCTTTGTGGTTTTTAATCTGGTGCTGCTGCTGGCGCTGGGCTTTATGGTGCATAACTCGGTTAACGCCTGGCTGACCGAAAAACGCTATGCCATGATCGATCTGGCGCGCGACGTGCAGAAACGCATCGATGCCTACCGTTTTGCCACCTGGCAGATTTATGAAAACCTCTCTACCAGCGCAGCGGGTGCCGCGCCCGGCTCCAGTCTGCAGGAGACACGGCTGCGTCCGGACGTCTATTATCTGGAAAAAACCCGACGCAAAACCGAGGCGTTGATTTTTGGCTCGCACGACAGCAGCACGCTCGACATGACCATGCGGATGTCCAATTATCTCGACACGCTATGGGGTGCGGAAAATCCGACCTGGTCGATGTACTTTCTCAACGGTCAGGATAACAGCCTGATTATGATCTCTACCCTGCCGCTGAAAGATATGGCGACCCGCTACAAAGAGAGCGCCATCAGCTCGATGGTGGATGGCCGCCGTGCGGAAATGTTGCAGCAGGCCAATGCGCTGGATGAGCGCGAAAGTTTCTCGGCGCTGCGTCATCTCGCCTTTCAGAACGATCACTACTTTACCCTGCGTACCACCTTTAACCAGCCAGGCCATCTGGCAACCGTGGTGGCCTTTGATCTGCCGGTCAACGATCTGATCCCGCAAAACATGCCGCTGGAGAACTTCCAGCTGCGCCAGGACACGACCTTGCCTGCTACCACCGCCAGCGATCAGCAGGAGGCGGAAAATACCCGGATTTCGCTGGTGAACCCCAATGTCGAAATTGCGGCTACGCTGCCGAGTACCTCGCTGCAGCTGGTCTATCGGGTGCCGATTAGCCGGTTGATTATCGATACCCTGCACAATCTGCTGTGGCCATTGTTGATCAATCTGCTGCTGTTCCTGCTGTCACTGGGTGGCATGGTGCTGTTGCGCCAGCAATCACTGCGGCCCAGCGAGAACCAGAGCGCTGAACTGGATTCACTGCGGGTATTAAATGAAGAGATTGTTGCCAGCCTGCCGGTCGGTCTGCTGGTGTATGACTTTGCCAGTAACCGCACCCTGCTGAGTAATAAGATTGCGGAACATCTTCTGCCACATCTTAATCTGCAGAAGATCATTAATATGTCCGACCAGCATCAGGGCGTTTTGCAGGCCACCATCAATAATGAAGTGTATGAGATCCGCCATGCCCGAAGCGTGCTGTCGCCTCATACTCAGCTGTTTATGATGCGCGACCAGGATCGTGAGCTGCTGGTGAATAAGAAGCTGCAAAAAGCGCAGCAGGTACTGGATCGTAACCATCAGATGCGACAGCAGCTGCTGCATAATCTCGGCCATGCCCTGAATCAGCCGCTGGAAAAAATTGTCTCGCAGCTGGTCCAGCTCAGTCAGCGTGACAGCGATGAAACCGTGCTGGACGTGCTGGATGAAAGTCAGGGTCTGGCGCGACTGGTCGATGATATTGTGCTGCTTAACCGGCTGGAAGCGCACGACTGGTCACCGGACGCAACGGTATTCAGCCTGCAGGAACTGCTGGATGAGATCGCACTGGAAAGCCTGCCGCTGATGCGTCGTAAAGGGCTGGCGCTGGTGGTGAACAATCATCTACCGAATGATGAAATGCGCTTTGGCGATCGTCGTGCGCTGCGTAAAGTTCTGATTACCCTGATGCACTACGCGCTGACCACCACGCGCTGGGGCAAAATCACGCTGGAAGTCAAAGCAGCGGATAACCAGACCGACCGGTTGATGATTGAACTGGTCGATACCGGTGCCGGCCTGACGGTGGATGAGCTGGCAAATGTCGACTTCCCGTTTCTTGGCGATACCCGCCAGGATCGTTATGGCCAGGCGTCGGGTATGGCCTTCTTCCTGTGCAAACAGCTGTGCAAGCAGATGGGCGGCAGTCTGGATATCGTGGCGAAAGCAGATATCGGTACCCGCTACAACATGCAGCTGCCGCTGGTGCTGGAACAGAAAACCGAAGAGGAAGAGGAGAAAATTCTCGATGGCGTCACCGCACTGGTGGAGATCGCCGTGGAAGACGTACACAAGATCGTCTGCCGCCATCTGGAAAACTGGGGTGCGCGTTGTCTGACGCCTGACGAGCGTATTTCCGGGCAGGACCATGATGTGCTGATCACTGATGATCCTGCCAAACTGAGCGGCTGGTCACTGCTGCTGGCCGGTGATGAACCCGGTCATCATGCGCTGAATGATCAGCAGTATCGGGTTAATTTCAATCTCAGTAATGCGCTGCTCGATGCATTGCTGGCGCTGATTGAGAAGCAACTGTCACACGATGTGATGGATGATGATGCTGAAGAAGAAGCGGCCACGCCATTGATGAGCGGCGGCTATTTCCAGCTGTTTACGGAGACAGTACCGGTTGATGTAAAGAGACTGTATACTGAGTCGGCGGAAAAGGACTACGCCTCGCTTGCTCAGACAGCGCATCGCCTTAAAGGCGTGTTTGCCATGCTCAATCTGACTCCCGGCAAACAGCTTTGTGAAGAGTTAGAACACCACATTAAAGCGTGTGACGATTCAAACATTAAAAATACCACCAGTGATATTGACGCTTACGTCAATCAACTGCTGCAGCAAGGTAACCAATAAGATGAATAACTTAAACGTAATTATTGCCGATGACCATCCGATTGTTCTTTTCGGTATCCGAAAGTCTCTGGAACAAATTGAATGGGTTAACGTTGTAGGTGAGTTCGAAGACTCAACAGCACTGATCAACAATCTCTCTAAGCTCGATGCCAACGTCCTGATCACCGACCTCTCTATGCCAGGTGAAAAGTATGGCGATGGCATCACGCTGATTAAATACATTAAACGTCACTATCCGGATCTGTCGATTATCGTTCTGACCATGAACAACAACCCGGCAATTCTGAGCTCCGTACTGGATCTCGATATTGAAGGGATTGTTCTGAAGCAAGGCGCGCCAACCGATCTGCCAAAAGCTCTGGCCGCATTGCAGAAAGGCAAAAAGTATACGCCGGAAAGCGTGGCAAAACTGCTGGAGAAGATCAGCGCTGGCGGTTACGGCGACAAACGCCTGTCACCAAAAGAGAGCGAAGTGCTGCGTCTGTTCGCTGAAGGTTTCCTGGTAACCGAAATTGCCAAGAAACTGAACCGCAGTATTAAGACCATCAGTAGCCAGAAGAAATCAGCGATGATGAAACTGGGCGTGGATAATGATATCGCGCTGCTGAACTACCTGTCGTCTGTCAGCCAGACCCAGGTCGAAAGAGACTAGTATCACGAGGCGGTGCCACCGGCACCGCCTTTACTCCTGCTACTCCTGCCCTATCCTGCCCGGGTTTTACGTACCCGCTCTGCATAGATCGCCAGCGTCACCTTCAGCACATCTAAGGTCACCGGTTTCGACAGACAGTTATCCATACCCGCATCCATACAACGCTGCTTTTCTTCAGCCAGCGCGTTGGCCGTTACACCCACCACCGGGAACAGATGTCCCAGCTGACGGAGCCGCTGCGTCAGGCGATAGCCATCCATGTTCGGCATGTTAACGTCGGTCAGCACGATATCGATCTCATTGCGGCTCAGCACATTGAGCGCGTCTACCCCGTCCTGCGCGGTTTTGACCTGGTAACCCAGTGTGCCGAGCTGTTCAGACAGCAGCATACGGTTGATCGGATGATCGTCAACAATCAGTACCATGATGTCGTCGTTATCTACTTTTTGCTCTACCGGCCCGGCCAGCAACAGCGCATCCGCTGCGTCACTGTCCAGCACGATGCGATAGATACGCGCCAGCAGCGTCGGGACTTCATGCAGCGTGGCGGTAGAATGAATCCAGCGTCCCGGATGAGGTTCACGTGGCATATCCACATGCGCCCCGTCAAAGGTGACCACTGCCCGCAGCGGCAGATCGATATCCAGTTCGTGATCGGTCATCACCACATCGTCCGGGCCGGGCTTGCCGTTGTATTCAGCAACCTGAATGCCCTGCCGCCGCAACTGACGCGCAATAAATTCCGCCAGGTATTCGTTGCACATCGCCAGCCAGATTTTCTTATCCTGCATCTCTTCCAGCAGCGGCAGCGCAGGCTGTTGCCCTTTATAAATCGGAATGCGTACGATGAACTGACTGCCCATGCCCGGCTCTGAGTCGACCTCAATATCGCCATCCATCATGTTGATCAGTTTTTCACAAATCGCCAGCCCCAGCCCGGTGCCCTGGAAATTACGCTGTACGCCATTGCCCACCTGGAAAAAAGGATCAAACAGCCGCGGCAGCTCTTTGGCCGGAATACCAACCCCGGTATCGCGCACGCGGAACGCCAGATAACCTTCGGCCACATACGCATGCAGGATGATACAGCCGGTGTGGGTAAACTTAATCGCGTTATTCAGCAGGTTTGAGATCACCTGTTGCAGACGCAGCGGATCGCCATCCAGCACCTGCGGGACGTCATGCTCAATGAAGCAGTAAAGCGTCAGCCGTTTCTTCACCACCAGCGACAGGTAGTTACCCACGATATGGGTAACGATTTCACGCGGCGCGAACGGACGCGGCTCAATCTTCAGCTGTTCCGACTCTATTTTAGAGAAGTCGAGAATGTCGCTGATGATTTTCAGCAACAGGCTGGAGGAGTTATTCATCGCGGTCACCAGCGAATCAATGCCGCTGGGCAGCTGCTTGGTCTGCAACAGATCGAGGTTGCCGATGATGCCGTAAAGCGGCGTGCGCAGTTCGTGACTGACGGTGGCGAGGAACATCGATTTCGACTGACTGGCCTGTTCCGCCGCGTGCGCCATCTCCTGCAGCGACTGCTCCATCCGGACACGCGCCGATACATCCACCAGCACGCAAATCGCTACGTTTTCATTGCGATAGCGTGAGTGAACAAAGCTGATTTGCAGGTTGGTGTTACTGCCGGTCAGCACATCGACAAAATTCACCTGTTGGCCGCCAATGATCTCATTCAGCCGCTGGCGATCTTCCTGGGTCAGCAGCGTCAGATAATTGTGCGCCAGTTCATTGCTCAGAATGTTGGTGCCATCACTGGTACGCAAGATACAGATACCCACCGGCGCGGAGGCGACAATTTTACGGTTAAACTGCTCATGCTCCTCCAGCCGGTGCGCATTCTCTTCGGCGGGCAGGAACATCCGGCGCTCAAACAGCCAGGCAAGGGTAAACAACAGTATCGCGCTGAAAATATTGAGCAGCAGTGCATTGATCATCATCAGCTTCAGCTGATCGACCATCACCTGAGTCGGGATTGACCACACCACGCTAAGATCGGACGGCGGCAGCGGCTTCTTCAGTACCAGCTGGCGATAGCCGTTGAGATAGCCAAACCAGGTTTTATCGACGGGCAGATCGTCCAGCGAGAAGCCGAGACCGCCACGGCGTGAATTAAGTAACGGACGATAATTTTCATCGGTTACCGAGGCGATAACCGGCAGGCTGCCTGGCTGAATAAATTCATCCAGCCGGATATTTTGCTCGACACCGAGCAGCGCCTGCAGTTTATTGGCGACATAGACCGGCACCACCATGTAGAAGGTCCCGACACCCGGCTGGGCAGTACTGTTAATCCAGTACATCGGATTGCGGCGCTCTTCTTCATTGCTGTTGCGGTAGCGCAGCACGTTCTCACGCAGAGATTTCAGGCTACGTTCGCGATCGGCGTTGCTGCTGCCGATGGTAAAGTCAGCCAGACACTGATTTTCGCCACCAATGAAAAATACCCGATTCAGCTCATACGACGAGGCGAAGTTACTTTTCCAGTAGTTGATGTAGTAGCTGAGGGAATCCAGCGAGTTACGCCAGGTGTTGCTCATTGAGGTACAGTCGCCGTCGGAAAACAGCGGTGTAAACTGCGGCTGAGCCGCCTTGCCTGGCATCATGCCGGTCAGTACATCCAGCCCGCTGCTGGCGTTGGTTAAGCGGTTCTCGGTGATATATTTCAGCTCACGCATCATGTCGGCTGAATGCCGGACATACCACTGAATAGATCCGTAATTACTGGCGAACTCCTGACGAACCTGCGTCTCTTTTTCATGCAACACGCTGATGATATAGAAGGCAGTCAGTACGGCGCCCAGCGTCCAGATTAGCAGCGCAAGCGCGCGAAAAAGATAGCGCGAGATGCGAAGCGTGGTGCGGAAAGAGACAGGATATTTCAAGTGGAACTCGCAGTTGGCAAGGTTAGTCGCATCATCGATTTTTAATGCCCATACACTAGCTTTAACGGGCAAAAAAAGCCAGTCGGTAGCGGGTTTAGCGCCCGGTTTGGGAATCTTTTAACTCTTCCTTACGTCCCTGCTGTTTTTTCACAAAGTGAAGCCGATGACAGCAGGATAAGCATCCGACAGCGCTTAGAAACAAACGCACCACAGCCAGACCAGAAAGACCCGCTCTGCCCGAAGAGCAAAGCGTCCGCGCCAGGATGGCGCGGCCGAGCCGCAGGGAAGCGGGAATCCTTTGCGATCGGGCAGTGCGGGCCTTTCGACCGCCCCCAGCTCATCGCCCTTCACCGCTTCACTCCACCACCGCACCCCACTCACCGCAGCGCCACCTCAATGCTCCCCCTACCAGCGCCAAAAAAAACGGCAGGCCGGGTTTCCCCTGACCTGCCGTTTCGGCAACGAATCTCAGCTTACGTCAGACAATTACTCTTCGTCTTCAGCCGCGTCGTCTTCGTCTTCCGCATCCGCTTCCGGTGCAATCTCTTCATCGTCGATCTCCGCTTCCGGCGCAATATCTTCCTCGCCTTCCGCTACGCTCCCGTCGATTGAATCCAGCTCTTCTTCTTCAACCGGTTCAGCAACGCGTTGCAGACCCACCACGTTCTCATCTTCTGCCGTACGAATCAGAATCACACCCTGGGTATTACGACCCACGATGCTGACTTCAGAGACGCGAGTACGCACCAGCGTACCGGCATCGGTGATCATCATAATCTGATCGCCATCGACTACCTGAACCGCGCCAATCACCGGACCGTTACGATCGGTCACTTTGATCGAGATAACACCCTGCGTCGCACGCGACTTAGTCGGGTATTCGCTGTTGGCGGTACGTTTACCGTAGCCATTTTGCGTCACGGTCAGGATGGCACCCTCTTCACGTGGCACAATCAACGACACCACGCGATCGCCTTCGGCCAGCTTGATACCGCGCACACCGGATGCGGTACGGCCCATCGCACGAACCGCGGTTTCCGCGAAACGCACCACTTTACCGGCCGCGGAGAACAGCATCGCTTCATCATTACCGTTGGTCAGCGCCACGCCGATCAGCTCGTCGTCGTCACGCAGATTCACGGCAATAATGCCGGCGCTACGCGGACGGCTGAACTCTTTCAGCGCGGTCTTCTTCACGGTACCGAGTGCAGTCGCCATGAAGATGTTAAAGCCTTCGGTATACTCGCGTACCGGCAGAATCGCGGTAATACGTTCGTTGGCTTCCAGCGGCAGCAGGTTAACGATCGGACGTCCACGCGCCCCACGGCTCGCTTCTGGCAGCTGATAAACCTTCATCCAGTAGAGACGGCCACGGCTTGAGAAGCAGAGAATAGTGTCATGGGTATTGGCAACCAGCAGGCGATCAATGAAGTCCTCTTCTTTGATACGCGCCGCCGATTTGCCTTTACCACCACGACGCTGCGCTTCGTAATCGGTCAGAGGCTGATACTTCACATAGCCCTGATGCGACAGCGTCACGACCACATCTTCCTGATTGATCAGATCTTCGATATTGATGTCAGCAGTATTGGCGGTGATCTCGGTACGACGCTCATCGCCAAACTGATCGCGCATCAGTTCCAGCTCTTCGCGAATCACTTCCATCAGACGCTCGGCGCTGGACAGGATGTGCAGCAGCTCAGCGATCTGATCCAGCAGTGCTTTATACTCATCCAGCAGTTTTTCATGCTCAAGGCCGGTCAGTTTCTGCAGACGCAGATCCAGAATCGCCTGGGCTTGCTGCTCGGTCAGATAGTACTGACCGTCACGGATACCGAACTGCGCATCCAGCCACTCCGGACGCGCGGCATCATCACCGGCACGTTCCAGCATCGCGGAAACGTTGCCCAGATCCCACGCCTGCGCAATCAGACCCGCTTTGGCTTCCGCCGGGCTTGGCGCACGACGAATCAGTTCAATAATCGGATCGATGTTGGCCAGCGCAATCGCCAGACCTTCAAGGATATGCGCACGGTCACGGGCTTTACGCAGTTCAAAGATGGTACGACGCGTCACCACTTCACGACGATGGCGGACAAAGGCTTCCAGAATCTCCTTCAGCGCCATAATCTTCGGCTGGCCCTGATGCAGCGCCACCATGTTAATGCCGAACGAGGTCTGCAGCTGAGTCAGTGAATAGAGATTATTCAGCACCACTTCGCCGACCGCATCACGCTTAATCTCAATCACGATGCGCATACCGTCTTTATCAGACTCATCACGCAGTGCGCTGATGCCTTCGACGCGCTTCTCTTTCACCAGCTCGGCAATTTTCTCAATCAGACGCGCCTTGTTAACCTGGTAAGGCAGCTCATGAATGATGATGGTCTCACGGCCGGTTTTAGCGTCCGCTTCCACTTCGCCACGCGCACGGATATAAATTTTGCCGCGCCCAGTACGGTAGGCTTCTTCAATGCCACGACGACCATTGATGATGGCAGCGGTCGGGAAATCGGGTCCCGGAATGTGCTCCATCAGCCCTTCAATGCTGATGTTCTCATCTTCAATGTAGGCCAGGCAGCCGTTGATCACTTCGCGCAGGTTATGCGGCGGAATATTGGTTGCCATCCCCACGGCGATACCGGAGGAACCGTTAACCAGCAGGTTGGGAATTTTGGTCGGCAGAACTTCAGGGATCTGCTCAGTGCCGTCGTAGTTAGGGACAAAATCGACGGTCTCTTTTTCCAGGTCAGCTAACAGATCGTGGGCGATTCTGGACATGCGGACTTCGGTAT
>Ga0308167_1001062_pt1 | contig 36447 bp, 47 predicted proteins | sample PhyCR1_2_FD_202138 | JGI IMG/M metagenome (GOLD analysis project Ga0308167, IMG submission 202138) | Phyllosphere microbial communities from UC Gill Tract Community Farm, Albany, California, United States - DLSLRC.R1 | ecosystem: Host-associated > Plants > Phyllosphere > Unclassified | place... | reverse complement strand
GATCACGCCTATCGACAACTGGTTCGAGTGGGTTGATGAAGGCGGATCGAAGAAACAGCCTTATCTGATCCGCAGGCGGGACGGGGCACCGATCTTGTGCGCAGCCATTGGCCAGCTACCAGACGCTGATGAAGGCCCCGGCGAGCATGACGGTTTTGTGATCATTACCGCCGATAGCGCTGGTGGCATGGTGGACATCCACGACAGAAGGCCCGTGGTACTTACACCCGACCTTGCCCGCGAATGGCTGGATCCGGCAACGCCCACGGAACGTGCCGAGCAGATGGTGTTGCACCAGGGCGAGCCGTCCGAAACCTTTGAATGGTTCAAGGTCAGCACCGCCGTGGGCAACGTGAGAAATAAGGACGCCAGTTTGATTGAGCCCGTTCCTTAGAACAGCCCGCCGAAGGCATCGGGCTCCCAATTCATGATGATCAGCTCCCCGCTAACCTCGGCTTTGCCCTGCCGCTGATTAGCCGTGCTGTATCGGATGTCCACCGTCTCAAAATGGAACCCATCAAACACCCGCCTGGTGTCGGGGTGATCGTTGAGGGTGAAATGCTATTGGAGATCTTGGCCTACGACTCCTGTCGCTGCATCCAATAGATCGAAGCCTCAATAACTTCCAGCACTCGAAGCTTGAGCGTCCCTTCCATCAAATTCATGTCTCGCTGATACTTTTCGAAAGTAACTACACATGCCGGATCAAGACGCTGCTGCTCGCTGAGCTCGTTGCCCAGATTTTGTGGAAATGGGTGCAGGGGCCACGAACCGTACTGGTCTGCCAGAAGCCGCACCTTGTCTGTAAGAACCAACCAGTCGAGTGCATGGTCAGGCGAAATTGATGCTGCCAAAGTCAGGCCGTGCTGAAAATCTGGATACCTTGAATGAGCGGTTTCCATTGCAAATTTAAGCTTGAGAATTTGAGCACTCGTCACAATCGAGCTCTTGTGGGCCTTCAGGTTGTCCAGGGCCAAGATGGAGTCATCGATCGATGTAATCGGCGTTTCGTGACCAAAAACGCGAGTGCGCTCGTAGGCGTCAATGACGGAGGCGACGATCAGATTCAAAGGCGTTAGCGTCAGCTTTTCCCTTCTGTAGCTGGGTATGAGCTCAATGACTACGTAGAACACATATGCAGAAAAAAGCCCTACAAGCAGATCACTGCTAACACTGCCAGTGGCCTCGGCAGCGAGAAAGGCAGCAGCCTTACTCCCTTTGAGCCAGGGCCAAACCTCAAGCTGGAGGTTGATCAGGACGATGAGCCCCAGAACAGTGAGAGCAGCTGCGAGCAACCACTTTTCCCTTGTTTCACGCCAAACCCACATGGCCCATCTCTCCCTGAAATCCGGCAAGCATACCGACAGGGGGGCTATTTGACATCAAAACATGGCGTGTGGCAGGCCCCTATAGCTCGTCGAATCGGTGTTGACGCACCGCTTCGTCGCCTCGTTTGCTGCGCAGGGGGTTTTAGGCCCCAACGGGAATTTCGTAAGGTTTGAACCGCACAACCTCCTCCCCAAGCCACTCATTCACCTGCGCCATACGCGCCTGAATCGGCTCCAGTTCATTGGCCGCATAAATCTGCGCCGCCTCCCTGATCGACCCAAACCCACCCGCGTTCTGCGGCACGATGCCCATCAGCTGCGGCGGAATGCGCAAGCTGGCCAGCACGTCGTCGCGGGTCTGGTTTTTGATTGAGTTGAATTCGTCCTTGGCTGTCACTTCGCTGACCGGGATGATCTGCAACCCGTCCTTTTTTCCATTCGGCGAGTACACAAAGAGGTTGCGGAAGTTACCCGGCCCCTTAGAATCCTTGAGCGCCTTGCGCAGTGAATCGACATCCGCTTCGTTCTGCGCGGCGTCGGTCATGTAGAGGATGAAGCCTGCGTGACTGCCGTTCTCGTAATACTTGCGTCGAAACAACGTGGCCGACTCATTCAGCAACGCCGACTGCAAGGCGCTGATCCACTCGGGCAGGCCGTACACCTCCTGGTGCAGATCCGCTTCCCGCAGGTGAAAGACCGTACCCGGTTCAAATTCATGCTCTTCCTTCCAGCCCTGGACCATGAACTGCCGGCCGTCCTTGCCCGAGCGCATGTACTTCGCTAACGGCGGTACCAGCTCGCGCACCGGGCCGAGCATCGAGCGCCGTCCTTCCAGATAGCCGTTACCCAGACACAGGAAGTCCAGGGCGAACTGTTCGAACGCTGCCCGCGACAGCAGCCGGTGTGGAATGAAGGTTTTGCTCAGCAAATTGCGCTTGAACATCAGCCCCGAGTGAAGGTGCACGCTGGAACCCACAGACCGTGCAAGACCATCCAACGACAACGGCGGCTCGTACCAGCGCCCGTTAAACCAGCACTCCAGATAATCGAACACCTCCCGACCACTCAGGACCGGTGACGGGTCACCAAAACTGAACGCCTCCATCTTGCTATCACTGCGCGGAATAAACTCCTGCGTTGCAACCGTGGAAGCCTGGGCCACTTGCTTGCTATTTCTGCGGCGGTTCGACATCAAAAAATCTCCATCCGCCCGGTATTGGCAGTGGTCTGCCCTTCCAGCGGTTCGTTGTGCAATGCGTGAAAGAGCGCCCACGCCAGGTCGGCGTGGCCGGTGTTGTCGTTGCGGCCGGCGGTGTAGGTGAATTGGCGACCGCCTGCGGTGATGGTCTTGCGAATCGCCATAAGCGATTGCGCCATGTCGGTCCAGCCGGCGTCGAACTCCAACCGGCCACGGTGGATCACGTCGTAGGCCTTCAGCACCAGGCGGGTCTTGACCTCAGGCGAATAACTGAACGTGGTGACATTGGGGAAGAATTGGCGAACCAGCTGCGCCACGCCGCTGCCCAGACCGGTGACATCGATCCCGATGTACGTCACCCAGTAGCGGTCGCAGACGGCTTTGATCACGCTGGCCTGCGCCGCGAAGTCCATGCCTCGGAATTGGTGACGCTCCAGCACCCGGAACTTGCCCCCTGGAACCAAAGGCGGCGCGACCACCACCAGGCCCGAGCAATCGCCGGTTTCCGCCGGGTCATACCCCACCCACACCTGGCGGTCGCCGAACGGCCGCATCGCAAACGGCTTGTAGTCCTCTGCCCACTCGACCCAGCTGTCGACCATGCACGGCTGCAACACCGTTAGCGGAAAAATGCTCGCGCCGTCGTCGACGAATTCGCACATGAGCAGGTTGGCGAACGCTTCCGGGCTGTACTCCCGCCGCAGTTCTTCAATGTCGAACAGGTCGCAACCGCCCTGCTCCGCGTCGAGGATGGTGACGATCTGTCGCCACAACCGGTCTTCGCAGAACCTGCCCTGCTGGAGCGCGCCGTGGGATACGTCGACTTTGGTGTGTTGCGCCGCTGGCTTGCCCTTGTTGAAGCGCTCGCCTGTCCAGAAGGTGTAGGCCTCATGGGCCATGGTCGACGGCGTCGAGAAGTAGGTTTTGCGCCACTTCTTGTGCATCGCCATACCCGACGCAACCTTGTTCAGCTCCTCAAACTTGAACGTCCAGAAGAATTCGTCGAAGTAGAAATTGCCGTGGTAGCCCTGGGCCGTGCGCGCGTTGGTACCGAGAAAAAACAGTTCCGCGCCGTTCGGCAGCACGATGGGATCACCGGTCAGCTCGACGCCGATGACCTCGCGGGCAAACGCCTGGATGTACCCTCGGAACAGGTAGGCCTGATTCTTCGACGCCGACAAGAAAATCTGATTTCGCCCGGTTTCCAGCGCATCAATAAACGCCTCACGGGCGAAGTAGTAAGTAGCGCCTATCTGCCGGCTTTTTAGGATGACGCGGGTGCGCTGATTGCCCGCCCGGTGCCAGTCTTTCTGATAGTCGAAACACCCATCGATAAACGCTTCGCGCAGCAGCTCGATCTGGTCTTCGCTGATGTCGTTTTTCGGGGTCTTTTTCTTCGGCCCTTCGTTGCGCTTGGCGAGGTTGGGATTGAGCTCGGTTTCGGTACCGCCACCCTGGAAGCGCTGGATGCGGGCCTGTCGCTCTAACTGCCGGTGCAGCAGGTCGATCTCTTTGAAGTCCCCGCCGCTCTTGCCTTCCTTGAGGATCAACTGCACCAAACGCGCTTCAAGCGCCCCGCCGATGCGCTCGACATTATCCGCCCGGTCCCACTCGTCGCGGGCTTTCCAGCTGTGTAGCGTTTTTTCCTTTTCGCCCGTAGCCTCGGCAATCTCGCAGATACGCCAACCCATCCAATACAGAAACTTGGATTGGCGTCGGGGATCGATTGGGAGCAGTTCAGTCGTAGTCATGGCCGCGATGCTGCCGCCCATGCCTGCGAGTCAGTAGCGCCGCCCCTTGTAGTCCCGCTCTCTACAATCCCGTCCCGTTGCCGCAACTCGCGCGCGTCACGACCATGCCCCTCATTGCAACGCACTTAGCGCCCAACGCATTGAGGATTCCCGGCATGAAGAAATTCCGCAGTAATTGGTTCCGCGTCGCCGTCGAGGGCGCTACCTCTGACAAGCGCACCATCAAACGCAGCTGGCTGGAACAGGCGGCGAAGAACTTCAATCCAGCCACCTATGGTGCTCGCATCTGGATGGAGCACTTCCGCAGCCTGCTGCCCGACAGCCCTTTCAAAGCATACGGTGACGTGCTCGCGGTCAAGACCGAAGAAGTGGAAATCAACGGCCAGAAGAAGCTGGCCCTGTTCGCCCAGGTCGAGCCGACGCCCGATCTGATCGCCATGAACAAGGCCAAGCAAAAGATTTACACCTCGATCGAAATCGACGACAGCTTCTCGGACACTGGCGAGGCCTACATCGTCGGCCTGGCGGTGACCGACTCCCCGGCCAGCCTGGGCACCGATGTACTGTCTTTCTCCGCGCAGAAGCCAGAATCCAGCCCATTCAAAGACCGTCATTACTCCGCGACGTCGATGTTCACCGAGGCAGTGGAAACCGAGCTCCAGTTTGAAGAAATCGAAGAAAAACCCAGCCTCGGCGCCCAACTCTTCAGCAAGGTGCAGGCACTGCTCGGCGGCAAACAGGCGAAGGACGATGCCGAATTCGTCCAGATCGGCCAGGCCGTTGAAGCGATTGCCGATCACGTCAAGGATCTGCCCGATCAACTGGCTGCCGAGAAGAAATTCTCCGGCGAACTGAACACCAAGCTTGAGCAGCTCAGCAAAGACCTGGTCGAGCTGAAAACCACCCTCGGCAAAACCCAAGACCATTCCCAAACCCAGCGCCCACCGGTAACCGGCGGCGGCAAACAAGCCCTGGCTGAGTTCTGACCTGCGGCCAACACCGCCAAGCCCACTATCGGAGACACCCATGCGTAACGACACTCGAAAACTCTTCACCGGCTACCTCGGCCAGGTCGCCCTGCTCAACGGCGTTGAATCGGCCACCGCCACATTCAGCGTCGACCCAACCATCCAGCAGCGCCTGGAAACCAAGATTCAGGAGTCGAGCGAATTCCTGACCAAGATCAACGTAATCGGCGTCGATGAACAGGAAGGCGAAAAGGTCGGCCTGGGCGTAGGCGGCACGGTTGCCAGCCGTACCAACACCAACGTCAAAAAACGTGAGCCGCGCAGCATCGGCACTCTGTCGAGCGACAAGTACAAGGCCGAACAAACCGACTTCGACACCTTCGTCAGCTACAAACAGCTCGACGCCTGGGCCAAGTTCCCGGATTTCCAAACCCGCCTGTCCAGCGCCATCGCCCAACGTCAGGCGCTCGACCGTATCCAGATCGGTTTCTACGGCGTTTCGGCCGCAGAGCAAACCGACCGCACCGCGCACCCGCTGCTGGAAGACGTCAACATCGGCTGGCTCCAGCAATACCGCACCCACGCCCCAGACCGTGTACTGAAGGAAGGTGCTGTCGCCGGCAAGATCACCATCGGCAAAACCGGCGACTTCAAGAACATCGACGCCCTGGTCTACGACGCGATCCAGCTGCTGGACCCTTGGTATCGCCGCAACCCCGGCCTGGTGGTGCTGACCGGTCGCGAACTTGTCCACGACAAGTTCCTGGCCCTGGTCAACAAGGACCAGGACGCGACCAATACCCTGGCGAGCGACCTGATCATCTCGCAACGCCGTGTCGGTGGCCTGCCGCTGTACGAGGTGCCATACATCCCCGAAGGCACGATCCTCATCACTACCTTCGCCAACCTGTCGGTGTACTGGCAGATCGGCGGGCGCCGCCGCTACCTCAAGGAAGAGCCGGAGTGGAACCGCGTCAGCAACTTCGAATCGTCGAACGAGGCCTACGTGGTCGAGGAATACGGCCTTGGCTGCCTGCTGGAAAACATCACCCCAGTCGAAGACGCCGGCGGCGAGGGTTAATCCCATGGCACTCAGCATCGCCCAAGCCCACCAACGCCGCGCTCGCGCGGCCATGGAATCAGCGAAAACGGCGCCGCAACAATCAATGGCCGGCGCCACCGCCTACGAGCATCAGTTAAATCAGTTGCTTCAGGATCGGCTACGCCTGAAGGCGATTCAGTCCACGGCTGCAAAAGAGGCGCTCAAGCCACAGTTGCTGCCTCAGTACGTCCCCTATGTCGAAGGTGTGCTTGCCAGCGGCAACGGTGCACAGGACGACGTTCTGACCACCATCATGGTTTGGCGAATCGACGCTGGGGAGTACGGCGGCGCTTTGGACATCGCCGACTACGTGCTCAAGCACAAGCTGATCATGCCCGACCGTTTCGAGCGCACCACCGGTTGCCTGGTAGCTGAAGAAATCGCCACCGCCGCACTGAAGGCGCAAAAAACCAATGGCAGCTTCGACCTGAGCATCTTGCATCGCACCGTTGAACTGACCGACGACGAAGACATGCCAGACCAGGCCCGCGCCAAGCTCTACCTGGCAACGGGCCGTGCCACGGTGCATGGCATTACGGCGGAGGAACCCGGCCAGCCGGGACAGATTCAAGCCGGTATCGACCTGCTCAAGCGCGCCATCGAGCTGCACGACAGCTGCGGCGGCAAGAAGGATTTGGACGGCGCCGAACGCCTCCTGAAAAAACACACTGCCACCAGCAGTTAACCGAGCGTCCCCACGCACCCCGCCGGCTCGGGGCGGATCGGCCAGGCCGCTCCTCCTGAACGTGAAGCCCCGACCACCGGCGATCTATTTTTGAGTGCCGTTCCATGAGCGCATTTGTAGCCAGCGGACCAGTCACCGGCGGCCATATCAACACCGACCCATTCTGGCCCTCAATCGACCTTGAACAGCTGCGGGCCACCTTGCGCATCGACAACAGCGTCACCCCTGCCCGCTTGGAAACTGCCGTCATCGCCGCTGCCATCAACCTCAACCGCGAGCTGAGGCTGTGGAAGGCCAAGCAACAGGGCGCCGGCTACACCACGCTGGCCGACGTACCCGACGACAAGATCAACGACGTGTCGGTCCAGGCCCACCTGTACCGCCGCGCGATCGAGGCGGGTACCGGCGCCGAAGTCTGCGAGCGTTACCGTGACTACAGCGCAACCAACACGGGCGGCGACAAAGCCGAAGAAACCACACCAACCATCGACGACTACCGCCGCGACCTGCGCTGGGCTGTCCGTGACTTCCTCGGCGTCAGCCGTACCACCGTGGAGTTGATCTGATGCCGGTCGCTATCCGCACTATTCAAAACGACACCGTCGACGCCCTCTGCTGGCGGTTCTACGGCCGCACAGCCGGCGTCACCGAAGCCGTGCTTGAAGCCAACCCCGGCCTGGCCGACCACGGCCCAATCCTGCCGCTAGGCCTTGTCGTCAACATGCCTGAAGCCCAAACCACTGCGCCCCAGCGGCAGATGGTGCAGCTATGGAACTGACCCTGCGGCACCCAGCCCTTGAACCCAACAACCCTGGACAACGGAATGAAGCGCATGCCTGACCGTCCCGACACCTGGGCCTGGCTCGCCGCCTGGCTCGAACAGAACTGGCCGACTTTGTACGCCGGAGTCCTGGCCCTGATCATCGCCGCCCTGCGGATCATGTACGGCGGTGGCACCTTCCGCCGGATGGTGGTCGAGGCGCCGCTGTGCGGCACGCTGGCCCTGGCCGCGAGCCATGGCCTGGCGTTGCTGGGTATTCCGACCTCCACCGCACCTTTTTTCGGCGGGGTTATCGGTTTGCTCGGCGTCGAAGGCACCCGCGCAGCAGCCAAGAGGTTTTTCAACCGTAAGGTAGAACAGCTATGACCACCCTCCGCCACGGCGACCGCTCGCAGGCAGTGTTGATGCTGCAAAAGAACCTCAACAGAAACGGTGCAAGCCTGGTACCCGACGGACACTACGGCGACGCCACCGAAGCGGCCGTCCGCGCCTACCAAGTCAAGGTCGGCCTAGTGGCCGACGGTATCGCCGGCACCAAGACCCAAACCAGCCTGGCCGGCAGTGACTGCGCCCAACTGCTGCGCAACAGTGACCTGGTTGCCGCTGCTGAGCGCCTCGACGTACCGCTGGCGAGCATATATGCCGTCAATGAGGTGGAGTCCAAGGGCAAAGGCTTCCTCGACAACGGCAAGCCGGTGATCCTGTTCGAACGCCACATCATGCACCGCCAGCTGGCCGCAGCTCGGCACGCAGGCGATGACCCGGCCGAACTCAAGCGTCACGCCGATCAGCTCGCCACAACCACACCTGCCCTGGTCAATCCGAAGCCCGGCGGGTATGTCGGTGGTACCGCCGAACACCAGCGCCTGGCCATGGCCCGCCTGATCGACGACACCGCTGCCTTGGAGTCAGCTTCCTGGGGCGCGTTTCAGATCATGGGCTTTCACTGGCAGCGCCTGGGCTATGTCAGCGTGCAGGCCTTCGTGGCAGCGATGAGTGCCGGCGAATCGCAGCAGTTCGACGCGTTCACCCGCTTTATCGAAACCGATCCGGCGCTACACAAGGCGCTCAAAGCCCGCAAATGGGCCGAGTTCGCCCGACTCTACAACGGACCCGATTACCAGCGGAATCTCTATGACACCAAGCTCCAGCGCGCCTATGAACGGCACGCCAGCTGCGAATGCGGACAAGGGGTGGCGGCATGATCGACTTCGAAGCGGTGAAGAAATTGCGCGTTCAGGACGGCGATCTGCTGGTCGTGCCCGATTCGACTGAACAGGCCGACATGGAGCGGCTGGCCGAATGCATCCAGTTGATGAACAACGCCAGGGCGGTGATTGTGCGTGGCCCTATCCAGCATCTCGATGCTGCCCGCATGAACAAGCTTGGCTGGTACCGCGCGTGAGCACCTTGCGCCAGGCCCTGTACGGCTTCGCCCTGCTCGGCGCCCTGGTGTTGCTGATATGGGGCCAGGAAGCGCGCATTGACGTCGCCGAAGGCAAAACCGACCTGGCAAAGGCTGCGGCTAAGACCGCCCGCGAAGACGCCGACCGCAACCTTGAAACAGCCAACACCCTGACCAACACCCTGAAACAGGAACGTGAAGCACAGAGCCAACTGCGCAGCCAGCAGGACCAGTTGCGCCAGGGCCTGGCGAATCGTGAGCGCACCATTGAGGTACTCAAACGTGAAAACGACGCACTTCGCAAATGGGCTGATCAGCCTCTGCCTGACGCTGCTCGCCGGTTGCGCGAGCGTCCCGCCCTCACCGGCGCCGCCGCTTATCGTGACTGGTTGTCCGGCCGTGGTGCCGTGCGTGCTGCCGGCGACCAGCCCACGCAATAACGGCGATCAACTCACCGACCAGGACCGCGCCGAAGCCGCCTGGGCCGATTGTGCCGCCCAGGTCGACATGGTCTACAAACACCAGCAGGCCACCCCATGAACAAGCCGGAAAGCCTACGCGCTCACCTTCTGGCCACCGTCGCCGACTTCAAGCACGACCCTGACCGCCTGTTGATCTTCATCGACAACGGCAAGGTCCGTTGCACTGCCGCACACACCCTGTCGTTTGAATACAGCTTCGACCTGCAGATTATCCTCACCGAGTTCGCCGGCCACCCTGACAGCGTGTTCTTGCCCATCCTGGCGTGGCTCAGCGTCAACCAGTCCGAGCTGCTGGAGAACCTGGACAAGGTCAAAAATGGCATCCAGTTCGAAGCCGACATCCTCGACAAGGACAAAGTGGACCTCAGCATTACCCTGGCGCTGACAGAAAAGGTTGTCGTCGGCAAAGACGACCAGGGCAAAACCACCGTGAAGCACCCGAACGAACCGCAGTACGTGGTCGGGTATCTCGATCCGAACTGGAAGCCTGGCGCGCAGGGCAACACCAGTGAGTGGAGAGTGCCGGATGGCGAATAATCTGGAGGCGCTGGAAACCTGGGCGGCGGTGCTGCTGGATCGGCTGGAGCCAGGGGAGCGCAGTAAATTGGCCCGAAGCATTGGGCAGGAGCTGCGGCGCAGTCAGCAGAAGCGGGTGATGGCGCAGGAGAATCCGGACGGGAGTAAGTATGCCCCTCGAAAGCATCGGGATCTGCGAGGGAAGCAGGGACGGGTCAAGCGGAAGTTGGCGATGTTCAAGAAGCTACGGACAGCGTCATATCTGAAGGTCCGTGGCGATAGCAACGCTGTGACGATAGGCTTCACCGGGCGGATTGCCCGAATCGCAAGGGTTCACCAATATGGTTTAAGAGATCGAGCAGAACGTGGTGCACCAGATGTCCGTTACGAACAACGTGAATTGCTTGGTTTCAATGAACATGACATTGATTTGATCCGTGATCACTTGCTAAAAAATTTAACCACGTAGAAATGTGGTGAGATTGCACGCAATCCAGATAGAATCCAAGGGCATGGACCCCTCAAATATGGAGCTGCAAATGGAGTCATTGATAAAACTAATTTCTGCTTTAGCTGAGATTTTGTGGCCTGCGCTTGGATTCACGATACTATTAACATTCAGAAAAGAAATATCTGAACTACTAAGAAAAATAAAGAAAGGGAAGATGTTTGGTCAAGAAATAGAACTAACAGACTCTCTGCAGGAGTTGAGGGTTTCGGCGGAAACCATCAAATTGACCGCTGCCGACCTGTCGGCAGCCGACCCAGAACCAACTACTAAGGTGCTTGAAAAAGTTGAGCACGACGAGATAAAACAAGTTCTTGAAGAGGCGAGCAGATCACCTAGAGTTGCGCTTCTCACTCTGAGTGGATATATCGAAATTGCAGCACGCAAAGCACTTGCCAGTACCGGAACCCTATATTCCAACCAATCAGTTTTCCTTGACGACGTTCTGGAGAAAGTGAATGCAAAACTTGGCGGACTGCCTAATCACGTTCTCAGCTCAATTAAACTATTTAATGATGTGCGAAATAAAATTGTTCACGTAAGGGGCGCCACAGAAGACGACATAATAAGCGCTCTTGATTCAGGCATATCCATACTAAGATCACTTAAAGCACTTCCAATACAAACAACCACAGTGCTTCACACTAACATCCCCCTATACTCTGACGCAGAATGCAAAGTCAGGTCAGCCGGACACGGATTAATTCTTGAATTTATTAGCCCAGGCGGAATTAAGAAAACCAAAATGATACTACCAACATTCAAAGACTGGTTTGAAGTTGGACAGACTGTAAATTCAGAATGGAACCTAAAAAACATATGGGGAGAAACCTGGTACATAGATCCAGAGTTTCAAGATAAACGCATGGCATGGCACTCTTCAGGGGAGTTCATCGGAAAATCTCTCGACTCAATTACAGATAATTAGAAAGCCGTTTAACAGCTTAAGTGTGTAACACCGCCTCCTACAACTTGTAGAAGCTGAATCCCTGCACTCGTGGCGCCACCATCGGCGCCATGAACGACTTCGCCGCCCTCTCCCGCATGCTCGAAAACCTCATCCGCTTCGGCGTCATCGCCGCCGTGCAGATGGAGCCCCCGCGCGTGCAGGTAAAAACCGGTTCACTGACCACCGCCTGGTTGCCGTGGCTCGCCCTGCGCGCTGGCTCCGACCGCGAATGGGACCCGCCCACTGTCGACGAACAGGTGATCCTGTTCAGCCCCTCCGGCCAGCTCGCCAATGGCGTCGTCATCACCGGCCTGCCCAGCGACCACATCCCCGCCAACGGCAACCGCGCCGGCCTGCACCGTCGCACCTACGCCGACGGCGCGGTGATCGAGTACGACAGCGTCGCCCATCACCTGAGCGCCACCCTGCCCGACGGCGGCACCACCAGCCTGGTGAGCAAGGGCGGGATCAACATCATCGGCCCCATCAATCACCAGGGCGATTACAACCAAACCGGCAACCAGAACGTGGTCGGCCTCGTGACCGTCTCCGAAGACGTGGTCGCGGCCAACATCAGCCTGGTCAAGCACCCGCACGGCGGCGTGCTGGTGGGCAGCGCGAAGACGGGGAAACCAGAATGAACCGAGAAACCGGCGCCGCCATTGGCGAACTGGACCACATCGGCCAGAGCATCACCGACATCCTTACCACCCGCATCGGCACCCGGGTGATGCGCCGCGAATACGGCAGCCTGCTGCCCGAGCTGGTGGACCATCCTTTCAACGACGCCACGCGCCTTCGCGTTTACGCGGGCACGGTCATGGCGCTGATGCGCTGGGAACCCCGTATCAGCCTCAGCCGTGTGCAATTTCTCGGCGCGAACCTGCAAGGGCAGTCGGCGCTGGAGCTGGAAGGGTCCGTCGTCGACAGCAATGAGCCGCTGAACTTGAGTGTCCCGTTGCAGATGGGTGGCAGCGTATGAATTCCTTCGCCGCGATTGACCTCAGCCAGCTCCCGGCGCCGCAGATCGTTGAGCAGATCGACTTCGAAGTGATCCTGGCCGAGCGCAAGGCGTACATGATCAGCCTATGGCCGATCGAGGAACAGGCGCAGATTGCCGACCGTCTTGAGCTGGAATCGGAGCCCCTGACCAAGCTGCTGCAAGAGAACGCCTACCGCGAAACCCTCTGGCGTCAGCGGGTGAATGAAGCGTCCATTGCGAATCTGCTGGCCTTGGCGAAAGGCCCCGACCTGGACCAGTTGGCCGGCAACTTCAACGTAAAGCGCCTGGTCGTTCAGGAAGCCAAGCCGATGGCGATTCCGCCTGTGGCGCGGCTGATGGAGAGCGACGACAGCCTGCGTGAACGTGCGCAGATGTCATGGGAAGGGCTGAGCACCGCCGGCCCACGCCAAAGCTACATTTTCCATGCGCGTGGGGCGGACGGTCGTGTTGCCGACGCTACCGCCGAAAGTCCATCACCTGCAGTCGCAGTGGTCACCGTGCAGGCCTTGCTCGGCGACGGAACAGCGTCGGCCGACCTGGTCGCCGGGGTCAAAAAATACTTGAGCGACGATGACCGACGGCCCGTGGCCGACCGCCTGACCGTCCAGGGCGCAGAAATTATCCGCTACCAGGTCAAAGCCAAGCTCTATTTGCTGACCAGTGGCCCCGAGTCGGAGCCGATTCTTGCTGCGGCTGAGCAAAGCTTGCTGGCCTATGTCCACCAGCGTCGGCGCCTGGCAATGGAGGTGTCGGAATCCGCCCTGCACGCCGCGTTGTTCGTCGAGGGCGTGCGCAAGGTAGAGCTGGAGAACTGGGTCGATATCGTCGCCACCAAAGCCCAGGCCCCCTACTGCACCGGCATCACCGTCACGCGGGGGGCCGAGTAATGGGCGCCCAACAGTTGCTCCCTAACAACTCCACGCCACTTGAGAGCCTGGCAGCCCAGGCACTCGCAGAAATCCAGCGCGTGCCGATTCCGCTGCGGCAGCTGTGCAACCCCAATACCTGCCCGGTCGCCGTGTTGCCCTACCTGGCCTGGGCCTTTTCCGTCGACCGCTGGGACAGCAATTGGACCGAGGCCACCAAGCGCGCAGCCATCCGTTCATCCCGCTACATCCACGCACACAAGGGCACCATCGGCGCTCTACGCCGCGTCGTTGAACCACTGGGTTACCTGATCGAGGTAATGGAGTGGTGGCAGACCGCACCGGAAGGCGTGCCCGGCACCTTTGCCTTGAAGGTCGGCGTGCTGGACACCGGTATCACCGAAGAAATGTACCGGGAGCTGACGTGGCTGATTGATGACGCCAAGCCTCTCACTCGTCTCCTGACCGGCCTGGCTATCAGCCTGGAAAGTACCGGCACCGTATTCATAGGGGCATGTGTTTCCGAAGGCGACGAACTCAGCGTTTACCCACCGACCCAGCGCGATATCGACGTTAGCGGCGTGTGCCGCATCGGTGGCCGCGAACACCATATCGACACGATGGACATCCACTCATGACCGACCAAAACAGCCAGTTCTTCGCGATCCTCACCGCCGTCGGTGAAGCCAAGCAAGCCAACGCCGCCGCCCTCGGCACGTCCTGGACGTTCGCCCAGATGGCCGTGGGTGATGCCAATGGCACCGACCCTATCCCCAGCCGCACGCAAACCAAACTGATCAACGAGCGCCGACGGGCGCCGTTGAATCAGGTAAAGGTGGATCCGGCCAATGCCAGCGTGATCATCGCCGAGCAGATCATCCCCGAGAGTGTCGGCGGCTGGTGGGTGCGGGAGCTTGCGTTGTACGACGCGGACGGCGACATGGTCGCGGTCGCCAACTGCGCGCCGACGTACAAGCCGCTGCTCGCACAGGGCTCCGGCAGGACGCAAGTCATTCGGATCAACCTGATCGTCAGCAGCACGGCCAACATCGAATTAAAGATTGACCCCAGCGTAGTGCTGGCGACCCGCGAGTATGTCGACACCGTGATTGTTGAGGCGCTTTCAAAGCTGGACTACAAGCACTCAGTGCTCGCGGCCACTACAGAAAATATTGTGTTGAGCGGCATCCAGACGGTCGACGGTGAGCAATTGTCGGCCGGCGCACGCGTGCTGGTGAAGGACCAGGCTCAAGCCAAGGAAAACGGTATCTATGTTGTTCCTGCAGCGGGCGTCTGGAAACGTACGCAGGACGCTGACACCAGCGTCGAAGTGACACCTGGGCTGTTCGTCGGTGTTGAAAAGGGCACGATCAACGGCGATAGCGTGTGGCAACTGGTGACGGATGCTCCGATTGTCCTGGGCACCACGGCCCTATCGTTTGAAATGGTTGCAGGGCGCACAGGGGTCAGCGCCGGCGCCTACACCAAAGTGACAGTAGACAAATATGGTCGAGTCATCGCTGGTACCACCCCCAACAGCTTAGCGGGCTATGGCATCCAAATGCCGACGCAGGCTGAGGCAGAAGCCCAATCGGATCAGGACAACACTAAGCCAATGACAGCCCTGCGTGTATGGCAGGCGATCGTGGCGCGGGTTACTCAAGCAACGGAGCTGCTCTCGGGCATCGCAAAAATTGCCACCCAGGGGCAGGTTGATCTAGGCAGCGATGACACCACCATTGTCACGCCGAAGAAAATGCGCTTCGGGTTTCAGTTCGTTAAGGGCGTCAACGGTGCAATTGTATTTCCTACCTGGCTAGGTGGTTGGATTATCCAGTGGGGGCTTACACCGAGCATCGCTAACGCCGCGAGCGCGTCCTTCAACTACACAGTTCCGTTCCCTACGGCTGCAGTCTGCCCAGGAGCGATTCGGACCACCAACGGCAATAACTCTGCAACCGTATCTACAACGCTAAGCCAAATCTCGATCAGCAACCGCCCGCACTACACGTCTGATTCATCAAGCACTGCAAATCCTTATTTCTTCTTCTGTTTCGGTTATTGAGGGCTGGGTTATGAGCAAGTATTTGGTTTTGAATGATGACCGCGAGGTTGTCGCGCAGTTGATTGAGGGAGTGCACGACATTCCGGCGTCAGCCGTTTTGATTGATGCTGATCGGTGGTATGAGGTTACCCAGGACATCTCATGCACTTGGCATTTGAGCAGTGATGGGGAGCTTTCCAAACGGCCTCTACGGACCGTCATTGAAAACCCTGAAGGGCTTGAGCGTGAATGGCGCAACCAGATGATGGCGTCCACAGAGTGGCTGGTAACCCGCCAGCGCGATGAGCAAGACCTCGACCGACCCAGAACGCTAACCCCAGAGCAATTCGCGGAGCTGCTGGGATATCGGCAGGATCTGCGCGACTGGCCCCAGTCCACCGAATTTCCGGACAGCAAGCACCGACCGACAGAACCCGAATGGCTTCTTGATCAGGTTCAATAAAGGTCGTTCAAGCGCAACAGCTCTTGTAATGCCGCCCTCTACAACTGCCGCTGCTCGCCCATCCGCCGCGCGCGCGGCAGCCTGTGCACTGTCATTCCATCACAGCGCAGGCAACCATTCATGGCCGGTTCAGACTATCTCCACGGCGTGCGGGTCATCGAACTCAACGACGGCACCCGCCCCATTCGCACCATCCCTACCGCAGTCATCGGCCTGGTTTGCACGGCTGAAGATGCGGACCCGCTCATGTTCCCTCTGGACACTCCCGTACTGCTGGCCAGCGTTCAAGCAGCCATCGGTAAAGCCGGCGTCAAGGGCACCCTGGCGACCAGCTTGCAAGCCATCGCAGACCAGACCAAGCCCTACACCATTGTGGTGCGGGTCAAGGAAGGTGTTGACGACGCGGCCACCACCAGCGCCCTGATCGGTACCACCACCGCAGACGGCAAATACACCGGCATGAAAGCCCTGCTCGCCGCCAAGGCCCGTGTGGGCATGACGCCGCGCATCCTCGGCGTGCCAGGCCTCGACAGCCAACCGGTGGCTACCGCCTTGGTAGCGATCGCAAAGGACCTGCGCGCCTTCGCCTACGTCAGCGCCTGGGACTGCAAAACCAAGGAAGAGGTGGTCGCCTACCGCGAGAACTTCGGCGACCGTGAGGTCATGGTGATCTGGCCGGACTTCCTCAATTGGGACACCGTCGCCAACAAGACCGCCACCGCGTCGGCCGTGGCTCGCGCCTTGGGGCTGCGGGCGAAGATCGATCAGGAAACCGGCTGGCACAAGACCCTCTCCAACGTCGCCGTCAATGGCGTCACCGGCATCAGTGCCGACGTGTTCTGGGATCTGCAAAACCCTGCCACCGACGCCAACTACCTCAACAGCAACGTGGTCACCACGCTCATCAACGAAGGCGGCTTCCGCTTCTGGGGCAGCCGCACGTGCAGCGCTGATCCGCTGTTCGCATTCGAAAACTACACCCGAACTGCGCAGATCCTCGCCGACACCATGGCCGAGGCCCACATGTGGGCCATGGACAAGCCCATGCACGCGTCCCTGGTCAAAGACATCATCAACGGGATCAACGCCAAATTCCGCGAGCTGATCGCCCAGGGCTACCTGATCGGCGGCAGCTGCTGGTACCCGGAAGACATCAACGACAAGGACACCCTCAAGGCCGGCAAGCTGACCCTGGACTACGACTACACCCCTGTGCCGCCCCTGGAAGACCTCACCCTGCGCCAACGCATCACCGACCGTTACCTGATGCAGTTCGCCGCCGCCGTCAACGCGTAAACCGGGCCTCCCCACGAGGGGAGCGAACCCCGTGCCATAACCCCGGAGAACACCGCCATGGCCCTGCCCCACAAACTGAAAAACATGAACCTGTTCAACGACGGCGGTAGCTACACCGGCAAAGCCAAGACCATCACCCTGCCCGCCCTGGCCCGCAAGATGGAAGCCTATCGCGGCGGGGGCATGAATGGCCCCGTCAAAGCCGACCTGGGCTTCTCCGACGACGGTATCCAACTGGAATGGAAGCTCGGCGGCCTGGACCTGATCGTACTCAAGCAGTTCGGCGCAGTGAATGCGTCGGGGGTGCCGTTGCGTTTCGCAGGTGCTTTCGAGCAAGACGACACCGGCGAAGTCAGCGCCGTGGAAATCACTGTGCGCGGTCGCCACGAGACCATCGAAATGGGCGACGCCCAGCCCGGCGAAGACACCGAGCACTCCATCACCACCACCTGCACCTACTACAAGCTGACCGTCGACAACGAAGACATCATCGAAATCGACCTGCTCAACTTCATCGAGAAGGTCGGCGGCGTCGACATGCTGGAGAAGCAGCGCAAGGCCATCGGCCTCTGATCGTCGTTCTCGATCGCTAACCCACTTCATCACCAGGAGCTTTACCCATGAAAACCGCAGCTACAGAGCAACTCGACGTACAACCACTGGCCGACGACAACACTGTTGCCCTGGACACGCCGATCCGCCGTGGCACCACCACCATCGACAGCATCACCTTGCGCAAGCCCAACTCCGGCGAACTGCGTGGTGTGAGTCTGGCCGAACTGCTGCAGATGGATGTGAACAGCTTGATCAAGGTGCTGCCACGCATCAGCTCACCAGCCCTCACCACCGTGGAAGTCACGTCCATGGATCCGGCTGACCTGGTCGCGCTCAGCACGAAGATCACCGGTTTTTTGCTACAGAAATCGACGAAGACGGATGCATCCCTCGTTGCGTAGAGGACGCCATGGCCGATCTGGCTGTGGTTTTTCACTGGGCCCCGACTGACATGGATCAGTTGGGCCTGCAAGAGCTGATGGACTGGCGCGAGCGTGCCAGGGTGCGGAGTTCCACCGATGGCAAATGATCTGCGGCTACAGGTGGTGCTGGACGCCATCGACAAAGCCACCCGCCCGTTAAAGCAAATCAACAATGGCAGCCTGGAGACCGCCCGCGCACTCAAGGCTGCCCGCGATCGCCTGAAGGAACTCAACACCCAGCAGAAGGACGTCAGCGCCTGGCGGGCTCAACGCGCGGCCGCTGAGCAGACTGGTACCGCCCTCACCGCCGCACGGGACAAAGTCAAAGCGCTGAGCCAGCAATTCGCAGCAACCGGCGCCCCCACCAGGGCCATGACGCGAGAGTTTCAATCAGCGGTGCGCGAGGCCCAAAAGCTGAAGCAAAAGCATCAGGAGCAAAGCATCCAACTGCAAGGGTTGCGCTCAAAGCTCTACGACGCTGGTATCAGCACCAAGAACCTGGGCACCCACGAGCGCCAGCTGCGCGAGCAAATCACCGCAACCAACGCCAGCATCAGTGCACAGGGCAAACGCATGGCGGAACTGACCGCTCAACACAAGCGAGCGGCGATTGCCCGAGGGAATTACGACAAGGGCAAACAGCTCGCCGGTAGCGCAGCTGTTGCCGGCGGGTCCGGCCTAGGTGTGGCTTACGCCGCCAGCCGCCCAGTCATGGGCGTGGTCAAAGACTACGTCGACTTCGAGTCGGCCATGATGGGCGTCGCCAAGCAGGTCGACGGCGCGCGCGACAGCAACGGCAAGCTCACCGCCACCTACTACGAGTTTGCGGACGCGATCAAAGCGGCCAGCAACCAGATGCCCATCGCCACCACCGAGTTTGCCGCCCTGGTCGAAGCACAGGCCCGGGCCGGTATCCAAGGCAAGGAAAACCTGCTGACCATGGCAAAGGTGTCAGCCACTGCCGCCGTGGCCTTCGACCTGCCGGCAGAACAGGTGGGCGAGGACATGGGCCGAATCGCAGGGTTGTACAAGGTTCCGATCAAGAACATCTCAGCACTGGGTGACGCGCTCAACTACCTGGACGACAACACTCGCTCCAAGGGTGGCGACATCATAGAAACCCTGACCCGCATGAGCGACGTGGCCGACAAGCTCGACTACCGCAAGGCGGCGGCGCTGGGCAGTACCTTCCTGTCTCTCGGCTCCGCACCAGAGGTTGCTGCGAGCGCCTCCCGGGCAATGGTCCGTGAGCTTTCCATCGCCACCATGCAGGGCAAGAAGTTTCAGGAAGGTATGTCCATGGTCGGGCTCGACTCGAAAGCCGTGCAGAGCGGCATGAGCAAGGACGCCATGGGCACGTTGATGGGCGTTCTGGAGCGCATCAAAAAACTATCGCCAGAAAAGCAGACAGAGGCGTCGACGCGGATTTTCGGCAAAGAGTTCGGCAAGGACGCCGGCAAATTGGTCAACAACTTGGACGAGCTGAAACGTCAACTCGACCTGGTCAATGACGCTGCTGGCAATGGCTCCATGCAACGCGAAATGGACATCCGCGCTGATGCCATCGAAGGTCGCTGGCAGGTGCTGCAGAACAAGTTGTTCAACACCAAAAGCGGAGCAGGCGAAGCTGTACGAGCAACTATGGTCGACGTCATGGACGCCTTGGGTGGCGTGCTCGACAAGGTCAATGCATGGGTCAAAGCCAATCCGACATTGACCGCCACCCTGCTGAAAATCGTAGCCAGTGTGGTGGTGCTGTCTGCGGTATTCGGTGGGCTCGCCCTCACCCTTGCCGGAATAATGGCACCCTTCCTGTTCCTACGATTCGGCCTGGCAATGTTCGGCCTTCGACTGCCCGGAATCATCGGGATCTTCAAGGTGTTCGGCACGGTACTGCGCACGCTGGGCGGCATTCTGATCGGCCCGCTGGTGACCGCGCTTCGTACAGTCAGCATTGCGCTGTGGGGGCTATCGGCCAACCCAATTGTCCTTGTTATTGCCGCCGTCGTTGCCGCGTTGGCCGGGGGGGCCTACCTGATTTACAAAAACTGGGACGCGGTGAAGAACTACTTCTCCAACGCCTGGACGGAGATCAAAGCCGGGTTCAACGGCGGAATCATCAGCATCATCAACACCCTGGCGAACTTCAGCCCCATCGGCCTGATCTACCAGGCCTTCGCCGCCGTGCTGAGCTCCCTGGGCGTGGATCTGCCCAACCGCTTCACCGAGTTCGGCAACATGATCGTCAACGGCCTGGTCAACGGCCTCAAAGCCGGGCTCGGCGCAGTCAAGGACGCCATCAGCTCGATCGGTGACGCCAGCATTGGGTGGTTCAAGGAAAAGCTTGGTATCCACAGCCCATCGCGCGTGTTCGCTGAGTTGGGTGGGTTCACCATGGCCGGCCTCACGCAAGGCCTGGAAGGTGGGCAGAAAGGCCCTCTGGACGCCCTGAACAGCATGACCAAGCAGATGACAGCCGCCGGCACGCTTGCCCTGGGCGCCACTGCCATGCCTGCATTTGCCGTCGACACCAAGCCGCCGATCAGTAGCGCGGCGCCGACAGTCGTTTACGACAGTCACGATGTGTACCAAATCGACGTCGCGGCAGGGCCTGGCACAGACATACAGAGTCTGGAAAAGAGCCTGCGCGCCATCCTCGCTCGCATCGAAAACGAAAAGAAAGCGCGTCAGCGCAGCAAACTCTCCGATCTGGAATAACCACCATGATGATGGCCCTCGGCATGTTCGTGTTCAGCCTCAGCACCGCCGCCTACCAGGAGCTGCAACGCCAAACCGATTGGCGCCATGCCAGTAACAACCGCATCGGCGCGGCGCCTGCGCGACAGTTCGTGGGCCGTGGCGACGACGCCATCACCCTCCCAGGCATCATCTTCCCCGAGCTGGCCGGCACCACCCTCAGCCTCGACGCGATACGCCTGATGGCGAACACCGGCAAAGCCTGGCCTATGGTCGAGGGCACCGGCCGGATTTATGGACTGTGGGTGATCGAAAGCCTGAGCGAGACCAAGACCCTCTTTTTCAGCGACGGCACCCCACGGCGCATTGAATTCACCCTGAGCCTCAAGCGTACCGACGACGACCGCATCGACCTGCTCGGCGCCGGTACCCGGCTAGGCGTCAACATCCTGCGAGGCCTGTTGTGATCGAGTCCGTCATATCCAAGGTCACCGGCTACCTGCGCAACACCGCCGAACGCTATGTGCGTGATGCGGCCTATCCCGTGCCGGCTTACCGCCTAACCGTCGACGGCCTGGACATCGCCCAATTGATCAGTCCGCGGCTGATGAGCCTGGAGCTGACCGACAACCGCGGCGTCGAGGCCGACCAGCTAAGCATCACCCTCAGCGACCACGACGGCCTGCTGACCATCCCGCCCAAGGGCGCGGTACTGCGGTTGTGGCTGGGCTGGAGCGACACCGGCCTGGTGGACAAAGGCACCTACACCGTCGACGAAACCGAACACAGCGGCGCGCCGGACGTGCTCAGCATCCGCGCTCGATCGGCAGACCTGCGCAAAGGCCTCAAAACCAAACGCGAACGCAGCTGGAGCAACACCACCCTCGGCGACGTCCTGGGCGATATCGCCATCGGCAACGGCCTAACCGCCACCATCGCTGGCGCGCTGGACGGCCTGCCCATCCTGCAACTGGACCAGGCCAACGAATCCGACGCCAACCTGATCAGCCGACTTGGTGAAGAATTCGACGCAGTGGCCAGCGTCAAAGCCGGGTGTCTGTTGTGCTTACCGGCGGGCGGCGGGAAGACCGCCAGCGGCATGGACCTGCCCCACATCGTCCTCACCCGCGAGGACGGTGACCAGCATCGATACCTGCAAGCTGACCGCGACAGCTACGACGGCGTACGCGCCTATTACTACGACGTGAACAGCGCCAAGAAACAGGAAGCCATTGCCGGCGGCGGTGACAACCTCAAGGACCTGCGTCACACGTACAGCGACCAGCAGTCGGCCTTGCGCGCTGCCCGTGCGGAGTTCAGGCGGTTGCAGCGCGGCAGCGCAACGCTCAGCTATACCCTGGCCATGGGGCGACCGGATCTGATCCCCGAGCTGACGTACACGCTCCAGGGTGTGAAGGAGGAAATTGACGAAATCATCTGGTACGGCGGGAATGTGCAGCACAGCCTTAGTGCGGATGGCGGCTACACCGTCAGCCTAGAGCTGGAGAGCAAGCTGCCGGAGGACAACATTGAGGACCTGGCGGAAGAGAACAAGGGCGATTACACGGGGATCATCGCGTACTACCGCGACCTCAAGACCGGGAAGGAAAAGACGATTACGGCAGGAGATCAGACGAAGCCTAGGCGGTTGAAGTGGCTGTACGCCAGCAACAAAACAGCCAAAAGGGCCGTAGATAGAGAGTGGCGAAAGATCCAATCAGACGCCACCTAATTCTAACAGGGAAATCCCACGGGCAAATCACGATAACTGATGAGCCATGTCAACCAAAGACTTATATACGCTCAGTATTGGAGGCTTCTCATAACTATCTAAAATGTGAGTCTGCCAATGAGCCTCATCCATATTCCTATCAGGCGTCCTGCCACGCATAAGACCAACATTAAAGCTAATCAAATCTGCGATATTCACCAATGCAAATTTTGCATGAACCTTGTACTTCAAACCTTTAGGATCAAGTTGACGAGTCACCGCCGCCCCCCAGTCTCCCGTAGTAATATCCTGATAAAACTCAATTCCTTTCGCCCTTGAAAACACCAATATTGCCAAACAGAAAAAATGAACCTTCCCCTCAACAAAATCACAACATGCCTTTATCTGCCGCATATAGGAGAGTATTTCTCTCAACTGCACATTAAATGCATTACATAACGCGACCATCAGCAGACAGTTTTCTGAATAGACCTTTGTTGCCTTTAGGGTAAGTGCGTCCGCCCTAACTACAGACCTACGACCCGATGCACCTATGATTTCTACCTGTCTGCCATCAACATACAGGCCCATCTCATAAGAATCAACACTTGGCAAATTCCCACGAATAAACCCCCACAAATTAGAATTATCAAGTGAGAATTCAGCATCAAAAAACCTTCTTAAATAATTTTCTGACGAAAAGCCTTGACCGTATACAGCTCTTATGGAGTGAGCCAATTGCGCAGAGTCCGAGGCAATTATGAACTTACAATCTTTCAACTCAAAAAAGTGCTTTATGCGTTCTAGCAACTCGATCGCATAGGTAGGTCTGCACCGATCCAACTCGTCTATGAATATAAAAGCCGGAACATTCAAACCTTTGTCTTCTGCGGCCATATTTAATCGTTCAATAACCGCCTGCTTAAATTCTTCTACGTGCTGGGTCGTTTTTGACTGATCCTCAATCAATGTTGACACTAATTTTTGAACGCCATCTGCTCCATCATTGTCACCACCTTTTCCTAGTAGCTGTTCCAGCTCTACACCAAAATATTTTTTCATTAACCCCTTCGCAATCAGAGGCGCAGCTTTTTTAAGCACTTTAGTCGTCAAATCAACAGCGCGCCTTCCAGCCTCCGTTGCAGTGATATCTAACCCATCTTTTGTTTGCTGTTCAATGCATGTTATAAGTGCTAGCAAAGGTTCTGCTGAAAAGTCAGTCTCCCAGGCATTAAACATGACACACACATGCTTTTTGCTAAGCTCCTCTTTCCAACGCTGAAGAAAGAACGTTTTTCCTGCCCCCCATGGGGAGTTAACATTTAATACCTTTATATGATCATTCGCGAGAATATACTTCGTCAGAAACTCACTACTTAACTCACGCCCCATAAAGTCATCATCCCACACCCCTGTATCGCCCCCCATACTACCTCCATTAAAAATTTAACATCCTTAATAGAGACCCCAAACATAATCCAGGGCCTCCGACACTCAATCAGACAAATTAGAAAACGCCTCTAAAATGCGCAGTAAATCCTTCTGCCTTTCCAATTTTATCATTCTAAACATGAAAATCAGTATTAGCTCCTGCTCACTGAGACTGTTCGCATCCACATCTAAATTTTTATTTGAATACGAATCGCTGTTCTCCATCATGCGAACACTCCTTTCACACGCAACGGGGGCACGGCGCCTGAATGGCACCGTTAAAGCCTCTCGGGGAACAGCTAATTTCCTTCACGTATTGCAGTGTCATCGGACAGCAAGCAGAAAAATATGTGTGCTATTACGTCAATGGGCAGGCTTGAAAGGGGGCAGCGTCATGTAAACGCCGTTCTCACCCCACCCCTGCAAATTGCCCTTAGCATCAACGACGTAATGCTCGTTGAAACCGGTCTCAGGATCATCAAGACGCAGCCCACCATCCGCCTGCTTTTTTCCTACATAGCGCTCGGTGTTTTTCCCACCGCTGGCAAAGATGGAATCCATCAAATACTTATCGTTTTTCTTGTACAACACCATTACATGACCCAGCGCCCCATCCTGAAACCAACTACCGATCCTTTTGGGATACGCTTTCAGGTCAAGCCCTTTAAGGGCTTGATAATCCTGCGCGCTCAAACCGATCAAAGAGGATTTGTAATCAGGGTCAAAACTGGCATTGGCCCAATAGGTGCTTTCGGTTTGCCCTTCAACGCGGAAGCCTATGAAGGTTTTGTCGGCCTTGGATTTGGTATCGGCGCGAATGGCTTTAGCCACCTCAGCCAGATCGGCGTCGCTTAAACGCTGTGGCAGCAAGACTTCGACTTTCCGAGGCTTACCCTCCCGGAATTCATCCTTGGTAATCGAGTAGGCCGCCGATTGCTGTGCAGGTCCCTCAGCAGCTTTTGCCTTTTTACTGCTGGTGCACATCGACAACCCTACGACGACAATGACCACCAGCAGGACGAATCCGAATACCTTTTGCAAAAAGGTCACACCAGGACTGCGAACACCGCAACTTGGGCAGACCTCCGCGCTTGTATCCACCTGGTGTTTGCATGATTTACAGGGTGTTAATGCCATCCGAACCGCTCCTTTCTTTTCCCACGAAAAAAACCGACCTTCATGGTCGGCATGTCAAATCCGCGTCTAAAGCTATGACCCATTAATTGGGCGGCTTTGATCCTTCCAGACCTGCTGCGCTCGCAAATGCCGATGCCGTCCGCAACAACACGCTGCGGTCCGGCTCTGACATCTGACGCATGCTCCTTAATACGGCCGCTTCTACCTCACTGAGGTTATTGAGGTTTGCGTCAGCTCGCGATCCCGTCAGTACGTAGTGCACATCAACACCAAGCTCCTGAAGCCCGGCGAGATAACGCAAGTCAGGCGAACTGGACTCAAGCTCATAGGCCTTTTGAGTCCCACGGCTGACGCCTGCGGCCACGCCAAAGTCGGTCTGGTTTTTGCCCAGCCGCTCGCGCTCTTCTCGCAGACGTTCACCTACCCCAGAAGATATGAGCATTTTTTTGATCAAAATAATTTGACTTGAGCAGAAATCTGACCAAGAATCCTTTCATCGAACACGATTAAACACGGACGAACACTATGCATGCCCTACAGACCCCCGAGCAAGCCCGCGCGGTTCTTGATCGCGAGGGTAAAAGCATTGCCGAATTCAGCCGCCAACATGGCTTGAACAAAAATCTGGTCAGTGACCTGCTGAACGGCCGAAAGAAGGGCCGTCGCGGTGAAGCACATCGAGCAGCCGTACTGCTCGGTATCAAAGACGGCCAGATCACAAACTAGGGCCTCTGGCTCCAAGGGGAAACCAGAAGATGAAACGCCCAGTTCTAGACAGCAGGAAGAGCGTTGTGATGGCCGTCATCGGCGCCTACCCAGGTGGCCGGGAATACGCCTCAGCTGACCTCGGCATGCCACTGAAGAAGTTCGACAACCAGGCCTACGAAAACGCCGGCAGTCGCCCGCTCACAGACGCGCACATTCACCGTCTGGAGCAGGTCGCCGGCACCACGTTCCTGGCCGATTACATCGCTTCACTGTACGGCGGCATGTTCGTTCCGCTGAGCCTCCCTGAGAACCTAGACAACGTGGAGTTGTACAGCCGCTCACTCAAGGCTTCCGCCAAACGGGGCAAGGTCGATCAAATCATGTCTGCGGCCCTCGATGACGGCGTTATCGAAAAGAAGGAAGCCGACGCAATCATCGCCGCACTGATCACCTACATGTCCGCACGCTACGCCGAAGTGTTCGCGACCATCCAGCTCTACAGCCAGGGAGCTGTCTAGTGAGTACCTACAAACTGGTTTGTCCCCACTGCCAAGGCCGTATGCGCATCCGCACCAGCGAAGGCCAGCACATTTTCCTGCGTATCACTTACATGCAATGCACCAACGAAGCTTGCGGCTGGTCGGTGCGTGCTGAATTTCAAATGACCCACGAGTTGAGCCCCAGCGGCATGCCCAACCCGGCCGTGAAGCTGCCGATTGCGGACGTGGTCATTCGTCGCCAGGCAATGAAAACCGCCAATGATCAACCTGATCTGTTGGACCAAATGGAAATGGAGGGTGCGTGATGAATACTGCTAACGATACCAACTACCAGGAATACCAAGCGACGATGCAAGCCGCTGGCCTGTCCTTCCTGCAGCGCCACCAGGGTGAACACCTGGGCAACGACCAGTTGCTGTTCTGCCGCGCCGTGCAGCACCTGGTAGGTAGCCTGGAAGTGCCGTTGCACATGGCCGAAAAACTGATCAGCCGGGCCTACGGTGAACTCAAGTCCAACAACGACCGCCACCAGCTGGACGTCGACGCCAGCTCCGGCGCGGTGGCCGTCATCACCGACCCGGCCAGCGGCATGACCTGGGCTGTACCGGTCAGCCTTATCTACCAACGCATCATCAACGCACCGGAAAACCGCCGACTGCGTCTCGTCACACCGTAACCCCCAAATAACCCCCGCCCTGCCCCATTCCCAATGGGTTTGGGTGAGCTTTGCCCGCAATCCGAGGTGGACCATGGAAATCGACATCGCCATCACCGCAAAACTGCCTCGCGACCAGGCCGAGGCACTGCTCGTTGAACTGCGTGCGCAGTACGCGTTGCTGTTCAACGAGCATTGGTATGACGACCGTTTCCGCATGATCCCAGAGGGTTTGCGGCATGGCTCGCTGCTGGTGGCCTTCCCGGGGTTGGCTGCACGAAAAAGCCTGATAGGCGCCCTTAAACACAGTCTCGACGAAGCGAAGTAAGCCACGATGGAAATGAAAGAGAGGCTGCGCGCCGATGTCATCCAACGCATTGAGCAGGATTACCAGCTCAAGCACATGCGTGGCACCGACTATATGCGCAAGGGTGTTTGCCCTGCCTGCGGCCAGAAGACCCTGTACACCTTCTACAACTCGCCCTGGACGCTAATCTGCGGGCGGCCGGAAAAGTGCGACCACCGCGTCCACGTGAAGGACGTTTACGACGACCTGTTCAACGACTGGAGCAAGACCGCCCCGTCGACGCCGGACAACCCCCAGGCCACGGCACGCGCCTATCTTGAGTTTGCGCGGGGCTTCAAGTTTGAGCTGATCGCCGGTTGGTTCACCCAGGAGAACTACTGGGATGGCCGGCTAAACATCGGCAGCGCCACGGTGCGTTTCGCCTTAGAGAAAGGTGGGTATTGGGAACGCCTGATCGATCGGCCAGACCGTTTCGGCAAGATGAAAGCGCGCTTCCGCCCCACTGGTGAAGGTCTGACCGGTTACAAGGGTGTCTGGTGGTGCCCGCCGAGCGTGGACCTGCTGGAGGTCGACGAACTCTGGATAACAGAGGGTATCTTCGACGCTATTGCGCTGCTGCATAACAACGTGTCGGCCGTGTCGATGATGTCTAGCGCCCCCTGCCCTACCGACTCACTCAAGGCCCTGGTCAAACTGCGCCACGACGCTGACAAGCGCTTGCCGGTACTGGTGTGGGCATTGGATAACGAGCCCGTCGCCAAGGCCAACATGCGGCGCTGGGCGAAAGAGGCCCGTGACCTGGGCTTCACCTGCAAGGCGGCGGTGATTCCACAACCCCACGGCAAAAAGGTTGATTGGAACGACCTGCACCTGCGCTGGAAGCCGATCGAAGGCGACGATAAGCGCACCCAGCAGATTGAGCAGGACCTCGACGAAGCCCGCCACCACGGTGACCTGTTGCTGGCTGACTCGGCCGAGGAAAAGGGCTTCCTGATCTACCTGCGCGACGAGCGCAAAGAATTCAACTTCACATTCCGCAAGCGCCTGTACTGGTTTCGGCTGGATCTTGAAAAGTACGACCGGGCCATGAGCGATCTGGAAAGCTCAGACCGGCATGAAGATCAACTGCTCACTGATGAACAGCGCCGCTACAAGGCTTTGCGCCAGTCCGGCTCTGTGACCAGCATCGCCAACTGCAACTTCCAGGCGCTGTACTACATGCGCAACGACCTGACCGACGAGGCCTGGTACTACTTCCGCATCGAGCGTCCGCAAGGGCCTGCCATCAAAAGCACGTTCACAGCCAAGCAACTCACGTCGGCACCTGAGTTCGCCAACCGCCTGCTCAACGTCTCCAACGGCGCGATGTTTGAGGGCAGCGCCCAGCAGCTGAAGCGGATTCTGGCGCCCCAGCTCGACTGCCTGAAAACCGTCAACACCATCGAATGGATCGGCTACAGCCGTGACCACGGCGCCTATGTCTTCAACGACCTGGCCTTCCACGGCGGCAAGGTGCAGGTACGCAACACGGAAGACTTTTTCGACCTGGGTAAGCTGAGCATCAAGTCGCAAAGCCAGTCACCGGTGCTGCACATCAATACCGACCTGAATGCCTATAACGAAGGTTGGTTCGACATTTACTGGCGCTGCTTTGGCGTCCAGGGCCTGGTGGTGCTGGCCTGGTGGTTGGGCGCGTTGCACGCCGAGCAGATCCGCCAGATCCACAAGTCACTGATGTTTTTGGAGCTGGTGGGCGAAGCCGGCTCGGGCAAGACCACCCTGGTAGAACTGCTGTGGAAATCGGTCGGGCGTACTGATTACGAAGGCTTTGACCCGTCCAAAGCCACCGCCGCCAGCCGCGCGCGCAACTTCTCGCAGGTCAGCAACTTGCCGGTGGTGCTGATCGAATCCGAGCGTGAGCAGAAGGAAGGCCAGCCGGTTAAGCACTTCGACTGGGACGAACTGAAAACCGCCTACAACGGCCGCAGCGTTCGCTCCACCGGCGTGAAGAACAACGGCAACGACACGCACGAACCACCGTTCCGCGCTGCCCTGCTGATCGCTCAGAACAACCCGGTGAACGCGTCGGAACCCATCCTGCAGCGTATCTGCCATGTCCACCTGACACGCGAACACCACACGCCAGAAACCAAGCAGTACGCCGAGCAACTGGAGCGCATGCCGATGGACAGCATCAGCGGCTTCCTGGTCAAGGCACTGCAACGCGAGGCCGAAACCATGCGGCTGCTGGAGGTAAACACCTCCGGCTACGAACAGGAGCTGCTGGCCCTGCCTGGTGTGCGCACCGTGCGTATTGCCAAGAACCACGCCCAACTGCGCAGCCTGGTGGATGCACTGGCCGGCGTCGTGCCGCTCGGTGATCGCCGCAAGGCCCTTGCTCACGCGGAGATCAACCGCATGGCCCTGGAGCGGCAACAGGCGATCAACGCCGACCATCCGACCGTGCGCGAGTTTTGGGACCTGTATGAGTTCCTCAATGGCATGGACGAGAAGACTGCACTGAACCATGCGCGCCGCGATGGACTGATCGCCGTGAACCTCAACGAGTTTGTGGAAATGGCCGCTAATAAACGCCAGCAAGTGCCGCCGCTGAGCGACCTGAAACGCCTGCTCAAGACCAGCAAGTCACCCAAGTTTCTGGAATCGAACAAGCCCGTCAACTCGTCGCGCCAGGTCGACGCCTTCGACAAACCTAAAACCATTCGCTGCTGGGTATTCCAGGGCGTGTAGGGGCTGCAACCCCTAGATATCTACCACCCAAAGGAGAAGCACCATGCACATCCAAGTCATCACCGGTGACGGCAGCCAGGGAGAAACCAACCGTCTTCGGCACCTGAAAGAGCTGAAGGACTGGTTTAACGAGTCCGGGAAAATCGTTCACGCGGAGGCCTACGACCCGACAGGGTTGGTCGCGATCCTGGAGGTTCGTGCGGTCAGCGACAAAGAAATCCTGGTGCTGGAGTGCAGCCGGGATCAGATCCAGGCGGTTCTGGAGTGGCAGTCAGCAACAGATGAGGTTGTTGAGTTTGAAAACCTGCTGCTGCACCTGGTGCGGAAGCAAAACCCCACGGGCGAAAGCCAGTAAGAAGGTGGTGCCGAGGGGCTGCAACCCCTCGACACCGACCACCCAAAGGAGAAGCACCATGCAAGTGAATCAACCCAAAGGCGGCACCGCAGAGGCTACCACACCCCCGCTGGCTGTCGGCGACAAGGTCAGCTACGTCGCAATGAGCGGTGGAGGCAGGGAATACCATCTCAACGCTCGCACCGGAGTCATTGAAGCGATCGATGGCAGCGTTGCCACCGTGCGCACCGCAAGAGGTCGGAGTATTACCAAACCACTCGGAAAGCTGACACCGGATGGGCAGCCCAATGCCTTAACGCGAATGCTCATGGAGGGCCACTCATGATCAAGCGCACCCTCACCCACTTCCACCTCTGCTGCGGCCTGGGCAGCGGCGCCGCTGGCTTCAGCGACTCCAAACCCGTCCTGGGCCCCGTGCAAGCTGAATGGCGCTGCCTGGGTGGCGTCGATGTCGACCCGGCCGGGTTGCGTGACTTCCAGATGATGACCGGCGTGCCTGGCACGCTGATGGACTTGTTCACCCGCGAGCAGTTCATCGCATTCCACGGCCAGCAGCCGCCCGCAGGCTGGAAGGAAGCCACGGCCGAGGATTTGCGCCGCGCCGCCGGCAACGAAGACCCGGACGCAGTGTTCATCAGCAGCCCTTGCAAGGGGGCCTCGGGGTTGTTATCCGAGGCGATGAGCCAGACGCCCAAGTACCGGGCGCTGAATGAGCTGACGTTGCGCTGTGTATGGCTGATGTGCGAAGCCTGGAAGCACAAGCCAGTAAAACTGATCGTGTTCGAAAACGTGCCACGCCTGGCAACCCGTGGCCGCTACCTGCTGGACCAGATCACCAAGCTGCTCCGCCATTACGGCTACGCGGTGGCGGAAACCACCCACGACTGTGGCGAAATTGGCGGGCTGGCACAGAGCCGCAAGCGCTTCTTGCTAGTGGCCAGGCACGTCGAGCAGGTTCCGGCATTCTTGTATGAACCTGAAAAACGCAGCCTGCGCGCCGTCGGTGACGTGCTGAGCCGCATGCCGCTGGCCGGCGATATCGATCAGGCCGGGCCGATGCATCGGGTGCCGGCGTTGCAGTGGAAAACCTGGGTACGCCTGGCCCTGGTCGAGGCTGGGAAGGATTGGCGCAGCCTGAGCCGATTTGCGATCGAGGACGGGTATCTGCGCGACTTCGTGATCGTGCCGGAACATCGCGCCGGTTACATGGGCGTTCACGATTGGCAGGACACCGCCGGCACGGTCGCCGGCCGGTCGAGCCCCACCAATGGCAAATTCTCAGTTGCGGACCCTCGACCTACCAGCAAATTCGAATACACCCAGTACGGCGTGCTGCCCTACAACCGCCACTGCGGTGTGGTCACAGGTCAGCGCAGCCCAGGGCAAGGGACGTTCAGCGTTGCCGACCCACGTATGAACGGCGAGCGCCATAACAACGTGTTCCGCGTCGTTCATAACGACCAGGCGGCGGGCACTGTCACCGCTGGGCACGGCCCCAGCTCCGGTGGGCAAGCGGTGGCCGACCCTCGGCAACCGTCCAAGGGCTTCGGCAAGTACCTGGTCACCGACTACACCAAGCCCGCCGGCACCGTAATCGCCGGCAGCACCACCGGCCAGGGCGCTTTTGCTGTGGCCGATCCGGCCTACAAAAACTGGCACCCAACGGCCAGCACGCAGAAGCTGCGCATCACGCCTTGGTGTGACAACGCCAAGACCGTGACCGGCTCGCAGCAGGTTGCCAGCGGCGCGTTGTCGATCGCCGACCCGCGCCCGGGCATGTCGCGCACCAAGGGCGATGCATACCTGACCGGCGGACATTACGGTGTAGTCGACTACAACGCCCCGGCTGGCGCCGTTTCCGCCAGCGCCTGCCACGACAACGGCCGGTGGTCGGTTGCTGATCAGCGCATGCCAGCACCCAACGACCGGCTGACGTGCATGATCACCAGCCTCGATGGCACCTGGCATCGGCCGTTCACCACGCTGGAGCTGGCGGCGCTGCAATCGCTGTTTGATCCAGAGGATCACTGGTCAACGGACCCGCAGACCGCCCATGAAATCCAGGTGATGCAGCGGGTGCGCAAGATCGAGCAAGCGCAGTTCTTCCTGCTGGACGGCCTCAATGATGGCAACCACCGGGAGCGGATAGGTAACGCAGTACCGCGCGCAGCGGCAAAAGCGATGGCGAATGTGTTCGGCATGACGCTGCTGCTTTCCGAGGCTGGAGAGACGTTCATGCTCAGCAACGTGTCGATTTGGGTAAAGCCGGTGGCGATTGCGTTGAGCGTGGCTCAGCAGGAGGTTGGCGTATGAGCGTCATCCTTATTCTTTACCTGTGTGCGGACGCGATACGAACGAACTGCCAGGTTGTAAGAGCAGAGAGTTGGAACGGTCCACACGCCTACGAGCGGTGTTATGACGTCGCGCGGGGACTCACCGAGGAGATGACTGCACCCAACCGGGACCGGCATCGGTTCGTTTGCGAGATCCTGGGGGAAGAAGCAAAACCCGCAGAGCAAAAGGTGCCGCCCGCGTTCATTCATCAATCTTTTCGGATGTGAGGGGGCTCCATGAACAACGGCAAATCCTTCCCATGGAATCTCGACCTGATCGGCGTCTGCGACCAATGCAATAGATCCCGCGCCCACGGCAACCACCAGAAGTGCAGCAAAGCTCGCCAGGCCCTCAACGCCAAGCGCCGCGCCGAGGAAAGCGAAAGCGGGGCTAAACCGGCACCTAGAAAAAGCGCCAGCCTGTTCTGGTTACTTCGCCAGCAGTGATCGGCAACACTAAACCCGCAATACATCAGGCCCGGCGACGGGCCTTTTTTCTTCATGTTGGCAGAGTCTTTCGATACATCGCGTGGGGACGCATATGGCAGATGGCGTAGAGGCCCGGGGCAATTCGGTACGGGTCTATTTTCGTTTCAATGGCGAGCTGTGCCGGGAGCTGGTGCCCGGTGGCAACACACCGGCCAACCGAGAGCATGCAAAGCGCCTGGTGACGGTGATCGAGTACGAGATCCAGGCCGGTACCTTCGATTACCGCCGGCACTTTCCCGAATCGACCAAACTGGCCGAGAACAGCTTTGGGCACTACTTGGACCTGTGGTTGACCATCAAGAGCAACAGCGTGGCCGCAACCTCTTTCCGTGGTTACAAGAATAAGGCTGAGGTCCATGTGCGGCCGCGCTGGGGTGACGTTCAGATCGATCAGATTGACCACTTGGACCTGCAGGAGTGGATTCAGGGGCCACTGTCGAAGCGGCTGAAGAACAAGACCATCCGCGACATTATCTGCAATGTACGCCAGGTGTTCCGACTGTACCGCACCCGGAAGAAGGTCGCGCACGATCCAACTGAGGGGTTATTCGTGCGTCTGCCCGACCCAGAAGCGCCGGACCCGTTCACCAGGGCGGAAATCAAGCAGATCCTCGAGACGCACACCAGCCGTACACAAGAGCTGCTGATGGTGCAGTTCATGATTTGGGCTGGGCCGAGGGTATCGGAGACAATCGCGCTGGCTTGGGAGGATGTGGATCTGGAACAGGGGACGGTGACTTTTCGTCGGTCCAAGGTGCGGGGTGCCTATCGCGTGACGAAAACACGGCGCTCTACGCGGAAGGTGCGTTTGTTGGAGCCGGCGTGGGATGCACTGCGTAAGCTGGACGCGATCAATCAGCTCAAGACGGTGGACACGGTCGAGGTTGTGGAGCGGGACAACAAGACCATTCGCAAGCACAGGCTGCACTTTGTGTTCCTGAACACCAAGAGCGGCTTGCCGCATGTCAGCGATTTTGTTGTGAGGGACAGGTTTTTCAAAGCGCACTTGAAAGCGGCTGGGGTTCGTTATCGTGGACCTGGTCAGTGTCGGCATACCTACGCTAGCCAGTTGCTGACGACTGGTGTGGCTTCGGTTGACTGGATTGCGGAGCAGATGGGGCATACCAGCGCGAATATGATTCGGCAGCACTATGGTATGTGGATCAACGAGGATGGTCCGGACGTTATCGGCATGCTCCAACATGCCCTGGGATTACAGCCAGCAGGCGCTGACGAAGCCCGGCAAACCGGACTCTGAATGCAGTCAATGTTTTCTCAACGTACAGAAAAAACGCCTAGACCATAATCGAAAAACGCACCGTTTTTTGGTGATTTTATCCTGACTTCTTTTTCGCGCTCCATCTCTACACAATGAGCCTTTGTCTATACGCAGAAGGAGCTAAATTTAAAATGGGAAAATTCTTTACAGATCATCTGACCGATATAGGAACGATCGCCACCATTCTTTCGCTGCTGGTAGCTGTGGGGGTTCTCGCGTTTTCGGCACTTAGATATGTGACCGTTCGCAGAGATGAGCTGCGCAACCAACGATACGAGCGATATCACCACCTTCTACGAACCATCAGCAGTGGTTCGGATGCTGCTGGTCTGCTAAAACGCGTAAGTCAAAGAGCCTACATTTATGAGCTGCGCCATTTTCCGGAATACAAGCACCTGACCATTCGCTTGATGAGGTCACTGGTGGAGGAGTGGCGTACCAACAGCGGAGCAAGCGATCCTGTGCTCGAGGCGGAAGTAGATGAAACGATAGCTGCATTGAAGTGATTGTCGTATGAGGAACTCATCCTTCAAACCACATTTGAAACATGCCGGATTTTGATAACACGGGTGCGACCGATGCTGGCATGCACATGCAGGCCAGCTAGCCCCAGTAGATTGGCCGTGGTGATTGGATCGCTGAGCCAAGGAGCAATACCAGCGCGAGCATAATCTGCCAGCATTACGGCATGTGAATCAACGAGGAAGGTCAGGACATCACCGGCATGTGCAGCAGGCACCGAAGATATATGTTGGACGCGGGCTGCTATCGCGCAGCCACGCCAACATCATTAAAACTATCCCAGTAGTTTTACTAAGCCACCCACGGCAGATCCCAGAATTGAGGTGACTAACGGATGCTTTAGCATGTCAGCGACTCCCTTCTTGGCTTCATTTTTTTCCGCTTCGGACCTACCACTCTGATCAATCCGAGCGATCAGCTCAGAAACACCCTGCTCAATGTGGAGCGTATTGTGATCACCGACTTGGAAACCGGTGGAGTTGCTGATGTTGATCGTAGTCTGCTTTATTGGCGCACTGCTTTTCGCAGGGCCTTTGCGTAACTTCAGAGTCCAATGCGGGCCGATACCATGGAGGCCAGGGGCGTAATGCACGTCTGTAACAGTATGTAGTTCTATTTTATTTCCTGGCAGAACCCTTTCTAGAAAATCGTCAACATCAACATCAAGCTCATCTTGGAAAATCGTAGCGCCCTTAGCCCCGACATTCGTTTGATACGGTCCTAAACGCCGCCCATCCAGCTTAACGATTGTGACGATGTCTTTCTGCATAGATGCAAATGGATTCATTTCCAACATACCTCCCGTTGTGATGCCACGGTAATACCACAACTGAAGTGTGCCCAACCAGCATCACGCCTGCGTACATCCGAATTCTCTTATCGCCTTCGATTGATAGACGAACGACCGATGAGCATTCCCATGATTGTTCCCATATCGGCGATTTTCAGACGCAAAAAACCACAAACCCCCGATCTTCTCTAGGAAAATCAGGGGTTTGTGTTTACTTAATGTGGCGGTGAAGGAGAGATTCGAACTCTCGATACAATTTCTTGTATACACACTTTCCAGGCGTGCTCCTTAAGCCACTCGGACACTTCACCGTATCTCGTCAAACCAGTTCAGTCTGTCGAGGCGCGCTAATGTAGTCGAAAGCCTTTCTGATGGCAAAGGTTTTTTTCAGAATATTCATGCGGTTAGCAGGTTATCCCGTTCCTTACCCGGCAAGGGGCGGTGATTGTGCCATTCTCAG
>Ga0308167_1001061_pt1 | contig 36456 bp, 41 predicted proteins | sample PhyCR1_2_FD_202138 | JGI IMG/M metagenome (GOLD analysis project Ga0308167, IMG submission 202138) | Phyllosphere microbial communities from UC Gill Tract Community Farm, Albany, California, United States - DLSLRC.R1 | ecosystem: Host-associated > Plants > Phyllosphere > Unclassified | place... | reverse complement strand
CGGTGACCGCGCCGAGCGAAGTTTCGCCCCAGGATTTGAGCGGGGCGAAATGGCCCTGGGCGCTGGCGGCGGCGAGAATGCCCTGGGCTTCGAGCCCGACCAGCGAACCGGTCCAGCGATCCGCGGCGCGCTGCGGTTCGTGGCGGGTGCCGGATCCGAGCTGGGCCAGGTCCTGGGCGTTGCGGAATTGATGCAGCTGGAAATGGCCGCTGGGGCCCTGCTGGTAGCCTTCGGCCAGCAGCAGCACCACCTCTTCCTGGGCGTCGGCAAAGAGCCGTTCTTCAAAGACTGCCAGGTGGACGGTGGCAAAGCGCTCGAGCAGCATCGCCCGCACCACGCCGGCGTAGTTGACGAACATCAGTTCCGCGGGCAGCACCAGGGCCATCCGCCCGCCCGGTGCCAGGAAGCTGGTCGCGTGAACCGCGAAGGCCGCCCAGATGCTGGCCAGCTCGTTCAGTTCCACCCCGGCTGCTTTGGCCGCCAGCCGCGAACGCTGGCGATCCGTTCCCCGGTGCAGCTGGTAGCGCACATAGGGAGGGTTGCCGATCACCACGTCCATGTCCGCGGTGCCGTCGATATCAAAAAAGTTCGCTTGTTCAATTCGCGCGTTGATTCCCTGGGCGGCCAGCCGCTCGCGGGCCTGGGCCACGGTGGGCTCGTGCAATTCATAGCCCAGCAGCTGCACGCCGCCCTGTCGCTCCCCCAGCTCGCGATGCACGGCTTCAAGGAATTGAGCGTCACCGCACGAGGGTTCCAGGACGCTGGTGGCCTGGCCATCAAGGGCCCATTGCGCCATGAAGGCGGCAACGGGTTCCGGGGTGAAATAGGCTCCGCGCGCATGACGGGCGGCAACCGGCTCTTTTTGTTCTTTACTCAACACGCATCGATCTTTCCATGGCGGCCAGACAGTTTGGCTGGACGCGGATGGCCGCTCCTGGGGCGGCAACTTATCCATTGTACGCGGGGTGCCGGCCCGGGCTTGGGCCTTAGTGGGCGGCCTCGGCCTTGCCCTTGTTCCGCAGCTTTTGAATCCCCAGGACGATCACCGTAATGATCGCGCCCATGATGAATCCGGCCACGCAGGAGAATGCGGTGTTGACGCACCATCCCAACACCGCGCCTGCTGAGCCGGTTGCGTGATGCACCAGCTCTTCGACATGGTGCACAAAGCCGTACGGGGCGTGCCAGCCAAGTTCATCCATGCCCACCAGCAACAGGTGGCCACCGACCCACAGCATCGCAACCACGCCGACCTTGCTGAGCACGGACATGATGATCGGCATGGCCTTGACCAGGCCGCGGCCAATTTTTTGCGATAGCTTGCGCGGCTTCGCGGCCATGTGCAGGCCGATATCGTCCATCTTCACGATCAGTGCCACCGCGCCGTAAACCACCACTGTCATCATGACGGCAACAACAACCAGGATCAGCGCACGGGTCAGGAACGGTTCGTGGGCTACCTCGTTGAGCGAAATCACCAGGATTTCCGCGGAGAGCACCAAGTCGGTGCGCACCGCTGAGTTGATGATGGACTTTTCATCACGCTCTTTGCCTGTTTCGCCGGCGCCGTGATGCTTGATCCATCCGAAGGCTTCAAGAAGTTTTTCCGCACCCTCGAAAACCAGGTAGGCGCCACCGAGCATCAGGATCGGGGTCAGCGCCCACGGGGCGAAGTAGGACAGCAGCAGGGCGGCTGGCAGGATGAAGAGCAACTTGTTGCGGATGGAGCCCACCGCGATTTTCCAGATGATCGGCAGTTCCCTTTTGGGCGAAATGCCTTCCACGTACTGCGGCGTGACCGCAGCATCGTCGACCACCACGCCCATGGCCTTGGTGCTCGCCTTGGCGGCGCCCAGTGCTATGTCGTCAAGGGATGCCGCAGTCACCTTCACCAGGGCAGCTACGTCGTCCAAAAGTGCTACAAGGCCTCCGGCCATGGTCGGCTCCTTTAAATGGTGATGAACATCGGGCCGATCCGCCCTGGCTCAAGGATTGTGGTCTCGCTAGGAATTCTACCGGTGCGGCGCTCATCCGGTTTGCAGGCACAGCTTCAACACCATGATGCTGGTGGCAGAAATGAAAAAACCGCGTCATGGGAGATCATGAACACGGTTCTCATCTGGGTTACGTCCAGTGTGGAGCCCCCTACCGGATTCGAACCGGTGACCTTCAGTAGCCGGTACAGCAAAAACCGCACACTCCTAGCGTCTCCCATTTACTCACGATGATCTGGCACTTTGATGATTTGGAGGAACTAGATGCTCCCGTGAATTCCCGATGTTTCCATTTCAAAACTTCACATAAACTGTACTTTTGGATTCACTCTCCCCGTGGGAGGATGAAGTCCATAGAAACTGGCATGACCGAGAAAATTGATGAAATGTTTACGATCCGAACCACCCGCTGGCTGACCCGCCCCCAGGCGGCCACATACACGGGCTACTCTCCAAAGACTTTGGCCAATTTGGCCAGCCAGGACCGCGGGCCGGCCTACCGTCGATTCGGCGGAGGGCGTGTCCTGTACGAGCTCGCCGATCTGGATTCCTGGATCATGGCGCAAGCAAAGCGGGTGGCCTGATGGGCCGGGCTGCGCTGCCCCTGGGCGGGCATGGGGAGATCATGGCTGAGCGGGAAGAGACTGGCTGGACCGCGTGGGCGCAGTTCAGGCATCCCACCACGGGCAAGACCGGTCGCCGCCAGGTACGCGGCCATCGCACGAAGGGCGCGGCAGTTGCAGCCCTCAAGGAACGCCTCGAGAAGCTGGCCGGCGGCGCACAGTCTGGCTGGACCGTTGCCCGCCTGGTCCGGGAATGGTTGGCCAGCGTGGAGCCTACCCCGGGCGCTGCGGGAATCTCACCGCAGACATTCGAGCAGTACGCGCGCCATTCGGTGCACATAACGCGCGAGCTGGGCGGGCTGGAGCTGGCGGAAGTCACGACATACGACGCTGAGGCCTTCATCGCTGGGCTCATGGACAAACGCACGGGCGCCGGCACCGGCCGTGCCAGGCTTACCAGGGTTGCGCTCTCCCAAGCGTGCGCCTGGGGCGTCCGCCAAGGGCTCATGCCCGCTAACCCCGTGCCTGGTACGAGCGCGGTGAAGGTGAAGAAGAAGGAACCCAAGGCCCTGACCACCGACGAGGTGCGGCAGCTGCGCGAGCTTGTCCATGACTGGCGCCCAAGCCCCGGTGTCGGGGGACCGAAACCGCGCAGCGACTTCGGCGAAATCATCGATTTGCTTCTGGGAACCGGTCTCAGAATTGGTGAAGCGATGGCGCTGCGCTGGGGCGATATCTCTCTGAGCAAGGCGCGCCTGGTTGTCGCTGGAACCATGATTGAACGGGGCAAGCTAGAGCGCCAACCATGGGGCAAAAGCGAGGGCTCCTACCGTTCAATCCCGCTGCGTCCGTGGCTTGTGGAGATGCTCCGCACCCGCAAGATCGCCGCCGGTATGCCCGACGACGAGCAGCCGATCTTCACCACGCGCACCGGCGCCCACCTCGCACCGACCGCGGTTCGCCGCACGCTGCGGCGGGTGCTGGATGACAGCGGGCTCGAATGGGTCACCCCGCACACCTTCCGCAAAACCACCGCCACATTGGTGGAGGCGACCAGCGGACTCGAGGCGGCACGGGCCATGCTTGGTCACAGTTCCAGCGAGATCACAGAAGGTTTCTACATCCAGCGGCCGGACGAGGTTTTGGAATCACATGCGGTGGGCCTGGACGCGTTGGCGCCGGCGTAAAAAAGAGGGCGGCTACTCCGGGTCCAGGAGCTGAAGACGCTTCATGAAAACCATGTAGTCGCCATCTATGAATATCCCGTCAGAGCTCCACCCACGCTCACGCAAGAAGAGCCTCATGGCGCTATTGTCCCGGTGAACATCTGCTTCGTATTGAGCTATCTCGAGTTCTACATTTTCATCAATGACGTCGTACGTGCTTTGAAGGAACTCGTCATAAGCGGCATTTGCCAATCCTTGACGACGGCAGTCAACGTGGGTAGCTAAGAACTCAAAACGGAAGAACGCGGTTCTTTCGTCCTTCAGGATCTCATGTCGCCAGACGTAGATGTTTTCGATCAGGTCGCCATGCTCATTGATCCGGATCCTAAATGGGCCATCTTTACGAGGCACACGGGCGTTGCGCAACTGCGATTGGACTGTAACCGCCCAAGGCTCCGATTGCACCTTCGCGTAAAGAGATGAAGCTGTGCCGCGCTTAGACAACGGGGCACAAGTAAACTGTGCAATTAGGCCTTTGTGTTCCCTAGCGGCCTCTACCCAAGGCACTATCGACTATTGCGACGGTACGTTCCAGAAAATGGAATCTTGCTAGCCGCTTCGCGAGCTTCAGGCGATAGCATCCGGGCCATGAGCCTGTCAGAGCGGCTCTCGAAAGTCTCATTAGAATGAGGGCTCGACTCCCGTAGTCCAAGCGCAGGAGAAAGAGGGCCCGCGAAGTTCAGTGCGAGGCGTTTATTACCCTTCGGGCTGAACGATGGCATGGTCATTCTCTATCCCTTCCGTACGCTGGAGTTCCTTATCGTACTATCTTATCCCTTCCTATCCCATCCTGTCCTATACAGCCCTATCCTGTCCTGTTTCGTTCGTAACAAGTTCGTGTGAAACTGGCCCCATACGACAGCCAGTACAAAGATAGAATCGATCACATGACCGATGCTGACCTTGAAGAAATCCGGCGCCGCCTGGCTGAAGACTCCCGCTTCCCGCTGAAAGATCTAGCCGAAGAACTGGGCCTAACCCTGGACGACTGACAGACCGAGAACACCCCGCGCAACAGTTCGCTGCGCGGGGTGTTGTTCTGTGGGTTGAGGTTATGCGGCCCGGAGGGCCTGGGCGGCAGCTGCTGCGGCGTCCATCTCTGATCGGCGGAGGCGCTCTGCGTCTAAGGCCACCACTGTTGAACCATGCAGCTGGGCAGAGAGGGTTCGAAGTTCTTCGGTTCCTCTCCATATGGAGCCGCAGCATCGGCAGCCTGCGGCACTACCCCGCATTAAAAGCGCTGTAGTGATCAAGTATTCCGGATCATCGGTTCGCTCCCCCGGATTGTCGCGGATCCTCGCCTGGCTGGCTTCGCACGCAGGGCAATTGCCTGGAAGGCGGCTCATTTTAGAAACAGGCTCGATCAGCAATTGGATCTGCCGACCCCACGTTTCAAAGCGAGCTCCGATTTTTTCGATCTGCTCGTCAGGCTGTCCCTCATGGATACTCAGCTCGTAGAGCCTCCGCAACTCCTCCTGGACTGGACCGCGTGGGGATGCCTCACCGGTGAGCAAGGTAATCCGTTCGGCAACCTCCTGGCGGATGCTGTCCTGGAGTTCCACGGCACCCCAGTTGACGATGCTCTTGGCATTCGGGGCGGTTGCCGCGCCACCAGTCCCCGCGAAGTTGCTCGTAGCGGTCAAGCTGGCCAGCAGTTCCATCAGTGGCAGCCCCACCGGCTGCCGTGTAACCAGCGAATCAAGGGCGGTTTGAGCTCGCTCTATCAGGGCGGCGCGGGCGGGAGTGAGTTTCAAGATAAACCTTCCATGGGGTTGTCTATTTTGTGTGCGGGTCGGCAATGGTGAGGGCAAACTTTGCCCGTGGAAATTCGTCAGATTCTGTACTGAATAAGCCTGGCAAATAGCGTTTATCGCCTGATCTCCAGTTAGTTGCCCGGGGCTGCGCTTCTTCCCGGAATTACCGTGAGTGCCGGGGCGGCCAGGTGGGCAGTGGCGCGGCCAGCCAGGTCGGTATATACACGCTCACAGGAGGCCGCATTTTGTGTCGCCGGCAGGTCGAGAACGAACCGGCCTGCGGGGCTCACCACTGAGCAGATCGCACCTTCGGCCACGCCGATTCTGAAGCCTAGCGCACCTGGAATCTCCGGGCTACACACTGCGGAAGCCAGCTGGAGGCGTTTCAACAGCTCATTGCGTGGGAGCTGGTAGCCGGCTGGCGGCATGCCGATACTTACAATCTCTTGGAGCCTGCTAATGATGGCCTGTCCAAAGCTTTCGCGCGGAGTTTTCATGGGTTCCTCTCCGGGGCAGACTCTCCGCCCTTCTACTGGGGGACATGCGTAGCCCCTGGTGGAAGTCTCACCACACGAAGGCAAAGAAAAACCCCCGCCAGAGGCAATTCTCCAACGGGGGTGTTCATGGTTGCTTTTAGCTTTCATCGCCTTCGTTGGCTTCGCGGATTCTTTCCGCCACCTTTTCGCAGCGCCAGTCTCGATCAACAATCGACCCCACGATGACCTCCGGCCAACACTAATTGTTGCGCTGCTTCAGAAACGCTTGCAGCTCGTCATGCGGGATGCGAACTGCACGCCCCACTCGGATGCCTTTTAGCTGCCCACGGGAAAGCATGCTCCCTACGGTTGCCGGGGCAACCTGCAGCTTCTCTGCGGCGGTATCAACAGAAGCCGTCTCTACCTCGATGACCTCCAGCGCCTGTGCTACCCTGTCCACCACTACCTTTTCCGAAACTTGTTGCAACTTGATCTTGCATAGTCAACCATACGTGGCGACATGGAGTATTGCAAGTTCATTTTGCAGATAATCCAGACTTGTTACAGTTAGAATCTTTGCCATGGCCGCCCCACGAAAAAGTAACCCTGATCCGACTGTCCTAGCCGCTGCTGAAGCCCTGACAGGACCCCTGCGCCTGCAGGTTAAGTCCAGCGCCAGGGACCTAGCAGACAAGCTTGAAATCAGCGAGGAAATAGCTGCCGCCGCACTGGCAGATGTGCTGGCCACGACCGTGGCAGTTCCTGCGCTGAAAGCTATAGGGCGTGACGCCGTAGCCGCTTCAGGCATGGGAAAATCGGCTGCTTATCAGGTCATCGCCGACCTGGGCGGAGCGACCCGCCAGGCAGTCTCACTGCGGCTCAGTGAACCTAAGGATTAGACCTGGCACGAAACAACCCCAACCTGGATTGGTATCAGGTTGGGGTTGTTTCGGCTTGCACTTCTAGTTAGCTTCGGGGAAGTCAACGTACGGCATCGAATCGGCAAGTATCGCCCCGTCGAAATCTCGATCTTCGAAATCAACCAGGTACTCGGTCAACTCGACGACTTCAGCTACCGATTCCTCGCCCTCGGAAGCCTTAGGCTCCGGACGTTGGCGCTGAACCGGGGCCGGCTCCGGACGTTGGCGCTGAACCGGGGCCGGCTCCGAAGTGAGCAGAACAAGCTCACGATCCCAATCAGCAGTCTCCTGCTCCGGCAAAGGATCCGTTGCCGGCAACCCTGCATCTCCCTCGGTTGCTGATTCACTGGCAACCAGACGCCATTTGGAGCCATCGATCAGCCAAGCGCTGATTGGTGCGCGACTGCCTTTGATGCGAACCGAGTGTTTACGGCTCTTGATGATCTCCTTCAGGATGCTGCCAAGCTTGCGTGAAGTCATCCCGTGGTATCCATGCTTCGAAAGCAGATCTGCAATCGCTCCAGGAAATAGCGCGATATCGCCGCCGTCACCGATACCTGTGGCACCCACTGAACCAATGACGGGCCCATCCAGGTGAGGCTGAGGCTGCCCATCGTCAACTCGCAAAGCGAAGAGCTCGACGAGACGTTCGACCACCGGTTGCCAGGTGCGCTCCTGAGCTTCGGCGTATGTGGCGCGGTGGCGCTTCCAAGCTTCACCGACCGACCGCCAAGCCTGCTCTCTCCAATCGTAGAATCGCTGGCGTTCTTCTCGACTCTCTCCTGCGACCATTGCAGCTTTGGCAGCCACGGTGGCGAATGCGGCAATGCCACCCAGGATCGGGCCAAGACCACCAAGATCGCGCTCGGTCATTTCAGGGAAACCCTGGCGCAGCACCTTCCTGCCGATTTCCTCATAGCGCCTGCCCCAGAAGTGGAAGCCTTCGCGGCGCTCATCCTCAGTTTCACCCCAAGCTTGAGCCAGATTCTCCTGAATAATCACGCTTTTGATCAAAGCCTGAGCGTTGCTCTCTTTGAGCGCCTCGCGCACCGGGTCGGCTTCACCACTGCCGCGGTAAAGCGGATTCGCCGGAGATACTGTCCAGCTGATGCCACGCTGAACTGTTGAAGCATCTAAACCGAGGGCATCCAGGTCCTCACCAGAGATCAGTGTCGAGCGCACCGCGCCGCGCAGTGGAACCCTAGTGACATACCCACCATTGGCACCGAGAACCTTGCCGTCCGAGAGGGAGATTTCCGGTTCATTGCCGCGGCGAATGTAGCGGTCGATTACCTGGCGCAACGCGTCGAATTGCTTGTTCTGGGGGGCCAATGGATCGGCGTTGCGAGCGTCATCGGCGAAAAGAACAATGTTGTTCCCGTCCTCACCCATGCTTTTCAGCTGGGCGGGCGTTCCATTCAGCTTGATCGCCGCTGCATCCATCCACGCCGGACCATTCCATCCGGAAGCGGTGACCCCGCAAGTTGTCTTACCGAAACCGCGGGTGCCGAAGAACAGGATGGTGGTTTTCGCTTGGATATCCAAGGCCGAAATGGTCACATTGAAGCCGATATTCGCCTCCCAGAGGCCCCCCTGGCTCTTATTCAGGATCTCGCCAGCTTGGATGATTTGATCGGCGGCAGCCACGATTTCCGACGCCCGAGCAGGCGATGCAACCATCCCCTCTTCATCCAGCTGAACGAACGGCATAGTGATCGCTGGGAGGTGTGGAATATCGGTTCGCACGGTCGGATCGACCCCCTCCGAGGTGTGCATTCCCTCCGAGGTAACGTAACCCAGCCGGCCGTCTCGATAGATCAGCCCGCTGGTTCGGATCCGCTCCACGGGGGTTGCGCGCCCCAGCGACTCACGCCAAGCGTCCAAGGTGTCCCCCTCATGGCGGCGATCCACCACGGCACCGGCCGCCTTGCCCCCGGTTGCTGCAGCCAGGAACGTCGCCACCGAGGCGCTGCGACCGATCAGCGCACTTAGCGGGATTCCGACAAATCGATGTTGTCTCAACTCCTGTCTCCCAGCACGGCGGGTGACCCATGAGACCTGCCCGGAGATAGCGGATTCCTCTTTCATCCCCTCCACGGCACCGCGCACGGTCTCCACCTTCTCGATGACCACTGCGGCTTCGGCGATAACCTGCTTCACTTCCGAGGACTCACCATTCACCTCCTTCTTGACGATGGCAACGGTGATGCCATCGCCAATCCGTACTTCTGCGATGCGACCGGCCGAGCCGATCATTTCCAGCTCAGGGCGGCCCGGCATCGACCCCAGCATTCCCTGTACTGCAGCCCACTGGCCGCCGGCACCAAAGAAATCATCCAAACCGGCCTTGGGATCGCCGTCGACCGCCGGAACTTTGACCAGATGAACCTCTGCGGCTTTCTTAGATGGGCTCTCCAAGAAATTGATCAGTTGGTCGGCTTGTTTCCAGACGGCCGCGTTGGTAGCGACGTCGGCATCTAGGGCAACCCAGGCAGCACGTCCGCGGAAGGAAATCGCATTCCAATCGGCGTTTTGGTGCCAGTTGCCCGACCCAACCAGGGAGATGATTAGGACGCGCTTCTCAACTGGTACAGCTTCCATAAGCGCGCGCAGCGCCTCATGGGCTGCAGCAGGTTCGCCACCGCGGGAAGAGGCCAACTCCTCGCGAGAGATTCCAGCGTCCAGCAGCATGGCGGTCAGAGCCGAATCAGCCTTGAGCAAGCCCTCAGCGAGAACTACGGTTGGTGCATTTGTGAACCACCCGGCCGGGGTGGCAGGGTGGACGTCCAGCACTGAGGCAGAACCGGCAGGGAGCACATATTTAGCCAGTTTGCCTTTGCTGTTGATTACCGGAACCGAGGGACGCAGCTGGTAGGTAGTCATTTCAACTGCACGGCCGGAGGTAGCGGCTTCAGCAACGCTTGCCGCGGCGAACCAGGGCATTGCCATTGCATCGCCGGTTTCGGAAGCATTCTTGATCTGCCGGCCCGCTGCGCTGTTCATCGACCTCACGCCCAGCTTAGTTGCACCTTCCTTAGGAGCATCCGGGTCAATCGTGAAGTATCCGCGAGCCGAGGCGACCAGCGGGGCGACCGCCGAGGCGGAGAGCTTCCCGGCACCGTGGGCTTCAGCTGGGCGCATCCATGAAAAGTCTGCAGCGGTGAATGGCACTACTGAGGAGGCAGCAGACGCGCTGACGGGCTGGACTGTAGCCGCTGACTGTGGCTGATCTTGCGGGGCTGCCTTGGCGGCAGGGCGAGCAGTACGCGGGGCCGCAGCAGCGGGGCTAGGTGTTGAGACGTCCAGCACATCCAAGGCATTCAGAGCCTGGTCGGCGGTTTGCTCGACCTGAGCGGTGTTTGCTGGGGAGAGGTTCAAAGTGACTCCTTGAGAGTAAAACCGGATCTGCAACCGGTGCAAGATGATCTTGCAAAATCAACTATACGGCGTTTTTCGAAGATTGCAAGTTGAACTTGCAATGTTCTTTTCCACCCCGTTTTTGGGGCTTCAATCTGGAACATGCGCAGACTCCGAGCGAAGCCTCACCGCTGCCGCGCGCGTTTCCACGCCATACATGTGTCCGGGCCGCAGCAGGAAAGCGGCCGAGAACAAGGACGCCCAGGGCTCGGGGCGGGATGAAAAACGCCACCCCGGAAATGTAGGACGAAGTTCGTCCTACGCGGAATCCCTTTATTTGCAAGGGAAGTAGGCCCTTCAGCGCGTGTAGGACGAACCCAGAAAACACACTCCCCCCTTTAGGGGTTTCATTTATCCCTTTTGATCTAGCTAAAGGACACTTCTCCTTGCAAGGGGGTGCCATATATTCTTCCTACACGTCCTACATATAGAGATTTAGTACTAGAAACCCCGTAAACAAAGGGATCCCGCGTAGGACGAACGCTAATTTTGTTCGTCCTACAACGCCCTACTCGTCCTACAAAGGGACGGAGGGTTGAATATGCTTGGGTTATGAGCCGCGAGCCCGAGAATAGAATCCCTACGCCAAGCTGGTTGAAACAACGAACTCCGCTGGAGATTTGCTTGATGATCACCATCGCTGCACTTCTGGTCGGCGTCACGACGCTTGCCACTCTTTTAGGCGGAGCCAATCCGCCACTCGAGCCAGCTTGGGGCAGCATTGCAGAATGGGCTGGGGTGGCAGTTACCTTCCTCGGCTTCGTCGGTGCGTTTGGTGCCCTCCTGCTGCAGCGTAGAAGCGTTGCAATTCAGTCAGACCAGCACGTGACCACACAGCAAGAGAAAGCCGCATCGACAGCCAAAGAAGAGAACGAGCGCAAGCGGATCGCCAAACAAGAGCGCGAGGTGTACGTTTCAGCGGTCCAAATCAAAATCGAGGTAGATGATGAAGCACACAGTTCTATCGGCGCACTTCGAGTAACCGCCGTGTCATTGCATGCCCATGCAACAGCCACCCCGGGAAGGGGTCACACGCTACTTGATGCCAACCTCTTCATACCATCAATTCCAGACCTGAAAAATGTGAATGACCGAATTAGCTCACCCAGGGTGTCCGAAGACTCAATGCGCGACCTTTCCTGGTCAGCCAGATCCGGAGCGTTCGATGTCGATTCCACTGACATCAAAGCTGAGAAGGAAAAACTGTGGAGTGCTCTACAGAATCAAGCCCACATTGACTTCACCGATCCGAATGGCGTTCGCTGGCGCAAAATGGCCAATGGGCATTTCGACGAGATAGCCACATCGGAATAGAAATTCTTCCACTATAAATGAATGTAGGACGAATGCTCGTCCTACAGCTGATTCCCATCGATAGGCGGCTTCTCATACTTGCCCCGCAGAGAATCCGACGAATCAATTTTTAGACCCTAGTCTGAAATGCAACCAAACGGTTGTACATTTACCCGGCCTGTGTTAAGCTGGAACTACACGGAATAGCTGTATCTAAGATGGCGATCCGCGAGGTTCAATTCCTTTGATCCAAAATCTGCTAGATCTAGCCCCTGCCGTCAGGCCGGGGCTTTTTCTATGTCCAAGACTCCCCTGCCCACTCACACACACCACCCCAAGCCGGCCGGCCTCCTATGGGAGAGCCGTCGCGCTAAGCAGATAATTCGCCCGATGGATCGTGGCGCCCTGCATGGAATAAACGGAGTGCGAGCAGGGGCCAAGCGTGCGCCGCCTGGGTCGAGCCCCGCGCCCTTCTGACTGGGCCCGGTTCAAAGTGCTCCCCGGCCGGCGTGCTATTCCACTTCTCATTCCTTATATATGGGGGCGCCACCGATGACCGTTCAAACCACACTGGCGGATCTAGAATCCACCTCCGCTGCGATCTTCTGGGCGAAGAAGCGTTGCCAGCAAAGCACAATGACGCAGAAGCGCTTAGAGGCGCTGGGTATCCACTTTGAGGTCCGCGACCTCGCCGAGCACCTCGCCGATGCCGAGCGCTTACGCCGAGCCGGCCATCTTGCCGTCCCAGTGGTGGAGCCCACCAACCCGACCATCCCCGCCTGGGCTGGCTTCCGACCTGATCGCATCCAGGCACTGGCTGCGACTACCGCACGCACCCGAGACTAGCTGAGGAGCACCCCATGGCCGATCACCGCGCCCCGCTTGAAGCAATCGCCCTGGCCCGAGTGGATGCCGCCATGCGGGATTCAGGTCTCTTGGATGGTCTCAAGAAAGACCATGGCCCTTTTCTGGGCAAGCAGCTGGCCCGCTCGCTCAGAGCCTTTGGGCTGGCCGTTTACCGTGGCAGCCTCTACGCCAACGACGCGAGCCGCGTGGCCACACAGTCAGAAGAGCAAGCCTACCGGTGCCAGCTCACAGCTTTGGAAGAGCTGCTTAGTGCCATGGCAACGCCCCTGCATGCTCGTGAGCCAAAGCTGCGCAAAGGCATCCCCTTTATGCCTGAGGCCGCACTGCCGCCCGGCGAAGGCTTTTTTACTGCATTCACCAGCTACTTCACACAGCTGCACGGGTTCATCAAACGCCTGCGCCCTTGCTTCTGTGGGGAGCAAAGTAGCGGCAAGCCGCGCGCCCACCAGCACGCCGCTTGAATGGGAAACACGGTAACGGCTGTTTCCCAGTTCCCCCAACTAGAAGGGAAGTACGCATGCCTGAGCTGATCCCATTTGCTAAGACTTTGACTCTCGCCCCGGAGCCGGCAGCCCCGCAGCGCCGCATGATGGCCATGGCAGCAACCACTGAGCCGGCACCAGCGCCGAGCATCCATGACCTCATCCCCCAGGCTGTCGCCGAGGTCCTGGCGCAGATGCATACAGCCGGAATCACCCAAGCCGATGATTCCTGGATCCGATCCAGCATGCACCGCGAAGGCAGCACGGTCGACACCGCCAAGGCTTATGGTATCTTGCCACCCGGAGCCCCGGCGCGACTCGCAGGCGGGCCGCTGGATGGGCAGAGCATGCCGAGCGAGCTGGAACCTAGCGGTGATCACTTACCAAGAATGACCCGGGCGGATGGCGCCTACTACGAATTGACCGACATCGATTACGAGGCCGGGGAGTACCTCTATTTATTCCACCCGGTGGAGACTCTTGGATTCACCTGGGGGTAGAGGGTATGGGGGCTAAGTCCGCTGGAAGGTCTACCAGGCGATGGCGCGAAGTCATTCGCCCTGCATTCAAAGCGCAGTGTGAAGCCGAGCAGGCGCCCTGCTGGCTCTGCGGTCGCCCGATCGATTACAGCGTCACAGATATTTACGACGACGCGGTCTGGGAGCCGGATCACTTTTACCCGGTGAGCACGCACACCGAGCATGGCGATGACCCGGCCAACCTGCGGGCTTCCCACAGGGGTTGCAACCGCGCACGTGGCAACAAAAAGGCAGCGAATCTTTTGGGTACAACTTCCCGCGATTGGTTCGCACGCCGCGCGGGGAAGGGGGATCCAAATGTTGAAGAAGTTTTGCCCTGGCTTTGATCTCCCGGGTAGTGGGCCTCTCTCCCCGGCTTACACCCCCCTATCGACGTTTTCCGCGTATTCACTGGGAAGCGCGCAACTTCCGTGCACGAATAACCACCAAAAACAGGGGTAAAACTGTGAAAACTCTTATCTTGGCGGCCGATTGGTCCGACGCCGACCGAGCCGCCCGCCGCGCTGGGTTGGACAGGCGCGACTGCACTCCCGTCTTCGGGGTGTCGGATCTGCGCGGCCGAGAAACTGGCGGGCAACCTCGCATCATCACCGATCACTTCCGGCGGGAGCCGGGCGCTGAGGATGCCCTGAAGCTCTGCGACCTGTTCCCCGCACGCGGTGAAGCATGAGCAAGTCACCACCAGAAACACCCCCAGCGCCGCGAACGCGAAAGCCGGCCGGCAAGCTGCGAACCGCCGTTCTGGCTGCGCTGCGAGGCGCTCAGGGGCTGACCGCGGCGGATGCTGGCGCCCGCGAGTTGGCCCTGTCGTACGCGGACGCTATCGACCTGTCCCGTCTGACCGGAGATCCTCAGGACCTCACCAAGGCTCTGCACCTTGGCCCGCACCTGCTGGCGGCCCTGAAAGCCCTGGGCTGCACCCCGGATTCCCGAGCTGCCCCCACCGCCAAGGCGGACCCCGCCGCCGCCGCGCTGGCTGCGCTGCAAGCCGAAGGAAAGGCGCGCTCCAAGAAGAAATAGAGGTGATGTGTCGTGGCAATGCGCTATGACGCGACACTCTCACCGATTCCCGGTGTGCGCGAGCCTCGCATCAGCACCAAACCGCTGCGGTCACTGACTGATGAATCCTCCATGGGTTTTGCGGCCATCCGCTTTGCCGAACAAGTCATGGGCTGGGAGCTGGTCCCCTGGCAGGAAGAATTCCTGATCCGGGCCCTGGAGCTGGACCTCGCCGGCAAGCTGCGTTTCCGCTCGGTGTTGCTGCTAATCAGCCGCCAGAATGGCAAGTCCGCGGTCATGAAGGTCATGAGCCTCTACCGGCTCTACGCAGATGAAACCTGCGAACTCGTCCTTGGCGTGGCCCATAAACTGGCAGGCGCCAAGAAGCCATGGACCGAGGCAGTCGCCACGGTCAAGAGCATTCCGGCACTGGCCGCACAGTTGGATGGAAAGCCACGAACGGCCAACGGCGACTTGTGTTTGCCCCTTCTCAACGGCGCCGAGTGGCGCGCTGAAAGCTCCGAACCTGATGCCACCCGTGGCTGGTCCGTCGATCTCTTGTTCTTTGACGAGCTCCGCACCCAGGAACAGCGGGATGCATGGGCCGCGGCCAAAGCGACCACAACCGCCCGGCGCAATGGTCAGGCATATGGTGTCTCGAATGCCGGCACGGCCAAGAGCTTGGTTCTGCGCGAAGAGCGCGAGACCGCCATTGCAGCAATCGATGATCCAAACACACGGCGAGCCATATTTGAATGGTCCGCCCATGAGGACGCCGACATCCTGGACATCAACGCGTGGGCGCAGGCCAACCCGAGTTTGGGCTACACCCTGGACATCGCCGTGCTGGAAGACGCCTCGAAATCACCAGACGTTGGCGGCTTTAAGACCGAGCATCTTTGCCAGTGGGTAGTCGCTACCGTGAGCGGTCCATGGGCTCCCGGAGTCTTTGAAGGCCTGGAGGATCCAACCTCTGAGCTGGACCCCGGACGCCCGTTCTACCTGGGCATCGAGACGAGCGCGAACCGCCTCACAACCTACCTAACAGTTGCCGGTTGGAACCTTGAAGGAACCCCTCACGTGGAGCTGATCCACGCACGCGCTGGCTCCGAGTGGGTTGTCCCGACTCTCCAGGAATTCGAGAGCTTCGGCGCGGCCGCAGTTGTGCTGCAGAAGAGCGGTTCCCAGGCTTCCGGCTTGATCGAGTACATCGAAAAGGCGGGCTTGCCCGTGCTGATGGTGGGCGGCTCTGACCTGCCCGCGGCGACTGGCCTGTTCTTTGACGCCGTCCGCGATGGGCGTCTGGCCCACCTGGGACAGCCCGCGCTCATGCTGGCAGCCATGACCGCGCAGCTGCGCACCGCCGGTGCCGCTTGGCTTTGGGATCTCAAGGCCAGCCCCGAGGACATCGCCCCGCTGGTCGCCGGATCGCATGCTCACTGGGCCCTGCTGACCGAAGCCAACCGCGCACCGGCGAAAGCCGGGCCAAGCTTCTATGACCTTGAAGGAGGTTTCCTCGTCTAATGGGGATCCTAAGCATCTTCCGAAAGAGCGCGGCAACCTCCGCGCCACGCTTCACCAACTCCGAAATCAACCGTTTCATCTTCAAGATGGGCGCAGCCGATCCGGAAACCATCTACGCGAGCCAGTCCAACGTCCGCGCCGCGGTTGATTTCATCGCGAACCAGGTTGCCTTGACCGGCCTCACCATCTGGGAAACGCTACCCGATGGCACCCGCCGCAAGAGCCGCGACAGCGTGACGGCCAAGACGCTGGCATCGCCAAATCCGGCCCAGACCGGAACGGAGTGGGTGCGCAACCTGACGGCGGACTTCGTGCTGAATTCAGATGCCTGGCAGCTGATCCGCCCGTTGCCGGCCGGCGGTTTCCAGCTGCGGCCGCTGACACCTTCCGGGGTGTCCATCGTCCGCGGTGCTGAGATCGACGAGGACCTCGTGATCCGATATGGGGCTTCCGAGATCGAGCAGCGTCATTTGCTGCATTTCGCGGGATTCACCGCTAACCACGACGCGCGCGGCCTCTCCCCGGTGGATACGTTGCGCGCCGTCCTGGCTGAGCAGATCGCCGCCCAGGAATTCCGCCTGCACACCTGGAAAAACGGCGGGCAGATTCAGAATTACGTTTCGCGGCCGGCCAACAAGGATGCCCCTTGGGATGACACAAAATTCTCTCGCTTCAAAGAGCAGATGGCCGCATACAAGAGCGGCGGCGGCAAGGCTGGCGGCATGCCGATTCTTGAAGATGGCATGAAGATTGAATCCGTCCAGTTCAACGCCAAAGAGGCGCAGTGGTTGGAGAGCAACCAACTGGCGCTGGAGCTAGTCTGCCGCGTCTTTGGCATCAACCCCGCGCATCTGGGCAGCACCCAGGGGTTGAGCTACGCGAACCTGAAGGACTTCCGCAAATCGCTGTACGGCGAGTCGCTGGGCCCGATCCTGCGCGTCATGGAAGAACGGCTGACGCAATTCCTGATCCCCCGGCTGGACCCGGACAAGACCCTGCATGCGGAATTCAACGTGAAGGAACGCCTCAGGGACGACCCCGTGGAACAGTCCAGCATCTACTTCCAGGCAACAGGGCGCCCCTACCGCACGGTAAACGAGGTCAGGGCCATGGAGAATCTCCAGCCCATCGAAGGTGGGGACACCCTGGCCGTGCCGCTGAACCTGCTGGTTGAGGGGCAGACCGGCACGAGCCTGGAGCCGTTCAAGTCCACCCGGGCCATCGCGACCAAGGCGCCCACCGATCATGTCGAGACGGTGCAAGCCACCGGCGAGGCCTCGAGGGCTTCCGAGACGCTGGTTGAGTCCACTCTGGAGCGTTTCTTCAAGCGCCAGCAATCCAGCGTCCTGGCCAAGCTGAACGCAAAGGCTGATGATGCCTGGTGGGATGCCGAGCGCTGGGACCGAGAGCTTGCCGTCGATCTGCTGGCGGCCTCGTTGAAGGTTACCCAGCAAGTGGCAACCGATCTGCTGGCCGGCATGGAGCTGGATGCAACGGCGTACAGCGCCGAGCAGACCGAGGCATTCCTAGCGGCGGTTGCTGCAGCCCGTGCCGCCTGGATCAACGAGGCCACCCGTGAAGCCATCCAGGAAGCCCTGGACGACCCCGGCGAGGATGACGAAGGCAACTCGATCCGAACTTCCGAAATGGTGTTCGAGGATGCGCGCGGTGAACGGGGCAAGGCCACGGCCGCAACCCTGATCACCACCTTGGCCGCTTTCGCCGCTAAGGAGGCCGCCGAGCAGGTGGGCGGATCGACCGCCACAAAAACCTGGCGCGTCCGCAGCTCCAACCCCCGCTCTGAGCATGTCCGCATGAACGGGGAAACCGTCTCAGTCGGTGAGCCGTTTTCGAATGGCGCGCAATGGCCTGGTGACCCCTCCCTGGGTGCTGATGGCGTAGCAAATTGCCGCTGCGCCGTCGAGGTGTCCTGGACAACCAACTAGCCCTAGGAGGCAACCCATGGCAGCAACCAAGCATGCCGTTTTCACGGTCAAGGCAGCCCCTGACGAGACCGCCGGCGCTGGCATCATCCGCGCCTACGCGAGCATGTTCGGCAACGTCGATTCTTACGGCGACGTGGTCATGCCCGGCGCGTTCACCAAGACCCTGGCAGAGTTCGCCGCTTCTGGCGACCCTGTTCCGCTGGTCTGGTCGCATGGCTCATCAGATCCTTTCAATCACATTGGATATTGCACGGAGATCAAGGAGACCGAAACCGGCCTTGAATTCACCGCACAGCTCGACATCGAGGATAACCCCACGGCCGCGCAGGCATACCGCCTCATGAAGGGCCGACGTGTAAAGCAATTCAGCTTTGCTTACTCGGTTGTTGAAGCGACCCGAGGCGAACGCGACGGGCAGCACGTGACCGAGCTCCGAGAGCTCAAGCTCTACGAGGTTGGCCCGACGCTCGTCGGTGCCAACCAGTCCACAGAACTACTCGACGTCAAGAGCGCCCCGGCGCCTGTCGAGGAAAAGGCGGGGCGCGCAGTCTCCGCCAAAAACGAGGAGCTGATCCGCAAGGCCCACGAGGCTTTGGGTGAACTTCTCGCCTCTATCGAGGTTGACAGCGACGCGAAGGCAGCCGAAGCCGGCCCCGCGGCCAAGGATGAGGAGCCCACCCGGGCCAAGTCCGAGGAGCCGCCCGCCAAGGCCTCCGCAACGCAAGCCGCCGAGCTCGAAACCTACCTTTCCGCACTCAATCTCGAAATGGAGATCACCAAATGAACCTTGCAGCACTGCTTGCAGAAGCCAAGTCCATCGTTGAAGCCGTCAAGGCTGGCAACGCTACCCCCGATCAGCTCGGCCGCATGGGCACCCTGCGCACCGAGATCGAGCAGGCCAAGAGTCACGCCGCCGACGTGGCCGCCATGGAAGGCATCATCTCCGGCGTGAAGGCCGCAGACCAGGACGCCCCGAAGCACACCGTGACCCGCGCCAAGTCCGCCGGTGCACACTTCGTCGCCGAGGCTGGCGAGAAGCTGGCCGCCCTCAAGAGCGGCCAGGTCCGCGACGTCGCCGCGACCGAGTACAAGGCCGCCGGCGACCCGCTGGCCACCGGCTCCCTGCGCGACGACCAGATCGACTTCGAGGTCGAGCGCCAGACCCGCGTAATCCCCACCGTGGCCTCCCGCATGGGCTCCGGCACCCTGACCGGAACCGGAATCACCTACACCGCCGAAGAGGCAAAGCAGGGCAGCGTGACCTCGGTTGCCGAAGGCACCAAGGGCTCGAAGGTCACCTACGCCTTCAAGCAGTACCGCGACGGCATCTCGAAGGTCCAGGGCATGACCGACCTGACCGAGGAGATGCTGGATGACCTGGATTACATCGCGGGCGAGGTCGACGGCCTGCTGGCCGATGATGTCGAGATCGAGGAAGAGCGCCAGATCCTGGATGGCGACGGCACCGGCTCGAACCTGTTGGGTCTGTCGCGCCGCACCGGTGTTCTGGCCGTGGCTTCTGCGGACAAGTCCGACAACGCGTCCGCCATCCACCGCGCCAAGACCCAGGTGAACATCGCATCCAACCGCGACGCGGACACGATCGCCATCCACCCGACTGACTTCGAGGCCTTGAAACTGGAGAAGGACAGTGACGGCCGCTGGATTGCCGGCGGGCCGTTCGCCTCTGCGCTGGGTGCGCAGGTCTGGGGCATGGATGCCATCGTGACCACCGCTGCAACTTTGGGCAAGCCGCTGGTTGGCGCCTTCGCCACTGCCAAGGTCTACCGCAAGGGCGGCGTGGCCGTTGCGGCTTCCGCCGAGAACGGCGAGAACTTCGAAAAGGGCATCGTAACCCTGAAAGCCTCGAAGCGCTTGGCGCTGCAGGTCAAGAAGCCTTCTGCTTTCGCCATCGTGACGCTCTCCAGCGCCGCACCTGCTGCCTAGCCGGTAGCCCCTCAACGAAGGCCCGCGGCTAACCATGCTGCGGGCCTTGGCTGTACCCCAAAACTTTCTAAGGATGTGACCGTGAAAATCGTTGAAGTGACCCACCAGGGCGTGAAGATGCGCCATTACGTGAACGAACCGCCAAAGCCGAAGAACAAGGCGGCCAAGGCTGAGGACAAGGCAGTGACTTTGCCAGCTGACCCGCAGGATGGCGACACCAAGCCCGCGGACGAAAACACCACAGCAGCGTAGCCAGGAGACCGCCCGATGCAATCGATGATCGCCGCCCCGGGCGGCTCCCGGGCTTACCTGGCCGCGGCTGAAAAGACTGTCCGCGATTTTGCCGGCTGGCACATTGCTCCGGTCCTCACCCAAACACTCACCCTCAACGGCTCCGGCGAACGCTCCTTGCTACTCCCTACGCTACGCGTCAAGGCCATCGCGGCCGCAAGCAATGCCGGCGTTGAGCTGGACCCCACCGCGCTGGAGTGGTCCGAAGACGGGCGCATCCGCCTGCCCGACGGCCAGCGCTGGACTGATCGCCTCCGCGGTGTCCGTATCACCCTTGAGCATGGCATCGATGATGCAAGTTTGGTGATCGAAACAATTAGCCAAATCGCGGCGCGTGCCGAGCTCTCCCCGACCGGCGCCACCCGCGAGAAAGCCGGCATGGTGGAGCTCACCCCAACCATGGTCGCACCGAACGCCGCCGGCGGTGTGGTGCTCATGGAGCACGAGAAAGTGCAGCTGGCCCCGTACCAAATCCGGGCAGGTGCCTGATGGCGCTACCATCCTTCGCCCGCCAGATCGTCCAGGTGCACCGCCGCGCAAAGGTTATCGAGCGCGGCACACCCCGCCCCGGCGCTGAAACCACCCACGAGATCACGGGCTGTTGGTCCGAGCCGCGAGCAACCGCCGGCGGCGTCAACCAAGCCGCAACCTGGGATTGGCTGCTGTTGCTCCCGCATGGCGCAGACATCATTGAGGGTGACCTCGTGACGCTACCGAGCGGACCGCAGCGCTTCCGTCTAGAAGCTCCACCGATTCCGCAATTCGGCATCTCTGGCGGGGCTTCCCATACCGAAGTTCATTTGATCCGAGAGGGGCACTGATGGCCAATAAGAGCGTTCGGATTGAGCTAAATCATTCAGGCATCCGCGACCTGGCGCGCTCTAGCGGGGTGCAAAACGTCATGGTCGGGAGAGCCGAAAAGGTAGCCGCGGACGCCGGAGCAGGTTTCATCGTCAAGCAGGGCATGAGTCGCAACCGCGCCCGCGCCGCGGTGGTCTCCAGCAACTTGGAAGCCATCCAAGCCGAGCAAACAGACCGCGCGCTGACCCGCGCCATTGACGCTGGGCGGGTGAGCTGATGGCTGTCCGGTTCCATGACGCCGAGTCCCTGGTCATCGAACACCTGTCCGCCGTTTTGCAGAGTATCCACGTGGGCGATGCTCCGCCGGAAGAATCCACCACCGGCCGGTTCGTGAAGGTGATCCGCACTGGCGGCACTCGCCTAAGTCGTGTCGTTGATCAGCCCATCCTGGTTGTCGAGGCCTACGCCGCGACGCCAGCAGCAGCTTGGGAGCTGGCCGAAGATGCCCGCCAGGCGCTGGAGGGCATGAAAGCCGCCTTCCGTGTGAATCCTCGGGTGTACAAGGTCGCCGAAGTCTCAGGCCCGGCCAACTTGCCTGACCCCGCACATGCTGGACTGTCTCGCTACACCCAGACAGTTCAGCTATCGATCCGCTATCAAGGAGCGCCATGATCACCGTCATCTTAGCCACCGCACACGGCGGCCACGCCGCCGGCGAGACGGTACAGCTCAAGTCCGAGCTTGCCCACCGCCTGGTCTACCTGGGCCATGCACGCACTGTGCCTGAGCCCGCCGAGGCTGAGGCCACGCCCAAGCCCGCGAAAGCAATTGCCAAGGAGGCAGCAAAATGAAGTCTGAAGCGAACATCCGCATTTGGGGTGGAGACGATGACAGCGTCTCGGTAGCCCCGCTAGGAACCACCCTGCCCGTGGGCTTGACCCCGCTAGCCGCACCATTCAAAGATGTCGGATTCCTGGACGAATCCGGCATCGAGGATTCGATCACCGAGGAGTCCGTCGAGGTCCGTGTCCACCAGGGCTACCGCATCGCCCGCACCAAAACCACCGGTCGCAAGCTGTCCAAGAAGATCATCTGCACCGAGGAGAACGCCGTCGTCTTGGGATTGCGTGACCCGGGCGCAACGGTGACCACGGCTGCCGGGGTAACGACCCGCAAGGGCATCCACAAGTCCAAGTCTGACCCTCGAGTCTGGGTTTTTGACACCTACGACGAGAGCACCTCGGACGAGATCCAGCGGCGTGAAGTCTGGTCACGGGGCGAAGTCACCGAGCGCGGGGCGGTGAGTCGCACCGCCAACGGTGCCTCGCTGTACGAGTTCACGGTCACCTGCACGGGCACCGCGGACGAGATCACCAACGCGCCCGGGGTTGCAGCAGCTGTCTAGCAAACCACCCGCGGGGAATGAGGCGATGCATGCCCCGCGGGTTCTGCTCGTCCATCGTCAACCACCATTCTTTAGGAGTCATCACCATGGCCACCGCCAAACAGACCACCAAGCAGCAGGCCGCAGAGATCGGCGCAGCACTTCCCGAAGATCACCGCTCCCCTGCCGACGTCACTTTGACCATCGAGTTTCGTGGCAAGACATTCAACGTCGAAACCGCTAATTGGACTTTCCGCGTGCAGCGGCTGCTTGAGCGCGGGCTTGTAGCCGAAGCTGTCGAGCGCTTGATCGGCGAAGAGCAGTTCGAAGAGTTCATGGACTTCCCGTTGAGCGTACACAGTGAGTTCATGGTCACCCTGGGAAAAGCTCGGCAGGCGGCCGCATAGCGAGAGCCATCTATTTGGCAGGTGCTCATGGGTTCGCTTTGGACATCGACTTGCGCCGCAACTTTGGTGTCAGCCTGTGTGACATCCTAGCCGAGCGTGTGCCCCTTTGGTGGGCGGCCGAGGCTATAGATCGTCTCCCCCGCGGTTGTCTCACCTTCCAGGAGGTGGGCGGCTGGCAGGCGCTCACGGTTGCCGACCAGCTGGCGCTTGAAACCGCCCACGGGCTGCAAGTCCTGGCTTGGCAGCAGTCCAAGGACGGCCAAAACAACCGAAATCCGCCCAAGGCGCCAGCGCCGCCCAAGGGCAAGTATCAGGCCGAGCATGAGGAGCGCGAGCGCTCGGAGCGCCTGGCAGTAAAAGCCGAACGGCATGCGGCCCGCATGGCGAGACGCGCAGCAAGAACCCCATCCGTGTAAATCCGGGTGGGGTTCTTCCCATTCATCACGCCGAGGAGGCATCCCATGGCTGAAGCCATAGACCTGGCTACGCTTTATGTTCACGTGGTGCCTTCGTTTGAGGGCACCGAGGGCGAGATGGCCGAGGGCCTGGGCGCTCCCCTCGAAAAAGCCGGCGAAGAGTCCGGCAAGAAGAGCGGCAAGAAGTTTGGCGAAGGGTTCGGTTCTGCCGCCAAAGCTGGCATGCTGGCCGCCGGCGCTGCTGCAGCTCTTGCAGTTTCAGGAGCCTTCAGCCGCACCATCGAGAAGGAAACGGCCACCAACAAACTGGCTGCCGCCAACGGCCTTGGCCCGGAGGAATCCGCCCGCATGGGTGAGATCTCGGGTAAGGCGTTCACGAACGCCTACGGCTCCACCATGGAAGAAGTAGTAGGCACCGCCGATGCCGTCTACTCGTCCATCAACACCGCGGGCGTCAAGGCCACCGATGAACAGCTGGCTACGTGGACGGCTAACGCCCAGAATATGGCGAGCGTTTTTGAAGTCGGAGCCGAAGAGATCACCGGCACCGCCACCATCATGATGGACTCATTCAAGGGCATGGACATGGGCAAATCCATGGACCTGATCGCTGGCGGCATGCAGCAGGTTCCAAAGCAAATGCGCGGCGAAGTCCTGCCTGTCATGGCCGAATACGCGACCCACTGGCAGGGATTGGGTCTCACAGCCGAGCAGTCCATGGGCCTGATCATCGCCGGTGCCCAGCAGGGCACGATCGGCATGGACAAGGTCGGTGATGCGTTCAAGGAAATGTCCATCAAGGTGGCCGCCGGCGACAAGTCCACCATCGAGGCATTCGACGCGATCGGGCTGAACGCTGGCAAGATGGCCACCGACATCGCTGGCGGTGGCCCTAAGGCCTCCGATGCAATGGCCAAGATGGCCCAGGGCATCCTCAAGATCAAAGATCCGGCCAAGCAATCCCAGATGGCCGTCGCTCTCTTCGGTACGCCTCTTGAGGACCTGTCACAGGCAAAGCTCCCTGACTTCCTGACGGCCATGGCTGGGGGCTCCAAGGCTTCCGGCGAGTTCGCCGGGGCAGCTCAGGGCATCACCGACACCGTGAATACCGGGCTAGGTCCAGGTCTGGCCAAGGCTAAGAATGCGTTCAACGGCCTAATGAATGAGGCAATCGTTCCGATCCTCCCGTTTGTGGTCGACCTGCTCGGCTTCCTGACTGAAAACTCTTGGATCTTGGGAGCCACCGCCGGCATTATCGGCGGCGTCGTCACCATGGCCTTCGTCGGCTGGGCCGCCGGAATCTGGGCAGCAAATGCAGCGCTCCTGGCCAATCCGATCACGTGGGTCATTCTCCTGGCAGCAGGCTTAGGCGCTGGCATCATCGCCCTAGCTATGAATTGGGAGACGGCCACCGGATGGATCAAAGAAACCTGGGGCGGCTTCATGAACTTCATCGCTCCCGGAATCGAGAACGTCCAAGGCTGGTTCGGTGACCTCACCGGCACCGTCACGGGTGGTTTCGAAACCGCCTCGGTCTGGGTAACTAGCTTTGGCAATAGCGCCCATCAGACCTTCACAAGGCTTGTTGACGGCGCCCAGTCCTGGGGTTCAGACATCATCGGCGGTTTCTTGGGTGGGCTCGAAGACGGCCTAGACAGCGTGGGCAGGTTCTTCACTCAGACTCTCCCGGGCGTAGTCACCGGCGGTTTCACCAGTGCCCTGGGCATCCACTCCCCAAGCCGGGTATTTGCCGGCTACGGAGGCGACACCGGCGACGGCTACCTCCAGGGCCTGGAAGGCAAGCGTCAGGTGATTGAACGGTCCATGCAGACGCTGGTCTCGGTGCCTGCTCCACAGAAGCCGAGCTCGCTGGTACCGGCGGCAGCTGCACCCCAGCAGCCAGGCAAGACTGTTCACTACCACGCCGCACCGAATCAGAGTATCGATTCCGAAAACGAGTTCTTGGGCGCCATGGGCCGCGCCTTCGGATTCTAGCCACCTACGAAGGGATCCCCTGTGTCTCACCTCTACCTCGTCAACACCAAGCTTGGAACCTTGCGCCTAGACGGAATGCTGTCAGGTATCGAAGCAACCCAGGTGATCGAGGGGCTGACCGGCACGGGGCTCCCTCCGGTGGAGGTGCGTTGGAACGAAGGCGCCGGCGACGGCGCGGCGTACGCTGGCCAGCGGGTCTTGCCCCGTGACATTGATATCCCGCTCATGATCACATCAGACACCGCCCAGGGGCTGCAAGACAGGCTTTCAGAACTGGCCAGTTTCCTGGACCCGCGCAATGGAAGCACCTCGCTCCGCTATTCGGTGGATCCTGAACCCATGGGCAACTGGCTTCTCATGGTTCGCCGTGTCGGGGGTGGCACATGGACGCATACCCGGGACGTCGTCCGAATGGGTGACGGAGAATACTGGCTTGAACTGCTGGTCACGCTGCGCGCCGGAGATCCGTTCTGGCGCAAGACCGAATCCACAGTCTTAGCCTGGAACGGCAGCAGCAGCAGCTGGAACATTCCCGTAGGCGGCGACGCAGCGACCTGGCCCATATGGACCCTGACCGGTCCGGCCACCGCGCTACGTCTAACCTCCCCTGACGACGCCAATCTCTACTGGCGTGGCGAACTGGACGCGGGTCAGAGCCTCACTATCAACGCTCAAAAGCATTCGATCTGGGATTCTTCGGGTCGTAATCGGTACGCCGAACTCGACCCCTCCCCGCGCTTCAAGCAGCTGCACCCAGGTGATGAATCCTGGAACATTTCCCGAGCTTCCACCGGCGGCTCTTTGACCGTTGAATTCTACGACCGCCGCTGGGCCATCATCTAAGGAGCACCTTGATCCCCGAAGATCTGACTTTCGAAGTACGCGACCGCACTTATGCCCGCTTGGGCAGCATCGAGCCTGGCGCAATCCTGGATGCGTTGATTCAGCCTGAACTGAACGACGCCGGATCATGGAGCTTGAAGATCCCCGCTGGCCACGCGTTAGCTGGGGCCCTCCGGCAGCCCGGCGCTGGCATCATCGTCAGCATTGACGGCGCAGAAGTTTTCTCTGGACCGACTACCGCACCCCGGCATAAGCAAGGTTTGAGTCAATCGCCGGTCATTCAGGTTGAAGGCGTTTCAGACAATGTGGTTGTACTCGAAGAGTTGGCATACCCAAACCCGGACAGCGCCGCGGGCTCGCATCAAATCGCTGAGACCGACACCCGCACCGGCACACCTGGGCAGGTCCTCACTGGCTTCATCAACGCGAATGTCGGCAGCAATGCGGCGGCTGCACGTCGCCGTGGCAACCTAGCTGCCATCAATGAATCCACCCGCTCGAACTCGATCACCAAGCACGGCCGGTTCCAGGATTTGGGCGAACTCGCCGCAGAGATCTGCAATCCGAATTCCATGGGGTTAAACGTTGTGCAAGAGGGCACCCGCCTAGTTGCCCGCGTCTTTGATCTTCGCAACCGATCCGGGCTCGTGCGCTTCTCCATAGAGAATGGGCAGCTGCAGGCGGTAGAGACCGGCAAGACCGCCCCGACTCTTACACGCGTCCTGGTAGCCGGCCAGGGTGAGGCCGAGAACCGCCGCATTGTGGAGGTGACTACGCCTGGCAGCCTGGCAGCCGAGCAGCAATGGGGCATCCGCCGCGCCACCTTCATCGATCACCCAAATGAGCAGGACGAAAGCGTCCTTCGCCAAGCTGGCGAAGATGCCCTGGCCCAAGCCGGTGGCGGCACCACCGAGATTGTCTCCAAGGCCATTCCCTCGGACGAGTCATCCAAGCGCTACGGCTCCGCCTGGCGTGTGGGTGATCAGGTGACGCTGGAGACCGGCGCCGGTGAAGAGGTCGCGCTGATCACCGGCGCAACCATCAAGGTGGGTCCAGCCGGTGTCCAAGTCGGCGCGGTCACGGGTCCGCTCCGTCGCTGGGATCGGGAGAAGGCCGCGCTCATGGCGAAGGTGAATCGCCGCAGCAGCCCCACGAGCTCCGGCGGTGGGGGCGGTTCAGGTGGCAGTGCTTCGCTCGAATTCGGCACCATCGGGCCAGAGCCAATATTCGGTGAAAGCGGTCTGGTTCGCATGGTCAAAGAAGAGACCACCACCCCGACCGGCTACGATTTTCAATGGATGCGGGATTACTCGCCGGCCGTAAATGACCGGGTGTGTTTTCTGGGAAATACCATTCTGGGTCGAGCCATCGGAGCACCTTATGACAATGGCCAATGGACAGAGCCTGCCCCACCAACCGGTCGGCTGCCAGATGCCGATCGGGCCCGTTACGGAGAACTGCGATTCACAAAGCTATCGAGCGGGTGGGTGCTGGTTGATGGGACGCTTTATGTGGACACCGCGGAAGCGGGCCAGAACGGCGCCACCATTTTCACTTTGCCTGCGGATTTTCGCCCCGCTACAGGCTTTTCCCACTCCCTAAGCGGAAGATCCTATACGTCGTCCCTGCACATCAGAGCTGACGGCCCGGTCGTTGTTTCAGGCTCTTGGGGTTTCCCGAAAGGGTACGTCATCTTCCTTAGCGGGCTTCGCTTCAATACAAACACAGATGCTCTAACTCCGGTGAATTCCTCGATTGCCTGGGGGCAGGATGCAGTCGGGATGCTTTTCGTCGCAGGCAGCACAGGCTCTCTCAACCCATCGGCCTCGCTGCGGCCGGCTGCTAGCACTCACCTCGAAAACCACTATGACTCTGGATCTCCCTACTATTTCAGCTCTTTGGATCCTTCCTCAGGCTACGCGCGCGTAAGCCCACTTTCTCGCTGGTACCCCGCCAGCGACAACTCCACCTGGCACCCGATCCCCCTCCAAAATGCTTGGCAAACCCGGGCCGGGTATTTTGCCCCCGCCGTTACTCTGCGGCCCGATGGGGCGGTGGTCCTTCGCGGCGCAGTGCAAGGCGGGCTCTCAGGAACCCTCGTGGGAACTATCCCGGAGGGCATGCGGCCGAAGTATGAGCTGGTGCGCCGAACTTTTAGAATCCAGGTCAATGGGGAGATTCACGCATCCGAAAGCTCCGACCTGGAGTTCGTTCATGACATGTGGATCGCCGATCACTAACTCCCAATCGCCCCGCCCGCGTCACGCTGGCGGGGCGTTCCCATGCCCCTAGGAGGCAATCGTCCAATGATCGAAATTCCTGCCCCGGTGGCGGTATCCCTGATCGGCGCCGTGGCTGCCCTGGTAGGCCACATGGGCACCCGCCGCGGCAATGCGGTGAAAGCGCTGGAGGCTTCCCTTCAGCGTCTGGAGGCCGAAGTCACCAGGCTTGCCGGTGAGGTCAAGACCCTGCGGCCGCGGCTGCGCCACGCTCTGGCATATGCCCGCACGTTGCAGGCCCGCCTGCGCGCCCGCGGTGAAGATCCGCCCCAGCCGCCGGATGAAATCGCCGACGAACTCTAAACCAACTTCAAGCCCTAGCCAATCCGGCCGGGGCTTTTTCTTTTAAGGAGCATCATGACTCAGATCATTTCCCGCGAGCAGTGGGGCGCCCGCCACGCCGACGGCTTCTACAACCGCAAGGTTGGCCGACTGGACAAATGGGCTCACCACTCCGTGACCGCCCAACTGAGCAAGAACGCATCCTTTGAGCGTGAATGCGCGGAGATCCGCAAGCTGGACGACATCGGCCAGTCGCGCTTCAAGGGCGGCATCTCCTACACCTTCGTGATCGCACCATCCGGCCGGATTTACGAGGGCCACAGCATCGGCCGCGTCGGTGCGCACACGGCCGGCCGCAACTCCATCAGCGCTGGCATCTGCATCCTCGGCAACTATGAGGACAACGAGTTGACCGCTGAGCAGGTCGCCGCCGCTGCGTGGCTGCTGGGCCATGGCGTGAAAAAGGGCTGGTGGACCGAGCTCAAGTTGGACGGCGGACACCGCGACACCAAGGCGACCGCCTGCCCAGGCAAGCACGCCTACGCGAATATCGGCGCAATCAACGCCGCCGCGAAGTCCGGCAAGGTGGCCCCAGTGGCTAAGCCGGATCCGGCGAAGGTCAAGGAGCAGAAGAGCTCCAAGGGCAAGAGCATCCAGCAGATGGCCTCGGAAGTCCGAGCCGGCAAGCACGGCAACGGACACGCCAACCGGCAGCGTTCCCTGGGCGTCAGCGCAGCCACCTACGCCAAGGTCCGCGCCGAAGTGAATCGAAAGGCTGGGGCTGCCGCTCCGGCCAAGCCAAAGGGCAGGTCCGTTTCCCAGATGGCTGCCGAAGTTATCCAGGGCAAGCACGGCAACGGACACACCGCCCGGCAGAAGTCCCTGGGCGTGACTGCGGCAACCTACGCCAAGGTCCGCGCCGAAGTAAACCGCCGAGCGTAAGGAGAACCCCATGAGCAAGCACCGAGCAGCTACCCCTACTCAGACCGCCCACCCGTGGCGGGCAACGGTCCGGACCGTCCTAGCCGGCGTGATCGCCCTCTCCGCCATGGCCGGGCCGATCTACACCGCCATCGCCGAGGCCAGCCCCGAGGCAGCCACCGGCGCCGCAGCAATCGCGCTGGGTATTGCCGGTGCAATCACCCGCACGCTGGCACTCCCCCAGGTTGAGGGCTTCCTCCGCCGCTTCGCCCCATGGCTGGCCGCTGGCACCGACCAGGACTGACGAACTGGCGCAAAAAAATGCGCCGGTTGCCCAGTGTCCAGTTATCGCACTTTTGCGACAACTGCCAATCCCCCGCAGCGTTTCCCTCACCGGAGAGGCTGCGGGGATTTTTTTGGGTCAAGCATCAAAATAGTGGCGCTTACGAGCAATAAGAATCAGTATTTTGCTACTTAGTCCGCATCACCGCACGCTTGAGGGCGGGGAGGCCCTTCACTCAAAAAGTACGAATGGTGGAACAGGTACCTTTAGTACCTATATTCCACATCACTCCATGTCAGAGCGAGAATTTCAAGGGTGTAATGTAGTCGTTACCTTCTAGTAGAAAGCGAGAATAAGATGGCATTGCTGGCGATGAGCGGGGACTGGCACGGCGAGTTGGGCTGGGGCATAGCTGTATTGCGGGCGGCCAAAGATGAGGGCGCCTCGCTCCTGGTCCAAACGGGAGATTTCGGCTTCTCCTGGCCTGGATTGGACCGGGTCCGCGCTGTGGACAAACTCAACAAGGCAGCCGAGAACATCGGCCTTCCGGTGCTCTTCGTCAGGGGCAACCACGACAACGCCCCCGACTTTTTCAAGTTGCAGCCAGAGCCTGAGGGTTACGCGAAGTTGCGCGAGTGGATCTGGTATTTGCCCGATGGGGCACGTGTGGAATGGGAGGAGGGTGTGACCATCGGCGGCTTGGGTGGTGCGACCTCCTCGGATGCCGGCTGGCGCCTGGAAGATGAAGCACGCCGGCGGAAGCACCGGACCCTCTATTGGCCCGAGGAAGTGGTGGACCGCCGCGGTGCGGTGCGCCTCATGCAGGGCGGCCCGCTGGACGTTCTGGTGAGCCACGATCTCCCAGCGGGTCCGTGGGAAGAGGGCTACTGGCGGATCAGCCGGGACCCGGGCTTTGAGCGTTCGGCCATGATCGACAAGGAAATCATTGCTGGGGTGCGTGAAGCAACCACGCCGCGGCTGCACGTCTTCGGCCACTGGCACATCCGAAAATCTATCGATACCGGGCAACCAGGGCATCTCTTAGAAGGGCTCGGAATGAACGGCCACCGTCTGGGGAACCTGTTTTCATGGGACTCGGAAACCAATAAAATCACCGACCTTGAGGTCAAATGGGGTCCTAAAAAGTGATCTCTGACCTGCATGTTTCACATAAACAGAAAACATCTTCCGATTTTGTGAAAGTTGGACAATGACCATTGATGAAGCCCTGAACCTCGCGCCCCTCTTCTGGGATGCCGCCTGCGCTCTCCCACCTGGCCCGGCCCGGGCATGGGTCTACCGGATGCCCTTCGACGATGAAATCGGCGCTGCCTTGGTAGCCCGCGCCGAAGAACAGTTCGGTGAGCTCAGCGAGGAAGCGGTGACGCGGCAGATTGAGTTGGAAGCGGCTGCGTGGGCGCTCCGGGTCGATTCCGGTTGGCGTGGCTAAGGCTTTGGATGGCAGGGCGTTGGAAATCATCCTGGACACCGCGCACTTGTTACAGCGCGAAAGAGCATCTATGAGCCAGGAGCAAGCCGGGAATCTGGCAAGGCAGGTGCTTGAGAGCGGGGTTACCGAAGACCTGGTGGCGCAGATTTTGGATGGGCCGTGTGACGAATGAGGCAAAAGCGCGGGAAATGGTAGAGCAGATAGCCAGCAGCATGGCTTTGAGCGGCAAGGAGCTAACTCCTGATGCAGTGGAGCGGCTCTACCAGAGGGCACTAGAGCGATTGGAAGGGCGGGGCTAGCGCTCCAAGTGATTGGCGGCCGTCGCTTCCACCTCGCTGAACCGACGTTCCCGAATGGCCGTAATCGGTGTATCCTCGCCGAGCATCGGATTTCCTCCGATCATCCAGGCCCGGGCCACATCCCCGCCCTCCTTTGCCTCGATCATCCTGAAGATGCGCAAGGCGAAAGCGAGGCGCGGATCGGCGGGGCCAGCCGTGCCGCTGGTTAGCGCCGCGGTGAAGGTTGGGCCCAGGCGGTCGGTGAGGGAGGCGTGGGAGTTGGGCAAAGACTACCCCGCCCCGACCATACTGGTGTACCGATTGAACAGTAGTTCCTGCTTCGCGCCTTCCTCGTGCAACACTTTCCTTAGGCCAAATAGCTTAAACACGGCCTGGTCAAGCTCTCCGTGGGCCTTGATAAGGTCTGGCCGCATTGCAAGCGGGTTATAGATCTCCGCCAGTGACAGTCCAGGCTGCGCCTCACGCGCAGCTTGAACCTTCGCGGCCGCATCCGTAACCCGCCGGCGGGCATCGTCGCTGAACGTGTTTGGCAAGGGGAACGTGTTCCAGGCGAGCGTGTTTGAGAATCGCAGGTCATCGCGAATGCGCCCTCCCACCATTCGCTGCCATGACATGTAAAGCGATGACGACAGGATCCCCAAAAGAAAGCCGTCGGGGTCGTTCGCCATAAAATTAGCGTTTGACTGGATGACTTCAGGTGGGTAGTAGGCCGCTACACAGTAGGTTCGGCTCGACGCAAAGTGGCTTGGTATCGCCAGATAATCATCCGCCGGTTGCCTGATCTCGTCGAACAGGTGGGGCGTTGCCGCCTTCGCTTTTGTCGCGTCCTTAGTGCTTTCTAGACGTTTCGCCCGAACAGCCGCTAGACGCTCCTTCAGAATAGGCGAGTCTTGAACATCTCTAGGGTCTAAATCCACCATCCACAAGCACCATCGCGGGAGATCATGGATCAGTTCCTTCGCGCCGATGAATCGGCGTAGGTACTTAGCCGCGTGAGAATCTGCGGACACTTCCGCAAACTGTTCGACGGTCACGATCAGGTTACCGTCGTCTGTGGGTTGGTTTCCCTTAGTAACTTTGGGCAGCTTGCTACTGACCGGCTTTGACGAGCTGGTGACATAGAGCTCCTCGCCTTCGACCAGGTACGGCGAGATGGAGCCAACCTGGCGATGCATTGGGTCGCCTTTGCCTCCCTGAGCGTACTCGTATAGGTCCCTTTTTCCGGGCGACTTGGTAAAACCAATAATGGAGACGTGGACGCCTGCCTTTCCTGTGGATTCGGTTTTCCAGTTGAATCCCCGGTGCGCGAATTTGATGTGCCACTCTGCGTCATAGATGGGTTGGAAAAGAGCTTGGACCGGTTCGCCCTGGCATACAGACGATGTCGAAACGAATGCCCAGGAGCCGCGAAGGTCGCCAAAATAGTCGATGGCCTTCGCGTACCATCCAGTAACGAAATCCATGGTTCCCGTATACCGATCTTTACCCCACGCCGTCAGCAGGTCCTTCTTCTGCTGCTTTGTAGTGAGGCTAGCCCCAATAAAGGGTGGGTTGCCTACAATCACGACTTTCTCGGAGGACGGGAGAACCCAGTTCCAATCAATATCCAGGGCATTAGCAACCTCAATTTTTGCTGATACCCGGAGAGGCAACCGTTCTGGAGCCTCACCCATGACTTCGAGCATGCGCCGGTTGGCCTGGTGGTCCGTGATGAACAGCGCAACTTCGGCGATACGGGCTGGCCACTCCTCAATCTCGATCCCGTGGAATTGTTCCAGCGAAACTTTCAAACCGGCCGACTCGTCCATGAGTGCAACTTGGCTGCTACCCTCCAGATTTTGGAGCCTATCGATGATCTGCAGCTCGATCTCTCGCAGTTCACGGTAGGTGATAATCAGGAAGTTTCCACAACCACATGCGGGATCCAAGAATCTCATCCCCGCGATTTTGTCCCACAGTCGGATGAGCTTGATACGGCTGAACTCTGCCTCCTGTAACTCCTTTTTGAGCTCGTCCAGGAACAGTGGGCCTAGAGTCTTGAGGATATTCTCCTCGCTCGTGTAGTGCTCACCGAGTTCACGTCGCAGCTCTTTCGACTTGACGGCCTGGAACATGGAGCCGAAAATCGCAGGGCTAATTGTGCCCCAATCAAAGTCTGTCGCGGCCAGGACCGCATCTCGCATACGGCGATCAAAGTTGACCAGCGGCACCTGCTCTGAAAATACGGAGCCATTCACATATGGAAGTTGTAGAAGCAGTTCGTCTGTACGCGCGCTCCGCTTGCTTTCATGGGTGTCCAAAACCTGGAAGATTTGGCCCATCAGACCGCCCAGGTCGCTGCCATCCTCTGCGGATCGATCACGAATAACCTGAGCAAACAGCCCGCGCTCCATAAGACCAGTATCTTCGGCGAAAAGCAGAAAAAGCATGCGTGCCAGAATCACCGAAGTCTGATGGTCCGACATGTTGTCGTGTGCAAGTGCATCGTACAGCTCTGCCATGCGCTTAACGGCCTTCTTGTTCGCTGCCCCAGCGTCGGTTTTTACAGCCGGCTTACGGGAATAGCCAGCCATCCACATGAACAGGCCGATACGTTGGGGAAGCTGCTTCAGCGTGAACTTTGTAACCACTATCGGCGACGCCGTGAGATCATGAACCTCGAAATTCTCGAAATCCGAAACGATGATTTGATCCGGCAACTCTTGATCATTGAGACCGTCCAAATAGTCAAAGGCCTGGTCCGCAGCTTTGGAAAGATCCTTACCCAGGCTCTTCTGCTCGATCAGAAGTTCACCTGGCCAGAACACATCGATACGTCCAGCGCGTCCGGTGCTCAGCCGGTCTGCATGGCGCTCGAAAAGAATTGTGCGTTTGTGGTCTACGCCAAAGATCTTTAGAAACTCAGCCCAGAAGAGTTGCGTCTCCGCGTTCTCCCGTGTGGTTCCAGCCCATCGCTTCGCAAATCGCCCGGCATTCTGCCGTGCCTCGCCAAGTGTTGGCTTTTTGTTGACCGATTGCGCAGCAGACACGAATAACCACCGTACTAGTATGCGAAAAAAATTACTTCTTGATCATATCCACCGGCACCCCAAAAACAGCACTTTCAGAATCCAAAACTTCACATAAACCGTACATACAGCCTAGAAATAGAAAACTAGGCGCTTCCCAAATTGAGAAACACCTAGTCAACCTTTATTTTTCAGAGCCCCCTACCGGATTCGAACCGGTGACCTTCAGTTTACAAGACAGACGCTCTGGCCAGCTGAGCTAAGGGGGCGTACCGGATAAGAATATCTGAAAACACCGCTGGTCTGCGAATCGGCAGGGGTTGCGGGCAAGACAAAGGGGAAGAAAACCACGGATGGCTTTCTTCCCCTTTGTATTGGTGCGAGATCAATAAGAAATTTTACCGGATCGCGCCTGGTTGTCTAGAGCCTGGCTTTGGACTTACTTATTGGCCTTGATCGCTTCTTCAACCTTGGTCGGGAAGTCATCGGTGCCCAAAGCGAGTTCCTTGCCCTGGATGAAGATCGAAGGGGTTCCCTTCACGCCATCGTACTGGCCTGCGGTGGTCGCATACTGGACGAATGGGCGGAACTTGTCGCCCTCGATGCAGTCGCTGACTGATTCGCTGGCTCCATTGTCCACTGCCATCTGGGCCAGTTCAGCGTTCTTCATTTCGCCCTCTGGGTAGTGGCCCCACAGTGCCTTCACGAACTTCATGTAGGCAGCTGGGCTCTCATCGGCGACGCAAGCAAGAGCGTTGGCGCCACGCGAGGAGAAGTTGGTCGGCGAACCGCCATCGAGGTATCCAACGTTGCGGTACTCGACGTTAACGTCGCCATTGGCCAGCCATTTTTCGATCTGGTCGCCGTAAGTGGCTTCGAAGTCGGCGCAGTGCACGCAATTGGCATCCACGTACATGGTGATATTGATTGGCTCGCCCTTCTTGGCGACAATCAGGTCACGCGGTTCAGGAGCAGCCAGAGGCTCTTCGGGAGCGGTCAGCTTCGTAACGTCTACCCGGTCGGTAGTTTTCTCAGCAACCGAGTCAGCAGAAGTTACCACGATGCCGCCGGCAGCCGTCGCGCCCTGAGGAGTGGCACCGCTGTCTTCAATCTTCGCATTGTTGTTTCGGACGATCAGCGTAACTACCAGTGCGATAACAATAATGACGGCGACAAGAACGCCAAGCTTCACGAAAAGCGACTTGCGTTTTTGAGCGGCTTCTTGGCTGGCTCGTAGCTGGGCAGCTTTTTCGCGAGCGCTCGCGTTGCGCTGCGCCTTAGTTGGGCGCGGATTATTCGTAGACATAAATTTGGTGGTTCCTCAGTCAGCAGCGAACAGTCATCTGGGTCAAGCTTAGCCAACTCTTTGCGCAAATATCCCTGAAAACCCCAGATTGCCCACCCTTCACAGGACACGCATATCTTGTGCATACAGCGCCCAAAGCGCGACCCGAGCCTGTACTTGAGCATTCAACCAAGTCATGGGCGCAAGGCATCCGATTCAGGGCAGGGCCCGCTGTGACGCACCGCTTAGCGTGCCTCACCTCACATGGCAAGAGAAAAAATTCAGTATGATTTTAATAGGAGTGGCTTTTCACCAAGGCCTTCCGCAAAGCGCAGCAGAAAAAATCGAATACAAAGTCATTCACTCAGAACCGACGAATCCGCACCCCGCCGGTGCACAGTTTGATCAAACCAGGAGGTTTAAGTGGGTACCCCAGCACCAAGCCAAAATACCGAGCAATCCTACGATTTGGTAGTCGTAGCCAACAGGCTGCCCGTTGACCGGATCACGAATCCCGACGGGACACAAGGCTTCCGGCGTTCTCCCGGCGGCCTGGTGACTGCTC
>Ga0308167_1001059_pt1 | contig 36522 bp, 30 predicted proteins | sample PhyCR1_2_FD_202138 | JGI IMG/M metagenome (GOLD analysis project Ga0308167, IMG submission 202138) | Phyllosphere microbial communities from UC Gill Tract Community Farm, Albany, California, United States - DLSLRC.R1 | ecosystem: Host-associated > Plants > Phyllosphere > Unclassified | place... | reverse complement strand
CCAGCGCATGATCGGCCAGCTGGACAATCTGCTGTGCCTCTTCGAGGAAAGCCTCACCCGCTTCGGTAAGCTCAACGCCGCGCGTCAGCCGCTTCAGCAGCGGCGTCCCGATCTCCTGCTCCAGCCGGAGTATTTGCTGACTCAACGGCGGCTGCGAAATCCCCAGCATTTCAGCAGCCCGGGTGAAATGAAGCGTCTGAGCGACAGCGACAAAATAACGCAGATGACGCAGTTCCATATTAAAAACGTCTCAAAGTTAACAGGTTTTGCTATTGGACCCACCGACTGAATCGGTTCAACATTAGGTTAACACGGCTTAACGGTTAACCTATGAGGCATTAAATGAACAATTATGTATCTGATTGTTCCTGTGAAGATCAACTGAAACATACTGTCTTAAAACTCGCCCAGGATACACCAGAAAGTGTTATCTATCAGACCTCATTGATGAGTGCGCTGCTGAGCGGCGTTTACGATGGCAATACCCGGATCGCTGACCTGCTGCGCAAGGGCGATTTTGGCTTAGGCACCTTTAACCGGCTGGATGGCGAACTGATCGCCTTTGACAGCCTGGTCTATCAACTGCATTCAGACGGCAGCGCGCATCCAGCCGATCTACAACAGAAAACCCCGTTTGCGGTAATGACTTTTTTCAAACCACAGCATCGGTATGAATTTGAACGGCCGGTCTCGCGCGAAGCGATCCACCGCGTTATCGACAGTGAAATCACCTCCGACAATCAATTCTGTGCGCTGCGTATCAGCGGACGCTTCAGCCGGGTTGAGACCCGCACCGTCCCCTGCCAGTGCCGTCCTTATCGTTCAATGCCGGAAGTGCTCGGCAACCAGCCAACCTTCACCTTCAGCCAGCGCGCGGGCGAGCTGATTGGCTTCCGTACACCGCAGTATATGCAAGGCATCAACGTGGCCGGTTATCACGAACATTTTATCACTGACGATCGCGAAGGCGGCGGCCACATTCTCGATTATGCGCTGGAACAGGGAACCCTGACCTTTGGCGCCATCAGCAAACTGGTGGTCGATTTGCCTCAGGACAGCGATTTTCTCAATGCCAACCTCAATCCCGCCAATCTCGACGCCGCCATTCGCGCAGTTGAAAGCTAAACAGAGGAATAAAGATGAAAAACCCTACCGACAGCACACTCTGGACCTGCGGGGCCGACCTGGTGGTCGCGCAACTTGAAGCACAGGGCGTGAGCCACGTGTTCGGTATTCCCGGGGCGAAAATTGATAAGGTTTTTGACTCCCTGCTGGATTCCTCGATTCAGACTATCCCGGTGCGCCACGAAGCCAACGCGGCGTTTATGGCAGCGGCGATTGGCCGTCTGACCGGCAACGCTGGCGTCGCGCTGGTCACCTCCGGCCCCGGCTGTTCCAATCTGATCACTGGTATGGCAACCGCCACCAGCGAAGGCGATCCGGTGGTGGCGATCGGCGGTGCTGTAAAACGTTCTGACAGCGCCAAGCAGGTGCACCAGAGCATGGACACCGTTTCAATGTTTCGTCCGGTCACCAAATATGCGGTAGAGGTGACCGATCCGGCCGCGCTGTCTGAATGCCTGTCGAATGCCTTCCGCCACGCCGAGCACGGTCGCGGTGGCGGCGCGTTCATCAGCCTGCCACAGGATATTGTCGATCAGCCCATCACCGGCCGGGCCCTGAGCAGCAAAGGCCGTCCGGTGCTCGGCGCCGCGCCCGATGCGATGATTGATGCGGTCGGCCAGGCGATTGCGGCGGCGAAAAACCCGGTGATCCTGCTGGGCCTGATGGCGAGTCAGCCGGAAAACAGCGAGGCGATTCATCACCTGCTGAACAGCAGCCATATTCCGGTGACCAGCACCTATCAGGCGGCGGGGGCGGTCAGGCAGGAACATTTCTCCCGCTTTGCCGGACGCGTCGGATTATTTAACAACCAGGCCGGAGACCGGCTGCTGCAACAGGCCGATCTGATCATCACTATTGGTTACAGCCCGGTGGAGTATGAACCGGCAATGTGGAACACCGGCAATGCGACGCTGATTCACATTGACGTTATGCCCGCCGAAACCGACAACCGCTATCTGCCAGACGCAGAACTGGTCGGTGATATCGCTGCCACGCTGCGTAAGCTGACAACCCGCATTACCGCGCCGCTTCAGCTCAGTCCGGAAGCGGCCAGCGTGCTGGAGGATCGGCAACAGCAGCGCAAACTACTGGCGATGCAGGGTGCCAGCCTTGATCAGTTTGCTCTGCATCCGTTACGGATTGTGCGCGCCATGCAGGACATCATTAACAGCGATGTCAGCCTGACCGTCGATATGGGCAGCTTCCACATCTGGATCGCCCGCTATCTCTATAGTTTCCGTGCCCGCCAGATCATGATCTCCAACGGTCAGCAGACGATGGGCGTGGCGCTGCCGTGGGCGATTGGCGCGTGGCTGGTCGATCCTCAGCGCAAGGTGGTGTCGGTGTCGGGCGACGGCGGTTTCCTGCAATCCAGTATGGAGCTGGAAACCGCGGTGCGGCTGAACGCCAATATTCTGCATATCGTCTGGGTCGACAATGCCTACAACATGGTGGCGATGCAGGAAGAGAAGAAATATCAACGTGTCTCCGGCGTGAAGTTTGGTCCGGTCGATTTCAAGGTCTATGCCGAAGCGTTTGGCGCTGCCGGTTTTGCGGTCAATAGTGCGGCAGAACTTGAACCGACTCTGCGTAAAGCGATGGATGTTCAGGGGCCGGCCGTAGTGGCGGTACCGGTCGATTATGCGGACAACCCCCTGCTGATGGGCCAGCTGCATCTGAGCCAGCTTCTTTAATTTCAACCTGAAAGGATATGATGATGAAAACCAGAGTGGCGTTTGTTACCGGTGCGGGACAGGGAATTGGTGAAGCTATCGCCCTGCGCCTCGCCAGAGATGGCTTTGCCGTGGCTGTGGCTGATTTCAACCCTGAAACTGCCCGCCAGGTGGCAGAGAAGATCATTCAGAGTGGCGGTAAAGCGATGGCGCTGAAAGTCGATGTCTCCCAGCGTGATCAGGTGATACATGCCGTTGAGGAGGCGCGCCAGGCGCTGGGCGGCTTCGATGTTATCGTTAATAATGCGGGTATTGCGCCTTCCACGCCGATCGCGGAGATCACCGAAGCGGTGGTAGATAAAGTCTATAACGTCAATGTGAAAGGGGTGATCTGGGGCATGCAGGCCGCCATCAAGGCGTTTGCTGCCGAAGGCCACGGCGGTAAAATCATCAACGCCTGTTCGCAGGCCGGTCATGTCGGTAACCCGGAACTCGCCATCTATAGCTCCAGTAAGTTTGCGGTGCGTGGCCTGACGCAGACTGCCGCGCGCGATCTGGCGTCTGTCGGTATCACGGTCAATGCTTTCTGCCCCGGCATTGTCAGAACGCCGATGTGGGAAGAGATCGACCGGCAGATCTCTGAAGCGGCCGGAAAACCGGTTGGTTACGGCACTGAGGAATTTGCCAAACGCATTACCCTTGGACGCCTCTCCGAGCCGGAAGATGTGGCAGCCTGTGTCGCCTACCTCGCGGGTCCCGACTCAGATTACATGACCGGACAGGCGTTACTGATTGATGGCGGCATGGTGTTTAACTGATTACTCTCCTCTTCCCCTGCTGCGCCCACGCGCAGCAGGCTTTCCTGCGACCTGAAACATTAAATTTTTTTATCATAAAAACCCAATCCCTGATGCACTCGACATCTTCATTCCAATGCGGCCCGCCATGCTGATGGCCTGCATGAGCCTGGTGGCGATGGCGGTGCTGTTTGGCCTGCGTGAACGTAAGCGTCGGGGCGTGATGACTCTGAAAGATCATCATCTTGATAATATCGAACTGGGGCTGGGTGATGCTGAAGAGTGCGCCGCTAATCGCCGTCCGAAGATGTTCTGGCCTAACTTCATTCTGACCACCCTGCTGCTGGTGTTGCTGGTGATTGGGCTGATGCCGATCCAGATCCTGTTCATGCTGGCCTTTGCAGTTGCGGTGATGCTCAACTATCCGTCGCTGGAAGAGCAGAAAGCCCGCATTGGCGCCTATGCCGGTAATGTACTGGCCGTCACCTCGCTGATTTTTGCTGCCGGCATGTTCACCGGTATTCTCTCCGGAACCGGCATGGTCGACGCAATGGCGAAGAGCCTGCTGGCAGTGATCCCGTACAGCTTCGGGCCTTATCTGGCGGTGTTCGCCGCACTGGTCAGCTTGCCGTTTACCTTCTTTATGTCCAATGACGCGTTCTGCTTCGGCATTCTGCCGGTTATCGCCCAGACCGCTGCCAGTTACGGTATCCCGGCAGAGGAAATCTCCCGCGCGTCGATTCTCGGCCAACCGTTCCACCTGCTCAGCCCGCTGATACCCTCGGTCTATCTGCTGGTCGGGCTGGCGAAAGTCGATAGCGGCGCTCATCAGCGCTTTGCGATTAAGTGGGGAATTCTGGTCAGTCTGGTGCTGATGGCTGGCGGTCTGCTTACCGGCGCATTCCCGCTGTTCCACCGTTAATCTCTGTTTTCTGGCGGATAACCGGCAAATTTGACCGGTTATCCGCTGCGCCGCTCCGCCTACTGCGCCAACCCTTTCTACACTCTATAGCCAGAGTGACGCGCCACTCGCCAGTCTGGCAGAGACGCGTCGTATCCTGTGCATTAACCCTATGGAGGCCAGATGAAAATTCACCATCTCAACTGTGGCTGTATGTGTCCGCTGGGTGGCGCGCTCTATGACGGTTTCAGCAAAGGCCTGACCGCCCAGCTGGTATGCCACTGTCTGTTAATTGAGACCGACCGCGAAGGTCTGGTGCTGGTCGATACCGGGTTTGGCCGTCAGGATATGCGGGCACCCGGCAGCCGCTTGTCCGGTTTTTTCCGCGCCATGAATAACATTCAGCGCCGCGAAGAGCTGACCGCGCTGGCACAGATTACCGCGCTGGGTTTCAGGGCTGAGGATGTACGCCACATCATTCTGACCCATCTCGATTTTGACCATGCTGGGGGCTTAACGGATTTTCCGCAGGCGCGCATCCATCTGTTAAAGCAGGAGGTTGATACTGCCCAACAGCGGCATAGCTGGCTATCGCGTGAGCGCTATCGTCCCGGTCAGTGGGGCGGGATCAGCAACTGGGAAACCTATCAGCCGCTGGGGGAAAAGTGGTTTGGCTTTGAGGCGGTGCAGGGACTGCGCGATTTGCCACCGGAGATTTTGCTGGTGCCGCTGGCAGGACACACGCCAGGCCATGCCGGTATCGCGATTCAGCAGCCCGATGGCTGGCTGTTGCACGGCGGTGACGCCTGGTTTTATCGCGGTGAGATGCGTCAGCCAGCGCGCCACTGTACGCCGGGGCTGCGCTTTTATCAGTGGATGATGGCGATGGACAATGCAGCACGGCGGCACAATCAGCAGCGACTGCGCGAGCTTTCCTGCCAGCACGGCGGCGAGATTACCTTTTTTTGCAGTCACGATGCACGCGAACTGGACGCATTGCGGGTTAACGCTCCGCTGCGCTAAGGGCAAAAAAATGCCCGTATCAGCGGATACGGGCAGCAGACTGAGCAGGATAAGACTGCAGCCCTACGGCTTTTTAAATTTGTCTTCGACCTTCTCTTTAGCTTCGGCAATTTTATCGCCCGCTTTATCCATCACACCCTCGTGATGCGCCGGATCGCGGCCAGACAGGCCACCCGCCGGCGTCACTTCCGGGCTGTCATGATCAGTGCGGGCATTATGAGTGGTATCGAGTAGCGGATCGGTCGCGGTCCGGTTACCGGCGACGTTATCCGTGGTGGCATGGTCAATATCCACTTCCTGACGACGTACCGAATCATTAATGGTTTCGACCCGATCGCTCTGCTCTTTACGCAGAACCACTTCCTCAATGATTTGCGCCGTCTTGTTGACCACCGGTTGTTCGTGCGTCTCTTCAACCTCGATAGTTTTGTCTGACCAGTCGACCTGATCTGGCGCACCGGTTTCGCTCAGCGGACGGCGGAAAATCTCCGCATGTTGCTCACGCAGCGACACATTTTCAGAGACCTGATCGGTGACGGTGTAGCGACGTACCCGGGTTGAGCCTTCGCTGACCAGTCTTTTACCCACTTCCAGCCGCTCTTCGGCCAGACGCAGCACATCTTCTTCGCTTTCATCACCGGTCAGTGAAGGTCGCACGGTCGCGCTGTACGGCTGACTGCCGCTAAGATCGCTGCCAGACGCGGGTTGGTTCAGTGATGTGCCTGGCGCAGTGGTCAGTCCGTCGTCGGCGGCATAATCCTCTGGCAAGGCTGCGCTGTGTTCGGTCAGCTCCTCATGCGCATCGAGAATGCCCAGCGCACGCGGCAACTGATCTTCATCCGCGCGTAGCGACAGCACTACACCGCCGGTACGCATCGCGTCTTCATACACTTCAGCCTGATCTTCTTCCAGCGTATTGCCGAACAGACGCTGCCAGAAACCCGGATGACGCGCTTCCTGCCCTTCGGTGCGCAGGCGCTCCCCGGAAATGATATCGATGTCATCGTCCAGGAAACCCGCTTTAATCAGGTTGCGTTTTGCGCCTTCTGCCAGTGAGACATTACTGAACATTGTTACAATTGTTTCACGCGCCATGGTTTTCTCCTCGGTGATGGATTCAGACTGTTTTGGGTTCTGATGTCTGTCTATTTGAGCGTACTGTTTTTTCAGGGTGACAACCTGTTCCAGAGGAACCTGGCTGACCACCTTGCGGATATGCAGTTCCTCTTTCAGCACCAACCGGCGGATAATCTCAACTTCCTCTTCGACCACAGGAATGATGATCACGCCGTTTTCTTCACGAATTTCCGGCATCGTCGTCAGCCGTTCCGATTTTGGGACTCGCGTTATTTCAGCGGTCTGCTGCCTGAGCAGCAGGGCGATTTTTTCTTCATGCTCTGTTACTCGCCGGGTAACCCGAACATGGCCGTCACTGACCTGCTGCTTCGTTACCTCAAGCTTCTCTTCCGCCAGCCTGAGTCGCTGTTCGTTTTCCTCTGCCCCTGGTGATTCAGGAGGTTGATTATTCATGGTTAACCTGCCCGTATTCCTGAGAACGTCATGCGGAGAAAATAGTGCAGAGAGATCGGTAACTCTTTTCCCGCTCTGAAGCATAACTGCCTGCTTCAGGAGAAATTAAAGCCTGGCACAAGCGAAGCCAAAAGAAAGGATACTGCAGAAAAAAGTCACAATATGAGGGTAACGTGGCGCTAAAATACGCTAAGCGGTGCGGCAGAAAAAAGAAAGCCAGCACGCTGGCTGGCGACTTAAATAGTGTAATAAGTTGCCAGTGGCTTTAGCCTGCTGACGAAAGGAAAACCTGCAGTGCAGAAAGGAATTCCACTGGCACCTCTTCCTGTGGCGAATGGCCACAGGGTAACGTTCGTCCTTCAACATGTGTGGCTTTATCAGCCCAGGTTTGCGGCACATCGTAAAGCTGGCCGACCGTGCCCTGCTCCCCCCACAGCAGCAACAGCGGACAGCGTATTCGCTGTCCTTCGCTGGCGGTATCATCCTCTAAATCAATGCTCGCGCTGGCGCGATAATCCTCACACACCGCGTGTATCATTGCCGGATGCTGATAACAGCGCAGATAATCGTTCAGGATCGCTTCGGGCGTGGCATCGGCGACGTTAAGTTGCGCCCGGATATGCTGCCGCAGAAAGAATTCGATGTTTGACCCAATCAGCGTTTCAGGTAACGGCGCGGGCTGGATCAGAAAGAACCACCAGAAATAACGGGTAGCAAACTCCCGGTCGGTGTGCTGATACATGGTGGCTGTCGGCGCAATATCGATAAATGTGCAGGCGCTGACGCGATCAGGATAATCAAGCGCCAGCCGATGCCCGACCCTGGCGCCACGGTCGTGACCGACAAACGCAAAACACTCGTGACCAAGCACCGTCATCAGCAGCGCAATATCCTGCGCCATCGCCCGTTTTGAATAGGGCCGATGCTGCGCATCGCTGGCTGGTTTATCGCTGTCGCCATAGCCGCGTAGATCGGGCAGGACGACGGTGTAATGCTGTGCCAGCACTGGCGCCACCTTATGCCAGCACAGATGATTCTGCGGATGGCCGTGCAGCATCACCAGCACCGGCCCGCTGCCGCCCGTAGCAACCCGCAGCGTAATGCCGTTATCCAGCGTGACATCCTGCAACTGAAAACCATCAATAAAAGGAGACTGGCCCCGATTGTTTACTGAACCCACGTTGACCTCGTCGTTTTGAAAGCGCGCGTTCAGTGAGTGTAGACCGGGATCGGACGTCGCCACTCAGGGGGTGATGCGCTGGCCACTGGCTAATGTGCCGTCCGTCGAATAGGTCAGCAGCACCCGCTGATTGTTATCTCGTTGTAGCTGATACCAGTCCAGCTCGCTGACCCGTATCACCACTACGCCAAAATGCGGTCTGCCCGCTTCGCCAGTCAAAGCTGGCATTGCAACCTGCGGTTCACTCTCTGTCTCTTCGCCTGGCGGTTCGCCGCTGTAGGTTTTGCGGGTGTGTGCCGGTAACCGCGACCACGCGGCCAGGGCGATATCACTGTCCTGCGCATACAGTTCGACTCGTCCCTGCAGGCGCAACTGCAGCCGGGTCTGCAAGGCATATCCCAGCACCGTCACTTGCGGATTCGCCATCATCTCCTGCCACTTCGGACTGCGTACGTCGGTATGAAAAGTCAGTGTCCGCATGACGCTATCGACCTGACGCAGCACCAGGGTGCGCGCCTGTGGCCGACGAGCGGCATCAACGGTACAGAGTGTCAGATAGCGAAATTCCGCCTGGGGATCGCCGGCAGCCTCGCCCAGCGTGCGCCAGGCCGCAGCGTCAATCTGTTTCAGATCCATCCGTTTTGCTCTCTTAATCACAAGGGGGGCGGCTCAAGCGTAGCAAGGAAGCAGAGACCTGGCCTGACAGCTCAGCGATCTCAGCAAAAAAAAGCCCCCGCCGGGCAGACCGGCGAGGGCTTAATGGCACAGATTAACCGGGATTACGGCAGCGCATAAGCGATCAGCGTATCGCCCATTTTGGTGCCAAAGGAGCCGTGTCCGCCCGCCATAATCACCACGTATTGCTTACCGTTAACCGCATAGGTCATCGGCGTCGCCTGCCCACCCGCCGGCAGTCGGGCCTGCCACAGCAGTTTGCCGTCACGCACGCTGTAGGCGCGCAGGTAGTTATCCAGCGTACCGGCAACAAAGAAGACATTGCCTGCTGTCGTCACCGGACCGCCTAACATCGGAACGCCCATTTTAAACGGCAGCGGAACCGGCGCACTGTCGCGTACCGTACCAATGCGTTTCTTCCAGACGATCTGATGATTCTGCAGATTGATGGCCGAGACAAAGCCCCATGAAGGCTGCAGACACGGCAGACCTAAGGGTGACAGGAACGGATTCAGTTCAACGCCATAGGGTACGCCATACATATGCTGGACACCCGCTTCCGAACCAGAACCTGCTGCACCCGCCGCGCCAGGCTCAATCGGATTGCCCGGCCCACGCGGTACCAGGCGGGAGATAAACGGCATCGCCATCGGGTTGGCAATCGCAATCTGACGGTCGGTATCAACGGCAATTCCGCCCCACTCGAACATGCCGAAATCACCTGGAAACACCAGTGTGCCCTGCTCTGAAGGCGGGGTAAACGGTCCTTCATATCGCAGGCGATGGAACATCACGCGGCACGCCAGCTGATCAAACATCGTTGCGCCCCACATATCCTTGCCCTGCAGGTTCTGCTTCGGCCGGAAGGTAAGTTGCGAGAAAGGCTGGGTCGGGTTGAGATGATCGCCTTTCGCCGGTCCCTGCGGCACCGGGGTTTCCGGTGCAGGCACCACCGGCTGACCGGTTTCACGGTTCAGAACAAAAATGTTGCCGGTTTTAGCCGGAACATACACCACCGGAACACGCTTGCCGCTGTTATCAGTGATGTCTGCCAGTGTCGGCTGAGACGGCAAATCCATGTCCCACAGATCGTGGTGTACGGTCTGATAGAACCAGGCCAGCTTACCGGTGGAGGCATGCAGAGCCAGCAGGCCACTGGCATAACGCTCCTGCTCCGGAGTGCGATGGCCGCCCCAGATATCTGGCGTCGCGACGCCCATCGGCAGATAGATGATGTCACGCTGAGCGTCGTACGCCGCCGGTGCCCAGGAGTTAGGCGAGTTGGCACTGAAGGTTTCCCCTTCTGCCGGCAGCGCATTCGGATCTTTCGCGCCCGGGTCAAACGCCCAGACCAGCTTACCGCTGTCGATATCGAAACCGCGGATAACGCCAGACGGCTCGCGGGTTGACAGGTTATCGGTGACCGAGCCCGCTACAATCACCACCTTGTCGGTGACAATCGGTGGCGAAGTCGGCTCATAGCCGCCCGGATAAGCATTGGGCTGCTGATGCTGCAGGTTCAGTTCGCCGTGGTTGGCAAAGTTCTCGCAACGCTCACCTGAGGCGGCATCAAGCGCAATCAGACGGCCATCATCCACTGGCAGGAAGATACGACGCGCGCAGTGCGCTGGCTGTGAGGCGCTATTCTGCTGCACCGCTGGCATTTCATGGTATGACACGCCACGGCAGGTAATGTGCTGGAATGACGGATCGGATTTGAGTTTCGGGTCAAAGCGCCATTTCTCTTTGCCGCTCACCGCGTCCAGCGCCAGCAGAATCTGGTGTGGCGTACACAGATAGAGCATGTTGCCCGCTTTGAGCGGCGTCACTTCATTGGTAATCTCACCCGGATCGTTAGCGGTTTTGACATCGCCTGTGTGATATTGCCAGGCCACCTGCAGGTTCTGCACGTTATGCTCATTGATCTGCTTCAGCGGCGAGTAACGCACGCCTTCCTGCGTGCGGCCATAGGCGGTCCAGTCTTCCGCGGGTACTGACGAAACGGCTGGCGCGCGATCGGTCAGGGGTAATTCGCCGTTTATTTCCTGTGGATCGTGCAGTGACGATCCCACCAGCAACGCGCCGTTAGCCAGCAAGGCGATGATCATCGCCGCCAGCGGTTTTTTCCGGGCCGGGCCAAACTGACGATAACTGAAAGGCAAAATGAGCCAGATCCCCAGCAGTACCCACACGTCGAGTCGCGGAACCAGCGTCCAGTAGTCGCTACCCGCTTCCTGCCACGCCCACAACGCACTGGCGATCAGAATCGCGGCATAGAGATAGAGCGCGCTGCGTTTTCTGCGCCACAGCAGCACGCTAAAGCCTGCCATCGCCAGGCCGCTGATCAGGTAATACGCGCTACCGCCCAGCGATAATAACCAGACGCCGCCGATCAGCAGCCAGGCAGAGCAGGCGACAGAAAACAGCAGCGTTAACAAATTGAGTGTTCGGGATACCCGTGACATGTAATTAACCTTGGTGAAAAAGAGGAAATGTAAAAAAACTTCAGCGTAAGTGTAAACGCTATCACATGTCACTTACATTGTATTTTCGTGGCATAGTGTAAGAGTATTTTAAATAAATATTAAATATCAGCTACTTAAACTTATAACCCACGAAATTAAAAAGCTTAAATGCTGTTTCTTTAATCAAATAGCGAAAGCATCCTGATTATAATGGAAACGATACCACAACGACGCAGCCTGACAGCGCAACAGCCAGGAGAGTTTAACTCCCGCTTATCCAGCGGCTGTGTTAGCTTTCTGGCATGCACCTTCGCTGTGGAACCAGCCTGCAAGGAGTGGCCCGATGCAACCCGATGAGATCACTTCCGCCCGACTGCATTACCGGCTGTTGAATCAGCAGGACTGGCCGTTCTATCTGGCAGTCAGTCAGGATGAATCCGTAATGAGATACATCACCGACCCGCGTTCTGCTGAAGAGATCAAAACCCATTCGTTTGACGTTCGCTTATCCGCCTGGCATAAAGGCTGTGACCACTGGCTCTGTCTGGTGATGGAGGAAAAAAACTCAGGTTTGCCGACAGGGTTCAGCGGATTTATCGATCGGGGAAACGGCATTGCGGAGTTTGGTTTTATTCTCGCCGCTGACTTTCATGGCAAAGGATACGGTAGTGAGTCGCTGCATGCGGTGCTGCGGTTTTGCTTTGCTCAGCAGGGTTACCGCAAGCTGGTGGCAACCGTCACAGCAGGCAATATTGCCTCACGGAAGGCGCTGCTCTCGGCCGGCTTCGTGCAGGAAGGGACCTTACGGCAGAACTTTTTCCTGGCCGGTAAATGGCAGGATGACTGGCTTTTTGGCCTGATGAAAGAGGAGTACCAGACCCGATGCTGAACCGATAGCTTTCCTCTGTGCTGGACCTGATGCGGGCAATAAGGTGGGATTCGTATGCTGGATTATATGGTGTCGCGCTACCAAAGCCTGCCGGTTTCACCGAACCGGCTCAGGGGCTGGCTGATTACGTGGCTGACGCAGCAGCAGGCGTGGTGCCGTGATGCCCGTTTCTCTGCCGCTTTTCCCTGGCGTGAAACCGGACTACCACAGCGCTATTTCCTGCAACGTGAACTCCACATTGAGGGTCATCGTTATCTTACCGGACCGCGCTATCTCGGCGGCGATCCGGACCAGCCATTTATCGATGTCGTCGCGATGGATGGTGCGATAAACCATCAGGTTGCCTGCGCCATCGTGCAGGCATGGCAGGCGCTGAACCCGCGATATCTTCGGATTCTACTGCCCGCCGCCCACCTCGCTATTGGCACTCCCGATCAGCTAATCTTCCTGAATCATCCGGAATCGCTTTCTGCCATCACCCGGCCTGATATTTCGCTGTTGCCTGCCACGCGGAAAGATTATCCAGTCTGCCTGACCACGATCAATCGTGCGTATCGCGCCAGCTGGCGCGCCCTACCCGCTATCAGACATCAGTTGCTGGCCACGGATAAGCGGGAACTGGCTAAAGATATCGCTCAGGGCAACGTATTTCTGATTATCTGCCAGGGCATGCTAGTGGGGCTGATTATTTGCGCGATGCGCCGCGTGGGATTTATTGAGGGGTTTCAGATTCTGGATGAAGTTATTTTGCCAGCCTATCGTGGCCAGGGACTGGCAGCCCATGCTCAGCAGCTGTTGCTGCGCCAGCTTCATCACCGCTATGGCGATAGTGCGCTTCTGACAGGCGCGATACTTCCTGGCAACGCGCCCTCACTGAGAAGCGCGGAAAAAGCACAGCGACGCTGCGTGCTGAAATATCACTTTTTTAAACCCGATGATTTCCAGCCGGGCCAGCAAATGATGTCAGAAGAGGAAGGAAAGTAGTCAATTACCACAGTGCCAGCTCGATTAATTTATCCTGGACGCTGTAGACCCGCTGTTTCAGGTGCAGACTCTCTTCCGCGCTGATGCGTTTTGCGTCGAATGCGCCGTTAATTTTTTCCAGCGCCATTTTGGTTTTACCTTTCAGTCCTTTGTGCCAGTTCACTGTCGGGCAGCTTGCCACCTGACCCTCTAAACTCAGCACCAACTCAACCACACTTTTACCACCGGTAGAAGTTTCAGATGCAGACATATCCACCTCTATTTGCTGCTAAAACAGATGTCTCTTTGCTGCGGGCATTATACATAATCCTGCCATCCGAAGGGGTTTTCCTGCGCGGCTGACTGCGGTGTCTGGCGCAGAAAATGCGTTACCTGTGGTAACGGCTTCGCTCGCAAAATTGCACAGGCTGTTCTTAACTCATCTCAGTAATTTCCGTTCGAATGAGCCTGCTATCGGAGGACCCTTTGGCCAAAAAATCTCAAGCAACCACCAGCGACAATACGCTTACGCTGCGGCGCTGGATCACTGTAGGACGGCCCGCGACCGAGCTTTTTGCGCTGTGGCTTGAGCCTGACACCCTGCCGCGCATTATGAGCCACTTTGCCAGGGTAACCCCGGTTAACAAAAGCGATGCACACTGGCAGATTGACGGTCCATTGGGCAAACACTATGCGTGGGAAAGCCGGATTGTTGAAGCTCAGCCCGGTGAAATCATCGCCTGGCGTTCGCTGGAGGGCGCTGATATCCCTAACGAGGGCGAACTGCTGCTACGCCCGGCACCTGGTGAATGGGGAACAGAACTGGCGCTGACCCTGCGTTTTATTCCGCCCGGCGGCGCGCTGGGTAAAAAAGTAACCAAAGTTTTTGACCTGTTGCCCAAAGAGGTGGCCAGTAAAGCGCTGCATCGCTTCAAATGCCTGGCCGAAACCGGAGAAATCCCTACGCTGGAAGGCCAGCCCGCGGGTCGCCACGCTGAACGACAGGATAAGGAGAAATAAATGCGCGCACTATGCTGGAATGGTGTCAACGATCTGAGTGTCGAAACCGTGGCCGATCCCGGTCTGCTAAATCCTCACGATGCGATTGTTCGTGTCAGGCTGACGACCACCTGCGGCTCCGATCTGCACGTAATTGACGGCCTGATCCCGAGTATGCGCGAAGGCGACATCCTCGGTCATGAGTTCATGGGCGAAGTGGTTGAAGTTGGCAGCGCGGTAAAAAATATTCGCCGAGGCGATCGCGTCGTGGTGCCCTCATTCATCTCTTGTGGTTCCTGCTGGTATTGCCAGCATCAATTGCCTTCCTGTTGTGATAATACCAATCCGCAATGGGATAAAGGTGAAACCGTACTCGGTCATGCCACCGGCGGCATTTACGCGTACAGCCACGCATTTGGCGGCTATGCCGGATCACATGCTGAATATGTCCGCGTGCCGTTTGCCGATAATGACTGCTTCGTCATACCCGAGGGTGTGACCGATGAACAGGCGCTGTTTCTGTCCGATGCGGCTCCGACCGGTTATATGGGGGCTGATTTTTGCAACATCCATCCCGGTGACACGGTGGTGGTGTGGGGCTGTGGCGGCGTCGGTCTGATGGCGCAGCAAAGCGCGTGGCTGATGGGTGCTCATCAGGTGATTGGGATCGATCGTTATCCGGAGCGACTGGCGATGGCGCGCGATTACGCGGGCAGCATAGCGCTGGATTACACCCAGGTGGACATCAACGAAGCGCTGCTGGAACTTACCGGTGGACGCGGTCCGGACAGCTGCATTGATGCCGTCGGCATGGAGGCGCGTGGCGAGGGCTTAAGCCAGGTTTACGATAAAACCAAACAGATGCTGCATCTCGAAACCGATGTCGGCGCGGCTTTGCGTCAGGCAATGTATGTCTGCCGTAAGGGCGGCAACATTGCTATTCTCGGCGTTTACGGCGTAATGGATAAATTTCCGCTAGGGCTGATGATCAACAAGAGCCTGACCATCCGCACGGCACAGCAGCATGGCCAGCGTTATATGCATCGTCTGCTGGAGCATGTCGCGAGGAATGAACTGAACCCGGCCTTTATGGCAACGCATCGCTTCCCGCTGGAAGAGGCGCCGCGGGGTTACGAGATGTTCAAACACAAAGAAGAGGGTTGCGTACGCGCTGTTTTCGTCCCCTAGACGATGGGGCCGTCCGGACTGGCGGCCCCATTTCATTTCCTTCCCAGCCTGACACCTCTGACCGCCGTCGTACCCCAGGGTCAGGCTATCGTTGACGGCACTGAATTTGCTCCCGCCGCATCAACACAGGCATGCAGTGGCTGACATGATTACTCCAGCCAAATCCGTCTGCCCTGTTCGCCTGTTACCCGGTAATGGCTCTTCGCCCGACAAGGACATCAGGCCTGACGCATCGATGGATAGGCTGCGACGGCGGGCTCTGCCATAGCGCAGCTGTGCCCGTTCAACATTGAACCCTGACCGGCCAGCATCGCATAAAAACATGAAGGTTTTGTGTCCACCTAAAACAAAAAAAGTACTTAAAATTAACGACCTGCACTCACCGCTTTGTCACTCCTGACAATTCACATCCTGAAAAGATAATAATCACACTGAGTTATCTTTCCGTGGCTAAATTAGTGCCAGTTTTATCTACGGAGCAGACAAATGACACAATGTATGGCAATTTTTTTCTCTTCCCTGTTTATGTGCAGTAACGTTTTTGCAGGTTCAGTTTCTTCGGTATCGCTCGGTGCGCTTTCTACCGCCTTGAATGAGCGCATGCAGGTTATGAAGCAGGTTGCAGGTTACAAAGCGCTGCACCATTTACCTGTCGAGGATCTGCCGCGTGAGCAGGTGGTACTGGAAAACATGCTGGAAAATGCCCGACAGGCCGGGCTTGAACCCCATTCCATCGAACCCTTTGTTCATGCTTTGATGAATGCCAGTAAGGCGGTTCAGTACCGCTATCGGGCTGACTGGTTGTCCACGCCGGATAACCAGCCCGTCAGGGATCTGGCCGATACCCGCCAACAGATACAGCGGCTGGATAGTCAGTTATTGACCGCCATCAGCCAGTACCTGATGGCGAGCGCATTCTCGCAAGACGACAGTGCGTGGCTGCTCACCCAGCTCACCGCCCCCCTCCTCAGCGAAGCGGATAAAAATAGCCTCATGGCGGCCCTCGCTCGCATCCAGCGTATGCATTAATCCTCATTCAGCGGAGTAAGCTGTGCAGCTGCATGAACTTAAACGTCTGAAGCAGGATCCATCAGCGATGCGGTCGCGTTTACAGCGAGGATTAGGGAGGAGTATTGTCTGGTGACTGGCAGCAATAAAAACCGGCACTCGCCGGTTTTACAAATGCTACGAATTGTTCTGCTTCATTGATTCCAGTATCTGCTTGATGGAGGCATCGATTTTCTCGGTAACCTCTTTCGGCAAACGGCTGAATTCATACTGCACGGTGCGCTTCTCATCGTTGGTCTTACGACGTGCATAGGTATTGGCGGTGCTGAAGGTGGCAAGTTTTTCTGTCACCGTCTTGTTCGCAGGCGCGGGCATTTTAAGATGTTTTCTGGCGGCCTTAAAGTAGTTAAGAATGGCCGATTTTTTCTCATCGTCACTCATCTTATTCGGTGCAGCCTCGCTGGATAACTTCTCCTGAATCTGGCGGGTCAGTTCGCTGGCGTCTACCGCTTCAGCTTTCGCCTCTTCCCAGACATCCAGCAGCAGCTGGTAATCCTGTAGCGTCAGCTCGGCCACCACCGGGAAAAGTTCGATAAACTCAGCCGGTACCGATGCGGCCTGGAATGCGCGCGACACTTTGGCATTCGAGATCCCTTCCGCTATGGCAATCTCCGATTTACTCATGCCCTGCTCGTTCATCATCATAAAACGCAGCCCCAGCTCACGCAGGTTGTGCTCTCTGGCAGTCTGGATATCTGCTGCCAGCTGACGGGCATCGCTGATGCTCAGTTCATCTGCGGTGACCAGTACTTCGAGACTGGCTCCGGAAAGAATGCAGGCTGCCCGGCGACGTGAGCCATCCATGATCTCAATGCGGTCGGTAGTAATGCGACCAATGGCTGGGAAGAACTGTTGCAGCGTAATGGTGCGGGTGATCTCCCTGAGCGATTCCGCCGTCAGCGTGCTCTGATCGCGCCCGTTAATCTTCGGGTCGACAAAGGTCTTTGCTTCAATGTCATCATGAGGGATCAACTGCCGCACGAAGGTCGCCTTCATACCCGATTTGAGGGTAAAGGTGCGCGACTGGCTGCTGCTGTCAATCATGCTGGCAATGGCGGAGTCGCCGAATTTGCGGCCAATGCGCTGGATCGGTTTGCTCACAGGGTGCTCCTGATATATTCAATACGATCAAATACAGCCCTTGAGAACTGCTCTGCTTCATGCTTTGCTTTGCGTAACGCATCGGCGCTGCCCGGATACGAGGACGGGTTAGCACTGATTACCGTATCAAACGATTCGCCGCAGCGCTCAAAGCCATCCAGTCGCGGCAGACCGCAATCCAGCATCGATTTAGTGAACACTTCGCGCGCATAACTTTGAGAAGTGAGATGATCATGCTTGGAGGTCATTTTTGACATAAAGCCAATATTTGCCTTCAGGCGTGGCTCAACGCCTTCCGCTTCGATGCGCTCCAGCATTTCTGGCAGACGCGTCAGGTACTTCATGGTGGAGTGGAAATCGACCTGCGCCGGTGGTGTTGGGGTCAGCAGCACATCACTTGCAGCAATGGCGTTCAGCATGAAGGAATCCAGATGCGGGCCGGTATCAAGGAAGATAAAGTCGTAATCACCCGCCAGACGATCAATCACGTTACGGCGCAGAACTTCGGAAGGTGCAACGCCAGGCAGATGCTGTGCGACCAGTTCTTCCCAGTCACTGGCGACAAAGCCGTCATCAATGGAGGCCGGGATCACATCAACACCAGGCATCACCGTTGGCTTGATAAACTGATCGCGCAACTGGTCGGCATCCAGATCGTTAAGCATCGCCTGGGCGGCGGTTTCCAGTACCGATCCGACGCTGTTGGTATGGCTGAGGAACATGGTACTGGATGCTTGCGGGTCCAGGTCAATAACCAGAATACGCAGGTCATTGTGCAGCATAGAAGGATGCGCGCGCATACCGTGAGCCAGCGTCACGGTGCTGACCGTTTTGGAGACGCCGCCTTTAAGGCTAACCACAAAGATCACAAACGGGCCTTCATGCTTATCACGGTACCTGGGCACCTTGCGATGCTGGTAAATATCGACCACGTTCTGAATAGTTAATGCATATTGTGAGGTGCTACCGGTCTGCTTCTTACCAAACTGATAGCCCGCTTCTTCCATGTCACTGATGGCAGCAACAACCGCATGCTTACTCAGCAGTGGCATGTTAGCGACAGCATTTCGTGAGAAAGTCTGATAAAAACCGGTCTGGTTAAATTCCTGACGCTGCTGCTCGATGTGATTGCTCAGCCCGTGCAACATGGAGTTGGCACGCGTTGCCATTTCCAGCACACCACCATAGTCACGCTTCATAAGCCCCTCTGCATTAATGTTTTTTGCATACTACACAAAAAGCCTTTATCTGCCAATTTTTTAGAAAAATGCCAAAAACATGGATTTTTTACGATCGGATGGAATGCTATGTACGCTCTGTAATTGATGACCAATTGTCTGTTAAAGGAAGAGCAGCGTAGCTGACAGTAGCAGTTTACGAGTCGCTTAAGATTCTAATCGCTACACGACAGCCTGTGCCGGGAATGATGTCAGTGAAGGGTGCGATAATGAGAGATGTTTATTAGTTAATAGATGAAGCAGAAAGGTACTACGACGAATCGGAAATAGTAATGGATAGAAAAGGGTGTTTTCATCGTGAAAATCCAATAAAAAAGCTTATTTTTCATTTCACTAAGTGAAAATTGCTAAGGTGAAATTTCTTTTAAAAAGCCTTCAGAGGTGTATTGAGTTGCGAAAAGGGCAACAGTTGCGGGTTCATCACCGGTGACTCCTCTGGCTGTCAGAAAAGGATATTTACTGGCAATATGTTTTTTTTGATTCGGGTAAAGGGAAGCCGGTCTGCCACCTCTTAACCGCCCCAACATTTAGTCAGTTAGAACCGTTGCAAGAGTGCCCATTGAAATCGGTAGCGGTGTAACCCGGATCAATCATTATAATGGTGATCCCTGCATCCTGTCGCCCTCAAGCAAAGGCGATGGCCATTCCATAAAGCGTCATTTTTGAACTGTAATACCTCATTTCATTACCCTTAAAATCAAGATGGCCCGGCTCGTAAACCGATTCCAGCGAGCACGGTTTTCTACTGTCTATAATGGTCCTCTCTTCATTAACTGCTCTGAGCAGTAGCGGAAAAGTCTGTGTCACTCTTATGACACCTGGTAGATTTGAATCATACACCACCCTATTCTCATTGATGCATTGCGCGCTGGAGTTGACACTCTGAATACCTGAAAGGCCGAGGTTATTAATGATAAGGATAACCATTTATCAATTTACTGAGGAGCAGACTCAGCCTTTGCGGCTACGTGATGTCCATAAGTCCCAATCGGGTTTCGATACACTCTGCGAACAGTTTTTGCCGCGCAGCCTGGCTGCACAATTCATCGCGAAAAGCCAGATTCGGTAACCGAGCAGATCCATTTGTCGGACTGTATCGAACCTAATACCTTTATTCGTCCCGGTGATCGGAACATTTTTATCATCTATAAAGACTCATGATTTAACCTTAACTAACCTAACTGCTCTCTTCGCCAGAAAAAGAAACCTAACTTTCCTTCTCTTTATAGACTGGTTGAGAATGTTTGATAATTACGGGAAATATGAACAGTGACAAGACTGTTCGAAAAAGCGAATAATGATAGACAGCTTCTGTAGATCAATTATCGATCTTATCGTCATATTTAAAGCTAAGGTTTTCAGGCAGCTGCAATACAACCTGGACTTTCGGCTTTAACGGTAAGCGAAAGGATTACAGTGCTTAAGGTCACCCTGGGGTCCCACTTTGTATCCGCACCACCTGTAGCGTAGCGACAACTGAGGCAGTTCTGACTCTGGTCATGCGTATAACATCTCTTATTATTGAATATGCGATATGCCCTTTATGGATCTGGAAGTTCTCATCAGGAACTACGCGGTGTGCTTTAGCTGAATCTGAAAGGCGCGCTTATGACGACATTCTGCCGCCGCGACTGAAGCGTTATCCGTTATTACGTGCAGAAATGAGGGACGATACTCGCTTCTTTGATGTTAGGTTAGCAAGCTGTAGTGCATATATACGTTTGCTTTAGATCTGGCAAAATATAAGAGTGCAATTCCGACGGTCCCCGGGATTTAAAGACTCGCCACTGTAGCTGCTATAGAACTGGCGAAGCAGGCTAAGGCATCATTATTACGTTTGAATACTGCCTGAAGTCACATATTGGCTTCCCGTATTGTTTGAGTAGTGGCAGGCAGGTTTTCACAATTTTGCAGCCGCTCCTGAACCCCAGAGGAGACGGGGTAAGTCTAAGATCATGGTGTTTTCATCATGAAAATTACTTAAAAATAGTTAAAATTCAATTGCTTATATGTAAAAATCGGTGGTGAACAAAACGCTTTATAAAGCAGGATAAGCAGAGCAAAGATGATTAAAGCAGGTATGGCTAAAAATTAAGTCAGCGCATGTACCTGATCTGTTTCAATGATCCCCTGTCTGGGAGTGCGTTTTCTGACCGGAGTGGTTGTAGACCAACGTTATTGACGGAGAGTTCTATATCCAGCACCTGTTTCGCTTTTACGGCTATTAGCAATTGAGCCTTTTCAGACACCAGGCAGTAAAAATAACGGGTTTACTGACCGAAACGGGGAGAGTAGATATCTAGCTGCTCTTCCGTTTTATTTTGCAGTTAATCTAAAACAGCCTTACAGAGATTGCCGTAGTTAAATCGGTAATGACCTTTCTTGTTTGATTTCAGCGAACAGGCAAACCCTCTTTCTGAGTTTATCGTGTTGTTACTCTGTCTGAACCGGGACAGCAGGTTATCCACCCTCAGCGATTCATTTTGTCCTCGTTATCCACAGGCCAGATCCAATTGTTCGATCCTCTATAGATCAAACTGAGATCCTTAATAGATCCCCGATCCGTCCTGGCCCTTACCAGACAAGGGCTAAGACAGGGTTGATATCCACTATAGCGAGAACAATAACCACTGTGGTAAGTAAAATAACCACTGTAGCGAGAAAAGCAACCGCGCTGGCGAGTGACCAATAACCACTGTAGCGAGTAAATCATCATTTCCTTGTGTATAACCTAATCTTCACAGACAGGGCAGCTATTCCCATTGTGACTGGAAGTCGCCAGCGGGCAGGGGAGCCCATGGTAAAGTTCGCGTTTTTTTTCCACTGCTGCCTGACATGTTTTTTGCCGTTTTATCCACTGGGTAGATCCAATAACAGATCCATGTAAGATCCTTTAAAGGCCCCTACAGATCCCCATACCGGGCGAGGCCGTGTTATTCCTGGGCTGAAAGCCGATTGCCAACCACTGTAGCGAGTAAACTAACCACTGTAGTGAGATAAAAAACCACTGTGGCGAGTAGATTAACCGCTGTAGTGAGTGCTAGTATCCACTGTATAGAGTAACGGCGACTCTCGCTTGTTCACATCACGGATCTGTTATATGCCAAAAAAAGAACCCGATATCCTGAACATAGCTGAAGCGTTTAGTGAAACAGACAAACGCACCGGTGAAGTTGTCACCCTGACCCCCAACAGTAATAACACGGTGCAGCCTGTTGCTCTGATGCGCCTGGGCCTGTTTGTTCCCACGCTAAAATCCACTGCGCGCAGTCAGAAAAACCAGATGAACGCGATGGATGTCACGCAGGATCTGAAGCAGCTTTCGCTGGTGAGATCGGAAGGGTATGACAACATCAAGATTCTGGGTGCCCGTCTGGATATGGACAACGACTTTAAAACCTGGGTAGGTATCATCCGTGCATTCGCTACGCATGAGTGTCTGGGAGACACTGTAACGCTCTCTTTCGTCGAATTTGCAAAGCTGTGTGGCATCCCATCAGTTCGTCTCTCATCGAAGCTCAGGAATCGCCTGGACGCTTCTTTGACGCGTATCGCTTCTAACACCCTGACCTTTACCAGCAAAGGCGGTGAAAACTACACCACGCACCTGGTGCAGTCCGCTAAATACAGTATTAAAAAAGATACGGTGACCCTGCAGGCCGATCCTAAGATCTTTGAGTTGTACCAGTTCGACAGAAAAGTGCTGTTGCAGCTTAAAGCCATTAACGAACTGGCACGCAAAGAGTCCGCACAGGCGCTTTACACCTTCATTGAAAGCCTGCCACCAAAGCCTGCGCCGATATCTATGGCAAGGCTGCGCGCCAGGCTTAACCTTACTTCCCGCGTTATCACACAGAATGCGACCGTGAGAAAAGCGATGGAGCAGTTAAAAGAGATTGGTTATCTCGACTACACCGAAACCAAGCGCGGCTCGTCAGTCTATTTCTGGGTCCATTATCGCCATCCAAAGCTTCGGCCGGCAGAGCTGCCGTTTAACCAGTCAGGCTTAATCGATGATGATATTGATGACTACGATGACATCGACAGCGATGAGGGCATTATTGACGTAAATCTGCCTGATATCCTGCCGGAAGAGGAGAGCAGCGAATTAGTGATGGTGTCACGGGAAGAAAAAGAGTTACTGAATAAAATACGGAATGAGAAAAAGAGATAAAAAGTTGATTTATAAGTGTTTTATGTGAGGGGGATTATATAGAGGGGTCACACAGCACGCTAACCACTGTAGCGAGTAATGCTTCAGATCTCCTAACCGCTGAAGTGAGTGTGAGAAACATCACTCGCTATAGTGGTTAGGACACTGGCATTCTGCTGATGGTATCCCTGCCGCCTCTATCGCTTCAGGTTCCGGAACGCCTGACTTCCTGCTATGTTCCACCCTGGAACCGACTATTATCGATTCCCTTTCCGGAAAGCTCTCTCTTAAGTGGTTCTTCGTGAGGCGCATTCACAATGTGACGCCCGATGCTAGCTGCGTTAGCTGTGCTGCTCTGCCATCCAGCCAGGACATCAGCAACTAACGGTTACTCGCTATAGTGGTTACTCACTATAAATTCATCCTCTGAACATCATGGTGTAAGCCTGCAAAGCAGGGTTTCTCTGATCGTTGTATTCACCGCTGTGGTTCACAGAACATTTTTTAATCCATTACCGCTCATTTTTGTTCATAAAACAGTCAGTAATCTTGTTACCTTCTCGCTACAGTGGTTTTTATTTGAGATGGCGACGTTAAATACTCACTACAGTGGTTCTTATTTGAGATGGCGACGTTAAATGCTCACTACAGTGGTTCTTATTTGAGGTGGTGGAGTTAAATGCTCGCTACAGTGGTTCTTATTTGAGGTAGTGGGGTTAAATGCTCGCTACAGTGGTTCTTATTTGAGATAGCGACGTTAAATACTCGCTACAGTGGTTATTCAGCGATAGCGCAATGAAAATTCATGCCGCTACGTTATATGAAACGGCTGACAAACGTCACATTGCACAACGATTTACTCTCTATAGTGGTTAGCGGGTACCGGATGAAGGTGATAACGTCTGAGGCTGAGGCCTGCGGCAGTGATGGGTGCCTGTGATAAGACGTTGCAGGCGCAGTGTTCGTTCCGTCGATAACCTCATCCACGGCATCGCTGAATCTGCTCGCTACAGTGGTTAGCTGAGCGCGATAAGAATCTCGCTGACGTGATTCGGCAGTACCTGAACTTAAGACAGGCTGCATTCAGAGCTACACTAAATCGCTTTGCCGATAAGTGTCAGGTACTCGCTATAGTGGTAATCTGAAGAGAATATTTCTGAATAATTTTCCGCGAGGGTGGCCTGCGCGCAATTATTACGCACACTACTCGCTACAGTGGTTGCATTAACGCCCGATTGGTTGTGTTTACTCGCCATAGTGGATATGCGCCTTTTTCGGCTTCGGTGATGGCAAGGCATGCAGCAGAATCAGACCCTTTGTTACTCGCTACAGTGGATAGACAGGCATGTTTACTCGCTATAGTGGTTAGGTTACGCCTGTAACATCCGGATGCGTGACAAACCTGTAACACGCTATGCGTTACAAACGCCAATAAAGCGAGGGCTGAAACCAGGATAAAAAAGGGCCCGCCATCCGGCGAGCCCTGTATTTGTGACGGGCCGCGGCGCGAGGATTACATCGCTTCGCGGTATTCCGGCCAGGCAACAGACTGGGCATCATATCGTCCTGCGGCGGCAAACAGGGTTCCCTGGAAATTGATCACGCCAGCGGCTTCCAGCCACATCCACTCTTCAGCCTGCACGATACCAGCCGCGATCACCGTGATTTCCAGTGCTGAACAGCATTTGATAATCGCCTGTACCACCGCTTGTTTTGGACCACTGCGATGTACATCGCGCGTAATTCCTGCATCGATGCGGATACGGTCTGGCTGAATATGCGTAAGTAATGATAAGCCAGCCGAGCCGTCGCCAAAGTTGTCGACTGAAAGGCTGATCCCTACTGCTTTAAGTTCGCGCACAGCTTCAGAAAATGCCTCAAGCTGCGAGATAACTTCGGTTTCGCTAACCCCGATTACTACCTGTTCGGGCACCAGACCCGCTTGCTCTATCGCCGCGACAATCTGTTTAACGGCATCCGGTACCACCACCAGCGTCATAGGCAGCAGGCTGACGTAGAGCGTCATACCGTCCGGGCAGACAAGACCGGCATGCGCAAACGTCTTTTTCACCGTTTCAAGATCGTTCAGATAGAGCTGCTGGCCCGCTACTTGCTCAGATAACGTGCCTGCCGGACGTGTAGTGGTCGCTTCAATAGCTGTCACCTGACGTGCCAGCGGATCCACCACCGGCCGGAAACTGACCCCTTCGGTGAGCGGTCTGGAGTCCGGCACATCGCTGCGTTCAGAAATGAATTCCCAGTAGCCTGGCGGCAGAACCTCGTAGTAATTTTCTTTCTCACGTGATTCAACAAAAGTCCGCAGAAATTGCAGCGCCCGATCATCATAGGTCAGACGGTATTTCGAGGTGCCTTTGTCGAGCACCGCCTGCAACAACGAAGAACGGTCATGCTCGCGCAGGTCAAACAGTTCCATCCCGGCATTACCAAAGCGGCGGGAAGGCGCGTAGTCACGCATCAACTCCACCACGTTGTGATGACGCCGATCGGCGCAGATCCGACGGTAAACAGCCAGAATGCCCGCCTCAGGCCCTTCCAGCAGCTGAAAAAAATGCGTACCGTTAAACAATAAAATGCCGGTCACATCGTGAGACGCATTAATTCTGCTGGCATTTATCACCATTTCGGGCAGGGTCTTAACGGGAAAGTCATCCGAAATATGGCTGCGATATATTATTGTGGTTAGCATGTGCAGCTCCGGTTTTATGTGATTGTCGGGGACACGCTAACATTGTTCAAATAATGTTGCATCTAACCTTATTCATCGTCGCACAGACTGCACCATCACAGGTGGGAATAAGCGAAACGGCAGATTGACTGGTAACAAACTTTTAACCGTAGCGGCAAAAAGTTGAAGATATACGCCTGGTGAAACGGCGTTCAGATACCCCGGAAACAGAGCAGCAGGCCACATGGGGGAAGCTGAATGCAAGAAAGGCCGCCTTTTGGGCTGCCCTGTCAGATAACAGCTGAGCTTATTTGATCAGCTCAGCAGAGACGTACGCGTGATTGTCGACACGGGCACCGGTAATTTTATATCACGCGCCAGCATCTTTGGCCTGCGTCGCGATTTTTGCTTCAGCTGCATCCAGCGTAGAGGCGGTCACGGTAATACTCTGGGAAAAACTACTGAAAGAGAGCAGCGTCAGGGCGGCAACAGCAACAAAATTATTGATGATTTTCATGGTCATTTCCTCAGTTCATTTTTATTCTGAAGCGGCGTTTTGCTTCGATGGAGTGAATAACAGGCGTAATGACGGGGAAGGGAATAGGGGTTCTTTGCTGTTAATGTTCAAATATTTTGAATCTCTGCTTATGCCGGATCAATCTGCCTGAACAGCGATAATAACAAAGCGCTGTCTGCAACAGACAGCGCCTGGGATCTTTTCAGCCTGATAGATGCCCGCCTCAATGACACTCTCCGCGCAGTTTCCAGTGCAACCAGTGATTCAGCGCTTCTTCCGTAAGGGGTTTTGAGTAGAAAAAGCCCTGTGCCTGATCGCAGCCATATTCGGTCAGCGAGCGCACAGCATCGGGGCATTCGACGCCTTCTGCCAGCACCACATAGTCCAGCTCTTTGAGCATAGCGATAATGCTACGAGCGATTATACGTGAAGCCGTATCAGAGGAGAGTTCACTGATCAGTGAACGATCCAGCTTAATCACATCAAGCGGCATTCGTCGCAGATAGCTGATATTGCTATAGCCGGCACCGAAATCATCGAGCGAAATACCAAAGCCACGGTGTTTCAGCAATTCCAGGCCGCGCAAAGCCGTCGGGCTTTCAATGATACGTTCGGTCTCCAGACACTCGATGCCCAGCAGCGACGTCGGCAGTTTTGCTTTTATCATTTTACTTTCAAGTGCGGCGGCAAACCCTTCACGTGAAAAGTCGCGGACGCTGACGTTGACGGTTAACGGCAACTGGATATAGTTATTCCGCAGTCGTCGCAGGCGATCAACGGCCTGATCGATCACCCAGGCCGTCAGGGTGGAAAGCAGATCGGTCTGCTCAGCCAGCGGAAGAAAAGCTGCGGGAGAGAGTTCACCGCGCGTGGGATGATGCCAGCGGACCAGCGCTTCCAGTCCGACCGGTTTACCACTGTGCAGGCAAATCTTTGGCTGATAGACCAGATAGAGCCCGACATTGTCGCGCAAGGCCATTTTAAGATCGGTCATCAGTACGAAATCTTCGGTACGCTGCATCTCTGATGCCACGTCGAAGCGGTGTGACGGCAAGCCCCGGCCCACCGCTTCGTTGAGGGCACTGACCGCCCGACGAAGCACTTCAGGTGCCGACACGCTGCCAGCGAGAAAGTCAGCTTCGCCAGTGTGGGTGGTCAGTGCCACGGACAGGCCTTCATCCATATCAGCACTGATGCCTTCCAGACGGCCCGCGACCCACGCCGCACTCAGCCGGCTATCTGCACGGGTTAAAATGGCGAAACGGCCTGTAGCGACCGTATAGAGCATTTCGCCCACCGCCGGACGCAGCCGCAGCGGCAACAACGTCGCCATATCTTTCAGCAGATTTTCAACGGGACCCATCCCCATCGTGCGGGCCAGCTCGTAAGCACGTGACATGTCGATGCAATCGATCAGCACCAGCCGCCGCGGCGTGGTATCGCCTGCCACGGCCAGGTATTGCAAATCGCGGATCAGACGCTGGCGATTAGGTAATCCGGTCACCGGATCGGCAAAGCCGGCGGAATGCCACGCTTCCAGAAATGACATCACCAGTGTTGAGAGTAGCTTCAGCGTGGTGACCTGGTCAGCGCCAAATGCATGCGGCATGGTGTCAGTCACGCACAAGGTGCCCAGAATGATCCCCTCACGGTTTTTTAACGGCACGCCGGCATAGAAGCGAATAAATGGCACGCCGGTAATTAACGGATGGGTGACAAAACGCGCATCAAGATAGGTGTCGGGTACAATAACTGCGCTATCGCTGTCGACGACGTGGCGACATAAGGAGTCCTGCCGGGGTGAACGCTCCAGAGCGAAATTGTGTGCCGCGCGTACTGTCTGAAATTCATCATCCAGCACAGAAATGAAGCTGCCCGGTATACTCAACGCCTGGCTGGCTAGCCTGACAAATTTTCTGAGCACGTCGTCCCGGCTTTCATCAGGGTTGCTTAACGCCTGCAAAGCACGGGTACGGCGCTCGTCGTCGCCGTTTAAATTTTTTAGCATGTGTGTGTCCTTCGTACCCTCTGATGACGGCGCGAAATAAAAAAGAGAAACTGTACGGTAACTGACCGGAACGACGTGCGATTAAGGCGAAAGGAAATAACAGATAATTATTATTTTCACCGTGATGATAAGTGACTCGACGGCGGGTGTCTCTTAATATTTTCTTTAACGCATTTCATGCCTATTTACGATTCGGTAATTTTATCGATAGCGCTTTTTATTTTCACTGCCAGGAAGGAATACACGACAAAATTACCTATCGTTTATTCGCTGAGAGTTAATCAATTCATCTTCATTCTGCACGCGATTAATTCGGAATGATGCCGTCGGTAAAAAGGAAGTTCCGTGAAAAACGGTGGCAGACTCATCGAAAAAAGGTCGGTAACACCTTAAAAAAAAAGGTAAAACGCCGACAGAGCCACTCAGCGCTGCTTTCAGTCAGCCGCTGAGTCACCCTGTCCGGCGCCGCGCATCGCTGATGAGTTTCGGCTGATGCAGAGGTTCAGGCGACAATCAGGCTAACGTTTGCTGCCGGTCGCGGATTGCGCCGGGCGTCGTGGCGGCGGATTTTTCTCCAGCCAGTCGCGCACACGATCGGCGTCGGGGCCGGTTTCACGAATTGCGCGTGTCAGCCTTTCCTGCGTTGTCTTCAGCTCTTGCGTCCAGTAAGTAATCTGCCATTGTTCGCGCAGCTCCACCCGCGACAGGTCTTCAGGCGAACGGCGCTGCATAGGATTTTTCATCTATTTATTCTCCTCTGGTTTTTTTAGGTTATCTGGCCTGAAAATTAGCCTCAGGCTAAACGGACTATCCTGGCGAATGAGAGGAAGATGGAGTAGCGGAATAATCCCTGAATCAGCGATATTTAAAATAACAGGAAAATTCCTGGTGTCAGAAATAAAGCTTCCTAAAAAACTGAAAAATGACGGTTTACTGACACAATAAGCCGATTCGCTTAACACCGGGTTGAATGTAAAAGATAAGCCTGAGATTTGACATTTAAATAAAATGGTCAATTATTCTCATGTCAAAACGTCCGGGCCGCGTCAGTAACGCTCTGCTTTCGATAAAAAGCAGCGCTACGTTTTTTGTGCGGGTCACTCATTTCAAAGGAGTTTTTTTTTGGTTAATCGTTCCTCCCCGCAGCCTGTGATTGTGCAGAATAATGTTCGTGAACTTCGACTTGCCGCGGGACTCTCTCAGCAGAGCGCCGCCGAGCGCTTTGACCTCAGCCTGCGTGTCTGGCAAACCAAAGAAGCGGCCGTTAATCCGACGCTGTTAAGTCAGGGTGAATATGAGCTGCTGTTGTTACTGGCGGGCCGACATCCCCATTTTTGCCTGACCCCGCACAAAAAGAAATAGTCCAGCATCCGGCGATGAGTGATTATTTAACTTGTTGACTTTATTGCAATAAAAAAATCACCCCGCCGCCTTGAAAGTGATGAAAAGGATATTATTTTAAGAAGTGACCGGCCACTGCCAGCCGGTCAGATGAGCTTTTGGATGAACATTATTCAGGAGGTTATCACCATGTCATTACATCAGATTTCCGTCTTCCCCTCGCTGGCTGATTCCGCGTTGTCAGATCGATTCAGCCGCATCGATAAATTGTTCAGTCAGCTCACCGGCGATAGTCAGCTGACGTCAGTACCTGCTTACGATCTGCAGCGAGTCGATAACGATCGTTACGCGCTAACAGTCAGCGTACCGGGCTGGAAAGAGCAAGAACTTGAAATTGAGCTCAGCGGTGGACGCCTTTCCGTGGCAGGTAAGAAAGAGACACCGGCGCCGGAAGCGTCAGATGAGGCGAAAGAGGATAACCGCGGCTGGATCTATCGCGGTATTGCCCGTCATGATTTCCGGCTGAGCTTTGCCATTCCCGAACACATGAAAGTGATCGGTGCCAGCCTGGCGGATGGTCTGCTGAACGTCGGTTTAGTGCAGGAGATACCGGAAAGTGAGAAACCTCGCCGTATTCCTATTGAAACCGGCGGAGCCAGAACGCTGGAACATCAGAAATAATGGATAAGTGAAGAACGTCATGGCGGAAGGCGATAGCGGTCGCCTTCCGCCTTTTTTATCGGCTGACTGACAGGATGATCAGGCTGATGTCAGGCGCTGACGGCCAATACCTCTTCTTCCGCTTTGAGCCGGGTCGGTTCCGGTCTGCATTACCGGCTGGCCTGCCTCCAGCATCGACTGATAGGCGGCATTCATCAATGGCGTAATCCCGTCGCTGCACCACATCAAATGATGTTCAAACCGGCGGTAAGCCACGACTGGCTTACCGGAGGCAACGGCAGCAACTTCAACCCGAAACTCCTGTCCGTTAAGACGGATGGCGTCCATCCCGATCTCTGTTTCATCGGTGACACTGACTGCTTCAAGAAAGAGCGGAACGGTACCGTGACGCTGTGATGCCAGCGCCTGACGTTCCCATTGCGAGACGATAGCGGAATGGAAACGTTGCTGGCGGCGTATTGATCCGTCACTGACATCGGTACGTAACCAGAGATTGAGTGGCCGCAGATAGCAATTAACATAATCATCACCGCTGTAATCCGCGCTTAATGTCTTCATCCGTGTGATGGCGTAACAGCTGCAACCACTCTTCTTCCCGACAGGCCCAGCCACCCGGATGCTTCAGCGCAGGCCAGCGAAGCGAGGCGTGAATATCGAAAAGCGTATGTCCGCCTGACGTCATGTCGCGCACGCACAGCGCACGCGTCAACTGGCCGTCGTAATAACCGGCAGGTCCGGGAGAAGTCATGAGACCGGCACGGCGCCAGCGGCGCAGACAGAACCCCGACGAGGCCTCAGACCGTGTCGGTAGAGTGTTGGGGCATAATATATTTCCGGAGGGGTTCGGATCAGGGTGACAGGAACGATGCCTGCAGCATGCGCGTCACGGCCCTATAAAGAAAAAAACATTTCCATAATAAGTACTGCAGCAAATTCGGCACATCAGGGGACCTGGCGTGCAGCGATAGATGAGGGCAGGGGAGTAAAACAGAAAACAAGCCGGGCGCAGTGCAGCCCGGCATGCAGAAGAGATTACCAGTGGTATTTGTTCGAATCTTCCCACTCTTTTACTTCTTGCTCGGCACGATCTTTTTCGTAACCGTAGCGTTCCTGAATCTTACCGACCAGCTGATCGCGCTTCCCTTCAACAACGGTCATATCATCATCCGTTAGATCGCCCCATTTTTCCTTAACTTTGCCTTTGAACTGCTTCCAGTTACCGCCAATGCGATCTTCGTTCATGGTGATTCTCCACTTTCAGGCTATTTTCCAGTGATTTAATCGTTATCTGCCAGACGCTGTCTCTGACAGATGGATTAAGTCTGGCACAGCTTCTGTGCTTTGCAGCGAAGCGGTGTGAGCTGCATCATACTCCTGCTAAAAGAGTCGATCAGCGTTACAGACGTCGTTCAGGCCAGCTGACCGGCGGAATGGTGTTAAGGGCAGGGCGGGCAAACAGGAACCCCTGAAAATAGCGAACGCCTGCGCCTTCCAGCCACAGCCATTCTTCAATCTTTTCGACCCCTTCTGCAATCACCGTAATTTCCAGCGCGCTGCAGCATTTCAGGATCGCCAGCACGATCGCCTGACGCGGGCCGCTGCGGTGTATATCCATAATCAGCTTTCGGTCAATCTTCACTTTGTCCGGCTGAAACTCCGCTAACAGCGAAAGCCCGGCAAAACCGGCGCCAAAATCGTCGAGCGCCAGACTGATGCCCGCTGCTTTCAGCTGTTGTACTGCAAACTGAAACTCATCAAAGCGCGAAATGACCTCATCCTCCGTCACTTCGACCACCACCTGCTCCGGGCGTAGCCCCTGTCGGATGATCTGCTGGATAAGCTGCTCAACCGCATGTTCAATCACCACCAGCGACATCGGCAGCAGGTTGACGGAGAGTGTCTGATGTCGCATACCCAGATATCTGGCCAGCATAAAGGCATAGGTTTTCGAATGGAGATCGGCCTGATAAATCTTATCGTCAGGCAGTCGGGCAAAATAGTCTGCTGGTGAGGCGCCCAGCGGGCCGCGTAGCAGTGCTTCACAGGAGACAATCCTGCGACGGGTTACATCGACAATCGGCTGAAGGGCAAATGCACAATTCTGGTCGGGCGCAGGGCAATAAGGTAACGGAAGGTCGGATTGTGACGGGGTGACCAGCTGCCATGCCTGCGCGGGATCAATCGCAATAAATCTCTCTTTATCGCGGCCCTCTACGAAAGACCGTAAGAATTTCACCACCCGGTCGCCTTTCACACGATTGGCATCCAGCGTGACACGGTTAAGCAGTGCATCCACTACGGAGCTGTTCTGGTAGCCCCGTAGATCAAACAGCTCCATGCCAGCATGGCCAAATCTCCGCGCCGGCGCGTAATCACGCATTAATTCAATCAGGTTAAAATGCCGATCGTCTTCACTGATACGTTGATAGACATCGAGAACGGCCTCCATAGTGCCTTCCAGCACCTGGAAAAAATGCTGTCCATCAAATAACAGAATACCGGTCACCTGAATTGCCAGATTTTTAGAGCTGGCATGATCGACCAGCGCCTGCAATCTCTCCGGTGAGACGCAAGATGTAAGCTGGCTGCGGTAAATGATGGTGGAAAGCATAGGCGGACTCGCATGGCTGGTATTTGCTCTGCAAACATAACACAGAGTGAATACCGGTTAGCGACACAACAACGGCGTTTTGATGTCTCTTCTGGGCGGATGGCTGGCCTCGATATATGCAGGCTAATACACGCTGGCTGGTTCCAGCCAACCACAATAACAGGGAGGTCGGGTGGCATCTAAGTGAGCAGGATCTGCGTATTACAATGATTAAAACAGCGAAAATTAAAGGCCCCCTTCCATTAAAGAAGGGGCAAACAACGTACGGATCTGTTTTTTATGCTGACGGCATCCCTGGTGAGGCGCCGAATAGTGGCATTGAGTGTGATTATTACGCATCTCTTTTAATTGTTTCTATACCTTATTCGCTCAATTTTCAGAGAGGTAAAAAGCGTATCGATGATAGCGATAAAAAAATCATTCATTTCAAAGGAATATAAGCCATATTTTCTATAGAGAGTCAGCGTAATGAATTATACCGTTACAAATGAATAACCATTCTTAACGCTAATCGGCATGAATTTTTATTCAGACAACCTTTTAACGCCAGACGCTATGAAATGTTCAGCGGAGAGAAGCGTGTATACCTGCATGCTTAAAACGACTCAGTGTTTTTTAAAAAGAGCCCCCTTAAAAGGGGGCAAGGGTAGGAGTTAGATTACTCTGTAATTGGAGTGGATTTCCTTACAGAGCCATTTAAAGATAGGGCAAAACCGGCGGATTTGCCGCTACGTTTATCTGTTTTTTTAGTTAGATATCAAATGATTAAGAAGCTAATGGAGGGCGATTGTCTGGCTAATCAACGCGTTACGCTTCTATGAAAACGTTTTCTAAGATTTGGCTTAAAGTCTCTGAGCCGGACGGGTGAGCAGCAGCGCCTGCTAATCAAGCGGTAAGAGAAAATAATCATTGCAATCAATCAATTATCATCAGGTAAGCAGTTGAACCCGCTTAACAATGTCAGTTGAATCGGGCTGGCGCTTTTTAGCCAGGCAACAAGCGATACGCAAAAATGCGGACGGTGTCAGGCGGTCAGCTGATGTGATGCGGGCTGGAATAACGCTCAACGCTTGGTGACTTTGCTGATTACTCATACTGTTTATTTACACTGCCGATGTGAGAAGCAATAAAAGCCACAGGAAGATGAAATTCACACCGCGTTGCGTCAGGCAATACGACAGGACGAAAAGGGCAGGTTGACGATAAGCACCCGTGATTTTGTCACAGAACTGGCGCGGCGCCACTGGCCACACAGCTTGCGGGCCGCCAGTCACTGGATCGAAATCCACATCACACCGTTTCAGGATGTCTCTGTTGAGCCAGGTGACTATCGCCTTTTCCGGCTGCCGTAAACCGTGATGAACGCGCCACTGGCACCATCTGAACTGCTCAGGTCCGATCAGCCTGACCGTTAACGAGCAGGCTGAAGAAAGGGACGCGGCCGGGCGGTCAGAACGAACGGCTGGCTGCGTGACGAGCCGGCCGGTTCAGCGTGGCGGGATAGCTCTTATCGCAGGCTACACGAGCAAGGTTGAGCGCCACTTTGCGTTTTTTCAGCTTCAGTTTAGGCAGCCACTCTTTGAACTGAGCGGTCAGCGATTCTGCCTGCTGTTCATTCGCAACATGGCAGATAAAAAGCTTACTTTTCGTCTGACGACTGACATCAATGGCATAGATCTCAACCCGATCGCCGCACACTTCATATTCAACATCTGTAAACTGCATATGTGGCCAAAGGCCGGTTCTGGCTTCAAATGTGGCTAAATCCATAATGACTCCTTTTTAATTGTATGTGTTATTGCTGTGGACCAGGCCTGAACCTGGTCGGGCCAGTGAGCATAGACCATGATTTGATTTCTGCCAGTCCGATCACAAATTTAAACTGGTCCTGACAGAATCAGCCGCGTTGACATGCATGTTGTTCAGGCAGACTAAAAGATTGAACCCTGATTTAATCAGATATTCTGAAGTAATTTTTCCGCTGCACAGGCGCCTTCAGGAGTTACTGGCACGACGTGCGCAGGATATCGGCTGTACGGGCAGATCGCCGTCATCAGGCGAATGTGTCCGCCGGGGATTAAACTGACGCAGAAATTCCTTAATAAGAGCCCTAATCATCAGATCCTAAACGGTTTCTGTGTGAATACATCCTGCCCGCCTGTTGGTTAATCGTGTCTAAAATAATGAAAAGAGGCCGGGGTAAAATAATCGATCCGGTCAGGCATTTATCATGAACGAATTTTTATGTGGTTCAGAACAGGAAGTTTGCAAGAAATAATAAAAAATATAATAGCGCGGATTAATAAAGCCCTGTTTAAATAGCGCCGATAAGAACGACTCAGTAAATAACCCTACTCTTTTGAAAACTATCTTACAGAGAGCGTTTAAGACTATTTCACAGCGACTGGTAACGGTATTTTCACTGCTTATAATACCCCCAATCATATTGGTGATTATTTCTTTAACCTTGATCTCAGATTTTCACTCCCGGTGTGAATATGTGCAGGTCAATGCCGTTCCACGCATCCGGGATATAAATAAATCGACGAGTCACCTAATCAACTCGGGATTGCGCGGTATCGCTATCAAAGCATGATCGATAGTATAAAACCGCCAGCTGCTGGACGAGATTACCATGGCGCACAATACCGGTGACAAGATGAAACAAAGCGTCGGTACCATTGAACAGACTTCACAGCTGATGCGGTCTATCTGCGCGTATTCAGAAGAGCAAAGCAGCGCCATTTCGCAAATCAACATTGCGATAACCAGATGGATCAGGTAACGCAGCAGCATGCGGTGCTGGTTGAGGAATTTGCATCATTAGCGCATGAGTTAATGGATCGCGCCGGATAACTGCGCAATAGGGTCGCGCTGTTCAGAACGGCCTGATAGTGTCAGCGAAACGGCGGCTAGCGGGCCGCCGTTTATTGCGATTATTCCTCTTCGTTTTCCAGGCAGGCCAGATAGGTTTGCCCCGAACGCATCACTTTCTCTTTGGCCTGCTGGTGAATTTCCTGCCCGTCAAATGCCCCATATAGTTGCCCAAATGCCACACCAGATAGCCGTTGCAGAATACCCTGCACCGCGGCGGCGGAAAGCGGCAGCATGTTCGGATAACTCCACATAAACGACACACCATGCGCGCCGGGCGTCACCTGAAGGATATCACCCGCCAGGATCACACCGTCGCCTTCATCCCAGTGCAGTACGCAGCCACCGGGAAAATGGCCACCCAGCCGTAATAGTGTCAGGGAAGGCAGCAGCGCTAACGACTCGCCCTGCCACAGTTTGATCTGCGGGCTGTCGCGCACTATCCATTCGCGATCGCGCGCGTGCAGGTAAATCGGTGCGTTAAAGGCGGCGGCCCACTCCTGCATGGTGGTGTAGTAGTGCGGATGGGAAATGGCGATGGCGTGCAGACCGCCGAGTGCTTTTACCAGCGTCAGGGTCGCCTCATCAAGATTGGCAATGCAGTCCCACAGCACATTTCCCTGCGGGGTGCGCAGCAGAAAAGCCCGCTGATCGATAGCAAATTTCGGCACGGTTTTGATGCTCAGCAGGGCATCGCTGTGTGCCGTCCATGTGTTGGTATGACGGGACGTCAGTTGCTTGAAATCGATCCAGCTCTGGCCCGAGGCGGGCACGTACTGGCGCGGATCGTCACAGATTTTACAGTGAGTTAACTGACTCTGCTGTTGCAGATATGC
>Ga0308167_1001051_pt1 | contig 36808 bp, 29 predicted proteins | sample PhyCR1_2_FD_202138 | JGI IMG/M metagenome (GOLD analysis project Ga0308167, IMG submission 202138) | Phyllosphere microbial communities from UC Gill Tract Community Farm, Albany, California, United States - DLSLRC.R1 | ecosystem: Host-associated > Plants > Phyllosphere > Unclassified | place... | reverse complement strand
CTCGTCGGCGTCGCACCCGTTCTACACGGGCAAGCAGCGCATCCTCGACTCGGCCGGTCGCGTCGAGAAGTTCAACCAGCGCTTCAAGAGCTTCGGCAAGTAAGCAGTCCTCCGGACGCTCGAACGGGCGGCTCTCCTGCGGGAGGGCCGCCCGTTCCGTCGTTTGCGGGGGTGTGGCGGCAGGTCGGGCGTGCCGGGTGGGCGTGGTGGTGCGGCCGGGTGGCTCGGGCGGTGCGGCCGTCCGGTGCGGGCGGTGCGGCCGGGGTGTGGCACGTTGGGCGGGGCGGCACGTTGGGCGGGCGGTGCGCGTCGCGGCCGGGCGGTGCTGCACGTTGGGCGGTTGGTGCGGCCGGGGCGTGGCACGTTGGATAGGCGGTGCGCGTTGCGGCCGGGCGGTGCGGGCGTGGCCGCGGCGACGGTTCGAACCACGGAACCGACATCGAACCAGGCGAGCGGCGTGGTTCGACGTCGGAAGCGTGGTTCGACCTGGCGCTCGGCCGAGGTGGCGCGGTCCGGGTCGACCGTGGTGGCGCAGGCGGTGCGGATTGCCGGCGCACAACGCAAGTGCATGCGCGCCGTGCGATGGCGCGGTTCGGGCGGGCTTTGGTTGTGCGGTCGTGCGGGAGCGGAGCGGGATGCCGTGCGGGAGCGCCGCGGGTGTCGGGGAGCGGCGCGGGCGTCGGTGCGGGGCGCGGGCGGGCGGGCCGGTGCGCGCGTCGAACCACGGATCCGACGTGGAACCAGGCGACCGGCGTGGTTCGGAGTCGGAAGCGTGGTTCGAACCCGGGCGAGCCGTGCCCGCCGACAGGCGCCTCAGCCGGCGTTGCGGTGGGGCCAGCGGCCGTCGGCGGTGAACGCCGGGTCGCGCTTCTTCCGCATGTAGTCCTGGAACGAGGACGCCTGCTCGGCGCACCAGCCGACCTGCTTGCGGTGGAGCTCCTCGGCGGAGACGCCGAGCTCCTCGGGGTACTTCGCCGCGATGGCCTGCGCGACACGCCCGGCCGCGATGGCATCGGCTCCGGCGTCGTGCGCATCGGAGAGGGTGACGCCGTAGAGGTCCGACGCGGCCTCGAGCGTGCGCTTGCCCTTGCGGTAGGTGTCGAGCGCCTTGTCGATGACGAGCGGGTCGACGACGTTCCCGATGACCGGGGAGGCGATGCCGTGGCGCTTGGCCTCGCGATCGAGGACGGTGAGGTCGTACGGGGCGTTGTAGATGACGAGCGGGATGCCCCGGGCGAAGACGGCCTCGACCGCGGCGATGATCTCGGCGACGACCTCGGCGGCGGGGCGGCCGTCGGCGCGGGCGCGCTCGGTCGTGATGCCGTGGACGGCGGCGGCGCCCTCGGGGATCTCGACACCGGGGTCGGCGAGCCAGGCGCCCTCGACGATGGAGCGACCGGTCATGTCGATCAGGCCGACGTGGGCGGTGACGATCCGGGCGGTCTCGACGTCGACGCCGGTGGTCTCGAGGTCGAACACGCCGAGTGCGTGCCACCAGGGGCGACCCGAGAGGTCCTGGGCCGGAGCGGGGGAGTCGAGCTGCGCTGTGGGGAACGTCACGCGGTCAGGCTAACCGGGAGCACCGACACGCCGAGACGCGACCCGCCCACCGGGCGCGACGCGACCGGACGGGGGACGCGACCCGCCCACCGGGCGCGACGCGACCGGACGGGGGACGCGACCCGCCCACCGGGGCCGAGCCGCGCCTCCAGGACGCCGCTACCCGACCGGCGCACCCACGTGCAGCCAGTAGAACGACTGCGTCCCCATCGTCAGCGTGACCTGGCCCTCCGCGTCGAACGACGGGAACGAGCCGCCGCCGAAGAGGTCGTACAACGGCCTCCCGGCGTACTCCGGCGCGGAGATGGTGACCGACGTCGGGTTGGTGGCGAAGGAGAAGACGCAGAGGACGTCCTCGGCGGAGGGGCCGAACTGGTGGCCGGAGCCGGAGCCCTCCCACGACCGGACGAACGCGAGCACGGAGTCGTTCGAGGTGTCCTGCACGTCCAACGTGCCGAGCCCGAACACCGGGTGCGCCTTCCGCACGTGGATGACGTTGCGGACCCAGTGCAGCAGCGACCGGGACTGGGCGAGCTGCGCCTCGACGTTGACCTGCGCGTAGTTGAACACGAGGGACTGGACGACGGGCAGGTACAGCTTGCCCGGGTCCGCGGTGGAGAAGCCGGCGTTGCGGTCCGGCGTCCACTGCATCGGCGTGCGCGAGGAGTCGCGGTCCGGCAGCCAGATGTTGTCGCCCATCCCGATCTCGTCGCCGTAGTAGAGGAACGGCGACCCCGGGAGGGAGAACAGCAGGGCGTGGATGAGTTCGAGCTCGGCGCGGGAGTTGTCGAGCAGGGGAGCGAGGCGTCGCCGGATGCCGATGTTCGAGCGCATCCGCGGGTCGTAGCCGTACCAGCCGTACATGGCCTGCCGGTACTCCTCGCTGACCATCTCCAGCGTGAGCTCGTCGTGGTTGCGGAGGAAGACACCCCACGCAGCGGAGGCCGGCACGTCGAGCGTCTCGGACAGGATCGCCTTGAGCTCGGCGGCGTGCTGCGCGCGGAGCGAGTAGAAGATGCGCGGCATCACCGGGAAGTCGAACGCCATGTGGCACTCGGGCTCCTCGTCGGTGCCGAAGAACGCGGCGGTCTCGCGCGGCCACTGGTTCGCCTCGGCGAGCAGGACGCGCCCGGGGTACTCGTCGTCCACCATCGCGCGGAGCTTCTTGATGAACTCGTGCGTCTCGGGTTCGCCCTCGCCGTTGCCGTCCTCCGACTCGAAGAGGTACGGGATCGCGTCGAGCCGGAGCCCGTCCACGCCGAGGTCGAGCCAGTGCCGCACGACGTCGTACACGGCCTCGACGACGGCCGGGTTCTCGAAGTTGAGGTCCGGCTGGTGCGAGAAGAACCGGTGGAAGAAGAACTGGCGGCGGACCGGGTCGAAGGTCCAGTTCGACTCCTCGGTGTCCACGAAGATGATGCGGATGTTCTCGTAGTCGGTGTCCGTGTCGCGCCAGACGTAGAAGTCGCCGTAGGGGCCGTCCGGGTCCTCGCGGGACTGCTGGAACCACTCGTGCTGGTCGCTGGTGTGGTTGATCACCATGTCGATGACGATGCGCATGTTGCGTTCGTGCGACTTGGTGACGAGTTCGCGGAAGTCGTCGAGGGTGCCGAACTCGGGGAGGATCGCCTTGTAGTCGGCGATGTCGTACCCGCCGTCGCGCATCGGCGACTGGAAGAACGGCGGCAGCCAGAGGGCGTCGACCCCGAGCCACTGCAGGTAGTCGAGCTTGCCGATGACGCCCTGGATGTCCCCGATGCCGTCGCCGTTCGAGTCGACGAACGAGCGGATCATGCACTCGTAGAAGACCGAGCGCTTGTACCACTGCGGGTCCAGTGTCAGGCCGGGGAGCTGGATCGGGGCGGTGAACGTCACCATTGACACGGTAGGCCGCGGTGCATGGAGTTGTCCGGAGAATGCACGGCCTGGAGGCGCGGGTCGTCCTCCACAGGCACGTCGCGGCCGCGAGTCGTCCACCATCCAGCGTGGGTGACGTCGGCGCACCGGCACGCGTTCGTAGACTGACGGGGATGCAACCGCCCGTGCTCTCCCCGTACCAGTCGCTGATGGCCGCCACCCCGGTCGTCCACCGCTCCGTGCAGGTCGACGGCCGCACCACCCACTTCTGGGAGTACGGCCCGTCCGACGCGACCCAGACGGTCCTCGCCGTGCACGGGTTCCGTGGCGACCACCACGGCCTCGAGACGATCGCGGCGCACCTCGACGGGGTCCGGGTGATCGTGCCGGACCTGCCCGGCTTCGGCATCTCCGATCCGCTGCCCGTGTCCGACATCGACTCGTACGTCGCGTGGCTGCGCGGCTTCCACGCGGAGCTCGGCCTCGGTGCGGACACCGTGGTGCTCGGGCACTCGTTCGGGTCGATCGTCGTGGCCGCCACGGTCGCGGCCGGCCTCGCGACGCGGTTGCTCGTGCTCGTGAACCCGATCGCCGCCCCGGCGCTGCAGGGTCCGCGTGCGGTCGGCACGGCGATCGCGATCGGGTACTACCGTGCCGGCGCCGTGCTGCCGAAGCCGCTCGGGCTCGGACTGCTCCGCAACCCGGCGATCGTGCGCGTGATGAGCCTGGCGATGCTCAAGTCGCACGACCGTGACCTCCGGCGCTGGGTGCACGACCAGCACGACCGGTACTTCTCGGCGTTCGCGAACCGCACGAGCGTGCTCGAGGCGTTCCGCACCTCGGTCACGCACGACGTCGCCGAGTACGCCGATCGCATCACCGTGCCGGTGCTGATGATCGCGGCCGAGCGCGACGACATCACGGCGGTGCCCGAGCAGCGTGCCCTGGCCGCACGCCTCGCGGACGCCGAGCTCGTCGTCGTGCCGCACGTCGGGCACCTCGTGCACTACGAGACGCCCGGCGCCGCTGCGTCCGCGGTGCTCCGACGGATGGCGGACGCCCCGAAGCGGGGCCGCAAGGGAGCGCAGCAGGGGTCCAAGCGTGCCCCGAAGGAGACACCGAAGCCGAAGACGACGCCGAACCCGCCGGCGACGCCGAAGCCGAAGGCGCCGCCGACCCCGCCGGCCGACGGTGCCGCGTCGTGACCCGCCTGCGCATCGGGATCGACTGCCGCTACGTCCGCATCGGCCGCCACGACGGCATCAGCCGCTTCACGGCCGGCGTCGTCGCCCACCTGCCCGAGCGACACGACTACACCCTGCTCGTGCACGACGAGCGGCAGCTCGAGTCGTTGCCGTCCGACCTGCCGTGGGAACTCCTGCCCGCGCCGACCGAGCCGGGGGAGCCCTTCGTCGCGCGGAAGGTCAACCGCCTCGGTCTCGACGCCGTCTTCTCGCCCATGCAGACCATGGGGTCCCGCGGTCGGCAGTACGCCCTCGTGCTGACCCTCCACGACCTGATCTACTACCGGAACCGGACGCCCCCGCGGGAGTTCTCGTGGCCCCTCCGCCTCGGCTGGCGTGCCTTCCACCTCAGCTGGGTGCCGCAGCGCCTGCTCCTGAACGGCGCCGACGGGGTCGTGACGGTGTCCGAGACGACCGCCGGCCTCATCGCCGAGCACCGCCTGACGAAGCGCCGCGTCACCGTCGCGTACAACGCCGCCGATCCTGCGACCCCTCGTCCCGAGGGCGGTCCGCGCGAGAAGTCCCTCGTGTACATGGGCTCGTTCATGCCGTACAAGAACGTCGAGACCCTGGCCGCCGCGATCCCGCTGCTCGGCGCGGACTGGGTGCTGCACTGCATGTCCCGCGTGTCCGCCGCCGACCGTGCGCGGCTCGAACGGCTCGCGCCGACCGGGTCGATCGTGTTCCACGACGGCGCCTCCGACGACGAGTACCTGTCGGTGCTGCGGTCGGCGACGGCCCTCGCGACGGCGTCGTACGACGAGGGCTTCGGCATCCCGCTCGTCGAGGCGATGGGCGTCGGCACGCCGGTGGTCGTCAGTGACATCCCGATCTTCCGCGAGATCGGCGGGGACGTCGCGGAGTACTTCGACCCGTCGTCGCCGTCGGCCCTCGCGGCTGCGGTGCGCCGGCTCGAGGCACGGTGGGACGAGGCCTCGCGGGCATCGGTCGTGCAGGCCGGGCGGTTCCGGTGGGAGACCTCGGCGGAGCAGGTCGTCCGCGCGGTGGAGCAGGCGGTCGCGGCCCGCGGGGCCACCCCCGGGCAGTAGGCCGGCCCGAGCCAGCAGGCTTCGGTCGCCGGTCGCGCGCACCGACCCGCCTCAGGACGACGGCCGCTCCGCCGACACCGTGGCCCCCGGGAACACCGCCTGCGCCTCCTGCGTCGCCTTCGCCACCACGGCGTCGAGCGCAGCCCCGCGCCCGATCGTCTCGACCGTGATCGCCTGGTCGGCCGGTTCGTCCGACGGGCCGCCGTCGCTCCAGGAGCACCGCACGCCCGAGACACCGCCGATCGCGTCGAGCTGCCGGGCGAGCGTCAGACGCTGTTCCGTGGTCCGCTCGTCCGCAGAGACCCCGATCTCGAGCGCACCGAGGTCCGCCACGGCGAACACCCGGACGCCGTTGCCGCTCGCCGCCTTGGCTGCGGCGCGCAGGTCGTCGACGACCGCGGTCCGCTCCTCGTCGGAGAGCGTCGGCGACACCGAGACGGTCGACTCGACGTCGTAGCTCGCGAACGAGGTCTTCTTCGGTTCGGCGTCGCGCACGCCCTCGACGCCGTCGAGGTCCCGCACGGCGCTGCCGAACCGGTCGAGCGCGGCATCGGGGCGGGGGAACACCCCGCCGACGCCGTTCTGCACGCTGCCGATGATGGTGACGAGCACGACGGCGAGCACACCGGCCGCGATGATCACGCCCACACCGACGAGGGCGCTGCGTCGGACACGCTGCCGCGGGGTCCGCACCGGGACGGATGCCGTGCCCGGGCCGAAGGCACGATCGAGGTCGTCCGGATCGGGCGACTGCGGCCAGCCGGGCCGAGCGCCCCCACCACCGGGTCCGTCGACGGTCATGTCAGCCCCCTCACACGCTCGGGTCTGCGAGTGCATCGGAGCCTAGTACGACACCACCGACAGCGCGCAGCGGCTCGCCCCGACGGCTCCCCGCGGCGGCTACCCGCGACGCTCGAGGGGGTTCTGGTACTCGAAGGCGTACCGGCCGGGCCCGTCCGAGACCCCGTCGATCGGGTCGTCGAACCGCACGAGCTCGGCGTGGAAGCGCTCGGGGTCCCACCGGAACGAGTGCACGGACCCGTTCCGGATCGGGGTGCTGTGCCGGTCGGCGGTGCCGGGGGCAGCGGCGTTGACGATGCTGCGGATCACGGCGCCGTGGGTCGCGACGACGACGCTGCCGGCGTCGTACCGGATCGCGATCTCGGCGAGCGTCTCGGTGACACGGTCGAGCAACGCGCTGCGGGACTCGCGGCCGGGGATGTCGTCGTGCGGGTAGCGCTCGCGGACCTCGTCGTCGGTCAGGCCCTCGGCCTCGCCGTATGAGCGTTCGGCCAGCCCCGCGTACGTGGCGGGTGCTGCGAGACCGAGGTGGTCCGCGATGATCGATCCGGTCTCGAACGCCCGGGACAGCGGCGACGCGACGACGGCGTCGAACCGCCGGCGGTCGAGCAGGGTCGCGGTGGAGCGGGCCTGTCGGCGTCCGGTGTCGTTCAGGGGGATGTCCGTCGAGCCCTGGATGCGCCGTTCGGCGTTCCAGTCGGTCTCGCCGTGCCGGACCAGGTACAGGAGCGTCGTCACCGCACGATCATCCCAGACGCGGCGCGGCACCTCGTCCCAGACGCGGCGCAGCACCTCGTCCCGGACGCGGCGCGGCACCTCATCGCAGCCGTGCCGCCAGGGCTTCGAGCGTCTCGGTCGTACCGGCGTCGATCTTGACCGCTGCCCGGGGGTCGCTGCGGGTCGTGCCGCGGTTCACGATGACCACGGGGTGCTTGCGTCGTGCGGCGTGGTCGACGAGCCGGACGCCGGAGTTCACGGTGAGGGACGAGCCGACGACGAGGAGCGCGTCGGCCTCGGCGACGATGGAGACGGCCTCGCGGAACTTCTCGGCCGGGACGAACTCGCCGAAGAACACCACGTCGGGCTTCAGCACCCCGCCGCACACCGAGCAGTCCGGCACCCGGAAGCGCTCGACGTCGGTGATCTCGACGTCGCCGTCGGGCTGGAGCTGCACCGACCCGGGCTCGTCGATCCACGGGTTGTCCCGGTCGAGCACGGTCGCGAGGTCGGCTCGCGAGAACACCTGCCCGCAGGTGAGGCAGACGGCACGGTCCATCGACCCGTGGATCTCGACGACCCGACGGGATCCGGAGCGGAGGTGCAGTCCGTCGACGTTCTGCGTGACGACCCCCGTGACGATGCCGTCGCGTTCGAGTGCCGCGAGGGCCTGGTGCCCGGCGTTCGGACGAGCCGAGGCGAAGGTGCGCCAGCCGAGGTGCGAGCCGGCCCAGTAGCGCTGCCGCTTGGCGGGGTCGGCGCGGAACTCCTGGAAGGTCATCGGCTTCCGGACGACGCGGCCGGCACCCCGGTAGTCCGGGATGCCGGAGTCCGTGCTGAGCCCGGCGCCGGAGAGCACGGCGATGCGCTTGCCGGCGAGGAGCTCGACGGCGCGGTCGAGGGCGTGCGCGGACGCGGTCGCGCTCGCGGGGCTGGTCGGTTCGCTCGTCGCCATCGTGTTCACGGTACCCTCAACAGCCGACCGCCCCGGTCACTTCCCGTGGACGACGCAGGCCGTGCCCCGCCGCCTCCGAGCCCCACACCGACCGCGAAACGAGCCCCGTGCACGCCGTCCGCATCGACTCCCTCGACGACCCCCGCCTCGACGACTTCGCCAGGCTCACCGACGTCGCCCTGCGGCGCGTGTCCGAGCCGGAGGGCGGCCTGTACATCGCCGAGTCGAACACGGTCATCGAGCGGGCGGTCCGCGCCGGGCACGTCCCGCGGAGCGTGCTGGTCCAGGAGAAGTGGCTCGACAGCGTGCTCCCGGTCGTCGCGGACCACGACGGCCCCGTGTTCGTCGGCCCCGACGACCTGCTCGAGGACCTCACCGGCTTCCGGATGCACCGCGGCGCCATCGCCGCGATGCACCGCCCGGAGCTGCCGAGCGTCGCGGACGTCGTGCGCGACGCCAGGGTCGTGGTGGTGCTCGAGGACATCGTCGACCACACCAACGTCGGCGCCGTGTTCCGGAGCGTCGCCGGCCTCGGGGCCGACGCCGTGCTGGTCAGCCCCCGCTGCGCCGACCCGCTCTACCGGCGCAGCGTCCGCGTCAGCATGGGCACGGTGCTGCAGGTGCCGTGGACCCGCATCGGCGACTGGCCGGCCGCCGGCGAGGAGCTCCGTGCGCAGGGCTTCCACCTCGCCGCGATGGCCCTGACGGACCGCTCGGTGGACCTCGACGCGTTCGTCGCGGACGTCCCGGACCGCGTGGCGCTCGTGATGGGCACCGAGGGACAGGGCCTCACGCCGGCGGCGATCGCGTCCGCCGACACCGCCGTGCGCATCCCGATGGCGCACGGCGTCGACTCGTTGAACGTCGCCGCGGCGAGCGCCGTCGGGCTCTGGGCGGTCACGCACGCGCAGCGGCTCGCTTCCGCGCGGGCCTGAGGGGCCGGGAGGCGCGGGTCGCCTCCGTCGTCCGGCGCACCTCAGCGGGTCGTCAGGTCTCGTGCACGGCGCACCAGGTCCCGGTCGGTGCCGACCGCGCCGACCAGGCACACGCCGACCGGGGCGTCGTCGACGGTGAGGGCGGGGGCGCTCACCGCGGGGAGGCCGCCCACGCTCGCGAGGCTCGTCATCCCCGTCGTCGCGGTCCTCGTGCGCTCGAGTGCGGCGGCGTCGGCGGACACGAGCGGCGCGGGGCCCGGCACGGTCGGGAACACGAGGGTCCGGCCGACCAGCGCCCGGCGGATGGTGTGCCGGACGACATCGAGGCGCTGGACCGCGTCGGCGGTGGCGGCGGGGTCGTTCGCCGCGGCTGCTGCGAACCGGTCCCCGACGACGGTGCTCAGCGCGCCGGGGTGTCCGGCGATCCAGGCTCCGTGGGCGGCGACGGCCTCGGCGGCCTGCACCAGGCGGAGCAGTTCGCGGAGCTCGTCGGGTGCGGGGACGCCGAGGTCTGCGAGCCGGACCCGGTCGGGTTCGTCGTCGAGGGACCGGGTGAACGCGGAGAACACCGCGGCGGTGTCGGGGTCGACCAGGGCGAGCAGGTCCTCCGGGACGACGAGGGGTGTCGGTGCCGGGGCCGTCCCGGGGTCGGGCACGGTGGCGTCGAGCGCGGCGAGGAGCGTCTCGGCGTCGCGGGTGAGCCACCCCACGGTGTCGAAGGACGGTGCGAGGGGGAGCAGACCGTCGCGGGGGACCGTGCCGTGGGTCGTCCGGAGGCCCCAGAGCCCCTGGTACGAGGCGGGGACCCGGACCGACCCGGCGGTGTCCGTGCCGATCCCGATGTCGGCCGTCCCGAGACCGACGGCCGACGCGGAGCCGCTGGAGGAGCCTCCTGGCAGCCGCGTCGGGTCCGCGGCGTTCGGCGGTGTGCCGTGGTGTTCGTTCCGTCCGGTGAGGTTGTACGCGAACTCGTCGGTGCGTGCGATCCCGCGGATCGCCGCACCGGCGGCGAGGAGCGCCGCGACCGCCGGTGCCGCGGCCGTCTCGACGGGCGCCTCGCGCAGGAAGGTGGGGTTGCCGGCACCGACGGGTTGGCCGGGCACGGCGTAGAGGTCCTTGACCGCGACCGTGCGCCCGTCGAGCGGCCCGGAGGCGCTGGGGGCGACGAGCGGGTCGCCGACGGCCCGCCAGACGGTCGGGTCGAAGGCGCGGGGGCGGCCGGTCACGTGTGCTGCCTCGATGCGCCAGCGCACGACGGGGCCGGTGTCGTCGTGTGCGGTCGTGCGGCGCCACAGCTGGGTCTGGAGGCCGTGGCCGCCGGCGGCGAACCGGGACACCGACACGACGAGGGCGAGGTCCTCGGCGAGGGGCCGGACCTCGACCCGCGTCAACGTCCTGGTCGCGACCCCGCCGCGTGCTCCGCGGAAGGCGCTGATCGCGTCGTGGCCGACGAGCAGCCCGCGGTCGTCGCCGCGCATCGTGCCGGGTGCGTCGACGAACGCGTCGTCGAGGGCGTCGAGGTCGTTCGTCAGCAGGGCGGCCTCGTACGCGTCGAGTGCCTCGAGGAGACCCTCGGGGGCGTCGGGGTGCGTGGTCATCGGGCGGGCTCCTCGAAGTCGGCCTTGCGGATGCGGGCGTGGACACCGGTGACGAGGTCGACCACCTGCGAGATGTCGAAGTCCGTCGCGGCGGAGAGGTAGGCGTACGCCAGGTGCGGCTCCATCCCCCAGCGCGCACCGAGGATCGCGACGGCGTGCCGGACGCACTCCCGGACGGCCTCGTCGAGGTCGGGGTCCATCCCGGTGGGGACGAGGTACTCCTGGGTCTCGGCGACCGGCCACACGAGGTCGCCGAACCGGCTCGCGGCCTCGTCGGCCGGTGTCAGGTCGAACCGGACCGTCGCGCGGAGCGAGGCCTCCATCGCGGTGAGCGCCACCTCGCCGTCGCCCTGCGCGAAGTGCGGGTCGCCGACGTACGCGAGCGCACCGGGCACGATGACGGGCAGGTGCAGCTGCGTGCCCGCCTGCAGGAGGTTCACGTCGATGTTCCCGCCGTGGCGGCCCGGCGGGACCGAGTGCCGGCGCTCCCCGGGGGTCGCGACGCCCATGATCCCGAGGAACGGGGCGAGCGGGAACCGGGCGAACCGTTCGCGCTCGGGCGTCAGGGGGATGCGGCCGCGGAGTCCGGCGGGGGAGTCGACGACGTCGGCGAAGACGCTCACGGTGGTGCCGTCGACGGGGTACTCGCCGTGCAGCGCGCCCCGGCCGTGGCGGTTCGACACGACGCCGTAGTGCACGCGGGGGAGCGTCTCGACGACGGTCATGGTGAGGATGTCCCCCGGTCGTGCGCCCGCGACGCCGACGGGCCCGGACACGACGTGCGGTCCGTCTGCGTCGGGGTCGCGGCGTCCGGTCCGGGCGATCGCGACGGCGTCGTCGAGCACGTGCTCCGGTGCGACGCCGTGCGTGGCGAAGAAGGCACGTGGGTCACTGCCCTGGTCGGGGAGGATCCCCTCGTGGCTGACGGTGTCGATCGTCACGGACTCGCCCGGCACGACGGTGATCGCCGGTCGGTCGTCGGCGTTCGGCAGCCGTCCCCAGAGGACGGTGTCCGGGTCGACCGGCAGGTAGCGGTCGGCGCGGACCGGTCCCCTTCCGGGCTGGAGGGTCGGGATCGCGGGGGTCGTCATCGGTCGGCCTTCCGTTCGACGAGGTGGGCGACGTCGGCGAGGTGGTCGGTCATCGCCGTGCGGGCGGCCGCCTCGTCGTGTCGGCGGATGCAGTCGAGGATCTGCTCGTGCCACACGAACGACGACCGGCGGCCCTCGCTCGTGCTGTGGGACCGGGCGCGGACGTCCTGCACCCAGCCGCTGCTGAGCTCGCACAGGGAGACCAGGAGCGGGTTGCCGGAGGCCCGGGCGACCTGCACGTGGAACGCGACGTCCTGCGCGAGGGACTCCTCGGGGCTGAGGCCGGCGTGCGTGGCCTGCAGGATCCGTTCGAGCGCGAGCAGGTCGGCCTCGCCGGCACGGGCTGCGGCGAGCGCGGCGACCTGGGGCTCGACGACGGCCCGGAACTCGGCGACGTTCTCGGCCCGGTGCGCGAGGTCCTCGGCGTGCCCGACACCGGTCTGGCGTTCGAGGAGCGCGGTGGCCTCCTCGGACCGGGGGAGCACGACCGTCCCGCGACCGGGCGTCCGGGACACGAGGCGTCGGCGTTCGAGTTCCTGCATGGCCTCGCGGACGGTCGTGCGCGACACTGCGAGGTCCTCGGCCAGGGTCCGTTCCGGGGGCAGCTTGTCACCCGGAGCGAGGTCCTCGAGCACCAGGCGCGCGAGGTGCGCGGCGGTGGCGGCGCTCAGGGTGCGTCCTCGTTGCATGGGCAGGAGCCTAGGGTCCATTGGTCTGCTTGGCTCATTAGTACGACCAACTTTTACACGCCCGTCACACGAGCAGTAGACCCGGGCCACGTCGGACGCGACGGCTGCCGTCGGGGGCGAGCCGCGCCTCCAGTCCGACCCCGCACCGACGCGCGCCTAGCGCGTCCTCGCAGCCACGGGGTACCCGCCCCCGGTACGCTCGGTTCCCGTGTCACGAGTCGTCCGCCGCCCCCGTTCCGCCGTCCGGAGGCCGGTGACCATCTCGGTCGTCGCCGTGCTCGTGCTGGCGGTCGGCTACCTCGTGGCCGCAGCGGTCGTGCCGTTCGCCCCGGCGAGCGCCTCGACCACGACGTACTCCGCGCCCACGTCGTCGGTGCCGGACCTGACGTTCCCCGGCTACGGCGCCACCGCGGTCGAGGCCACCGACTTCCCGGAGAGCCTGCGCACGAGCGGCGACACGAAGCCCCGGTCGATCGCGAGCATCTCGAAGGTCGTCACGGCGCTCGTCGTGCTCGACGAGAAGCCGCTGCAGCCGGGGGAGTCCGGCCCGACGATCACCTTCAGCCCCGGGATGCAGGCGCTCTACGCGAAGTACCTCGCGGTGAACGGCGAGGTCGCGCCGATGCCCGCCGGCCTCCAGCTCTCGGAGTACCAGACGCTCCAGGTCATGCTCATGAAGTCGGCGAACAACTACGCCGGGTCGCTGGCGCTCTGGGCCTTCGGGTCGATGGACGCCTACCGCCAGGCGGCGGACGAGTGGCTCGACGAGCACGGACTCGACCACACCACGATCGAGGAGCCGACCGGCCTCGACGCCCACAACACCTCGACGGCCACCGACCTCGTCGAACTCGGGCAGCTCGCGCTCGCGAACCCGGTGGTGAAGGAGGTCGTCGGCACGAAGCAGGTCACGGTGCCCGGCGCCGGCGCGATCGAGAACTCGAACAAGCTCCTCGGACTCGACGGTGTCGAGGGCATCAAGACCGGCACGCTCGACGAGGCCGGCGCCTGCCTGCTCTTCGCGGCGACGTACGAGCGCGGCGGCAAGGAGGTCACGGTCGTCGGCGCGATGCTCGGCGGCGTCGACCACGACTCGCTCGACGTCGACGTCCAGCGGCTGCTCCGGTCGGTCGCCGACAACTTCCAGGTCGTCACGCTCGCCCACGCCGGGCAGACCTTCGGCACGTTCTCGACGCCGTGGCAGGACGAGGCGGACGCGGTGTCGCGGTCCGCGGCCGAGGTGCTCGTGTGGGGCCGGACGAAGGTGTCCGCGAGGACGAAGCTCGAGCAGATCACCCTCAGCACGAAGGGGGAGCGGGTCGGCACGGTGCGGTTCACGATCACGGACCACGACCCGGTGACGGTGCCGCTCGTGCTCGAGCGGCCGATCGACGACCCGGGCGTCTGGTGGCGGTGGACGAACCCGTTCCAGGGCGCGTGACGGTGCCGGCCTCCGTGCGGCCGTGGCGGCCGTCCGACGCGCCGGTGCTGCTGGCGGCGTCGGCGGACCCGGAGCTCGCGCGCCAGTTCGGTGGTGTGCGGTTCGACGACGTCGCGGCGGCGGAGGCGTTCATCGGGGCGACGTACCGGTTCGACGCGCACGCCCGGTACTGGGCGGTCGTCGCGGACGTCGTGGACGTGGCGGACGGGCGCGCCGGGTCGGACGGCGCCGGGTCGGGCGGCGCCGGGGCCCGCGTCGTCGGCTGCGTCGGGGTGACGGCCATCGAGCACACCCACGGCACCGCCTGGGTCTCGTACTGGCTCACACCGGAGGCCCGCGGCCGGGGCCTGGCGACCCGCGCACTCGCCGCCGCCGCCGAGGACGCCTTCGCCCTCGGCCTGCACCGCCTCGAACTCGGGCACCGCACGAACAACCCGGCGTCGTGCGCGGTCGCGACCCGGGCGGGGTTCCGCGCCGAGGGAGTGGAACGCGAGAAGCTCCGCTACGGCGACGACCGCTTCGACGTCGAGACCCACGCCCGCCTGGCGACCGACCCGACCCCCGACACCGTGCCACTGCCCCGCGACCCGGCCAGCCCGCCGCCCCGCGACCCGGCCGACGCGCGCCGCGGCGGCTGAGCCCTCACCGGCCGACGGCGCGCTCGACCATCGCACACGGGACGGTGGCGTCCCACCCCGCGATCCGGGGCATCGCGCCGACCCGGACGGTGTCGTCCGGGTGCGCCGCGCAGTACGACGCTCGGTGCTCGATCTCGGCGGACCACTGCGGCCCGTGCTCCCGGAGCGGCACCGCCCCGGCCCCAGCCACGAACGCGACGAGCGAGGCGGCGACGAGCACCCCGCCCGCTGCCCGCCACGACCACCGTGCGCGGGCGAGGAACACGTCGGCGACGAGGACCACCGCCGCGGTCAGGAACATCGACGACGCGGCCGCGTACCGCAGGGGCGCCGTGCCCGCCCACGCCGCCGCGGTGAACGAGGACCACGTCGTGCCGGGCGTCCGGTTCACGATGAGCGCCGCGTACCAGACGACGCCGGCGCCGACGCTCACGGCGAGGAGCATCCACCGGGTCCGCCAGTCCGCCAGGACGAGGGCGGCCACGACCGCGACCACGAGGAGCACGGCCGGCACGGTGACGACCCACCAGCCGTGGGCGGAGACGGACGCTCCGACCGCACGCACGTCGGCGTTCCCGCTGCCGCCCACCACCTGGGCGACGAATCCGGCGGTCATGTCCCGGAACGAGGTGATGCCACCCCGGTGCGTGGCGGAACGGGGGTGCGTCAGCGCTGCCGTGACCTGTGCCGCGACACCGAGCAGGGCGACCGCTGCGACGGGGATGACCCGACGCTGCCGACGGCCCAGCAGCAGGAGCGGCAGGAACACGGCGGCCTGGATCTCGCTCGTGGTCACGACCGCCACCGCGACGGCGGTCCACGCGGACGACCACCAGCTCCGCGGACGGTGGGCGAGCAGCCACGGCGCCGCGAACAGCAGGTACCAGTGCAGGTTCGCCGCGGTCCCGGCGATCTCGACGGGCGCCAGCGGGACGAGGGCGGGGACGGCCGCGAGGAGCACCCGGAGTGGCCAGGCTCGCACCACGCCGCGCGCCAGGACGAAGACGGTGCCGCACACCGCGCCGAGGACCGCGCACGACATCGCCGAGACGGACAGCGCGTACAGGTCGATCCGTCCGAGCGCGACGGCGGCGTCGACCACCAGCCGGGGCAGGACGTGCAGGTAGCCGTCGTACGGGTGCCACACCGAACGCACCGGACCGAGGGTGAGCCGGTCGGTGAGGAAGCGCCCGGAGTCCTCCGCCCAGGCGACGCCGCGGGCCGGGCTCCCGATGCGGACCCACGCGAGCAGGCCGGTGGCGACGGCGACGAGGAGCGCCCAGACCGCCGTGGTCGGTCGTCTCCGTGGGTGGTCCGCCGTCGTCATCGGACCCCCTCGTGCCGTCGTGCCGTCCGTGCTGTGCTGCTGCCGATCGATCCTGGCGTGCGCCGGTGGACGGCACCCGTGACGCAGATGCCGTGACTCTCAGACAGACCGACGAGGACACGGACCGAACCGCTGCGCGCGCCGACTCCCGGCGACGTAGTGTCGGACGGGTGACGACGACGTTCCCCCGGTCCACCCCGTCCGCCCTCGGCATCGACGCCCGTGGCCTCGCCCGGTTCCTCGACGCCCTCGAGTCGACGCCCGACGTCGAACCGCACAGCATCGTGCTGCTCCGGCACGGTCAGGTGGCCGCCCAGGGCTGGTGGCATCCCTACGCCGAGGACCGCGTCCACCTGCTCTACTCCCTCAGCAAGAGCTTCACCGCCGCCGCCGTTGGGATCGCCGTCCGCGAGGGGCTCATCGACCTCGACGCCACCGCCCTCTCGTACTTCCCGGAGCTCGACGCCGAGATCACCGACGAACGCAGCCGCCGCATCCGCGTCCGGCACCTGCTCGCGATGGCGAGCGGCCACCGCGAGGACACCATCGACCGCGCCCGGGAACTCGACCGCATGAACGTCGTGCGCGGCTTCCTGCTCCTGCCGCCGGAAGAGGAACCCGGCGCGCTCTTCACCTACAACCAGCCGTGCACCTACACGCTCGCCGCCATCGTCCGCCGCGTCAGCGGTGGGTCGTTGGTCGACTACCTGCGTCCGCGCCTGCTCGACCCGCTCGGCATCGACGACCTGGCGTGGCGCCGGGACGAGGCCGACGCAGAGCTGGGCTTCAGCGGGTGCTACGCCCCGACCTCGGCGATCGCCGCGCTCGGCCAGCTGTACCTGCAGCGCGGCGTGTGGGAGGGCGAGCGGATCCTCGACGAGGACTGGGTCGCCGCCGCCACGAGCAAGCAGATCGACAACCTCGACGAGGAGAACCCGGACTGGTCGCAGGGCTACGGCTTCCAGTTCTGGATGGCCCGCCACGGCTTCCGCGGCGACGGCGCCTACGGCCAGTTCTGCGTCGTGCTGCCGGAGCAGGACCTCGTCCTCGCGCTCACCGGCCAGAGCCTCGACATGCAGGCCGTCCTCGACGCGGCCTGGCAGCACCTCCTGCCCGCCGTCGACGCAGCGGACCTCGACGCGGCCGCGGATGCGGACCTGGAGGCGCGGCTCGCCTCCCTGGGACTGCCCCCGGTGCAGGGCGGTCGCCTCCCCGACCTCGGCGCCGGTCCGTTCCGCGGTGACGGCATCGACCGGGTCGGCTTCACGCGCGACGGCGACCGGTGGCGCGCGGCCCTCGAGGTCGACGGCGGGACGCTCTCGGTGCCGGTCGGCGAGGGGGAGTGGGCGGTCGACGGTCCCCTCGCCGCGAGCGGTGCGGTCGCACCGGACGGCACCGTGCTCGTCGACGTCCGGTTCGTGGAGACGCCGCACCTCGCGCACGTGCGCATCGACCTCGCGGCCGGCACCGCCACCGCGTCGTGGGCGACCGAGCCGCTGCACGACGGTCCGCTGACCCTGCGCCGCCCAGCCGACTGATCGAGCGCTACGGGGTGTCGGACTTGTGCTCGACGACGTCCTGCAGCTCGGGTCGCTTCGGGGTCACGCCGTCGCCCGAGGACGTGTGCTTGATCCGCCGGACCACCCACGGCACGAGGTACTCGCGCGCCCAGCCGAGGTCCTCGGCGCGGGCCTCCCGCCACGGACGGGCCTCGAGCGGCTCGGGGTTGAACGGTTCGAGCCCGTGCTCGACGCCGAGCGCGTCCAGCACCGCGGCGGCGACGGTCGCGTGGCCCATCGGGGAGTGGTGCAGCCGGTCGGGCGCCCACATCCTCGGGTCGCGGAGGACCCGGAGTGCCCACGTGTTCGCGACGAGGGCGCCGTGCTTCAGCGCGATGGCGTGCAGGTTCTCGTTGTAGATCGCCGTCTTGCCGCGGACCATCCCGAGCACCGGGGTCATGCCGACGTCCGGACCGGTGAAGAGCACGACGGTGGCGCCGTCGCTCCGCAGCCGGGACACCATCGCGTCCACACGCTCGGCGAGCTCGTCGGGGTCGGAGCCCGGCCGGATGATGTCGTTGCCACCGGCCGACACCGTGACGAGGTCGGGACGGAGGGCGAGTGCCGGTTCGACCTGCTCGTCGATGATCTGCTGCAGGAGTCGCCCGCGGATCGCCAGGTTGGCGTAGGCGAAGTCCTCGGACTGGTTCGCCAGGACCTCGGCCACCCGGTCCGCCCAGCCACGGTTCCCGCCGGGGACGGTGGGGTCGGGGTCGCCGATCCCCTCGGTGAACGAGTCACCGATCGCGACGTACCTGGACCACGGATGACGATCTGACACTCCTCGGACCATAGTCTCGTGGCATGACGAAGGCCAACCCCGCGGCGGTGCTGGGCGACGAGCTGCTGGAGCGCATCGCCGCCCGCGCCCCCGGCTACGACGCCGCGAACGAGTTCTGCACCGAGGACCTCGACGAACTCCGGGCGGCCGGCTACCTGCGGCTCGGGGTGCCCGTCGAACGCGGCGGTGCCGGGCTCGGACTCGCCGCGACGACCGCGGTGCAGCGGCGGCTCGCGGAAGCCGCACCGGCGACGGCGCTGGGACTCGGGATGCACCAGGTCTGGGTGCAGGCCGCGCGCGCCGTCACTGCGCGGGGTGGGTCGTTCCTCCAGGCCGTCACCGACCACGCGGCGGACGACCACCTGCTCGCGTTCGGTGTGAGCGAGCCGGGCAACGACGCCGTCCTCTTCGACTCGCTGACGACGGCGGAGCCGGACGGCGACGGCGGCTACCGCTTCACGGGGACGAAGGTCTTCACCTCGCTGGCCCCGGCGTGGGACGTGCTGAGCGTGTTCGGCAAGGACGGGTCCGGGCCGGAGCCGCGGCTCGTGCACGGTTTCGTGCTGCGGTCCGACGGCGACGTCGAGCACCTCGACGACTGGGACACCCTCGGGATGCGGGCGACGCAGAGTCGTACGACGAAGCTGCACGGCGTGCACGTGCCGGCGGACCGGATCGTGCGGACCCTGCCGGTCGGGCCGAACCAGGACCCGCTCGTGTTCGGCGTCTTCGCGGCGTTCGAGCTGCTCGTGGCGTCGGTGTACGTCGGGATCGCCGCCCGTGCGGTGGCACTCGCGGTGTCGGCGGTGCGGTCGCGCACGGCACTCGACGGGACACCGCGGTCCGCGGACCCGGACGTGCGCCGGGCGATCGCGGACATGCGCGGGACGGTCGACGCGATCGAGCTGCAGGTGACCTCGCTCGCCCGGTCGGTCGACGAGCTCGACGACCTCGGGCCGCGGTGGTTCCCGTTGCTCGTCGGGACGAAGGCCCGGGCGGTCGACGCGGCGCAGCACGTCGTGGACGAGGCGATGCGGGTCGTGGGCGGTGGCGCCTACCGGGCCGGTGGCGAGCTCGCGCGCCTGGCCCGGGACGTCCGGGCGGGCCAGTACCACCCGTCGTCGCGGGACTCGGCGGCGCGGACGATCGCGGCATCGGTGCTGGGGCCGCTCGCACCGTAGCGTCGCCGCCGCGCGCCCCCAAACTAGTTCGCTTGCGGTACCATTGGCCTCCCCAGTGAACAGGAGGCGGCCGGAGCGTGCCGAGGACCGAGACCACGAACCGGACCGCCCCGCGGCGACGGACCCGCACCCAGCGACTGACGGACCGTGCCCTCGCACTCGACCCCGGGCTCGTGAAGACCGACGGTGCCCTCCGCACGCTCGTCGCCGTCCCGGTCGGCATGGCCGTCGGGTACGCGATCGCGACGGCGTTCGGCCTGCCGGCGATCCTCGGCGTGATGATCGGCGCGATGCCGGCCTTCATCACCTGCCTCGTCATCGTCGACCCGAGCACGGGCCGGACCGCCGCGCGCACCGGGGCGGTCCTCGTGCCGTTCGTCGTCGCACTCGCCGGGAGCATCGCCCTGCAGCCGTTCCGGCTCCTCGAACTCGTCCTCATCGTGGTGCTGCTGTTCGTGCAGTTCGCGGCGGCCTCGTGGGGCGTGTGGGCGGCGGACGCGGCGATCGTCGGGTTCGCCGGGTACCTCTGCGGACTCCTGCTGCCCCTGCCCGAGACGAGCGTCGTCCCGCTCGGGCTCGTCGTTGCGGGCTCCCTCGCCGTGACGATCGTCGTCCGCCTGCTGTTCCGGCCGGACCCGCACCGGGCGCTGCTCCGGACCCGTCGCGGGTTCGTCGCCCGGGGGTCCGACGTGCTCGAGGCCGCCGCCGCGGTCCTGGCCGCCGGAGCCGTCGGCGCTGCCGCGGACGACCAGCGCGCCCGCCGCCGAGCCCTCCGCCGGCTCGGACGTGCTCGTGACCGGTACCACGAGATCGCCCTGACGGTCGACGGCATGCTCGCCGCGAGCGGGGTCGACGCCGACACCACCGCCGAGGAACTGCACCGCCTGGTGTTCGACACGCACTTCGCGATCGACGAGCTCGGCCGCGCGGCCGGGGCGCTGGTCGAGCAGGGCGCGCCGTCGGACGTCCGGCACGCCGCGCTCCGGGCCGTCACGCTCGTCCTCCGGCACGGCGGCAGCCACGGCCAGGAGGCAGCGCACACCCTCCTCGCACGCTACGGGATCACGGCTTCGGCGGCCGACGACGGATCCCGGACGACCGCGATCGTCCGCCGCATGGCCGCCGAGTTCGCCGACCTGCGGTCCGCCGGACTCCGGTGGCGCGAGCTCCGTGACGAGCTGCCCCGCCGCGGTGCCGGCGTGCCCTTCGCCACGCCGGTGATCCTCGCCGGCGGGCGCCCGGCCGGAGCCGTGCCGGTCGTCGCGGACGCCGTCGCCGAGGGCCCGTGGCGCCGCTGGCACCTCACCGCGTCGCTCCGGACCGCCGTCCACGCCGCCATCGCCGTCGCGATCGTCGAACCCCTCGCCCTCCTGCTCGACGGGAGCCGGTTCTACTGGGGCGTCATCGGCGTGATGATCGTCCTCGCCGGCACGAACACCACGCACGAGCGGATCCGGAAGGGCCTCCATCGCGGCGTCGGGACGGTCGTCGGGGGAGCGGTGGGGATCGTCCTCGTGCACCTGCTCGGCACGACGCACCCGTGGGTGACGATCGTGTTCGTGTGCGTCCTGCTCGCCGTCGGCACGTACGGCTTCGGCGGCGTGTACTCGGTCTGGGCCGCGTGCCTCGTGGTCGTCCTCTGCCAGGTGTACGCGTTCTCCGGCACCTTCACGGACGCCCTCATCCCGATGCGGCTCGCCGAGAACCTGCTCGGTGCAGCCGTCGCGGTGCTCGTCAGCGCGGTCGTCCTCCCGATCGCCACCCGTGCCGTCATCCGGCGCGCGGTGCGCCGGCAGCTGGTCGCCGTCCGCGCGTTCGTGCTCGCGCTGGTGGGGCTCGAGGACGACGACGAGGCGGACGCGGTCGACACGACGGAGGCGGACCGCGCCCGGCGTGACCTGCGCGCCCGGTCGCGCGCGGTCGACGCCGCCACCTACCAACTGGACGCCGTCCTGCGTCCGATGGTCCGCTTCCCGACCGGCGGGCCGGCGCGCGCCGACGCCAGGACGCGCACCTCCCTGCAGGCGGCCGCGACCTTCGCGCGCGAGGCGGCCGGGAGGCTCGGCTCGGCCCCGCAGGACCCCCCAGCGGCCCTGCGCGGTGCGGCCGACCGCCTCGCCGTTTCGATCGCGCAGCTCGCCGACGGGATCGTGGCCGGGCCCCGGTCCGCCACGCCGACGGCGGTCTGGGTCCGGGTCGGCGACCAGCTCGACGAGGCGGTGGCCGCCGCCTCCGGACGGCCGGACGAGCGGGCGATCGCGACGGCCGCGCACGCGCTCGGCCGGATCGACGAGGCGCTCGCGCTGCTCGCCGACCGCCACCGCGCCACGGTCGTCGGGGCGATGTCGGTGGGTGCTGGCATCATCGCCGTGTGAGCAAGCAGGACGGACGCAACCGACTGGTGTCCGACGCGCCCGTCGACGACGTGACGGCGAGCGTGCTGCACGTCGACATGGACGCCTTCTTCGCCTCGGTGGAGCTGCTCGACCGGCCGGACCTCCGCGGCCTGCCGGTGATCGTCGGGCACGATTCCGACCGCTCGGTCGTCACGGCCGCCACGTACGAGGCCCGCAAGTACGGCGTGAACTCCGCGATGCCGATGGCCGTCGCCAAGCGCCGGTGCCCCGCGGCGATCATCGTCGAGCCGCACTTCGAGAAGTACCGCGCGAAGTCCGACGCCGTGATGGCCGTCTTCGACCGCTTCACGCCCCGCGTCGAGAAGCTCGGCATCGACGAGGCCTTCCTCGACGTCGCCGGGGCGATCCGGCTGTACGGCACCCCGTGGGAGATCGGTCGGGCGATCCGCGCGGCGGTGTACGCCGAGACGGGCCTGCACTGCTCCGTCGGCGCCGCATCGACGAAGTTCGTGGCGAAGCTCGCGTCGAGTCGGTCGAAGCCGGACGGCCTGCTCGTCGTGCCGGCTGCCGACACCGTGGCGTTCCTGCACCCGCAGCCCGTGTCGGCGCTGTGGGGGGTCGGCGGCAAGACGCAGGAGACCCTCGAACGACGCGGCATCCGCACCGTGGGGGACCTCGCGACCACGCCACTGGGCTCGCTCGTCTCCGCGCTCGGTCCGGCCGGCGGTCAGCGCCTGCACGACCTCGCGTGGGGCCGCGATCCGCGTGTGGTCGAGAGCGGCGTCGGCGAGAAGTCGATCGGGCACGAGGTCACCTTCGGCCACGACCTCACCGAGCGCGACGACGTCGCCCGTGAACTCCTGCGCCTCGCCGACAAGGTGGCCGTGCGACTCCGACGGGCCGACGTCCAGGCACGGACGGTGGCGCTCAAGGTCCGCTACACCGACTTCACCACGCTGACCCGGTCCCGCACCCTCGCGGAACCGACCGACGTCGCCAAGCGCCTGCACCGCGAAGCCGTCGAGCTGTACGACGTGCTGCACCGGCCGGGCAACCGGATCCGGCTCATCGGCGTCCGTGGCGAGAACCTCGTGCCGGCGGCGGCGAGCAACGCGCTCTGGGACGACGACGCGCCGTGGCGCGAGACCGAGACGACGATCGACGCGGTCGCCGCACGCTTCGGCGCGGGCGTGCTCCGACCGGCATCCCTGGTGCGCGGCACGCCCGAGGGGCACGTCCCGCACGCTCGGCAGGACGAAGGGTGACGGTAGAATCTCCCGCAGTGAGCGCAGCCGAGTACACCGATCAGCCAGGGGCGGGGGACCAGCCCGCGGCCCTGTGGGACGACGGCACCGCAGCGCCTGAGCACGCGGTCGTCGCCCACGACGAGGCCGTCGCCGCTGCCGAGGCGGCGGGCAACTCGGCTGTGCAGAACCTGTCGCCGGCCTTCCCGGACCGCGCCGCGTGGGGCACCGCGTCGAAGCTCCGCGCCTGGCAGGTCGAAGCGCTCACCAAGTACTTCGAGACCGAGCCGCGGGACTTCCTCACGGCCGCGACGCCCGGCGCCGGCAAGACCACGTTCGCGCTCCGGCTCGCGACCGAGCTCCTCGCCCGCGGCACCGTCGACCGGATCGTCGTCGTGGCCCCGACGGAGCACCTCAAGCGGCAGTGGGCGGACTCGGCGGACCGCGTCGGCATCCGGATCGACCCGATGTTCAAGAACGGCGACGGCATGTTCGGCCGGCACTACCAGGGCGTGGCGATCACGTACGCGCAGGTCGGCATGAACCCCGAGGTCCACCAGAAGATCACCGCCGGCGGCAAGACGCTCGTGATCCTCGACGAGGTCCACCACGGCGGCGACGCCCTGACCTGGGGCGACGGCATCAGAGAGGCGTTCTCCAAGGCCACCCGTCGCCTGTCCCTCTCCGGCACCCCGTTCCGCTCGGACACCGCGCCGATCCCGTTCGTGCAGTACGCCCCCGACGAGCAGGGCATCCGCACCTCGATCTCCGACTACAACTACGGCTACGGGCGCGCCCTCAAGGACGGCGTCGTCCGCCCGGTGCTCTTCATGGCGTACGCCGGGCAGATGCGCTGGAAGACCCGCATGGGCGACGAGATGTCGGCGTCGCTCGGCGAGCAGGTCACGAAGGACATCACCGCCCAGGCCTGGCGCACGGCGCTCTCACCCGAGGGCGAGTGGATGCCGGCCGTCCTCTCCGCCGCCGACAAGCGCCTGACCGAGGTCCGCCGTGGTGTGCCGGACGCCGGCGGCCTCGTCATCGCCACGGACACCACCACGGCCCGCGCGTACGCCCGCATCCTGCAGCAGATCACGGGGGAGCGGCCGACGGTCGTCCTCTCCGACGAAGCAGCGGGGTCGAGCCGGATCAGCGCCTTCGCCGAGGACACCTCCCGCTGGATGGTCGCCGTCCGCATGGTGTCCGAGGGCGTGGACGTGCCGCGGCTGTGCGTCGGCGTGTACGCCACGAGCGCGAGCACCCCGCTCTTCTTCGCCCAGGTCATCGGCCGCTTCGTCCGGGCCCGACGGCGCGGTGAGACGGCGAGCGTGTTCCTGCCGAGCGTGCCCGGGCTGATGGCGCTGGCGGCCTCCCTCGAGCTCGAGCGCGACCACGCCCTCGACCGCCCGAAGGACGCCGACGACGGGATGTACAACCCCGAGGACGCGATGGTCGCCGAGGCCAACAAGGAGGACCGCGCGTCGGAGAGCCTGCTCGAGGTCCAGCCGTTCGAGGCGCTCGACTCGCAGGCGTCGTTCGACCGTGTCCTCTACGACGGCGGCGAGTTCGGCAGCGGCGGCGAGGTGGGCTCGCTCGAGGAACTTGACTTCATCGGCATCCCGGGGCTGCTCGAACCCGACCAGGTGCGCGACCTGCTCCGTGCACGCCAGGCCACCCAAGCCAAGCGTGCGAAGGGCCGCACCCCGAAGGACGGCATGCCCAAGGCAGCCGCCCCCGCGCCCGAGGACCGCCCGATGTACCAGACGATCAAGGAGCAGCGGTCCGAGCTGCACCGGCTCGTCTCGATCTGGTCCCGACACGCGAACGAACCGCACGGGGCCATCCACGCCGAACTCCGCCGCATCAGCGGTGGCCCGGCCGTGGCGCAGGCGAGCATCGAGCAGATCCAGAAGCGCATCGACGTGCTGCGCTCCCGCATCGGCGGCCGCCGGTGAGCACCGCGTGATCGAGGCCGTCGACGACCGCACCTGGTACGTCAAGCGCGACGCGGAGTCCTCGCCCGAGGCGATCATCGACCGCTTCGGCGGAGGCTACCGGCTCCGTCGGTTCTCGCTCACCGAGTCCCGCCGGACGCCCCACGGGGTGTACACGGGCGTCGAACTCGCCGAGACCGCGTGGTGGCGGCTCCGCGACAGGCCGCGGACCTCATGACATCGCAAGCCGAAGTCGGGTAGACCGGGGGAATGGCAGACTCCATCCCTCACGTCCTCGTCCTCGGCGGCGGCTCCGCTGGCTACACCACCGTCAAGCAGCTCCAGAAGCACGCAGCGACCGTGCCGATGCGCATCACGCTGGTGGACCAGAACACGTACTACACGTACCTGCCGTTCCTGCCCGAGGTCGCCGGTGGCCACATCGCCCCGAAGGACGTGACCTTCGAGCTGCGCCGTGCGCTCCGCAAGACCCGGGTCATCCAGGGCAAGGTCACCGGGATCTCCTCGGCCGACAAGACCGTCTCGATCGCCACGGCCGGCGGTGACGACCGCACGCTCGGTTACGACCAGCTCGTCGTCGCGCTCGGCTCCGTCACGCGCACGTTCCCGACGCCCGGGCTCGAGGAGTACGGCGTCGGCTTCAAGAGCGTCGAAGAGGCCGCCTACGTGCGCGCGAAGCTCCTCGACAACATCGCCAAGGCCGCTGCCACCCGCGACGAGGACGAGCGCCGCAAGCTGCTCACGAGCATCTTCGTCGGCGGCGGGTACACCGGCGTCGAGGCGATCGGCGAACTGTTCGACGTCTCGCAGGCCGCCATCAAGACCTACCCGTCGCTCGCCGGCGAGCACCCCCGCTGGGTCCTCATCGACGCGCTCGACCGCGTCGCGCCCGAGGTCGGTCCGGAGCTGTCCAAGTGGACCCTCGAGTCGCTGCGTGCCCGCGGCATCGACGTCCGCCTGAAGACGACCATGCCGAGCTGCGAGGGCGGCGTCGTGAAGCTCTCCGACGGCGACGAGTTCGCCACCGGCCTGCTCGTCTGGACGGCCGGCGTGAAGCCGAACCCGCTCCTCGACGCGTCCGACCTGCCGCGCGGCCCGAAGGGTCACCTCGCCGCGAACGCGAAGCTGCAGGTCGAGAGCGAGGACACCCACGAGGTCGTCCCCGGCGTCTGGGGCCTCGGCGACGTCGCGCAGGTGCCCGACCTGACGGCCGAGAAGCAGCCGGCGTACTACCCGCCGAACGCGCAGAACGCCGTCCGCCAGGCCGTCGTGGCCGCGGACAACGTGGTCGCGACGATCACGGGCAAGCCGCTCGAGGAGTATCGCCACCCGTCCATCGGCACCGTCGCGTCGTACGGTGTCGCGAAGGGTGCGGCGAACATCAAGGGCATCAAGATGACGAACCTCCTCGCGTGGCTCGCGCACCGCGCCTACCACGTGTACGCGATGCCGACGCTGAACCGCAAGGCGCGCATCGTGATCGGGTGGGTCACCGGGGCCGTGTCGGGTCGCGACGCGACGTCCCTCATCAAGGAGACCGACCCGCGCCGCACGTTCGTCGAGGCGTCGAAGTCCTAGACGCGCGTTCCTGACGGACGGGAGGCGCGGTGCCGGCTGGCACCGCGCCTCCCGTCCGTCGTCCGGTCGCGCCGACGCGCGTGGTGCGGCAGACTGACTCCCTCGGTGCCGCCGCACGGAGGTCCTGGAAGACACCGCACGTGACCACCACCATCTCCTGCCCCCGCTGCCGAGCCGTTCGCCGCCCCACCGGGGTGCACCGCTGCCCCGGACCGGACGACCCCGCCCGAGCGCTGGGCGTGGGCACCAGCGTCGCCGTGGTCCTGGACGTGCTCGCCGGTGTCGGCCGACCGTTCCTCGTCGGCGGGGTGGTCCGCGACGCGCTGTTCCGTGCGTCCGGGCGGGCGGTCCCCGTCGCCGACGACCACGACGTCGACGTCGAGGTGCACGGCACGGACACCGCCTCGGTCGTCGACGCGCTGCGCGCGGCGGGAGCCGTCGTCGTCACCACGGGCGCGCGCTTCGAGGTCCTCAAGGTCGTGGTCGAGGGCGTGCACGTCGACGTCGCGGTCGTGCCGGGGATCGCCGACGACGACGGGCTCGCCGCGGCCGCCGTCCGTCGCGACTTCACGGTCAACGCGGTCGCGTGGGACCCGGCGACGAACGAGTACGTCGATGTGGTCGGTGGGATCGACGACGCTGCCCGGGGTGTGCTCCGACACACCTCGGACCGGTTCGGGGACGATCCGCTGCGGGTGCTGCGCGCCGTGCAGCTCGTGGCGCGCTTCGACCTCGTGCTCGACCCGTCGACGGTCGACGTCGCCCGGTCGCTGGTGGACGCGTTCCCGTCCGTGGCCGCGGAGCGGGTCTGGCCGGAGATCCGGAAGGCGGCGCGGGGCGACCACCAGTCGCGGGCGCTCCGGGTGCTGCACGACACCGGGTGGGAGCGGCACCTCCCGGAGCTCGCCGCGGTGCGCGACGTGCCGCAGGACCCGCGGTGGCACCCCGAGGGCCCCGTGCACGTGCACCTGGGGCTCGCGGCGGACGCTGCTGCCGCTGCCTGCACCGCCGACGGCGTCACCGGTGAGGACCGCACCGTCGTGGTGCTCGGCGCGCTCCTGCACGACCTCGGCAAGGCCGGCGACGGGACGCAGCGGGAGCGGGACGACGACGGCACGGTCCGGGTCCGCAGCCTCGGGCACGAGGTCTCGGGCGCGCGGGCGGCGCGGGACCTGCTGCGGCGGATCGGCGCGCCGCGCACCCTCACCGAGCACATCGCCACGATCGTGCGTGAGCACATGGTGGTGCACTCGACCGACGGTGCGGCGCCGTCGGTGCCGGCAGCGCGCCGACTGCTCCGTCGCCTGGGCGGGTCGATGGCGACCGCCGAGTGCTGGGCCCGGGTGTGCGAGGCGGACTCGCAGGGGCGCGGCTCGGCGTCGGGGCCGTCACCGGCATGGGCATGGCTCGCGGTCATGCGTGCCGACGAGGCCGCGGGACCCCGGGTGCGCCTCGTGACCGGGCGGGACCTCGTCGCGGCGGGGCTCGCGCCGGGGCCGCGGTTCCGGGAGGTCCTGGACGCCGCGGCCGAGGCGCAGGACGAGGGGCGCTTCGAGGACGCGGCGGGTGCCCAGCGCTGGTTGCGGGAGCGGCTCAGTCCGCCACGGTGATCGTCACCGTGGCGGACTCGGTGGACGCGCCCGCATCGTCGCGGTAGCGCACCGTGATGGTGTGCCGACCCGGCGCCAGCCCGGTGTCCCCGCGCCGGATGTGTCCGCTGAACCGGCCCTCGGCTCCGGTCGACACCGTGCCGACGAGCGCGCCGTCGACGGCGACCTCGACGTCGGTGTCCGCCCAGCCGGTGATCGTGACCGGCAGCGGGCCGCTCGTCGCGGTGCTCCCGTCGGCGGGGTCGGCGATGGTCGGGACGAACGCGAAGGGGGCGCTGCTCGTCGCCGCGGAGGTGTTCCCGGCGGCGTCCCCTGCGGTGGCGCGGATCCCGGTGGCGGTCGGGGTGAGGCCGTCCACCGCGACGCGCCAGTGACCGTCGGCACCGGTGGTGGTCGACGCGGTGGCCGTGCTGCTCGTGCCGCCCGTGCTGTTCGTGGCGCCTGTGCCGCTCGTGCCGCTCGTGCCGCGGAGGACGGTGACGTCGATCGTGCTGCCGGCCTCGGCGGTGCCGGAGAACACCGGCGGGGTGGTGTCGGTGGGCGTCCAGGTCGTCGCGATCGTCGGCGCCGCCGGAGCCGTGGTGTCCACGGTGACCGTGACGATGACGGGGACCGAGGTGGCGTGGTCCGGCGTCGTCGCGGTGATGCTGACCCGTTCGACCCCGTCCCCGGAGAACCGCAGCGTGGTCCTCCACGTGCCGTCGGACCCGGCGGTGGTCGCGGCGGTCAGGGTGCCGGAGCGGACCTCGACGCGGCTGCCGGGCGTCGCCGTCCCGGTGAGCTCGACGGTCCGGCTGGCGACGAGCATCGTGTCCTCGGCCGGGACCGGGGGAGCGGAGCGCGGCAGCTGCGGGTCGACGCCCCCGGTGGTCGAGGAGCCGCCGGTCCCCGGTGACGTGGGGTTCGCGCTCGGTTCGTCGGTGCGGACGTCGGGTGTCGAGGACGCCCCTGGGGAGGAGTCCCCGAGGACCGTGTCGACGACGGGGGTCGGAGCGGTCGGGACCGTCGTCGGTGCGCCGGTGTCGTCGCGACCGGGCGACGGCACGGGACTCGGTTCGGCGACGTGGACCGGGGCGGTGCGGTCGGCCGGTGCGGGGTGCTCACCTGACGGCGCCGGGACGCCCGCGGGACCTGGTGCGCGAGCGCCGGCGGTGGACGTGCCGGTCGGGTGGCCGTCCGACCACGTCCCGGCGACCGCGACGACGGTCGTGACGACGACGAGCGCTGCGACCACGCCGACCACCCCGGTGACCGGCAGGGGTGCTCGGCGAGCAGCACCCGTCGCCGGGGCCGAGCGAGCGGGGGACACGGCCGCCGCGGCGGGGGCGTCTGCGTGCAGCACCGCGTGACCGATGCCCAGACCGACCACCGGCGGGAGGAGTGCCGCCGCGATCCGTCCGGCGAGTCGGCGCGTGTCCTCGAGCACCGGCGGGCAGTGCACGCAGTCGCGGATGTGCGCCTCGAGCTGACGACGGTCGCGCGCGGTGAGCGTGCCCGCCTCGTAGGCGCCGAACGCGGCCAGTCGCTGACGGCACTCGTCGGGCAGGCCGTCCGTCGCGAGGTGTTCCTGGACCCAGGCCGCGCGGAGCGCCCGCCGTGCTCGGAACGCCAGGGACGAGACGGCGCCGGGCTGGAGGTCGACCAACGGGGCGACGTGTCGAGGTCGCAGTCCCTCGACCTCGGTGTACCAGAGCACGCTCTGCCACCGTTCGGGCAGGGTGCTGAACGCTCGCCCCAGGGCCGTGCGGTCGGCGGCGCGGGCCATCTCCGTCGCCGCGTCGGCGCCGGAGTCCTCGAAGGCGTCGAAGTCGACGTCGGCGTCCGTGTGGCGGGCGCGTCGGCGGAACTCGGTGTTGGCGACGTTGCGGATGACCGTGTACAGGTACGGGCGGAAGAGTTCGTCCGGGCCGGCCCCGCGTTCGATCGCACCGATGACGTTCGTGAAGGCCTCGGAGGCGACGTCCTCGGCGTCCGAGGAGCCCACGAGTCCGATCGCGTGCCGGACGGCGGCGCGGTGGTGCCGGCTCCACAGCGCTGCCACCGCCGACCGGTCGCCGTCACGCGTCGACCGGATCAGTGCAGCGTCACTGCCTGGCTCAGGGGCACCGCGCACGTCGTTCGTCTCCTCGTCCTGGGTTCACCGGCTGGGCGGTGCAGTCCATCTGAACACACCGCTCTCGGATGCGAGGAGTCCGGGTCGGACGTTTCATCACGCGACCTCGGTGCATCCGACCTACGAGGACGGTGTCACGCCCGTGTGGCGGTGATCACGAGGTTCTGCGTCGACGGTGAGCCGTCCGGGTGTTCGAGGCAGGTGATGAGGAGCAGACGGTCGGGGACGTCGCCCCACACGTCGGCGTCGTCGGCGATGCGGTCCTTGTCCACCAGGGTCGAGCCGGTCACCGTGTACGCCACGCCCGCGACCGTCACCGCGGCACCGGTCGCGACCCGACTCCGACCCCGATCGACGTCCGTCAGGAAGTTCCCCGGGGCGGTGCCGCCGCCCCGCAGGGAGTGCATCACCACGACCACGGTGCCGGACGCGGCGTGCTCGGGGGTGACCCCGACGTCGCGGACCAGGTACGCCGACCGGAACCCCGGCGGCGTGATCCTGCCGCGCACGGCGTCGAGGGCACCGAGCGGGACGTCGAGGCGCACGGACGGGACGCTGAGGCGTCCGGACCCACTGGACGTCGCTCCGGCTCCGGGAGCGCTCGCGACGGGTGCCTCGAGCCGGACGGGGTCGCCGTGCATGTCGCGCGCGGTGCCGGGTGCCGTCGAGTTCGTCGCGGTGACCACCCCGCCGACCCCGAGGCCGAGCATCGTGACCGCGCTCACGGCGGCGAGGACGAGCGGGAGTGAGGACGGTCGTCGACCGGATCGGACGTGCACGGTGTCTCCTCGATGGGTCGGTCGTGGTCGGGGCAGGTCTCGCGCTGGATGTGCGGACCGGTGGGCGCTTCGGGTGCTGCCCACCGGCCCGCGCGCCGGGTCGTCGTTCGGGCGACGGACCCGGCTGGACTCCGCCCGACGCAGGGTCGTCGAGCGGAGCGGTCGGGGGCCGCGGCACGGGTGCCGCGGCGACGGGTCACGGTCGCGTTCGTGCGCGCGTTCGTGCCCGCGTACGGGCTGCCCACACGCCGAGGACGAGCAACAGGGTCAGGCCGCCGCTGCCGAGGAGCGCGACGGACCACCAGGGGGCCGTGCTGTCGGACGTCGTCCCTCCGGTGTCGACCGCCGCGCCCATCGCCGTGGGCACCGGCGACTCGGTCTCCTCGTCTGCGGTCGACGCACCCGGCGTCACGGTCGGCCGGACGGTCGGCTCGGCGGTCGGGGCCGGCTCGACCGTCGCCGGAGCGGTCGGGGTCGGCGTCGGGGTGGGCTCGACCGTCGCCGGAGCAGTCGGCGTCGGCGTGCTCGTCGGTGCCGTCCCGGACCCCGAGGCACCACCACCCTGGTGCACGACCGTGCCGCTGACCGAGGAGTCGTCGTCGCCGTCGATGCTGATCGTGGCGGTGTTCGTGTAGGTGCCCGCCAGGCCGCCGTCGGTGACCCGGGTGGCGAAGTGGACGTCGTAGAAGTACCCCTGGCGCGCGGTGAACGTGACGCTCCCGGCCGTGCTGGCGTAGTCCTCTCGCGGCGCCGGCGCCCATCCGGTGAGCCCCTCTCGCCCGTCGTCCCAGGTGGTCGTCCGGTTCGTCTGCAAGAGCGTGGCGAAGGGGTACCCGCGGAAGCTGGTGAGGAGCTCCTGGTCGGGCCCGGGGGTGTCGGTGACCGTGATGCGCTGGCCGTCCCGCATGCCGTCGGCGCCGGAACCGATCGCCACGGTCCACTCGACCACACCCGCGGCGGCGTCGTAGCTGCCCCACTTGCCGCTCGTCCGGCCGGTGAAGGTGCGGTCGACGGTGCACGTCCCGGGTCCGGTGCCGGGCTGTGCGGGTTCGACCGTGGTCGTCACGGCGGTGCCACCGACCTGGTAGGTCGTCGGGGTGGCAGACTCGGTGGTGGTCTCGACGGTGACCCAGAACGAGAACGAACCGTGCAGGTCGTTCGGGTGGGCGGTGACGTAGGCGTTGTCGACGGCGCAGTCGAGCTGGGTCGAGGACACGGTGCACCGTCCCATCGCAGAGCCGTCCGGTGCGAGCAGGGGGAACCCGTCGGAACGGCCCCGGAGCTCGGGCGGCAGGTCCACCACGAAGCCGGCCGGGGTGGTGGGGGAGTCCGGCAGGGACCACGTGCCGGAGAGTTCGGCGGCGCTGCCGGACGTGACGGTCTGGGACGTGAAGCGGAGACCGTCGATCGTCGCGTTCGTGGTGTACTCGGCGGCGGCGGACGCGGGGACCGCAGCGCTGATGCCGGCGGCGATGGCAGCCACGGCGACGATCCCGGCCGCGAGGAGGACGGATCCGCGTCGGTCGCGGGATCGGACAGGGTGGTGGTGCATTCGGGCTCTCGGGTTCCTGCGGCAGCCAGGCCCGCGGCACCGAGCGGGGACCTGGCCGTCGACTCGGGTCATCGGGTTGCGGTGCCGAAGGTGAGAGTCCGCCCGCCCCGTTTCGTCACGCGCCGCCGCGAACCGGCACCTACCTGCCGGACGCACCCCGCACACGCCGTGAGCGCAGCGAACTGGCGCGTTCGAGGCGGTGACGCCCCGAGCGAAGCGACGGCGGCACTCGCCGGGAAGGCACGAACAGGAAATGCCCCCGGGCCGAAAGGCCAGGGGGCATCCCATTTCCTGTGTCCGAGGGGGGACTTGAACCCCCACGCCCTAATACGGGCACTAGCACCTCAAGCTAGCGCGTCTACCATTTCCGCCACCCGGACAGGTGTTTCTTCACTTGTCGGCCGTCGTTCCGGGCTGTTTCCCCGGCGTTCCTGCCGAGAGAAGACACTAGCACGGGTCTGAACGCCCGATGAACACAGCGGCGCATCCCGGGCGCGTCCTGCGGTGACGTCCGACGCCGGGGCCGTCGGCGCGGACCGGTAGCGTTGGGCCATGACGAACCCGGAGGCCACGCTGACCGACCTCGAGGCCACCGCGGCGATCGCCCGTGACCTCATCCGCATCGACACGACGAACTGGGGCGAGGGGAAGTCCCGCGGCGAGACCGAGGCGGCGCACTACGTCGAGGCGAAGCTCCGTGCGCTCGGGCTCGAGCCGCACCTGTTCGAGTCCGAACCCGACCGGGTGAGCGTCGTGGCGCGGGTGCCCGGACGCAACCGCGACAAGTCCGCCCTGGTCGTGCACGGTCACCTCGACGTGGTGCCGGCGGACCCGGCGAACTGGTCGGTGGACCCGTTCGGCGGCGAGGTGCGCGACGGCATGCTCTGGGGTCGCGGCGCGGTCGACATGAAGAACATGGACGCCATGATGCTCACGTCGCTGTCGGACGTCATCGAGCAGCAGGGAGCGCCGGAGCGCGACCTCGTGATCGCGTACTTCGCCGACGAGGAGGCCGGGGGAGTCCTCGGCTCGCACCACGTCGTCGAGAACCACCCCGAGGTGTTCCGGGGTGCGAGCGCGGCGATCAGCGAGGTCGGCGGCTACTCGATCACCCTCGGCGACCGTCGTGCGTACCTGCTGCAGACGGGCGAGAAGGCCCTGATGTGGATCAAGCTCGTCGCGACCGGCACCGCGGCGCACGGGTCGCACGTCATCCACGACAACGCGGTGACGAAGCTCGCCGCGGCGGTCGCCCGGATCGGCAGCGAGGAGTGGCCGGTGCGGCTGTCGGCGACGACCGACGCGATGGTGGCCGAGGTCGCACGGTTCCTCGGGGTGGACCCGACGGTGACCGGCCCGGACGAGGTGGCGCTGGCCACGGGGTCGGCGTCGCGGTTCATCCACGCGGCCCTGCACACGACGACGAACCCGACGGTGCTCACCGCCGGGTACAAGCACAACGTCATCCCCGACCACGCCGAGGCGCTGGTGGACATCCGGTGCCTCCCCGGCGACGAGGAGACGGTGCTGGCGCGTGTCCGGGAGCTCGCGGGCGACGACGTCGAGGTCGTGATGTCCTTCCGCGACATCGGGCTCGAGCAGGACTTCGGCGGCCCCCTGGTCGACGCCGTTCGTGACGTCCTCGGCCGGCACGACCCGGGTGCTCCGGTCCTGCCGTACCTGCTCTCGGGCGGGACGGACAACAAGGCGCTGTCGACGCTGGGGATCGCGGGCTACGGGTTCGTGCCGCTGCAGCTGCCGGCGGGTGTGGACTTCCCGGCGATGTTCCACGGCGTGGACGAACGGGTGCCGCTCGACTCGCTGGCGTTCGGGCGGCGGGTCCTCGGAGACCTCCTCGCCACGTACTGATATTGTGCATGGTCGCCGGTCCGGCGGTGTCCTGAACCGACTCTCCCCGAAAGGCCCGAGCCGTGCACATCCTCGAGGCGATCTTCCTCGGCTTCGTCCAGGGGCTCACCGAGTTCCTCCCGGTGTCGTCCAGCGCCCACCTCCGCATCGTCGGGCTGTTCCTGCCGGACGCGCAGGACCCGGGTGCAGCGTTCACCGCGGTGACGCAGCTCGGCACCGAGACCGCCGTGCTGATCTACTTCTGGCGCGACATCACCCGGATCGTCGGTCGGTGGTTCCGGTCGCTGTCGGGGAAGACCGTGCCCCGGAACGACCCGGACGCCCGACTCGGGTGGCTCGTGATCCTCGGGACCATCCCGATCGGCATCGCCGGCCTGCTGCTCAAGGACTCGATCGAGACGACGTTCCGGTCGCTGTGGATCGTCGCGATCGTCCTCATCGTGTTCGGCATCGTGCTCGGCGTGCTCGACGTCGTCGGCAAGAAGGTCCGGCGCATCGAGCAGATGACGTTCGGCGGCGGGATCCTGATCGGCCTCGCGCAGATGCTCGCCCTCGTGCCCGGCGTCTCGCGCTCCGGTGCAACGGTGTCGATGGGGCTCGCGCTCGGCTACACCCGCCCGGCGGCCGCCCGGTTCGCGTTCCTGCTCGCCGTGCCCGCCGTGTTCCTCTCCGGCCTGTACGAGGCCGCCACGAGCCTCGGTGACACCGGCGCACCGTTCGGCGTGGTCGACACGCTCATCGCCACGGTGGTCGCCTTCGTCGTCGGCTTCGTCGTGATCGCGGCGTTCATGAACTACATCAGCAAGCGCAGCTTCATGCCGTTCGTCGTCTACCGCATCGCACTCGGTATCGTTCTCATCGTGTTGTTGTCGCTCGGAGTGATCCAGCCGTGAGGGCCTGGCAGGTCCCGTCCGTCCCCGATGTCCCGGGCACCGCGCCCCGCCCGGTCGTGCACGACACGGCGACCGGCAAGCCCGTCGACCCGACCGGTGGCGAGGAACGTGCGGCGCTCTACGTGTGCGGCATCACCCCGTACGACGCCACCCACCTCGGCCACGCCGCGACCTACCTCTCGTTCGACACGCTCGGTCGTGTCTGGCGGGACGCCGGGTTCGAGGTCGAGTACGCGCAGAACACCACGGACGTCGACGACCCGCTCCTCGAACGGGCGGCGCGGGACGGCGTCGACTGGCGCGAGCTCGCGGCCTCGCAGATCGACCTGTTCCGGCGCGACATGGAGGCGCTGCGGGTCCTGCCGCCGGACGACTTCGTCGCGGTGACGGACGAGGTCGAACGCATCGCCGAGGCCGTGGCGTTCCTGCAGGAGACCGGCTACGCCTACGCGGTGCCGACGCCGGAGTCCGCCGGTGACGACCTCTACTTCGACGTGAACCGCCCGACCGAGGCCTGGTCGCTCGGGGACGAGAGCGGCCTCGACCGCGAGACCATGCTCGCGCTGTCGGCCGAGCGCGGCGGCGACCCCGACCGTGCGGGCAAGCGCGACCCGCTCGACCCGCTGCTCTGGCGCGCCGCACGAGCGGGCGAGCCGAGCTGGGACTCCGCCGTCGGCCCCGGGCGCCCCGGGTGGCACATCGAGTGCAGCGTCATCGCCGGCGACCGCCTCGGCCTGCCGATCAGCGTCCAGGGCGGCGGCAGCGACCTCGTCTTCCCGCACCACGAGATGAGCGCCGGGCACGCCGCAGCGCTCGCGCACCAGCCGCTCGCGCAGGCGTTCGTGCACACCGGGATGATCGCCTACCAGGGCGAGAAGATCTCGAAGTCGCTCGGCAACCTCGTCACGGTCCGTGGGCTGCTCGACGACGGCGCCGACCCGCGTGCGATCCGCCTCGCGCTGCTGTCGCACAAGTACTCCGACGACTGGGAGTGGTTCGACACCGAGCTCACCAGCGCCACGACGCGCCTGGCAACGTGGGACGCCTGGGCTTCCGGGAGCGACGCGGGACACGCCGACGACGCGGCCGAGGTCATCGCCCGGGTCCGCGCCCGTGTCGCGGACGACCTCGACACGCCGGGCGCCGTCGCCGCGGTCGACACGGCGATCGCGGGCGGGACGGCGGTCACGCCGGACCTCGTGGACCTGGTCGACGCCCTGCTCGGCATCCGCCTCGGCTGACCCGGTCGGCCGCCCCCGTTCGTCGAGCGGGCAGGACATGCCGCTCAGGTTCGCCGAGAGGGCGGAATCGCCCGACTCCAGGCGCCGAGCGTGACCGAAAGTGCCCGCTCGCGCGGACGGGACGCGACCGTGTGACGGACGGGAGGCGCGGTGCCAGCTGGCACCGCGCCTCCCCTCCGTCCGTGTGGTCGCGT
>Ga0308167_1001049_pt1 | contig 36825 bp, 37 predicted proteins | sample PhyCR1_2_FD_202138 | JGI IMG/M metagenome (GOLD analysis project Ga0308167, IMG submission 202138) | Phyllosphere microbial communities from UC Gill Tract Community Farm, Albany, California, United States - DLSLRC.R1 | ecosystem: Host-associated > Plants > Phyllosphere > Unclassified | place... | reverse complement strand
TAGAGGCGGTGCTGGGCAGATGAGACCGACGCAGGGTGTGTCGTTCGGTGGTCGCTACGAGCTGCAGTCGCGTATTGCGATCGGCGGCATGGGCGAGGTGTGGGAGGCGACGGATCACGTCATCGGCCGCACCGTGGCCATCAAGATCCTCAAGGACGAGTACATGGGGGACCCCGGGTTCCTCGAGCGGTTCCGCGCTGAGGCGCGCCATGCCGCTCTCGTCAACCACGAGGGCATCGCGAGCGTCTTCGACTACGGCGAGGAGAACGGCAGCGCCTACCTCGTCATGGAGCTCGTGCCCGGCGAGGCGCTCTCTACCGTGCTCGAGCGCGAGGGCGCGCTGAGCGCCGACAAGACGCTCGACATCGTCGCGCAGACGGCATCCGCTCTGCAGGCCGCCCACGCAGCAGGCCTCGTGCACCGCGACATCAAGCCGGGAAACCTGCTGATCACGCCCGACGGCCGCGTCAAGATCACCGACTTCGGCATCGCCCGCATCGCCGACCAGGTGCCGCTGACGGCCACCGGCCAGGTCATGGGCACCGTGCAGTACCTCTCGCCGGAGCAGGCTTCCGGGCACCCGGCATCGCCGGCGACCGACACCTACTCGCTCGGCATCGTCGCGTACGAGTGCCTCGCAGGCAAGCGCCCCTTCACGGGTGAGTCGCAGGTCGCGATCGCGATGGCGCAGATCAACGAGCAGCCTCCGCCGCTGCCGCCGACCGTGCCGATCCCGGTGCAGAACCTCGTCATGGCGATGATCGCCAAGAAGCCGGCCGACCGGCCCTCGTCCTCCGCGACGGTGGCACGCGCCGCCCAGGCACTGCGCCGAGGCGACCTGAACTCCGCGGCCATCGCCGTGCCGGCCATCGCGACCGGCGGCGTGGCATCAGACGACGCCACCCGACTGCTCACCGCATCCGGCGACGACGGCACGACTCGCATCCTCCCCACCACGGCCCAGCTGCCCACCGGCGAGCAGGCCGATGAGGGCGCCGAGAAGACGAAGAAGAAGCGCAGCCCCTGGACGTGGCCGCTCATCGCTCTGATCGCCCTGCTCGTGATCGTGCTCGGCGGAACCGTGTTCGCTCTGATGAACCCGGGCGACCCCGAGCCCGAGCCGACGCAGTCGGAGACGGCTGTCCAGACGCCCAAGCCGACGCCGAGTGAGACCGAGACGCCCGAGCCCGAGCTGATCGATGTCGATGCTCTCGGGCTCGTCGGAATGCAGTGCGAGGCCGCGCAGGCCGCGGCGGTCAACGCCGGGCTGCAGGCCGAGTGCACCGTGGGCAACACCGTCGCCCCGAGCGCGAGTCAGGTCGGAACGGTCGAATCGGTCCAGCCGGGTGGGAACGTGCCGGAGGGCACGACCATCACCCTGACGACCTTCAAAGAGCAGGTGAAGGTGGGCAAGCCCTCGGGCACCCCGACCATCGCCGGCACCGCGACCGAGGGCGTTCCTGTGACGCTCAACTGGCCGAGCTTCGAGTGCCCCTCGGGCACCCCGGCGCGGTCCGCCTTCGAGGTCACGCTCACCAACGCGACCTTCTCCGGCGGCAACTCGGGCGAGTCCATCCGCAGCTTCGGACCGAGCGTCCTCTCGACGCAGATCGTCCCCGGCACGGCCGGCCAGACGATCACTGCCACGTTCCGTGTGTTCTGCGGAAGCGACATGCCGTCCGAGCAGTCCGACGCGATGCCGGGCGTCGCCATTCTGCCTGCCGCACCGGATCCCGGTGAGGGCGACACCGACGGCGGCGACTCAGGCGAATAAACCGCTCTCGCCGTAGGCTAGAGCATCCACAAGGTCGTATCAGGGGGTCAGTACGTGTCGACAGAGCCACGCGTTCTCGCGGGTCGCTACCGCGTAGACGAGCTCATCGGGCACGGCGGCATGGCGAAGGTGTACCGAGGGTACGACCTCACGCTCGGTCGTGCGGTCGCGATCAAGATCCTCGACCCCGAGCTCGCACGGGACAACGCGTTCCGCACGCGCTTCCGTCTCGAGGCGCAGTCGGCGTCGCGCATGTCGCACCCGTCGATCGTCCGCGTCTACGACGCCGGCGACCCCTCGACCACCGACAGCAGCACCGATGAGCCTCCGTACATCATCATGGAGCTGATCAGCGGAACCCTGCTGAAGGACATCATCGCGAAGGGTCCGGTGCCTGTCGAAGACGCCGTGCGCTACGTCGACGGCATCCTCGAGGCGCTCGACTACTCGCACCGCGCGGGCGTCGTGCACCGAGACATCAAGCCGGGCAACGTCATGGTGACCGACAAGGGCCAGGTCAAGGTCATGGACTTCGGCATCGCCCGCGCCGTGTCCGACTCGTCCTCGACCGTTGCCGAGACCACGCAGATCATCGGCACCGCCGCATACTTCTCGCCCGAGCAGGCCAAGGGCGAGCCGGTCGACGCCCGGGCCGACCTCTACTCCACCGGCGTGGTGCTCTACGAGCTGCTCACCGGTCGTCAGCCGTTCCGCGGCGAATCGCCGGTCGCCGTCGCGTACCAGCACGTCAGCGAGACCCCCGTGCCTCCGACCGAGGTGAACGAGGACTCCCCCGGTGCGCTCGACCCGATCGTCCTCCGCGCACTCGCGAAAGACCCGTACCAGCGGTACCCGGATGCCGCGCACTTCCGCGCAGCGCTCGACTCCGCGGTCTCCGGCCACGCGCCGAGCCGCAAGGAACTCGGCGCGCTCACCAGCGAGCTGTATGGACCGAGCCCGCGCGCCGCGCAGGAGACGGCCCGGTCGCTGCGCCAGCTGAGCACTGACACGACCATGGCTCGCACGCAGTCAGGTCCGCCGGTCGCGTGGATCTGGGCAGGTGTCGCGCTGCTCGCGGTGCTCCTCGCATCCGTGCTGTTCTGGGTGTGGACGCTCAGCATGCGCCCGGATGACGTGCCGTCGAGCGCTCGCGTCGTGCCGGATCTCGTCAACGTCTCGTCCGAGCGCGCCCAGGACGATCTCGCCGAGCTCGATCTGACCACCAAGCTCGTGCTCGAGTCGAGCAACGACATCGTCGAGGGCAACGTGATCCGCACCGATCCGGAGAGCGGTACAGCCGTCAGCGAGGGTGATTCCGTCACCATCTACGTGTCATCAGGCAAAGAGACCGTGATGGTGCCGATTCTCGAGGGGCTGTCGTTGACGGCCGCCAAAGATGCTCTCGCGGCAGCGGGTCTCGAACTCGGCACGGTGATCCAGCGCAACGACAAGGGCCTGGCAGCAGAGACGGTGATGGAGGCGAGCGAGGCCGCCGAGAGCGAGGTCGCGCCGCAGACCGTCGTGAATCTCGTGGTCGCCAGCGGCCGGGTGACCCTCACCGATGTCACAGGGTGGACGATGGATGCCGCGCAGGCAGAGCTCGAACGCATCGGGCTCACACCGAGCCCGGTCGAGCTGATCGACTGCACGCCGACCGAGCCCCCCACCGTGTCGTCGATGTCGGCCGCGCCGGGCGATGTCGCGATCGGCTCGACCGTCGAACTGCGCTACTGCGTCGCCGCCGGCTGACCCGAGGCGTCACCGACGCTTCACACGCCCGAGAGCGGATGCAGGTTCGCCGACAGGGCCACGGCGTCCGGGTCGCCGCAGAGGTCGAGCCAGTTCGCCAGCAGGCGGTAGCCGCCTTCAGTGAGCACGCTCTCGGGGTGGAACTGCACCCCGAGAATCGGCAGCCGGGTGTGCGCCAGGGCCATGACGGTGCCGCTCTCCGTGCGCGCGGTGACGACGACGTCGGCCGGCAGCGCCGACTCCGCGAGGGCGAGAGAGTGATATCTGCCGGCATCGAACGGCGACGGGATGCCGGCGAAGAGAGCCGAGCCGTCGTGCGTGACCCGCGACACCATGCCGTGCATCAGCTCCGGCGCCTCCGACACGGCTGTGCCGAAGGCCGCGCCGATCACCTGATGCCCGAGGCAGACGCCGAGGAGAGGCATGCCGATCCGCGCGGCGAGGCGCACGGCATCGATCGATACCCCGGCGTCGGCTGGTGTGCCCGGGCCCGGCGAGAGGAGCAGCGCGTCGAAGGCGGGCAGCATCCCCTCGAGCTGCGCGGCGTCGGTGGCATCCGCTTCGATCAGGGTGACATCGGCGCCGAGCTCACGCAGGTACCCGACGAGGGTGTGCACGAAGCTGTCGTGGTTGTCCACGACCAGCACGCGGGTCATTCGAGATCGACCTCGCCCGGTGTGATCAGGGGGCTCACCCAGGGGAACACGAACCAGAACAACCCGTAGAGCACTGCTGCGATGAGCACGAGGAGGAAGAAGAGCTTCAGCCACCACGGACCGGGCAGCAGGCGCCAGAGTGCGGCATACATGATTTCGTCTCGTTCCGTTCGGCTAGATCGACGGCGCAGCCGGCGGAGGCGGGGGGTCGGTGAGCGCCGTGGGCGGGCCCTCGGCGCGGGGCTGGAAGCTGTCGAACACCCCGTAGGCGACGATGCGCTCAGCGAGTGAGTAGAGCGGCGAGCAGGCGGTCAGAGTGATGTACTTCTCGCCCGTCTCGACGCCCGGCATCTGCGGCACGTCGAGCAGCACGTCGGTCTGCGTCGGCTTCACGTACTCCAGCGTCCGGAAACGGTAGGTGAACCATCCGTCGGGGGTCTCGACGACGATCGCATCGCCGACCTGGAGCTTGTCGAGCTGGTTGAAGGGCTTGCCCCAGGTGGTGCGGTGCCCGGCCATCGCGAAGTTGCCGACCTCGCCGGGCATCTTCGAGTCGGTGTAGACGCCGATTCCCAGGTCGTCGAGAGTGCGTGCACGGCTCGTGCCCCCGTAGATGCCGACGTTGTAGTCAGCACCGAAACGCGGCACGTGCATCTGCGCGAACCACTGTGCGTCGGCGGGGGCGGCCGGTATCACGGGCTCGTAGTATGTCGTGCCGTCCTCCCCCTCGATCAGGGGCGGAGGCTCGGGTGCCGGAGCCTCGGCAAGCGTCTGCGACATGGCAGCGCCCTCGTCGTTCTTCTGCGCGGCGATGATGATGTCGCCGATCCACATCTGCCAGGCGACGAAGAGCAGCACGAGCACGCCACCGGTGAGCAACAGCTCGCCGAGCACGCTCGTGAAGGTCGCGCGCGATCGGGGGCGACGGCGTCGTGCGCGTCGCTCCCCCGAGACGACGGATGCAGTCATGGCCAGATCTTATCTTCCAGACCTGGACACCAGCCCTCTGGCCTTGCTTTTCCGCGCGATATGACACTCTTGGGTACACTGTGGGAATGGCACGCGACCGCAAGACTGAAGAACCCGAAGCTCCGCGCAGCGAAGGCGAAGCCGCACCCAACGCCGTGTGGTTCAAGCCGGTGATGGTCGGCTTCATGCTCCTCGGTCTGGTGTGGATTCTCGTGTTCTACATCTCCGGCATGCAGTTCCCGATTCCCGGTCTCGACAACTGGAACCTCGCTATCGGTCTGGGCATCGCCCTGATCGGCTTCCTGATGACCACCCGCTGGCGCTGACGCCAGCCCCCTCTCTTCGAAGAAGGCCCCTCTCGCTCAGGCGAGAGGGGCCTTCTTCGTGTCGTCGACGAGCGATTCGGTCAACATGTCGTCCTGAGTTATCCACAGGTTATCCCCACCCTGGGGAGAATTACACCCATGTTATTCACAACGGTTAACAACCCTGTTAACAACTCTTGATCAGGAGTAAACCGTCGTGATCAGGAACGGCACCAGGAAGGCGACGATCAGGACGAGTGCCACGACCACCGCAGCGAGCAGCAGGATCTGCAGCGTGCGCTGCTCTCGCCTTCGGGTTCTCGTGAGGATGAATGCGACGAGTGCACCGACGATCGCTCCACCGAGGTGCGCCTGCCAGGCGATGTTCTGAGAGAACACGAATCCGACGACGAAGTTGATGCCGAGGATCACGAGGATCCCCGTGACGTTCGCGCCGATGTGCCTGCCGATGATCAGCAGCGCGGCCATGAGGCCGAAGATCGCCCCGGAGGCGCCGACCGTCGCGGTCCCGGGCGCGAGCAGGGCGACGGCGACGGAACCGCCGAGTCCGCTGATCAGATAGAGCGCGAGGAAGCGGACCCGACCGAGCATCGGCTCGAGGCTCTGCCCCAGCATCCACAGCGCAAGCATGTTGAGCGCGAGATGCAGGAAACCGCCGTGGACGAACACGGCGGTGAGAAGCCGCCAGGGCTCGAAGGTCATGAGAGACAGGTTCGGATACAGATATCCCGCCGCGAAGAGCAGCTGGCCCGTGATCGCGTCGCCGATCCCCGGGATCAGCTGCACCAGCCCGATGAACGACGTCACTGCGAGCAGTGCGTACGTGACTATCGGCTTGCCGCTGCGCACGGCGGCGGTCGCCGTGTTGCGGCCGCCCCACCGGCGCTCTGCACGCTTCTGGGCGGGAGTGCGGCTCTTGCGTTGCTCGGCCATGCACTCGGGGCAGATCACTCCGACCGGCGCCTGCGTCTGGCACTCGGGGCAGATCGTTCGCAGGCACCGCTGGCAGAGCACGAAGCTCTGCCGATCCGGATGCCGGTAGCAGAAGTTGTCGCGGTTGTCCGCGAACTCAGGCGTCGTCATCCGGATCGGCCAGCGTCGGCGTCAGGCCGCGACGATGTCGATCGACTGCAGCACGACGGGCTCGATCGGGCGGTCGCCCGCGGCCGTCGGCACTGCGGCGATCGCGTCGACGACAGCCTTGGAGGCGTCATCGGCGACCTCGCCGAAGATCGTGTGCTTGCCCTGGAGCCAGGGAGTGGGGTCGGTCGTGATGAAGAACTGCGAGCCGTTGGTGCCCTCGGGCTTGCCCGTGATGGCGTTGCGACGCAGGCCGGCGTTCGCCATGGCGAGGATGTAGGGCTCGTTGAAGTTGAGCTCCATGTTGATCTCGTCGTCGAAGTTGTAGCCGGGGCCGCCGATGCCCTGTCCGAGCGGGTCGCCGCCCTGGATCATGAAGTTCGGGATGATGCGGTGGAAGACGACGTCCTTGTAGAGAGCGCCCTCGCCCGGCTTGCCGGTGGCGGGGTGCGTCCACTCCTGGGTGCCGTCGGCGAGGCCGACGAAGTTCTTGACCGTCTTCGGAGCGTGGTCGCCGAAGAGGTTGATGACGATGTCACCGTGGTTGGTGTGCAGGGTTGCGACATGAGAAGCATGAGCCATGCGTCCATTCTCGCAGAGCTTCCCATGAGTTGGCCCGCGTCTAGCGTCGATCCGCCTTCGGCGCAAGGGTTCGGCGATTCCCTCGCCCCATCCAGGGTCGCGTGGCAAGATGGGGAATCCGTACTCCAATCGACAGGAGAGCATCGTGAGCATCAGCCGCAAGCGGAAGAAGGAGCTGCGTCGTCTTCAGAACGACGCGAACCAGCTCTGGGAGAACCAGCAGGTCCTGGTCGGCCACGCCGCCGACGTCGCCCGTGAGGCCGGACGCCAGCTCGGCCACTTCGGCCGCGAGCAGGTCGGTCCTGTCGTGCAGGACACCTACAACCGTCGCGTCGCCCCCGTCGTCGACCGTGGCGTGCGATTCGGCCACCACGTCGTCGACGACAAGGTCGTCCCGATCGTCGGCGGAGTCGTCGGAACCGCGCTCACCGCGTGGGACGTGGCGAACGCCAAGCGCGAGGGTGTCGTTCGCAAGGTCCGGAAGGCCACCAAGCCCGAGCCGAAGGGCCCGGGCGTCGGCTCGATCATCGCCCTGATCCTCGGAGTCGCCGCAGCAGCCGGTGTTCTCTACGCCGCCTGGCAGGCACTGCGCGCAGACGACGAGCTCTGGGTCGCCGACGACCCGCTCTCCGCACCTGACGCGTGACCTCGACACCGGAGCCCCCGGCCACTGAGCCGGGGGATCTCCATGCTCGGGTGAAGGATGCCGCGGCCGCGCGGGGCCTCGAGATCGAGATCCGTGAACGACCGGCGGCCCGCAGCCTCGTCGAAGCTGCGGAACTGCTCGGCATCCTGCCCTCCGGCATCGTGAAGACCCTCGTCGTCAAGCGCTCGGACGACACCTATCTGTTCGCGCTGGTTCCGGGCGGCAGGTCGATCTCGTGGCCCAAGCTGCGTGCGGTGGTGGGTGTAAACAAGCTGCGCCTGCCTGAGCCGGAGCTGGCCCTCGCGGCGACCGGATACGAGCGCGGCACGATCGTACCGATCGGCAGCACCACCGACTGGCCCGTCTTCGCCGACGAGTCGATCGTCGGACAGCGGATCGCCATGGGCGCCGGTGCTCACGGCTACAGCCTGTTCGTGGACGCAGACGACCTCATCTCCGCCTACGGCGCGACGGTGGCCGACATCTCGGTTCCCGAAGAGGCGCGCGACTGACTCAGAGGATGCCGGCCATCCGCAGTGCGATGTCGACCAGCTTCACCCTCTGCAGCTCCTTCACTGCTTTGAGGGGGAACCACTCCGCCATGTCGGTCGAGCCGTCGGCCTCGAAGGTCAACTTCCCGCCCGTCACGGATGCGCGGTAGACGATGCGCAGCGTGTGCAGCGGCTGGTCCGACTCGCCCACCCGCTGACCGGCGGGGATCACCCGCGAGTGGATGCCGAGCAGCTCCCCGACTTTGACGCTGTAGCCGGTCTCCTCACGAAGCTCCCGCCGCACGGCGTCTTCGGGTGCCTCGCCGGCCTCGAGACCGCCACCGGGCATCGTCCAGGCGACTCGGCGTCCTTCGATCCAGCGCGCCAGAAGTATGCGTCCGTCGTCATCGGTGACGACCGCGTATGCCGCGACCCGCATGTCCATGCCCTCACACTAGCCCCCGCGCGATGACGTCCACCGCAGTGTGTCGAGCCGTCATGACAGAGGGGGCCGGATCGATCAGGAATCGAGAAGCACAGCCGGCCGTGGCATCCGTAGTGTGAAGTTCATCGCAGATCACGCCAGGAAAGGAACCCGTCATGGCTGACAACGAGAAGAACTTCAGCGCCGAGGAACGCGAGGCGATGAAGGAGGCCGCGGCCGACAAGCGCAAGTCGCGCTCTCGAGCGAAGAAGAGTCCTGAGGAAGTGCGCGCCGAGGGGATCGCAGATCTCGAAGCGGCGGTGGCGAAGCTGCCGGACGACAAGGATCGCGAGTTGTCGCTGGCGCTGCATGCCCTCGTCACCGAGGTCGCTCCCGAGCTGATGCCGCGCACCTACTACGGCATGCCGGCGTGGGGCAAGGACGGCAAGGTGCTGTGCTTCTTCCAGCCGGCGAGCAAGTTCAAGGTCCGCTACGGCACCTTCGGGTTCGAGCCCATCTCGAACCTCGACGACGGCACGATGTGGCCGACCGCCTACGCGCTGCTCGACCTCACTGCAGCGAACCGCAAGGTGCTCACCGAGCGCATCCGCCTCGCCGTCAGCTGAGTCGTCGTTCCCTGTCGCAGGCCCGAGCAGTAGCGTGGATGCCGTGAGCACACTGCCGTTCCCCGCTTCCGTGTACGCCGCCCGACTCGACCGCGCCGCGTCTCTCGCCGCCGACTCCGGTCTCGACGGAATAGTCGTGGGCCCCGGCCCCGACCTCCAGTATCTGGTCGGCGTCGAAGGCGACACGATCGAACGCCTCACAGCACTCGTGCTCGGTCCCGGACTCGCTCCCACGATCGTCGTGCCGAGGATGGAGTTGGCGAAGGTGAGGACCACCGCTGTGGGGGCGCTCGGACTCGCGGTCTCCGACTGGGTCGACGGCGACAACCCCTACGACCTCGTGGCCGCGGCCCTCGGCACCGTCTCGAGGGTCGGCGTCTCCGACGCACTGCCGGCACTGCACGTCATTCCGCTGGCCGACCGGATCGATGTGCGCGTCGAGCTCGCGACGCCGGTGCTGCGTGAGGGTCGCATGATCAAGGATGCCGAGGAGATCGCCGAGCTGCGGCTGGCCGGCGAGGCGATCGACGCCGTGCACAGGCGCGTGCCCGAGTGGCTGCGTGCCGGGCGCACCGAGCGCGAGGTGGCGGCCGACATCGCCGAGGCCATCGTCGCCGAGGGGCACCGCACGGTCGAGTTCGTCATCGTCGGTTCCGGCCCCAACGGCGCCGACCCGCATCACGAGGTGTCGGACCGGGTGATCGGCGACGGAGAGATCGTGGTCGTCGACATCGGGGGAGCGGTGCCCAGCGGCTACAACTCCGACAGCACCCGCACCTACGTCGTCGGCGCCCCCGACCCCGACGCTGCCGATCGCATCGCGGTGCTCGTGCGCGCTCAGCAGGCCGCGGTCGACGCGGTGCGCCCCGGAGCGACGGCCGAGCAGATCGACGCCGCGGCGCGGTCCGTGCTCGCTGAGGCGAGGCTCGGAGAGGCCTTCCTGCACCGCACCGGTCACGGCATCGGCGTCTCGGTGCACGAAGAGCCCTACATCGCGCCCGGCAACGATCTGGTGCTGCGCGAGGGCATGGCGTTCAGCATCGAACCCGGCATCTACTTCCCAGGCGAGTGGGGTGCACGCATCGAGGACATCGTCGTCGTGACCGCCGACGGATGCGAGCGCCTGAACATCGCACCCCACGGACTCACCGCGGTCTGAACCGCGCCGGCAGGTCGTCGGCGCGCGGTCGGTCAAGCCCCTTGGTCGACACGATCCCGGGTGGCAAGACTGTTCCCATGGCATCCGACCACAGCACCGAGACCGGCGATGCACGCGGCCCGGAGCACACCGCAGACGGGCATCACGTCGTCATCGACGGCCGGCGATGGCGGGCGACGGACCCGTCGATCCCCGACGCGTTCCGGCAGGAGCTCGTGGATGAGCTGATGGCTGCGCGTCGTGCCGTGAAGACGCAGGATTCCGATGCGCGACGGCGGGTGCAGGACGCGAAGACCGCGCTGGGTGAACGCGGGGAGCCCTGGTGGGAGGACCGCAGCGGCGACGGCTTCGACGAGAGGATCGCGGCCGCGCTGCGCGCGCTCACCCGCAAGCGGAACGAGTCCTCGATTTGTCCGAGTGACGTGGCGCGAACGGTGGGCGGTGAATCGTGGCGAGCGGTGATGCCGGACGTGCGGAGGGTCGCCGCCGCACTCGCAGACCGCGACGAGATCGTCGTGACTCAGAAGGGCGAACCGGTGAGCATCCGTGAGGCCAGAGGACCCGTGCGGATCATCCGCGGTCCGAAACTCTGATCACGGGCGGTTCTGACGCCGCATCCCGGCTTCAGAGCTCGTCGTGATACCCGCTGTAGGGGAAGTCCACGTCGCCGGTGTCACGCGGGTCGTACGCCACGGAGGCCACGCTGATCGTCACCTGGGTGTTCGGGGTGATCAGCACGCTCACAGCCCTGTTTCCGACCACGACCAGGTCGACGAACGTACCCGAGCTTCTCGTCGCCGACTCGATGCGTTCTCGCAGGTCGTCGACGTCCTGATCCTGGGAGAGCAGGAAGCTCGCTCCGTCGAACACGATCTCGGTCTGGATCATCGTCTCCCTGTCAGCCATGCGTGCACGCTACGCCCTCGACCTGAGAGTGAGAAGGGGGGTTGATTACTAGACGATCTTCGAGTTGTTAACAGATGCATCCACAGCTGTGGACTGGAAGAGCCCCTGGTCCGGCAAGCTCGGGCAGTTGTTAACAGGGTTGTTAACACCTGTGGAGGAGCGCAGATCGCCTAATCCAGGGCGGCCGTCTCGGCGATCAGGTCGAGTCGATCGAGAAGCAGCTGTCCTGTTCCACTCATCGCCGAGACGGCATTCACGGTGACCAGGAGGGCCACGAGTGCGAAGAAGATCCCCGCATCGTACCCGGGGAACACACGCGAAGGGAGAAACGAGAAGGCCCCGCACGTGGCGGGGCCTTCTCGAACTGTCTCAACACAGTGTGGAGCCTAGGAGATTCGAACTCCTGACATCCTGCTTGCAAAGCAGGCGCTCTACCAACTGAGCTAAGGCCCCGTGAGGGAATTGTTAAGTTGAAAAGTGGGCCCACCAGGACTTGAACCTGGGACCTCTTCATTATCAGTGAAGCGCTCTAACCGCCTGAGCTATGGGCCCGTCAACCTCCGAAACTTTACCGGAGATTTCCGGAAATACCCAATCGAGGGCGGGGCACCGGCGCGCCCCTGCCCTCGATCATGGTCAGCGCCCCGGGCGGATGGTCACGCTGCCCGCCGAAAGCGAGACGTCGATCGCGTTCCGGGTGTCGGATGACTGGTCGACCTTCGCGTCGAGCGACCCCGCGCTGACGTCCTGGGTGATCGAGTACGACTCGTCAGGAACAGTGAGGTCGACCGACCCCGCGCTCACGTCGATCGTCGTCTGCGACGGCGCACGTCCGGTCAGCTCGACGTTGAGATCGCCTGCCGAGACGCTGAGATCCGCGTCGTCGACGCCGTCGAGCAGCGCGTCCGCACGTCCGGCACTCATGTCGATGGTGAGGCTCCGTGCGGCTGCTTCGACATCGAGCGCGCCCGCGTTGACCGTGATGTCGAGAGCGCCGAACTCGCCGACCACATCGAGGCTGCCCGCGTCGAGGGTGAGATCGGCATCGAGCTGCACGTCGAGAAGGTCTTCGGGGAGAGTCAGCACGGCTGACTGGTCGTCGCCGAACCAGCTGCCGAACCACCATCCGAACCGGAACTCGGGACTGCGCACCACCAGGTCGTCGCCGTCGCGCTCGAGAGTCCACGCCGGGCCACGGGCGTCGGTGACGGCCAGCCGGGCCTCGTCGACATCCCCGAACTCGATGCGCATGTTTCCCGCATCCACGTCCAGGTCGAGGCCCTTGATTCCCGATGCATCCTCGGTCAGCACCGAGTCGCTGCCCTGCGCGGAGCCCATCATGCTGCCGGTCGCCGCGAATGCCGCAGACCCTCCCGCGCCGAGGAGCGCGATACCGCCGACGATCGCCGTCACGATCATGATCGCCGTCGTTCCCGATGAACGGCCGGCATCGGCGGGCGCCGCCTGAGCAACGGGAGCAGTGGTGGGCGCCGGTGCCGGCTCGTGGCCCTGAGGCGCGGACGCCGGCGGGGGAGTGAGGGGGGTGTGCCCGCCCTGGAAGTCGTCGTTGGAGGTCATCGTCCCAGTCCTGTCTGTCCGGTCGGCGTGGTGCCGCCCGTGTTCTCGATGTGTGCGAGCGCCGCCAGCACGCGTCGGTTGCCCGACTCGCCCTGCTCGAAGCCCAGTTTCTGGAAGATCGCGGTGATGTGCTTCTCGACGCTCGCCTCCGAGAGGAAGAGCAGGCCCGCGATCGCCTGATTCGACTTGCCTTCGGCGATGAGCGACAGCACGGTGCGCTCGCGCTCGGTGAGACGCTGCATGCGGTCGTCGCGGTTGCGACGGGTGAGCAGCTGAGCCACGACCTCGGGGTCGAGCACCGTCGCGCCCTCAGAGATCCTCTGCACCGAGGCGAGGAACTCCGAGACGTCGGCGACTCGATCCTTGAGCAGGTAGCCCAGCGGCCCGCCCTGCGCGGAGATGAGGTCGGACGCATAGCGCTCCTCGACATACTGCGAGAGAACGAGCAGCGGGAGCGCAGGGTGCGTGACGCGCAGTCCGAGCGCCGCGCGGATGCCCTCGTCGGTGAACGTCGGGGGCAGCCGCACGTCGAGGATGCAGAGCTCCGGATCGGTCTCGATCACGGCTTCACTGAGACCGTCGGTGTCGGCGAGAGCGGCGACCACACTGTGGCCGGCATCCTCGAGCAGTCGCACCAGTCCCTCCCGCAGCAGGACGGAGTCCTCGCAGATCAGGATGCGCATGGCACGTTCACCTCCAGGCTGGTCGGCCCGCCCACGGGGCTCTCGAGACGGAAGGTCCCGCCCGCTGCCAGGACGCGGTTCGCGATGCCGTCGAGGCCACCGCCCGGTTGCACCTGTGCGCCGCCCATGCCGTTGTCTTCGACACGTGCCCAGAGCACTCCACCGTCGCGAAGACGAACGGTGACCCGGGCCTCACTGGCTCGTGAATGCTTGGCGGCGTTCGTGAGCGACTCGGCGATCGAGAAGTACACGGCGGCCTCGGCCTCACGGCTGCAGCGTCCGTCCATCCTCACGTCCAGACTCACGGGGATGTGGGATCGCCCTGCGAGGGCGGACAGGGCTGCGTCGAGGCCTCGATCGTCGAGGACGGATGCATGGATGCCTCGGGCGAGCTGTCGCAGCTCGGTGATCGCTGCCTTGGTCGAGGTGTGCGCTTCAGCGATCAGCTCTTTCGCGGCATCCGGATCGTTGTCGATCTTCTGCTGTGCGAGTCCCAGGGTCATGCCGACCGACACGAGGCGGGGCTGGACGCCGTCGTGCAGATCCCGCTCGATGCGGGTGCGCTCGACGTCTGCGGCGCGCACGGCGCCTTCGCGCTGAGCGGTGCTGGTGCGCACTCGCTCCGTGAGCTCTGCTTCACGGCTGCGAACGACGATGGCGAGCGAGAGCACCCGGTTCAGCAGTGCCAGGCCGATCATTCCGGCGATGCAGGCGGCGATGCCGAGGATGCCGACGAGCGGCGCCCACGCAGGGTCGATGCCGCCCCCGCCGAACGGGCCCATCACGGCGTCCGCTCCGGTGAGGGGTGCGAACGAGATCGTGATCGACCAGACGAGGCCGAAGGCGAGGCGCAGCACGATCCAGCCGAGCACAGCGGTGATCGCGAAGTTCGCGAGGGCGCGCCACATGCGGCCGTCGATGGCCTGGCGTCCGAGCGAGCGCAGCCAGCCCACGAATCCGGGGCGGTCCCGCGGGCGCCACCGGAGCGGCGTGATCGGCGACCGGTAGAGGGCGCTGACCCGGGCCACCTCGAACCAGCCCACGCCGAAGAGGGCGTAGACGAGTCCGACGAGCAGCACGATGCCGACGCCCGCCGCGAAGAGCAGGCCGAGCCCGGTGCCGAGGAGTCCGGAAAGAGTCGCGAAGATGAAGCCGCCGATGACTCCGATGCCTGCGAGGTGCAGGATCGTGAGCACGATGCGCAACGGCGGCTTCGTGGCCGTCGCCGGTGGTGGCGTGGCAGTGTGTGTCGTCATGGTTCAAAGGTACGGCGGCGCCGATCGGGCCGACACCGAGCCAACCAGACACCCGGCTTCGGGTTTTCCCTACTCCGTCGGAGAGCACAGAAGAGGGGCGGATGCCGAAGCACCCGCCCCTCTTCGAATCCGGAGGATCAGTTCGACATGAAGCCGACGAGCAGACCGCCCGTCACCTTCACGGCGACGTTGTAGATGCCGGCCACGACCGCGCCGAGCACCGTGAACACGATGAGGTTCAGGATCGAGACGACAGCGGCGAACGCCATCACCTGCGGCAGACCTGCCACCTCGGAGATGCGCACCGAGTTGTCGGTGATCGCGCCGACGATCTCGTCGGCCTGAGTGAGGAGGCCCGTGGCCTGGAGCACCAGGAAGATCAGGAAGAACGACACCATGGTGACGATCGCGAGTGCGACCGCTCCGAGGAACGAGAGCTTCACGGCCGACCAGAAGTCGACATAGACGAGACGCAGGCGCACCTGCTTGCCACTGGTCTTGCGCGTGGACTTCTTCGCCAGCTTGTCGGCTACTGTGCTCATGCGTCTGCTTCCTCAGGGTTCTCGTTCGTCTCGGGGGCGGTGGACTCGGCGTCCACCTCAGCCTCATCCGATTCGTCTTCCTCGGTGAGGCCCCGCTCGCCGTTGCGGGCGATGGCGAGGATCCGGTCGGCTTCCGTCGTCCGTGCGAACACCACTCCCATGGTGTCTCGGCCCTTGGCGGGCACCTCGGCCACGGCAGAGCGTACCACCTTGCCGCTGGACAGAACCACAAGGACCTCGTCGTCGGCCGAGACCATCAGACCACCCGCGAGAGTGCCCCGATCGTCGTGCAGCTTGGCCACCTTGATGCCGAAACCACCGCGTCCCTGGACGCGATATTCCTCGACGGCCGTGCGCTTCGCGTACCCGCCGTCCGTCACCACGAACACGAACTGACCGGGAGCGGCGACGGATGCCGACAGCAGGCTGTCGCCCTCACGGAACTTCATGCCCTTCACTCCGGCGGTCGCGCGTCCCATCGGTCGCAGCGCATCGTCGGTCGCGCTGAACCTGACCGACATGCCCCGGCGGCTGATGAGCAGGATGTCGTCCTCGGCGTTGACCATGAGCGCCGAGACCAGCTCGTCCTCGTCGTTCAGACGGATCGCGATGACGCCGCCCTGGCGGTTGGTGTCATACGTGTCGAGGCGCGTCTTCTTGACGAGACCGTCGCGCGTCGCGAGCACCAGATAGTCGGCGACCGCGTAGTCGCGGATGTCGAGCACCTGCGCGATGTTCTCGTCGGGCTGCAGTGCGAGCAGGTTCGCGACGTGCGTCCCCTTCGCGTCGCGCCCGGCCTCGGGGACCTCATAGGTCTTCGCGCGGTAGACGCGTCCCTTGTCGGTGAAGAACAGCAGCCAGTGGTGGGTCGTCGTCACGAAGAAGTGCTCGACGATGTCATCCGCCCGCAGCTGCGCGCCCTTGATGCCCTTGCCGCCGCGGTGCTGCGAACGGTAGTTGTCGCTCCGCGTGCGCTTGATGTAGCCGGCGCGGGTGATGGTGACGACCATCTCCTCCTCGGCGATGAGGTCTTCCATCGAGACATCGCCGTCGAAGCCGTGCAGGATGTGCGTGCGGCGGTCGTCGCCGAAGCGCTCGACGATGCCGGTGAGCTCTTCGCGGATGATGTCGCGCTGCAGCATCTCGTCGGCCAGGATCGCCTGGTATTCGGCGATGAGCCGCTCGAGCTCGGCCGCCTCGTCGAGGATCTTCTGCCGTTCGAGAGCCGCGAGGCGACGGAGCTGCATGTCGAGGATGGCCTGCGCCTGGTCGTCGTCGATGTCGAGGAGCTTCTTCAGTCCCTCGCGCGCGTCGTCGACCGTGGCCGACCGACGGATCAGAGCGATGACCTCGTCGAGCGCATCGAGCGCCTTGAGGTAGCCGCGCAGGATGTGCATGCGACGCTCGGCCTTCGCCAGACGGAAGCGCGTGCGACGGACGATCACTTCGAGCTGGTGGGTGATCCAGTAGGTCACGAACCCGTCGATCGCCAGCGTGCGCGGCACGCCGTCGACGATCGCCAGCATGTTCGCGCCGAAGTTCTCCTGCAGCTGCGTGTGCTTGTACAGGTTGTTGAGCACGACCTTCGCGACCGCGTCGCGCTTGAGCACGACGACGAGGCGCTGACCCGTGCGGTCGGACGACTCGTCGCGGATGTCGGCGATGCCGCTGATCTTGCCGTCGCGCACGAGATCGCCGATCTTCACGGCGACGTTGTCGGGGTTGACCTGGTAGGGCAGCTCCGTGATCACGAGGCACGTGCGGCCCTGGATCTCCTCGACGTTGACGACCGCGCGCATCGTGATCGATCCGCGGCCGGTGCGATAGGCCTCGTGGATTCCCTTGGTGCCCAGGATCTGAGCGCCGGTCGGGAAGTCGGGGCCCGGAACGCGCTGGATCAGCCCGTCGAGGAGCTCTTCACGCGGAAGGCCGGGGTTGTCGAGCGCCCAGAGCGCAGCATCCGAGATCTCGCGCAGGTTGTGCGGGGGGATGTTCGTCGCCATGCCGACGGCGATTCCGACCGAGCCGTTGACGAGCAGGTTAGGGAACCGCGCCGGAAGGACCGTCGGCTCCTGGGTCTGGCCGTCGTAGTTGTCCTGGAAGTCGACGGTGTCTTCTTCGATGTCGCGCACCATCTCGAGCGCGAGCGGAGCCATCTTCGTCTCGGTGTATCGAGGAGCGGCGGCTCCCATGTTCCCGGGGGACCCGAAGTTGCCCTGACCCAGCGCGAGCGGGTACCGCAGCGCCCACGGCTGCACGAGACGCACGAGGGCGTCGTAGATCGCCGAGTCACCGTGGGGGTGGTACTGACCCATGACCTCGCCCACGACACGGGCGCACTTCGAGAACGACTTGTCGGGGCGGAACCCGCCGTCGTACATGCCGTAGATCACGCGGCGATGCACAGGCTTCAGACCATCGCGCACGTCGGGCAGGGCACGTCCGACGATGACGGCCATCGCGTAGTCGAGATAGCTGCGCTCCATCTCGAACTTCAGGTCGACCTGGTCGATGTTCCCGTGGTCGTGGGCCGGGGGCTCGGGGCGTACTTCGTCAGTCATGTGTGTTGTCGATTCCGGTCGTTATTCGAGCGAATGCAGGGCGCGGAGCGCCTCAGATGTCGAGGAAGCGGACGTCCTTGGCGTTGCGCTGGATGAAGCTGCGTCGTGATTCGACGTCCTCACCCATCAGCACGCTGAAGATCTCGTCTGCCGCCGCGGCATCCTCGATGGTCACCTGGCGGAGCGTCCGCGTCGTGTGATCCATCGTGGTCTCCCACAGCTCCTTGGCGTTCATCTCGCCGAGACCCTTGTAGCGCTGGATGCCGGCATCCTTCGGGATGCGCTTGCCGTTGTCGAGGCCGAACTTGAGCAGCGCATCGCGCTCTGCGTCGCTGAACACGTACTCGTGCGGCTGGTTCGACCACTTGAGGCGGTACAGCGGCGGCATCGCGAGGTACACGAAGCCTGCCTCGATGAGGCCGCGCATGTAGCGGAACAGCAGCGTGAGCAGCAGCGTCGTGATGTGCTGCCCGTCGACGTCGGCATCCGCCATCAGCACGATCTTGTGATAGCGCGCCTTCTCGATGTCGAAGTCCTCGCCGATGCCCGTGCCGAAGGCCTGGATCATCGCCTGGACCTCGCGGTTGCCCAGCGCCTTGTCGAGGCGAGCGCGCTCGACGTTGAGGATCTTGCCGCGGAGCGCGAGGATCGCCTGCGTGTGCGGGTCACGTCCCTGCACTGCCGAACCGCCGGCCGAGTCACCCTCGACGAGGAAGATCTCGCTGATCGAAGGGTCCTTGCTGGTGCAGTCCTTGAGCTTGTCGGGCATCGCGGCCGACTCGAACACGCTCTTGCGCCGTGCGGTCTCGCGCGCCTTGCGCGCGGCCAGGCGCGCGGTCGCGGCGTCGAGCGCCTTGCGGATGATGTTCTTCGCCTGGGCCGGGTTGCGGTCGAACCAGTCGCCGAGCTGATCGCCCACGACCTTCTGCACGAACGCCTTGGCCTCGGTGTTGCCCAGCTTGGTCTTGGTCTGACCCTCGAACTGGGGCTCGCCCAGTTTGATCGAGATGACGGCGGTCAATCCCTCGCGGACGTCGTCTCCGGAGAGGTTGTCGTCCTTCTCCTTGAGGATGTTGTTCGCACGCGCGTACTTGTTCACCAGCGTGGTGAGCGCGGCGCGGAAGCCCTCTTCGTGGGTTCCACCCTCGTGGGTGTTGATCGTGTTCGCATAGGTGAAGACGTTCTCGGTGTACGACGTGGTCCACTGCATCGCGACCTCGAGCGAGATCTTGCGCGCCGTGTCCTCGGACTCGAACGCGATGATCTCCTCGTTGACGACCTCGGCGTGACGCACCTTGTTCAGGTACTCGACGTAGTCGACGAGTCCGCGCTCGTAGAAGAAGACATCACCGGGCTGCTTCGTGACGGTCACACCGGATTCTTCGACCTCGTAGGCCGAGGACGCGCGCTCATCGAGCAGCTCGATGCGAAGACCCTTGTTGAGGAACGCCATCTGCTGGAAGCGCGTGCGCAGGGTGTCGTAGTCGAAGTCGATCGACTCGGTGAAGATCGAGGCATCCGGCCAGAACGTGATGCTCGTGCCGGTGTCGTCGGTCGCCTCGCCCTTGATGAGCTTCTGCTGCGGCACTCCGCCGTCGGCGAAGCTGTGCCGCCAGACGAAGCCCTTCTGCTTGACCTCGACGTCGAAGCGGGTCGACAGGGCGTTCACGACAGAGGAGCCGACGCCGTGCAGACCACCGGAGACGGCATACGCGCCGCCACCGAACTTGCCACCGGCGTGCAGGATCGTCAGCACGACCTCGACCGTGGACTTCGACGGGTCGGAGGAGTGCGGGTCGACCGGGATTCCGCGGCCGTTGTCGATGACGCGCACGCCGCCGTCTTCGAGCAGCGTCACGTGGATCGTGTCTGCGTAGCCGGCGAGAGCCTCATCGACCGAGTTGTCGACGATCTCGTAGACCAGGTGGTGCAGACCGCGCGGACCCGTGGAACCGATGTACATTCCGGGTCGCTTGCGCACCGCCTCGAGTCCCTCGAGGATCTGGATCGAGTCGGCGCCGTACTCGCCGGGCTGCTTGATCTTGGGGGAGATCGATGTGGACCTCGTCTCCGCTTCCGCGGGAGCCTGGGTCTCTGCGCCCTGTGAGGGGTCAGGGGTTTCCCCGGTGGTCGATTCCGTCTCGTCAGCAGGGAATTCAGGCGTCATCAGAGGGCATTCTCCACATCAATATCACGAACTCCCATTCTAGCGGTCTTTCGACTCGAAATCCCGCTGAACGGCCGTGTGTGGCCCTCTGAGCCTCTTGAACCCCCTGAACGGTGCCCTACCCGTAGGTATCGCGCGGGCCCCGTCCTGGAACGACTCTGGGACCCCATTTCCATGAGGGTACGTCCGGTCCGATGAAGCGGAGGTTCTCGACCCCCGCATCCGGATACCGTCGGCCGATCTCGGTGAGGATGGTTCCGCGCATGTACTGCAGGTTCTTCGCCCAGGCCGTCGAATCGCACTTCACGGTGAGCACTCCGCGTTCGAGCGAGACGGGTTCGGAGTGCTTCGCCGTGTCCGTACCCGCAAGATCGGCCCACTGCCTGACCAGGTCTTCACGGGCAAGAGTCTTCTGCCACCCGGAGTCGCGGCTGAGCTTGTCGAGCACCGCTCCGAGGGGACCGGGGTCACGTCCGGGCGTGAAGGGGGCGTTGTCATCGTCGGTGACGATGCGCCGCTTGCGCTTCCACGTCTTCGAGCTCGGTGCGAGACCGCGCAGACGCAGATACGTCGCGACCGTCTCGGGAGTCTCGGATGCCGGAACGGGTGCGGCGTCACTCATGCGGCACCTCCCTCTCGTCGCTGATGGTTCCGGCCGAGATCCTCACCACATGCGCGTGGAGCACCTCGGGGATATCCTCCTCCACGGCCGCGGTCACGACCACCTGCTCGTACCCTGCCGTCAGCGCGGCGAGGCGCTGACGGCGCTCGGCATCGAGTTCGGCGAACACGTCGTCGAGGATGAGCACGGGGTCGCCGGCGGGGGACTCGCTGCGCAGCAGCTCGGCCGAGGCGAGGCGCAGGGCGAGAGCAACCGACCACGATTCCCCATGCGACGCATAGCCCTTCACGGGCAGCCCGCGAACGCGGAGAACGAGATCGTCGCGATGGGGTCCGGTGAGGGTGAGCCCGCGGTCGAGCTCGTTAGACCGCTTGGCGAGCAGTGCGGCGTGGAACATCTCGGCGATGTCTCCCGAGGTCTCGGCCGGCGCATCGACCCCCTCTTCGGGGTCTGCACCTCGCACCGAGAGCGCCCAGTCGAGCTGGGGACGATGGTCTTCGCCGGCGATCGCCGCATACGCCTCTGCCACCGGGGTCTGGAGGTCGGCCGCCAGACGCTGTCGTGCCGTGATGATCTCTGCTCCGAGGGAGACCAGCTTGTCGTCCCACACATCGAGGGTGCTCAGGCCCTCGCCCTTGATGCCGCGCGCTCGGGCCGACTTGAGAAGGGCGTTGCGCTGCTTGAGTACACGGTCGTAGTCGGCGAGCACCGACGACATGCGAGGAGTGCGCTGTATGAGCAGCTGGTCGACAAAGCGACGCCGAGAAGACGGGTCGCCACGCACGATCTGCAGATCCTCCGGGGCGAACAGCACCACATGGGCATACCGGGGAAGCTCGTTGGTCTTCGACGGCGAGCCGTTGATGCGTGCCTTGTTCGAGCCCTGCTTGTTGAGCTGAACCTCGATCAGCACTTTGCGTTCGCCGTGCGAGAGGCGCGCGCGGATGATCGCGAAATCCTGACCTTCACGCACCATCGGCGCATCCGACGAGACCCTGTGAGAGCCGAGCGTGGCGAGGAAGACGACGGCCTCGGCGAGGTTGGTCTTGCCCTGACCGTTGCGGCCGACCAGGACGTTGGGCCCCTTGTGCAGTGCGAGATCCGCGGTCGCGTAGTTGCGGAAGTCGACCAGGCTCAGGTGTTCCACAATCACGGTGTCAGCCTACCTTCGGGGTCTGACACCGCTGTCGCCGCGCGGAGCGCGCCCGTCGCAGGATCAGCGGAGCAGCAGGTTGGGCTGCAGCAGGTACTTGAACGAGTCGAGTCCGGCCTGATCGACCGAGGTCTGGCTCGTGATCAGCACGGGGCTGAGCTTGTTCGCGTTGTCGCTCGAGGTGAACGTGACGCGCACGAACTCGCTCTTGACCGCTCCGAGTGCCTCGATGAGGTACTGCGGGTTGAGACCGAGAGTGACATCGTCGCCACCGTTCAGGATCGCGTCGACGGACTCCGATGCACGGGCGTGCTCACTGCCCGATGCGTCCATCGTGACGCTGTCGGACGTGAACGTGAAGCGCAGCGGAGCTGCACGATCCAGCACGAGCGACACACGGCGCACCGCTTCGACCAGGTCGGCGGTGTTGACGACCGCGTAGTGCTCGGTCTGCTCGGGGAAGAGACGACGGACAGGCGGGAAGTTGCCCTTGATCAGCAGCGAGGTGACGGTCTTGTTGCCCGCCGTGAAGGCGATGATCTCACGATCGCCGGCTCCGGAGAACGCGATCTGGATCGTCCCGGCGTGACCGAAGGTCTTTCCGACCTCGAGAAGCGTGCGTGCGGGAACCAGTGCGCTCGCCTCGACGGCCTCGCCATCCCACGGCACGTCCCTGAGCGAGACGCGGTAGCGGTCGGTGGCGACCAGGCTGAGCGTGTGCCCGGAGACTTCGAGCTGGACACCGGTGAGCACAGGGGTGACGTCATCGCGTGATGCGGCGAAGCCGACCTGGGCGATCGCCGTTCCGAAGTCGTCGGCGGGAACCACACCGGACGAGCCGGACACCTCGGGGATCGAGGGATATTCCTCGACCGGCATGGCGGCCAGGGTGAATCGTGCGGAGCCGCAGGTGACCGTGATGCTGCCGTCGTCCTCGACGGCGATCTCGATCGGCGCGTTCGGAAGGCGGCTGGCGATGTCGGAGAGCAGTCGACCGTGGACGAGGATCGTGCCGGGAGTGTCGACCGTGGCTTCGATGGTGGTCCGAGCGGATGCTTCGTAGTCGAAAGCGGAGAGAGTCAGTCCGGATCCGTCTGCCTCGATCAGGACTCCGGCGAGGATCGGCTGCGGGTTGCGCTGCGGAAGGAGCTTGACGACGAAGGACACAGCCTCGCTGAAGACATCGCGGTTGACCTGAAACCTCACGGGTGCTCCCTTGTCGTCATTCTGAGACGGTTCGTCATCGGTCCTGCCTGTGCAGGGCTTCCCATGCTAGCCCCACAGTCGGGCGGATCCCTACGAGCGGCGCAAACCTCCGTCCCGTCGGACTTTCCCCACCGTCTGGTGATCGGATCGCCCTTGAATTGAATTAACTCCTTAACGGTGTTAACACCTGTGGATACTGTGGATAACTCGGTGGAAAGCAGACGCGAGTAAGGAACTACACGGTTGTCAGTTGTGGAAACCCTGAGGAATCCGCGGGTGGACACCTTCCCCTCGGTCCGACCGTCTCCCCTAGTTATCCACAGGTTCGGTGGTTTCACACACATCCGTCCCGATCTCGAGGCGAGTCATCCACAAGTTATCCACATGTGCAAACTGGCATCGATCGAGCCGGCCGTATGCCGCTCACACGCACAGAAAGGGGGTCGTAGCGTCCCAACGGAAGCTACGACCCCCTTTTCGAGGTGTCGTGAGGTCAGCGCCGACCGAGCTGCGTGGTGATCTCGGTCACCTGGTTGTAGATCGAACGACGCTCTTTCATGAGCTCACTGATCTTCTTGTAGGCGTACATGACCGTGGTGTGATCTCGGTTGCCGAACAGCTGCCCGATCTTCGGCAGTGACAGGCTCGTGCGCTCCCGACACAGGTACATGGCGATCTGACGCGACGTGGCGATCTGCTGCGACCTGCTCGAGCCATAGAGGTCATCGACGGTCAGCTTGAAGTACTGCGCGGTGGCGGTGATGATGTCGGTCGGCGAGATGATGTTGTCTTCCGCCGTGTCGATGATGTCGCGCAGCACCGTCTGAGCGAGGGAGATGTCGAGAGCCGAGCGGTTCAGGCTGGCGAAGGCCGAGACCCGGATCAGCGCGCCCTCGAGTTCGCGGATGTTCGACGACACCACCGTGGCGATGTACTCGAGTACCTCGTCGGGAATATGAAGGGCTTCGCTCTGCGCCTTCTTGCGCAGGATCGCGATTCTGGTCTCGAGGTCGGGAGCCTGGACGTCGGTGATCAGGCCCCACTCGAACCGGCTGCGCATGCGGTCCTCGAAGCCGGTCAGGTGCTTCGGGGCGACGTCGCTCGTGATCACGACCTGCTTGTTGTGGTCGTGGAGCGTGTTGAAGGTGTGGAAGAAGGCTTCCTGCGTCTCGGCGCGACCCTGGAGGAACTGGATGTCATCGATCAGGAGGATGTCGACATCGCGGTAACGAGCCTGGAAGGCCGCGCCTCGGTTGTTCGCGATCGAGTTGATGAAGTCGTTCGTGAACTCCTCACTCGACACGTACCTGACCTTGACGCCGGCGTAGAGCGACTGGGCGTAGTCTCCGATCGCGTGCAGCAGGTGGGTCTTGCCCAGGCCCGAGTCACCGTAGATGAAGAGCGGGTTGTATGCCTTGGCCGGCGCCTCGGCGACCGCGACTGCTGCGGCATGAGCGAACCTGTTGGACTGGCCGATGACGAAGTTGTCGAAGGTGTACTTGGGGTTGAGGCGTGATTCGTGACGCTGCTGCGTCGGCTGCTCCATCGGAGATTCGACGCGCGTCTGCTCCTGGCGGCCGTAGTCCGCAACGGCGATGGGCGCCGTCGGCTGCTCGGCGAGTTCGTGGTTGACCACCACTCGGTAGGAGGTGACCTCGTCGCCGATGTGTGAGAGAGCCTCCATGATCGGCAGCCGCAGCCGCTTGTTGATCTGCGCCGCGGTGAGATCGTTGGGTACCTCGAGATAGAGCGTCGCCGCCATCACACCGGCGGGAACCGCGAGGCTGAGGAATCCCTGGAGCTGAGGGGTGACTCGGTCATCCGCTTCGAGGAGCTCCTGCACCGTGGTCCAGATCGGAACGTCGGGCTGGGCAGGTGATGACATGACGCTCCGTGCTGAGGGGCGACGGGCCGTCGGGATGACGCGGCTCGCCTGTGGATAACTTCGGATGCCACGGTAGTCACCACGGCTGTGAACGGCAACCTGCCCTGAGAAATCCGCGCGCGTGTTGCGCATACGTGCACGCGGCAGGTTGTGGATAATAGCTGTGCGGATCCTGTCTGGGTCCGTGACGAAGCGCGCAGATTTGCTCTGTGGGCCGCCAGGACGTACCCTTAATCGGTTGACTTATGCCTGAATGGCAGATCCCTATGTCTCCGGTCAAAATGATCCCGGTGGCAGCATTCCCGGAGTGATTTCATGAGCAAGCGCACCTTCCAGCCCAACAACCGTCGTCGCGCCAAGAAGCACGGCTTCCGTCTTCGCATGCGCACGCGCGCCGGTCGTTCGATCCTCTCGGCCCGTCGCGCGAAGGGCCGCACCGAGCTCTCCGCGTAAACCGCTGTGCTCGCCCGCCCGTTTCGTGTGACCCGCGGGAGCGACTATCGCCTGGTCGTTCGACGCGGATCCCGTTGTGGCGGAGCCAAAGTCGTCACATCGATGCTGACGACGGGCAAGAGCAGAGCCGCGAGGTTCGGATTCATCATCAGCAAGCAGGTGGGCACCGCTGTGGTGCGCAACACCGTGCGTCGGCGACTCAAAGCCGTGTGTGCGGATGCGCTGTCGCGGGTCCCCGAGGGCACGGATGTCGTCATCCGTGCCCTTCCTGCATCCGCGACAGCCACCTACGCAGAGCTGAGCGCCGATGTGAATCGCTGCCTCGACCGCCTCGGGCAGGGTCGAGCATGACCGCCCTTCCGGCATCTTCGATCGGCAGCGCTCATCTGCAGACCGGGGACGTGCTGCGCAGCATCCCGCTGATTCCGAGGAATCTCGTTCTGGGGTTCCTCACCGGGTATCGCAAGGTGATCTCCCCCATGTACGGAGATGTCTGCGCCTATTACCCATCCTGTTCCGCTTACGCTGTAGGTGCGGTGCAACAGCACGGCGCGGTGAAGGGAGCGATGCTCTCGGCATGGCGCATCCTTCGTTGCAATCCCTGGAGCCACGGCGGCGTCGACGACGTCCGTCCGCACCAACACTTCCGTTATGACCTGACCGCTCGCGGTTTCGTCGTCCCTGCCCGAAAGGATTGATCGGTGGGTCTTGACCTTCTGCTCGCCAGCGCAACACCGTCGCCGGAGCCTGCCTCCGGCGGCTTCGATCTGATCGGAACCATTCTCTGGCCCCTCAAGTGGGTCGTCGAGCTCGTCCTCGTCGCCTGGCACTGGCTTCTGACCGCCGTCGGTCTGCCGGCAGCATCCGGTCTGACCTGGGTGCTCTCGATCGTCGGCCTCGTGATCGTGGTGCGCGCTGCCCTGATCCCGCTCTTCGTGAAGCAGATCAAGAGCCAGCGAAAGATGATGGAAATCGCTCCTGAACTGCGAAAAGTTCAGGAGAAGTACCGGGGCAAGAAGGATCAGCTGTCTCGTGAGGCGATGAGCCGCGAGACCATGGGCCTCTATAAGAAGCACGGCACGACGCCGATGTCGAGCTGTCTGCCGCTCCTCGTGCAGATGCCGATCTTCTTCTCTCTGTTCAGTGTGCTGAGCGATGTCTCGAAGCACCACAATCAGGGTGTCGGCGGCGTGGGCCTGCTGAATGCAGAGCTCACCGAGCAGTTCTACAACGCGGAGCTCTTCGGGGTCGCGTCTCTTCACGAGACGCTCGGCAACGCAGTGGACGCCGGCAACACCACCGCGATCATCATCCTGGTCACGCTCGTCGTGCTCATGATCGCGTCGCAGTTCTTCACGCAGCTGCAGATCATCTCGAAGAACCTGTCGCCCGAGGCCAAGACCGGCCAGGCGTACCAGATGCAGAAGATCATGCTCTACGTGCTGCCGCTCGGCTTCATCTTCTCGGGCATCTTCTTCCCGCTCGGCGTCGTCGTGTACTGGTTCATCTCGAACCTGTGGACCATGGGTCAGCAGTTCCTGGTCATCCGCGAGATGCCGACTCCCGGTTCTGAAGCCGCGAAGGCGCGTGAAGAGCGACTCGCCCGCAAGGGCAAGGCGATCGATTCCTCGGGCAAGGTCGTTCCCATGGCCGCCTACGAAGCAGAGCAGCAGCGGCTGCTCGAAGAGGCGGAGCGCGCCAAGGCGCAGACTCCGAAGCGCCAGCAGCCCGTGGGCAAGAAGCGTGCCAAGAAGAAGGGGAGCGGTTCGTGACCGACAACATGACCGAGACCGTGGAGCCCACGGTCGCCGAGCTCGAGAACGAGGGCGACGTCGCCGCTGACTACCTCGAAGAGCTGCTCGACATCGCTGACATCGACGGTGACCTCAACCTCGATGTCCGCCAGGGCCGCGCCTACGTGTCGGTCGAGGCTGAGGGAGATGGACTGGCTCTGCTGTCGGCTCCCGACACGGTGCAGGCTCTTCAGGAACTGACCCGCCTGGCTGTTCAGAACAAGACCGGTTCGTTCTCGCGACTGATCCTCGATGTCGGCGGGTCTCGCGACGCACGCCGTCGCCAGCTCGAGACGCTGGTGAATGCGGCGGCCGCGAAGCTCGATGATGGAGCGACTCAGGCATCGTTGCCCGCGATGTCCAGCTATGAGCGCAAGCTTGTGCACGATATTGCCGCTGATCAGGGACTTGTTTCCGAGTCGTACGGCGAGGGTGCCGACCGCCACACGGTTCTGCGGCGTCGTTGACGTTTCACGTGGAACATCTGAGCGGGATGCTGTCGTGAGTGATGTCGATGTCGAGGTCGAGCCCTCCGTCGCGCCCGAGCTTTTCGGAGACCGGATCGAGCTGGCACGCCGGTTCGCAGCAGCCCTGACTGAGCATGGGGAAGAGAGGGGTCTGATCGGCCCCCTCGAGCTTCCGCGTCTGTGGACCAGGCACATTCTGAACAGCGTCATCGCTGCTCCTCTGTTCCACGGATCGGTTGCGGATATCGGCTCCGGTGCGGGACTGCCTGGAATCGTGCTCGCGATCGCCCGCCCTGACGTGGAGTGGACGCTCATCGAACCGATGGAGCGTCGCACCACGTGGCTGAACGAGCAGGTGGCGGAGTTGAGCCTGGACAACGTCGAGGTCGTGCGCGCACGTGCTGAGGACGTGCCTCGTCCGGCGGGGTTCGATGTCGTCACCGCGCGCGCGGTCAGCGCGCTCAAGACGCTCATCCCGATCACCGCTCCTCTCGTTCGTGATGGGGGAGAGCTCCTGCTGCTCAAGGGGATGAACGCCGACAACGAGATCGAAGCGGCGCAGAAGCAGATCAAGAAGTTCCGCCTCTCAGACGTCCGTGTCGAAGTCCTCGGAGAGGGAGTCCTCGCTGAGAGCACCCGCGTCGTTCGGGCTCGGGTTCGGTAGACAAAGCCGCGCACTGCAGCTCCTAAGGGATCTTGGCCAGACGCGCCGGGAATCGTCGGAATACAGGGTCCGCCTTTTCGGACGTGGCACCCACTCCAGTGCTGAGTGGTCCGGCTGAGATGGACGGTTCGGATCTACGCGCGGGGGCGTTTGACCCCCACGTCCCTGTCGGCGGGCGATAGGTCTACGACAACTCCTGCGGTTCTGACGTTCTCGGTGAAGTCTTCTCTGGTGGCGCCCCTGCCGCGGCATCGCAGGCGAACCCTCGCGGCAACTGAGGTCACCCGCCTGGTTCCAGGACGAACGGTGCCCGCGTGTCACCGGTCCGCGCTCGTGCATCGCGACGTCAGCGTCCGCGGGAGGTGGATGCCGAGGAGGTGCAGGAGCCCTCGGAGATCCTGCGCGCCGTGAGTGGCGCTGATCTGGGGCGATGGGGAGTGCACGAGGGACTTCGGCTGGCGTGGCGAGTGTATTCGATGTTTCACGTGAAACACACACCGGAGTCGATGCTCTTCGACCGGGAGCGCCAGCGGGTGCAGGAGCGGGAGCGGGCGTGGGCTGCGCCGGCGAACCCGCTCGTCCACCCTGATCTTCGCCGTGGGCAGTGAAGGTGAGTCATAGTGGCAGCGTGGTTCGGTCACGCGTCGGTGGGAACAAGGAGTGTTTCACGTGAAGCACTCCTTGTTTATGCCGCTGCTTTTTGGTCTTAGGCGTCGCGGTGTACTTCGCGAAGTTCACTTGCCGGCCTGCGCGATCCGAGTCGCAATCGACACAGGTGTTGAACCGGTGTCGCGGTCGCATGCGACTTCTCGTCGTGAGTATGGGAGGTGACCGGGTGTCACTGCCCGGTCGGCCCGTTCGAGGGTTTGGTGGATCGGCATGGTGTTTCACGTGAAACGCTTCTGACGCGGGAGCAGTGGTCCGCTCATAGGGCTCGACACCCGCCGTGAGCGTCACTATCCGCTCCGGCAGTCCGGGGGATGGGTGGATCGGCGTCGTGTTTCACGTGAAACGCTTCTGGTGAAGGAGCTGTGGTTTGCTCATAGGGCTCGACGCCCGCCGCGAGCGTCACTCCCCCTGTTCGGCCTGGGCCGGGTCAACGAAGTCGCCGGGCATTGAGCCTGCGCGGCGAGATCTCATGAAGGCGCGGGCATGCGTCATGTGCACGTCCCTGGAGTAGATCCTTTTCAGTGAGAGGTATCTATCCACCCCGGTTGACAGTGGTGACAATGCTCTGTCGACCGCACCGAGCCGGAGGGACCGGACCGATCCGAGTAGTCAGGGCGGGCGGGGTGCTATCTCGTTATGTCTTCAGCTGCGCTTTCAATAGGGGATCCTTTGAGCATGTTTCACGTGAAACGCACCTCTCTGCCCCTCGGGGGAGAGACCCTCGTCCGGAGTGACTCGTTCGTCCAGCGTCAGTGGAGTCGGCGAAATACCTGAACGTAGTGCCGCGATTCGAGATCTGGTCGTGCCGCTGACACGCCTTCGCGACCTTCCAATCAGCCCGGCTGCCTACGTGCATAGTGGCTGTTCGTAGCCGCGATAACGGTGCTCGTGGCGTGAGGAGTCGAACCGCGACAGGTGGCGGTGAGGTGTGACCACATCTAACACGCACCATCTGGGTATGGGACGGGTGTTTCACGTGAAACGTCATTGTGAGAAGCGTCGTCTACCCCAGAAGGCTCGAGTGCGCCCGCACCAGTCGGCGCGTACAGCCATGAGATGGCGATAACAGTGGCAGCCGAGAGGGTTCGTACCTCTTAGCGATGCCGCGGTGCGTTGCGGCATCGTCTCCTCACCAGAGGAACATGGAGGAGTCCTTTGGAGCGTGCTTCCACACACCCAGCGGAACCGCAGGGTCGTGTTGGGAGTGTCACACGTCCGTTGTGTCCTATGGCGAACGAGCCGTAGGCGCGAGATTGGAGGTCTGGACCTGATTGGGGGGGAGGGGCTGCACAGAGGATGATCATCAAGGGCGTTTCACGTGAAACATCGCGCTCACGTGAAGCAGCTGTCTCACGTGGAACACCGTGGTCGCGTGACTCTCATATACGTGACTCGAGCGGTCCGATCAGATTCTGAGTGCGACTGGGACTATGGGCCGCGGGAGTTCGAGCCCCACAGGAGGCCACCTCTTGGGGTTACGTGAAGTGCAGGCGACCCGTTTTAATCGCGGGATGTGCGATCCCACGACGGTGGGTGGTCGGGCTTTCCGGCCTTGGTGGCTGACCCAAGCACGGAGAAGTGGGGATACGCGCTGGGTAGGAGGGCGTTCCTATTCCGAAGACTCACTTCACGCGTTTGGGGCCAACACACGCTGTGGCAACAGAGGGTAGGTGAGCGATTTGCGAGGCTCTTCAGGACGGCCGAACTACGGAGAGCTCTCGCGCGTAGACCGTGAGCGGCGCGGCCACATCAGGAAAAGGGGTCTCTGACCCAACTACCCCGATGACCGGAGACCGAGTCAGTGCGACGGTGCCCGAGAGCGCCGGAGTCACCCGGCGCATCGATCGTGGAGGAGCCGAACGGAACGCAGGGACCGTCGCGACGATAGGGGTCGACGATAGGGGTCACAGTGAGTCGCGCGATCCGTAGAGGGGCAAGCCAGCCGATGTGCCGTCAGCATGGGTACAGTCGGGTGGCACTGACGCGGAGAGCCAATGTTCCACGTGAAACATCGGTATCGTGAGCACATGGTTCGCTTGCTCATCACTGGTATGTCGGGTGTCGGCAAGTCGAGCGTACTCCGCGAGTTGGAGGAGCGGGGCTACCCCGTGGTCGATACGGACTACGGCCACTGGACCACCGAGGCGGGGCTGTGGGACGACGTTCTCATGGGTGCTCTGTTGGGGGAGAGTACCGAAGTGGTCGTGTCCGGCACCGTCGAGAATCAAGGCGACTTCTACGACCGCTTCGATCACGTGGTTCTGTTGTCGGCGCCCATCGCGGTACTTCTCGACAGGGTACGGCGACGCACCACGAACCCCTACGGCTCGACCGCAGCTGAGCAGGAAGAGATCACGTCGAATCAGGCGTCGGTTGAACCACGGCTCCGTGCGACGGCGACGGTGGAGATCGACGCTACGCAATCCCTCGAATATGTGGTCGATCGGATCGAAGAGCTCTTGCGCGGCGCTGACCGTTCCACGTGAAACACACCGACTTCGTTCGCTCGCGAGGATGCACGCGCGAGAACGATGGCAGAGGCCGACAAGGCTCCGCGGCGCCGACAGGGATGACCCAGCCGTTGTCCCATAGCTGTGCGCAGGCTGCCGGCAGCGCAGCGGATGCGCAGTTCAGGAGGTGATTCGGCTGATCTCCACCGGTATGAGCGCGCATCACAACGATGGTGAGGATGAGCCCAGCCCGCACATCGCGTGCCGCACGGGATGATGCGTTCCTGCTGTTCGACCACTTCGCGTGTGAGGCCCACGATGCAGAGGGCGAGGGCTGGTCACAGTCGGCGATGCTCCAGCGGACGACGACGCAGCCGTGATCCCCCGCCGGCGTGTGTGCAGCCCAGGACGGGAGACGAGACGCCACGCCAAGGCAACACACACAGAGCGTGATCCATCTTCCGTGCCACCATCGTGCACACCATGCGAGGGAGTCGATGATGACGAAGGCGCGGGGACCGCAATCGCGCACATCCACCGGGAGTGAAGGTCCGGGACCAGCTCGTGCTCCGATCCCGCGCACGACGGAGCGCCTCTGAGCCCTACCCATGCTTCGCCCCCAGAACCTGAGCGCGCAGCGGGGCGTGTGCGCCGCGAGACTCGCTGCTCCCGGGCGAGTTGACCCGGAGAGACTCTCGGAAATCGCCACCGATCCCGCCGCCAGCGCCAGCTCCGACGCAGCAACGTCCCCCGCAGCGATTAGAGTGGAGGACGGCCCCGAAAGGAGTGGATGTTTCACGTGAAACAGCCCGAAAAGGCATCACCGAAGGACTCTTTCGGGATGGATACGCCGCTCGCGCGGGAACTCGCCGACCTCTCCGCTCGACGCCGTGCGCTCGAGACGGTGAACATCGATTTCACCGGAGACACTCGCATCCTCACGGTCTCGAACCAGAAGGGCGGTGTCGGCAAGACCACGAGCGCCGTCAACGTCGCTTCGGCACTGGCGGGTCTTGGCGCCAAGGTCCTGGTGATCGACCTCGACCCACAGGGCAACGCATCGACCGCTCTCGGTGTGCCGCACAACGCCGATACCCCGAGTGTGTACGACGTTCTGATCGACGACGTCCCGCTCGCCGACATCGTGCAGCAGAGCCCGGAAGACGAGAACCTCTTCTGCGCTCCGAGCACCATCCACCTCGCCGGGGCTGAGATCGAGCTCGTGGCTCAGGTCGCGCGTGAGCATCGCCTGCGACGAGCGCTCGACGCTTATCTCGTCGACAGCCCGATGGATTTCGTCATCATCGACTGCCCTCCTTCTCTGGGTCTGCTCACGATCAACGCCTTCACGGCGGCGAGTGAGGTCTTCATCCCGATCCAGTGCGAGTACTACGCACTCGAGGGGCTGAGCCAGCTTCTCGGCAGCATCCAGATGATCCAGAAGCACCTGAATCCTGGGCTTCATCTCTCCACGATCCTGCTGACGATGTTCGACGGCCGCACGCGGCTGGCGCAGCAGGTCGCTGACGAGGTCCGCACACACTTCCCCGATCAGGTGCTCGACACCGTCATCCCACGCTCGGTGCGGGTGTCGGAGGCACCGAGTTTCGGTCAGACCGTGATCGCCTACGATGGGCAATCCGCCGGCGCCGTCGCGTATCGCGAGGCCGCTGTCGAGATCGCGTCGCGGACGGCGACGCAGAGCAAGGAGAAATGATGGCGAAGCGCACTGGACTGGGTCGGGGCATCGGTGCTCTCATTCCCACAGCAGATCAGTCCGAGCGTCCCGTGGATGTGTTCTTCCCCGGTGCCAACCTGCGTCCGGCGACGGATCAGACCAGCGACCAGCCTGCCGCTGAAGCCGACCTCGAGGTCGTGCCCGGCATCCACCTGATTCAGGTCGACCCGCAGAAGATCGTGCCGAACCCGCGCCAGCCGCGTACGCACTTCAATGCGGAGGATCTCGCGGAGCTTGTGCACAGCGTGCGCGAGTTCGGCGTGCTGCAGCCGGTCGTGGTGCGCAAGAACAGTGACGGCGAGTACGAGCTGATCATGGGGGAGCGGCGCACCCGCGCTGCCCGTGAAGCCGGCCTGGAGAAGATCCCCGCCATCGTCCGCGAGACAGCCGACGAAGATCTCCTGCGCGACGCACTGCTCGAGAACCTGCACCGCTCCGAGCTGAACCCCCTCGAAGAGGCCTCGGCCTACCAGCAGCTGCTCGAGGACTTCGGCATCACCCAGGAGGAGCTGGCTACTCGGATCGGCCGATCGCGCCCGCAGATCAGCAACACCATCCGCCTGCTCAAGCTGCCCATGCCCGTGCAGCAGCGCGTGGCCGCAGGTGTGCTGACCGCTGGACACGCTCGCGCGATCCTCAGCCTGGAGACGCCGGAGGCGATGCAGCGTCTTGCTGACAAGGTCGTGAACGAAGACCTGTCGGTACGAGCCACCGAGGTCGCCGCGAAGACCGAGCCGGCGAGTCCTGGTCGCACCGCGAAGCCGACCCCCGGCGCCCGCCGAGCCTATCTCGATGAGGTCGCCGGCACCCTCGGGGATCGCCTCAACACCCGGGTCAAGGTCTCGCTGGGTGCACGAAAAGGCCAGGTCATCATCGATTTCGCTTCGATCCAGGACCTGAACCGGATCCTCAGCGAACTCGGCGAATCGGGGTATGGCCCGGCGTGATGCCGCGCCGCAGCCACTGACCGGTCGTAGACTCTCGACATCGCGATGACGAGAGGGATGCCATGTCCAAAGCGCTGAATCCGGAATGCGTCAGGCGACGCGTCATCGCGGTGAGTATCGCCGCAGCTCTCGGAGGGTTCCTCTTCGGTTTCGACACTGCCGTGATCAACGGCGCCGTCGATGCCCTGGCCGGCGATGTCTCGGGCTTCGACCTCGGGGTCGGGCTCAAGGGCTTCGCCGTCTCGTCGGCTCTGATCGGCTGCGCGGTGGGAGCATGGTTCGCAGGCCCCATCGCGAACAAACGGGGGCGCATCCCCGTGATGGTCGTCGCCGCAGCGATGTTCTTCATCTCGGCGATCGGATCAGGACTCGCCTTCAGCGTCGTCGACCTGATCATCTGGCGGGTCATCGGCGGACTCGGCGTCGGTGCGGCATCCGTCATCGCCCCTGCATACATCGCTGAGGTCTCACCTGCCGCGATTCGAGGACGACTGGGGTCTTTGCAGCAGCTCGCCATCGTCACGGGTATCTTCGCTGCGCTGCTGTCCGACGCCCTGCTCGCGAACATCGCAGGGGCAGCGGACCAGCCCCTGTGGGGGCTCACGGCATGGCGCTGGATGTTCATGGTCGCGGCGATCCCCGCGCTGGTCTACGGGCTGGTGTCTCTGCGGCTTCCGGAGTCACCGAGGTATCTCGTGCGCAAGGGCGATATGACACGTGCCGCAGAGGTGCTGGAGACCGTCACAGGCGCCATCGACGTCGACGCGAAGATCAAAGAGATCACCAGCACGATCGACACGGAGCGCAAGGAGTCGCTGCGCGACCTCCGCGGCAGCCGTCTCGGGCTCAAGCCGATCGTCTGGGTCGGCATCCTGCTGTCGGTGTTCCAGCAGTTCGTCGGCATCAACGTCATCTTCTACTACTCGACGACGCTGTGGCAGTCGGTCGGATTCGACGAGTCGAGCGCTCTGCTGACCTCGGTCATCACGTCGGTGACGAACATCGTGGTGACGATCATCGCGATCCTGCTCGTCGACAAGGTGGGGCGCCGCATCATGCTCCTGGTCGGTTCGGTGGGCATGACAGTGACCCTCGGGCTCATGGCCCTGGCCTTCTCGTTCGGCACTCTCGACGCCGAAGGCGCGGCGACGCTTCCCGATCCATGGGCGACAGTGGCCCTGATCTGCGCCAACGGCTTCGTGGTGTTCTTCGGAGCCACCTGGGGTCCGCTCGTGTGGGTTCTTCTGGGCGAGATCTTCCCGAACTCGATCCGTGCCGGTGCCCTTGCCGTCGCTGCGGCCGCGCAGTGGGCGGCCAACTTCTTCATCTCGACGACGTTCCCGATCTTCGCCGACATCGGCCTCACGTTCGCGTACGGCTTCTACGCGTTCTTCGCTCTGCTGTCGTTCTTCTTCGTGTACTTCAAGGTGCCGGAGACCAAAGGCAAAGAGCTCGAGGAGATGACCGACGAGCTGACGGTGGAGCGCCGGGGCACGCGCAAGGCGACGTAGGCTGGAAGCATGACAGAGTCCGTTCCGCGCCGCGCCAGCCTCGAAGTGCTGAGAGCAGAAGCGTCGGACGAACTCGCCGTGCTGATCCAGGAGAGGCTTCTGAGCGGAGAAGACCCCTGGGAGTTCATGGAGGAGCTGCCGAGCGTCGACGAGCTCGTCGTCTACCTGCTGCGCGCCGACAACATCACGGCGAACGACGGCGTGCGCCCGAACGCCGCCCGGCACTACCGTGTGCTTCGCCAGATCGCGCTGGAGTACCCGGAGCTCACTCCGGCGGTCTGGGGCCTTCTCGACGAGAAGCAGCGCCACCGCCGCTGGGATCCCTCGGTCGCCGACGCCTCCTGAGGGCCGCGGAATCGTGCCTCGGATGTTTGTCGGCTACGACCCCACCTGGCCGGAGCAGTTCGAGAGGATCGCACGGCAGATCCGCGCTCTCGGGGATGCCGACTGGACGATCGAGCACATCGGTTCGACGGCGATCCCGGGGATGCGGGCGAAGCCCATCATCGATGTGGCCGTCAGGATCAGGGACCTCGACGACTTCGAGATCCACAGCCAAGCTCTGCATGCCGGTGGCTGGCGGCGGGGCAGCGCCGTGCGCTCGCATCCGGTGATGATCCTCGAAGCCGACGGCATCCGCAGTGCGATCGCGCACTTCTTCGTCGAGGGGGAGTGGGATGCCGTGCATCAGCGGCTGCTCAGGGACTGGCTGCGGTCGCATCCCGACGATGCCGACCGTTACTCCCACGCCAAGTGCGACGCGGTGGCCGCCGCCGCACGCGGTGCGTCGACTTACAACGCCGCGAAGACTCCCGTGATCCAGGAGATCGTCGACCGAGCGCGCGCAGCCCGAGGACTGCCCTCGGTGCCGGTCTACGACAAGTAGGCGGCACGAAGAAAGGGCCGCCACTCCCGGAGGAGTGACGGCCCGTGTCTACGCGGGATCAGCCGATGAACGCGGCGAGATCCTGCTCGAGGGCCGGCTTCGGCTTGGCGCCGATGATGGTCGTCTTGACCTCACCGCCCTGGAACACCTTCATCGCGGGGATCGAGGTGATCTGGTACTTCATCGCCAGCTGCGGGTTCTCGTCC